>Ga0105107_10002837_pt1 | contig 11467 bp, 5 predicted proteins | sample PPLLaktember2015_6_FD_79335 | JGI IMG/M metagenome (GOLD analysis project Ga0105107, IMG submission 79335) | Freshwater sediment microbial communities from Prairie Pothole Lake near Jamestown, North Dakota, USA - PPLs Lake P8 Core (1) Depth... | ecosystem: Environmental > Aquatic > Freshwater >... | reverse complement strand
GGTTCAACATAGATCCCTGAAAAAGTACGTGTTACATTCATCCCGGATACGGCAAGTTCATCAAAGTACTTTACATAGTCGAAATCAAGATTCATGACTGCCCCATAATGTTCGGTCGATCCGATAAGGATTTCAGGTTTTTCGCGGAAGAGGAAATAGTGGGGATTCCGGGGATGCAGACTGAGGGGTGCAGGGGAATTGGCAGATGGTCCGCACCCGGCCAGCAGCCAGACAGGAAGAACAGCATATAACAGATTTACGGGTTTCATAGTCCAGCGGGTTTCTATTTATTTATATCAATCAGTTCGCATACTGTGAAATGCCTGGATAGGCTAAACAACCGGTAGTTTCCACGGATCCCTGTAATTGGGGACCAGGAAATTGTTTGCTTCGGTATCGTTTGTAAATTTCTTTCCATCCCAGACCAGTTTTTTGCCTGTGCGGTAAGCAATATTGCCCAGTGCCGAGAATTTAGCTATATGTGCACCGATCTCAATGCTGGCGTTTGTTTTTGGATTGCGGCTTTTGATGCAATCAAGATGGTTCTGTACATGATTTTTCAAACCTTCTCCGGTTCCTTTCTTCAGCGGCACAGCGTCCATTCGGATCTTATTATTTACCTTTTCAGGTATTACCTCCCAGCCGCCACGGTCAAGAACCAGTGTTCCGTTTTCTCCCACGAAACCCAGACCATGATTACGGCCATAAGCTCCGTCATCAATTCCTATTGCATGATCCCAGAGTACATTGAAGCCATCAAATTCATAGATCGTTTGCAGGCTGTCGGGAGTTTCACACGCGTCGTCGGGATAGCCATATTTGCCTCCCATGGCCATTATTGATTTTGGGGCCGTTACATTCATGCCGTAAAGCGCGTAGTCGAGCAAATGCACTCCCCAGTCAGTCATCAGTCCGCCTGCATAATCCCAGAACCACCTGAATGTGAAGTGAAAGCGGTTTCTGTTGAATGGTCGTTTTGTAGCCGGGCCGAGCCACATGTCATAATCTACTCCTGCGGGTACAGCCTCATCGGGTAAGACCGGGATAGAAGGGCACCAGCCCTGGTAGGAAAAGACTCTTACCAGCCGTATTTTACCCAGTTTACCGGTATTTATGAAATTAACGGCATCCTGCCAGTGCGGATCACTTCTCTGCCACTGACCCACCTGGACAATGCTCTTGTATTTTTCTGCAGCCTTTACCATCAGGTTGCATTCTTCTATCGTTCTTCCGATCGGCTTCTCGACAAAAACATCCTTTCCGGCTTCACATGCTGCAACCATCTGCATACAATGCCAGTGATCGGGAGTCCCGACGATCACAAGATTGATATCCTTGTTATCGATCAGCTTTCTCCAGTCTTTATAGAGGTTTGCCGGTTTTTTTCCTTTTATTTTTTCAACATTGGCTGCCCTGCGGTTCAGCACGCTTTCGTCAATGTCGCACAAAGCAAGACATTCAACTTCAGGGTGCTTTAAAAACTCGCTCAGGTCGCTCCAACCCTGACCGTTGCAGCCGATAAGACCAACATTTATCCTGTCGCCGGCGGGGGAACTGATTATGGAACCTGATATTGAAGGAGCCAGGCCAAGTCCTGCAGCGGCGATAGCAGTGTTTCTCAGAAATACACGTCGTGTTGCCATAATTATAAAGAGTTAATTGTTATTAATTTTCCCGAAAAAAGAGAGAATAGGTTTATTTCGTTACAAATACAAGTGTCGGATCGAGCGGATATCTTCCGAATTTCGCACCATAGACAGCCAGCCCTCCCGGCATAGACTCGTCGACTTCAAATCGTACTGTGACTGTTCTGGCAGGTGAACCGGAGATAAGCTTTATGGGTATTTTAGCATTTAAAAGGTAACCGTAGGAGCCTGCTTCATTAAGCTTATTATCCCTGGGTTGTGAATACCATGACAATATACCGCGGTGATCGGCCGGATCATCCTCAAGCATACAGTTCCCGACTACTTCACCGTTTACCACGATCCTTACCTGGCCGGGGAATTTTTGTTCATCGGTCATCGGGTATGAATTGGGATTCAGACTGTTGTCGAAAGTGCCTTTACCTCGCATATAGTCACCGCCCATCGGACCGCTTTCCGGATTATCCTTGCCGAATAATTGTTTTGAGGATGCCTCAAAAACGATTGAAACACTTTCTGTGTTTGAAAGATCGATGTTTTCCGGAATATCAACCTTATATTCAAAATAGCCATAACCTGCACCATTAACTTTAAGGCCGTCAAGGATGTTCCACTGCTTTCCGCTCCACTTTGCGGAGGTAAATGCTGAAGGCCTGAATGATACCAGGGCAGCTTTCCTTTCGCCAATGTCAATGGTCCGGTTAGATGGATTAGTTTCATTTTCAACTAAAAAGCTGATAAAGTTGTGATGGAGCGGATTACCGGCGGCATCCATGAGTGTAAGCCGAAGGAGGGCAAGGCAAGGCTTTGACGGCATGTTAAAGGGCATTGCTGCAATTTCCTCATTCATCCACGGTTTGTATGGGAGGGGAATAATATCCGAGGAATAGTGTTCAAACCGTCCGAGCTGATCCCATCCGACAAGTTCAGTTTTCAGATATACATACTGTCCGTAATCATGATCTGTCATGAATGACGCGAAAAACGGGATCATCAGCGTCTCGCCGGGATTTGTCTTCCTGCACAGGTCACCTGTGGTAGCGATATACATGTCAGAGTGAAAATCGTTCAGCGTCATACCGGGAACCAGGTCTTCCAGCCCTGTATATTTATTTGACCTGTCGAATTTATAGTAGCCGTTCCATTCGTTAATAACATCGTGATGTTCGGTATAGAGCCATCCGCTTATCTTTGGATGCATCCGGAACTCATTCATCATAATGTGATAGTCCCAGCTCCAGTCCACATCGCCGGTACTGCCGCTGTATCCCCATACATTGCCGCATTCGCTGTTCAGCATGGGCTCTTTGCCCTGCTTGTTGTCACCGATAAAATTCCACGCAGAACCTTCGTATGTCTCTTTGGTTGCATTATCAAGGAATTCCTTCCATTTATATCCCGGGAGATAAGCATGCCATGTGTTCAGGTCGGTTATAACATGATCGTAGTTGCAGGCGGAGTTGTCCTCGATCAGTCTCGAAGGATCAAGCTGTTTTGCCTGCCTGTACATTTCTGCAACCCAGCTCTGGGTTGAAGGCAGGTATTGGCGCCGCCTTTTTTCTTTATCGGTGGTGGTAAACAAACCCCAGGTTTCATTGAACAAGACCCATGAGAAAATTGCCGGGTGGTTATAGTCGCGGTTTATAAGTCCACGCATTGCCACTTCCCATTCTTTTTGCTGAGTCTCATCAGGTTCTCCCCACGAGTTGGGAACATCGGCCATTATAAGCAATCCAAGCTTATCGGCCCAATAGAGCTTGCGGGGTACTTCAACCTTTATGTGTATACGGTTGCCGTTCAAACCTATTCTTTTTGAACGGAGTATCTCATCACGCATGAACTCATCCGACGGAAAGGTGTAAAAGCCATCAGGGTGGTAGCTCTGATCAAGGGTAAGCTGCAGATACACTGGTTTGTTGTTTAGCGCCACATAAGGGTAGCCCAGTCCGGGAAGATTTATCGTACTTATTTTTCTCATTCCGAAATAGCTGATTACCTTATCGGTCTCCCCGCTTTTATTTGCAAGCGAAACCTCCACATCATAAAGGAACGGATCGTTGAGATCCCAGAGGTGCATTTTTTCAACAGCTATCTGAAACTGCAATTCCGAAACACCTTTCTTAATTTTTTGAAGAACTTCGGGATTCGTCTGACCGCCATTCAGGAACCTGACCCTGAGGGTCATGGCTTCAGCGGCAGGAACGTTTAAGAGAGCGCTGACCTGAACAAGCGATTTATCAATATCGGGGGTGAAGTGAACATTTTTAAGAGCCGCCTTTCCGCGTGCTTCCAGGTAAACAGTCTGCCATATTCCTTTGGCTTCACCGTATCCCTGTTTCCCCTCAAGCTTAAAGGGGTGAGGAGTGTCGTCAACCTTAACGACGAGTGTCTGCGCCTGACCTTTTTTCAGAAACGGAGTAAGATCGAATTCAAATGGTGTATAGCCTCCCTGGAATGTTCCAAGGCTCTGTCCGTCGAGCCAGGCGGTTGTTTTCCAGTCGCAGGCTCCAAAGATGATAAAGACATTTTTTCCGTCCCATTCCGGAGGCACTTTAATTGTCCTTGAATACCAGGCGATATCAGCTTCATTCGTTACACCCGAAAGATTTGAGCCCCAGGGAAAAGGGACAAGAATTTTTTTCCCGAATGACTCCCTGCCTGAGAACCATTCTCCTGCTTCTCCTATGTTTTCCTTGTCGAAGCTGAAATCCCACCAGCCGTTGAGGTTGATCCACTGACTTCGCATAAAATCGGGACGGGGGTGCTCGGGTAACGGGATGGTATCAGGTTTTTGGGAATAGGTTCGGGAAGTGGAAGCGATTATTAAAATTGCTGAAAAGAATAATGACAGGAGTTGTTTCATGACAGAATTTTAAAAAAAGTTTTTGTTCTCAAAAAAATACCGGATATGAACCGCAATTATCTATTTCATATCCGGCATTTATACATGGTTATTCTCTACTTAACGGAGAATCTGTAGATAGTTTTTGTAACCAGTGTATTGCCGGGATCCAGGACAGTTGTCGGAAAATCCGGATGATTAGGACTGTCGGGATAGTGGCCTGATTCAAGGCAGAAACCTGACCTGTAATTAAAAGCCTTTCCACCATGTCCTATCTTAGTGCCGTCGAGGAAGTTGCCGGTATAAAGCTGCATCCCGGGCTGGTCTGTTATCACTTCGAGCATGCGGCCGCTATCGGGATCGTACACGATTACATCGGGTTCTTCCCTGTTATCAAGAATAAAATTATGATCGTATCCTTTTCCCAGGATCAGCTGGTCATATTCTTCACCTATCCTTTCACCGATTGCGTGAGGAGTTGTAAAATCGAACGGTGTACCCGCAACAGGACGAATCTCACCGGTAGGAATCATAACAGAGTCCACGGGTGTGAATGCCGAAGCTTTCAGTGTGACTTCATGGTCAAGAATATCACCGTTTCCTGCTCCGTGAAAGTTGAAATAGGCGTGGTTTGTAACGTTTACCACGGTTCGTTTGTCGGTGGTGCATTTGTAATCCATTACAATTTCATTGTTGTCGGTCCAGGTGTAGACGACTTCCACATCAACGTTTCCCGGGAATCCCATTTCCATGTCAGGACTGTGATATGTGAGCTTCACCGCCGGGGCTTCGCTGTTTTTTAGTACTTCGGAATCCCAGACAACACTGTGCCAGCCGCCGGGGCCGCCGTGGAGGGTATTTGGTCCGTTATTGGCAGGGAGAGTGTATTCGACACCATCGAGGGTAAATTTACCATTAGCGATCCTGTTGGCATACCGTCCGACTATTGAACCGAACGACATGTCGCCTTTTACAGTTTCCTCAAAGGTGTCATATCCGAATGTTATATTATCTTTCTTACCGTTCCGGTCAGGTACCTCAATCCAGTTGATCTTGGCGCCAAAGTTTGTGATCCTTATTACATTCCCTGCTTTATTGGTCAGGGTGAAAAGGTAGACTTCCTTTCCCTGATGAGTTCCGAAAACCTCTTTCCTTACCTTTTCACCTGCTGATTGTTTGCATCCCGGGATCAGAATCCCTGCAGTCAGACTGAGCGACAATAACATTACTTTTTGCATCAACATAAAAATATTTTTTTATAAAATTAATAAACTTTCCTGTGCGGAAATATCTTTTAAAACTATTCTTTTGTCCTGAACTGCAGGGCAGGAAGTCCGGCCCCGTTGAACAGCGAGGCAACTGCGCCGTTGCGCCAGCAATATCTGACTGAAACCGGATCTTTTACTTCCGGGGCGGAAACCAGAACTCCATCGGTAACGATAGTTGCATCAGCCTTTACAAATTTGCCATCATTCCCTGCAATTTCAAATTCCGACAATTTTCCACCCGTTGCTGTCAGCCCCCCTTCCACGTTTTCAAATTGGATTTTTATCGAAATCCCATCTTTTGACATCGATTTATATAAAGGCCCGTACACCCCGATGTCCTTCGCGTAATCATTCCTGAGAGCCAGGTTTGCGAGCCTGTCGCCCACCTCTTTTTTAAACGGGGGGTGTATATTCATCACAGTGGCGATATCGAGTGCAACTACCATTCCGGTATTTTCGATTTTTAGTGCGCTTTCCTGGGCTTCACGCAGATATCCCGATTCTGTGGAGTCAACATTTGAATATACGTATGGTGCTATCTGTACAAAGTAGAATGGAAAATCCCGAATACCCCAGGCATCCCTCCAGTTCTTTATCATCAGGGGAAAGATCTTCGAGTACTGGTCAGCTCTTCCTACATTGGCTTCACCCTGGTACCATATTGCACCCTTTATAGGGTAGTTTATCACCGGATGAACCATTGCATTGTAAAGGGAGGAGGGGGATGAAGGTCCTACAGCCGGGGGTCTTTTTCTGCCAGAAAATTCATTTGCCGCCAGATCGAAAACATAGAATTTATTGCCTATCAGTTCGGCAACCGGCTGGAATTTCCACTCACCGTCGAGCAGGATCTGTTTCCGGGGATTCTCTTTCAATGCAATTCTCATTGAACCCGGTTGGCCCCATATACCGCCGCCACCCTGGTTATCAAGAACACGCACTGCAATTGTATTTATACCCTCTTTCACAAGGTCTGCCGGAATGCCGTAATTCCTCTCTGCCTGCCACATGCCTGAAACCTCATGCGAACCCACAGGCTTCCCGTTAAAGTAGGTTATATCCATGTCGTCGATCGGACCTAATGAAAGGATCATCTCTTTCCCTGCAAGTTCCCCTGGTACTTCAAAATTTTTCCTGAACCAGACGGCACCGTCAAAATCTCCTGTTACACGCTCAAACTGTCCCGGGAGCTTCATCACCGGCCAGTTAGCATCATTAAACCCGGTCAATGGCGCACCTTCATCATTGAAATTGAGATTTTTCCACTGGTTATCGCCGGAAAGTCCTGCTTCAATCTGCGGGTGCGAACTGAGCCATGACTGGTATTCCTCCATAATCGGCCCTGATTCCCTGATTGCAGTAAGTTCCTGAACAAATTCACCTGCACTTTCAAGTACATCTGCCGACATCCACGCTTCTGCGGGCGTGCCTCCCCAGGCCGATTCAATCAGTCCTACCGGGATACCCAGCTCGTCATAGAGCTTTTTTCCGAAGAAATATGCTGTTGCGCTGAAGGGACTGACTGATGCCGGGGCACATACCTCCCATCTTCCTATGCACTCTTCAAGCGGTTCGCCGGTCACTTTTCTCTGAACATTAAACAGACGTATTTCCGGTATTGAAGCATTGGCAATAGCTGCGGCGGAATGCATGACGGTATCGACCGGTGGCCAACCGGCCAGCGGCATTTCCATATTTGACTGACCCGAGCAAAACCACACCTCTCCGATCAGGACATTATTGATTGTCAGGCTGGTATCTCTGCCGGAAATTGAGATCGTATACGGGCCGCCCGCCCCGGGTGTACGGATTGCGACTGACCACCGTCCATCTTCACCGGCTTTGGCTTTCCCTTCCGCATTCCAGCTTGCTGAGACAGCAATTTTATAACCCGGGGCTGCCTTTCCCCAGATCTTAACATCGGTGTTTTGCTGCATAAGCATATTGTCTCCGATGAGCGAGGGCAGCTCGATGTTTCCAGGTCCGTTGCTGCATCCTGCAAGCAAAATGAGCATAAAAAGTATACTAAAACTTTTTTTCATATCCAAAATATTTAGTCAGATTGAAAAATTTCTTCTATAAATCATGTCATCTGTTATTTCCAAGCAACCGGAGCTTATATGTAAATGATGCAGGCGCTGCATATACCACATACTGGGTCAATGGCCGCGGACCGCAGCTTGCAGATCCCACCCCAAGGGTCCTGTAGCTAAGGCAGAACACCGTTTCATCGCCCGGGGGCAGATCAACCCTGTATTCCACGGGTTCCATTACCTCATCGCGATATGGAATCGCCGTGAACTGCAGGAGAGTGGAATCGCACATTGCTTTCAGTCCTGTCCCGCCTGAATTCGTAATTTGCACCCACCTGACGTCCTCGTGGTTCCCTGCGTCCATGGGTTTCTCATACGGAGTAAGAAGTTCCTTAACAGTGCTTCTGTAAATCCCGATATCAAATCCGCGCTTGCGGTCGGCATAATTTTCCATCGGACCGCGGCCAAAGTATTCAACCTCCTCAAATTGTTTATCAAGCAGCATCCTGACGCCAATCCGGGCAACCACCTGCTGGGGATTGCTTGAGTTGATGCTGTTCAAAGAGGTTATTAATCCGTCTCCGTTTATTGTATAGACAACGTCGTGGTTCACCGTGAATTTATTCATCCCTTCTCCAAGCAGCTTAACCGATATTTTTACCTCTGACGGATTTGACTGTTCCACCGATGTTGCACTGACGCTCCACCTGAGTTCTTTCAGACCTGTATTCATCCAGCTCCTGTCAGCCCACATATCATCGTTCCGGTGTGGTGTCCTCCACAGATGAAGTCTCGGCCCTCCACCCGGTTTAAGGATGTTCAATCCGTTCCGTTCAAGCCTGGAGAAAGTGCCGGCTGCCATGTCGAAAACTGCTGTAAAACCATCTCCCTTTAGTGTTATCTCTTTTTCCCCCTGAACCATTGTCAGAGGTTTGGATGCACTTTCAATCCTGGCGGCAGGTGACTTAACGGGGAGTACAAACTGCTGAGATGCAACCTCGTACCCTTTCCCGGCCCAGATCTCATCCTTTGCAAGCGAGAAAGAGACGCGGAGGAAATACTCAGCTCCCTCTTTAATCTTTTCAATCTCATACGGTACCTGAACGGAAATCTCCTTACCCGGCTTCACATCAAATGCGGGGAGAGTTCCGGACGCAATAACCATCCCGTTTTCCGACAGGGTCCATGCACTTGTAAGACCTTTCAGATCAACGAACTGGTACTTGTTTCTTATCTTTATGATACCATCATCAAGATTTCCTTCAGATATACCTATCCATTGATAAACATGCTTCATTTCGGGATAATGAGGTTTCAGGCCACGTTCGGATGAGACAACCCCCTTGTGAATAAAGTAACGGTCGTTGGGAAACTCCCCGAATCCTCCGCCATAAGCCAGGATTACATGGCCCGGATCACGCCTGTTCCATATACCCTGGTCCTGCCATTCCCAGATAGCGCCGCCAAGCAGTGTCTCATATTTATCGAAAACATCGTTGTACTCTCCTATTGCACCCATTGAGTTGAACATTGCGTGGGCATATTCGCACATGTAGAATGGCTTATGGAAGGAGGTATCATTTGCGATACGCTCCACTTCGGCCACTGCCGTATACATCCGGCTGTCGAGATCGGCGGGATTATTTTTTCCGATGCCAAAACCCTCATAATGGACCGGACGTGTATTGTCGATGGCTTTAATTGTTGCCATAGCAGCCCTGAAGTTTGATCCTCCCCTCCCATTTTCGTTTCCCAGCGACCAGAGTATTATCGACGGGTGGTTTTTAAAGTTTTCAGCGTTGGCGACATTCCTGTCAATTATGGCCGCCTTCATTGAAGGTTCCTCATCAAACCTGCCCGAGTTGCCGTGACATTCAACGTTTGCTTCGCCGACAAGCCATATCCCCCATTCATCGCATAATTCATACCAGCGGGGATCATCTGAATAATGGCTGGTACGGACATGGTTGCAGTTGCCCTGTTTGATAAGTTCAAGATCACGGATCATCTGTGCTTCAGTTACAGCGTGACCAACATCGGGCCAGTTCTCATGACGGTTGACGCCCTTAAGCTTGATAGGAGTGCCATTCACAAGAAATAGCCTTCCCCTGATCTCAATCTCCCTGAATCCGGTTCTTGCAGACAATGTTTCGGTAATTTTTTTCCCGGTTTTCAGCGTAAGAACTGTGGTATAGAGCTTTGGCGTTTCAGCAGTCCATTTGTCAGGATTCTGTACCTTGAAGGCGAGCCTGACGGGAACCTCTTCACCCGGTTTCAGGGCAGGCACCATGCTTTCGGCCATAGCTGAAGAGACAGGTTTATCACCGTCATACAGAGTTGCTTCCAAAACTGAGGATTTTGTAGATATGGTCCCATAATTTTTAACTTTGGCAGTGATCTCAACATTGGCATCGCGATACTGACCGTCAAGGTCGGTCTTCACAAAAAAGTCACGGACATGCTGTTGGGGGGCACTCCATATGCCTACGTTACGAAAAATCCCGCTTAGCCTCCACATATCCTGATCTTCAAGATAGCTGCCGGAATTGTACCTGTAGACCTCAACGGCAACCATATTTTTTCCCGGTTTCACAAATTTTGTCACATCGAATTCTGCAACATTACGACTGTTGACACTGTAGCCGACCTTCTGCCCGTTGATCCAGAGGAAGAAGCCTGCATCGACTCCATCAAAAGCAATGAATATCTGACGTCCCTTCCATTCTGCAGGGACCTCAAAATCCCTCCTGTAACTTCCGACAGGATTTCTCTCTTCGTAAGCAGTGTAGGTTCGCGGGGGTGTACTCATCACTTTCGGAAAATCGCGCTTGAAAGTGTAGCCAAGATTTCTGTAATAAGGTGTCCCGTAGCCAAACAATTGCCAGTTGGATGGAACAGGGATCTCTTTCCAGGAGGATACATCGTATGTTGTTTTGTAAAAATCGACAGGCCGTGCCTGTGGCCAGGAAACCCAGTTGAATTTCCAGGTCCCGTTAAGGCTTTTATACCAGGATGATGTATGCCTGCGGGCAGCAAGCGCTTCGGACAGATCTGCATACGGCATGAGGGTGGCATGTGCAGGCTCCTTGTTGATGCCTGTGCATTCCGGATTCTCAATTTCGGGCGGTACGGGTGCACCGCCAAGCGAATCTCTTACTGATGCCACCTGGGCATCAATATTAAAAGCCATAAACAGGAAAAGAATGCAGAATGTAAAGAATGATTTGCTTTTCATAGGGATTATTTGCAGATAATTATTATAAAGAAGATTTTAGGTCCATTAAAGGTAGCAGGAATTATTTAAAATGATCAGCCGGAGTTAAAAACTATTAAAAGGAACTTTTGACGGGTTGTCGGTAAGCCGAAATCCATTAACCTTCCTTAAGCTCCGTTGACAAATACCGCTATTCAGGTTTTGCAACAATCTTCTTATTCCCTTCGTAGGTGACGGAAGCGTGTGGTTTGATATCCGGATCAAATGCAACCGGATGATCCCTGTCAATCCAGACAATATTGAATATCCTTTTAACCGCCAGACCGTTATATTGCCCGTTGCGGTCGCCAATTGTCAGGGCACCGGTGGAATTGTCGAAGCTGAATTTTATAGTACTGCATTCGCCCTTTTCATAATTGTAATTTGTCCCCTCATCCTCGTATAAAGTAAAAGAACAGTTTCTT
>Ga0105107_10002835_pt1 | contig 11469 bp, 11 predicted proteins | sample PPLLaktember2015_6_FD_79335 | JGI IMG/M metagenome (GOLD analysis project Ga0105107, IMG submission 79335) | Freshwater sediment microbial communities from Prairie Pothole Lake near Jamestown, North Dakota, USA - PPLs Lake P8 Core (1) Depth... | ecosystem: Environmental > Aquatic > Freshwater >... | reverse complement strand
TGCCACTTGATCTGCCTATCCCGTAGATCTCGATGAAATCGTTTGCCCTCAAGGTTTCGATTCCGTGCAGAAGACCGCTTCCCGTGATGACGTAGCGAGAAGCCTTCGCCATCTCGTTCACCATGTTTGACAAAACAGGCGACGTCTGCTTGTGTCCCTCCCCAACAATGAATCGCTTCGGCTGGCCGATTCCTTGGATGGAGACGAGATCCACCCAGTTCTTGTGATCGAGCCGCGACTGAACCGCGTCCGGTGTCTCCGAAGACTGCACCGAAACAGTGTCCTTCGTTACAGGGTCGATCTGCGTCATGGTAAGCTGAAGGCCGCGAAGGAATGTTCGGGACTGAACAACAAAGCTCTGGAGGGCACCGGGGGTGTCTCCGCCCGTAACCGAAATCCCGCTCTCCCTCGGCCTTACCTTGTGGAAATGGAGCGTTCCGTTGTCCACATAGAGCATGTACCCGTAAAGGAGAGCCCTCCGCGAAAGAAACTTCCAGTCGCTTTCGTTGGCCTGAATCACCTGATCGTAGATTGGGGATGTGGGTTCGATGTCGGCTGCAAATCCGTTCCGACCCGCGATCATCCGCGCAATGTCGGAGTCAAGCATCTTCTTGTAGACTTCTCTCCGTTCCGTGGCCCCGAGTTTCACCGCTTCCCCGTACCCCACGATCTCCACGGTGGACGGCCCCCCGCCCGCTACGTACTTAAATTGGGGCTTCTGGACGATGAAAGTGCCGTGGTTGGCCTGCCCCGGATTGTCGTATCCAAGACTGACCCGAAACGAGCTCTGTTCCTTGGCGAGGATGGTGTTGCCGAGCCGATTGTTGTAGTTGTTCAGGACAATCCTGACCACGGGAAGGTCGATACCAACGGAGTCCTCAAGGTAGAGGCTATTAACGATCCCGCTGGATGCCGTGAGGCCAAGGATGCTGAAGTTAGGGGTCGTCCTGAATGACTCCCTGCTCTTGCTCGCGGGTCGCCTTCCGATAGCCATGCTGCCCGGCAGCGGTAACGCTCCGAGGATACCTGAACCGGGAATGACAACCTGTATCGGGAGGCCGATTCCCGTACCAGAAGCAGGAAAACAAGGAGCCCCGCGTCCCATCAACCCTCCCTCCTCGAAATCAGTTCGGGCATGGGGACGACCAACTCCGTTCCCGGCTCGATCTCCAGCGGAAACAAAATCTGGCTCACGTCTGCAATGACCCACCAAAGGCGCGGTTTCCCAACGGCCTTCCACGCTATCTCGTCGATAACCTCTCCTACCTGAAAAGAATGGATGACGAGGGGCTCCAACATGTCCTGTTCCTGAAGGGGTTCACGGGCATGGAGGAATTTTCTCACCTTCCCATCCTTCCCAAGGATGCCGGTGTACTTGCACTTCTCGTAACGGCTTCCGACAAAGACAGCCATGTGGATTCTCCAAGCGCAGATTACGCAGGCCCAGACGCAAAGATCGACATCTTCCCCCTGTAAATGGTTTGCCCCGCTTTCTCCGCTTCCTCTGCCGTTTCAAAAAATACCGCTTCTTTAAGTGTGATCGTAAATGTCGCCCGTACCGCCCTGATGGATGACGGGTTCTGCACGTACTGGGCATTTTTATCCGTGATGTGCGTTCTCTTGATGGATGCACTTGTTATGAAAGCGTACTTAACCTCTTCGTTCCGGACCCCCCATCCAGGGATGTAAACGGGAATAGGCTTCATGTAAGCGGGTCTTGGGTGCGGCCTCTGAATACTCTGAATGTACGACCACACCTCCTCTGGATCGTACACGGGACATTCTTGAGAGCTGTTGTAAGTTACTTTCCGCTCGCCCCCATCATTCTCAGTCGTATGGATCGAATCAACAACAAACGAAAAAGTGACCTCCCGGGGTTCCCACCCAGCGTGCATGACCCGTGTAACCGTCCCCCAAACAACAAGGTCTTTGACCTTGGCGTTCTGGGTTTCGGTGAAGTCCTCGGGCTGAAACCGGCCTCTGATCTTGCCTATGTTCCATATTCCCATCGTCTATCCCTTTCGCAAACCGTTTGCGCTAATATGCCGGTTCAACCCCTCGCAAAGGGTAGCCCGAAGGGTTCATGAGTCTCTCGTTGATCTGGACGATCTGCTCAGCCACCGCCCTTCCTATCACCATCCCGTCGAGCATCAAAGTAACTGGAACGGATACTCTGATCTCTTTCGGCCCCGATTCTGGCGTAATCGCGGGAGCTGTTGTCGGTGGAGCCATCCTTTCCGATGTAGTAGCCGCCCTCGGCGCGATTGTCGGCCCCGCCGCCGTCCTGCGAACCCTGGCCGTCTGCATGACCCCAAAGGATGAATCGGCTATGTCGTCGAACGCCTGCCGTGTCTTGTCCAGAGCCGGTATAACCTCGCCCGACATGCTTTCCTGAATGTGCCACGGAGAAGACCCTGTAACACTCTTCCAAACCCCCGCCGCAGCCGACGCGATGCCCGAAAACATCGACCACACCGACTTCAGCGGGGACATGATCTTGTTAAGCCCCCACAGCATGGCCGATATAAGGTTCTTGAAAACAGACCCAAGCCAACTGAACGATTTCGTGGTTTGAGCGATGCTCCACTGGAAGTATTTGACAATACCCTCCCAAACCTGAACCGCTACTTCCCCCAACCAAATGAATGGGTACGCCAGTGCTTCTCCAACCGCTCCCGCATCGGTCGCAAGCAGGACGATTAAGTCCCCGACCATTGCAAAGGCTTTAATGAGCAAAGCAAACGGCCCGAATACGATGTATCCCAGAATTTTTCCAATCCACTTAAGAGCGTCCCATAGACCCGTCCCTTCGTCTGTTGCAAAACCAAGTTGTTCCCCGATCCATGTAAAGAGAACCCCAAGTTCCTCTGCAAGAGGGATGAAAGGCTCGAACGCCCACAGGAGCACTTCCGCAAAAGCCTCTACCATCCCAACCCCGATTGCAATAGCCACATAAAGAAGCGCGAAAGATGCCGCCACGGCCCATACAATGGGGTTCAAAAGCGATCCCACCAGAAGGAGCGCGTAGAAAATGGGGGCAAGCTTTTTACCAAGGTCAATCAGGGGTTGCATCGCCGCTACTATCTGGTTCCAAGCCCGTTTGAACACGCTGGCCATCGCCATAAATCCAAGGAGCATAGCTCCGATGGGTCCGGTTGCGAGAATGAGAGCTAATCCAAACGCCTTGGTCTGCGCCTCCGCGCTTTTCATCATCTGTACGCCCTTGTAGATCATTACCCCCACCAAGACGAGGGCAGCGACGACAGCGAGAATGATTCCAAGGAGGGCGGCAACCGATACTCCGAGAGCCGCAGCCGCAGCCGAGAGAGTTGTAAATAAGCCTGTTGTGGCTGCTCCCTTTGCGACCGCCCCCGTTGCTGTAGTGGCCCCTGTTAAAACAGGAGCGATCGGGGGCATGACTACCTGCCCTGCTCCGCTCATTTTGCCACCAGCGCCAATAAGTGTCGACCATTTCCCTGCCGCTAATTTCTGCGCCGCCGCTGCCTTAACAGCGTTGAACGTCAGTTTTTTATACATCCCGCTAAGACCGCCCACCGCGATGTAAGCCTTCCCCATCGCCCTTATAACATCAACGAGGCCTGCAACCATTTTGGTGTTCGCCGCCCAAACGCCCCCTAACATAACGGCTCCCAACGCGGAAAACGCTGCCGCAGCCGCCAAGATGGGGCTCGGGATGGCCTGCACCACGATCAGGAGGCCGCGCAATCCCATAACTATGAGTTTGATGACAGGAAGGAGGAGTGTTCCCGCCGTAAGGAATATGGCTTTAAGCTGATAACCCATCTCCTTTAACTGTTGCGTTAGGGTCAATTCGACTTTACTCGCCTCCTCCGTCAATGCCTTGTTCTCTTTTATGGCCTCTGAAGCCCACCCGATGTACTTGCTGAAATTCTTCGACTGCACCCCCGCCTGCCACATCTTCGTGGCAAGTTTTCCCGACGCAATCTGCATCCCCTCAAGAAGAAATTCGGCATCTGTCTTGGACATCTTGCCGAGGCTCTGCATGAACATCTCCAACTGCTTGTTTGGAGTCATCTTTGCAAAGTTGTCCATCTCCTCGGCTGAGAGCTTCATGGCTTGTCCGAACACCAGGGGTTCGTACTGCATTCTCTTGAACATTGCAGAAAGGGGGCCAGCGGCCTGCCTCGCCGACATGCCTTGTTGCGAAAAAGAAGCCGCAAATCCCAATACGGCTGATTCCGTTACCCCTACTTCCTTCGCCGCACGGCCCGTTTCCCTCATCAATGCCCGGAGATCGTTGGTGGATACGTTGGTTCTCCGCGACAGGAACGTCATTCCTGACGCAAGTTTCTCCACGTCTCCTGCGGTCTTGTACCCCATAACAATGGAAAGGTCGGACAGGGCTTGCCCCGCGTCTTTAGCGCTGGTTTTGGTCACAAAACCGAATTTTCTGGAGGCTTCCGCGAATGCGGTAAGGTTTTCCTCTCCTTCGATGCCTATTTTCGCCGCCGCTCCTGCGGCCCCGAGCATGTCCGTGGCGTTCCTGCCCATCATTGCGAAAGAGCTGGAAAGGTCGGTGGCCGAAGAATTGGCCACGCGCAGAGCCGAATCGAGTTCAGCCATCGCGACTTCTGTTTCCGCTGCCGCGCTGACTGCATGGGAGGGGAATTGTTGCATCGCCCGGCCAAGCCAGTTTATGGCCGTGACGGCGCTTCCTGTCTCGGCCATAAACTGCATCAGAAATGTTCTGTTCTCGTTGGCCACCCCTATCTCCGTCTCTTTGCTGCTTCTATGTCCGCTTGAACCTTCTCGTTATGGGATATGCACCTCTCAAGCCACCGAAGCCGCTCTGCCTCCTCCATCTCCATGACGTCTCGAAGCGAAATTCCCCCCTCCGTGGTCATAATGATCATCCACGCCTGGGACTCTAACTCGATCCACGCTTCGAGACCCGGAACAAAAAATCCGAGCCTCGGAAAGTAAAGTCAACGGATGCGCCGCAACTCGGGCAAGAGGCATCCTGCGACATGACCGGCCCGGGTTGGATGGCCATGAACTCTTCCTCGAACTCGTCAATGATGTCGAGCGGGAAGGACTCGAATAGAGACGTCTCGAACGGCCCCTTCTTGTCATTCCACTCCAGAAGGCATGCCGTGTAAAGCCCGTAAGAAGCGGCGACAGGGTTCTTCGTGGCATCCGGCATGATTAGCGCCTGGTCGGATCCTTTCGGGAACCGGCACTTAGCCTTGAACTTCTTCGTGTTCAGCCGGAAGATGATGTTTCCTTCCTCGATGATCGGTTTCTCATCCCCCTCGTAAACCCTGATGACCTTGAGGTCGCTGATCTTGAACAGTGCGTCGATCTTGGCTTTGCACGCGCCGCAAACGATATTCGTGGTGATGGTGTCCCCCATGGAAATGCGCCTGATTTCGAGGATGAGGAAGTCCCTGTCTCCGATCACAAGATCGGCCAGAACCTTGGACGTGATGGAGGTGAACGGACCGATCCGTTTGAGACAATGGGAAATGATGATGTCCGAGACCTTGGCGGCATTGTTCCGGGTGTCCTCTCTGGCGAGAGCCTTACGGGTCAAGCCGGTCATAGGAATAATCTCTACTTCCTTGTAGAGAGCACCGTCCCTGACGTAGCCGCATGGTAGCGTGAGGATTGTTCCTCCGATGACGGGGGTTTCCGTAGGCGTGGTGGGATTTTCCTCTGGCATGGTTCCTCCTTGGGCACCGCCCTAAAACACTTCTCACTGACCCACTACGGGTCGATTAAAGGTTGTCGAAAATCGAAGGGGAATTTGCAGCGTCCGGCAGACCTTCGTGCTGAAGCGTCATGGACTCTATGGCGATTTCGCTCGCTTTCGCGTCCAGGTCCGACATTTCGAGTGCGCTCGGCCAAGACGATGGGAGAGTTACTCTCCTCACGACGACACCGGGAGCAGTGTTCACCACGACCTGGGTTTGCACCTTGTACCCCACGATTTCCTTGATAACCCACTTGCGCCAGTCCAGTAGACCCCGCGCTTCACGGGTCATGCCCCGCTCGAAGGTCATCTCGGGGTACTTCCGCATCCCCGGAAATTTCTGGAGGTAGGCGCTGTCCGTCCCCTCGCGGTACTCGATCACGTCACTCTCCTCCTTGATACCGCTGATCTTGGAGAAGCCTGCCCGAGTAAAAATGCAGTCCACCTGGAATCTGAAATTGGTAGCGGGATCCGACAGCCTCACGTCAGCCATTTTCCACCTCTCACTGAGTTGTCCGCTGAAACCAATCTATGCCCTCATGGGCGAGACTCAGGACTTCCAACTCCACCTCAGATGCCTTAGCGTCCAGTTCCCCGATCTCGTACCTGTTGGGCCAAGCCTTGGAGATTGTAAGCCCGAAGTCCTGTTTTTCGCCCGAGAATAGCCCTACATCCACGTTGCTCCAAAAAGGGGAGCCGTTAGGTCCGCTTCCTAACTTGACGTCCGCGAACCATGACCACAACTCTTGCCTGTTCTTGGTCATCCCCCTTTCCATCGTGACCAAGCCCCCCTGGTGAGTCCCCTTGATCTTCCTGATCTGGAACGGGTCGGTCCCGTCCCGGACGTCTACCACCTCGATCTCCTCGCTGATTCCGCTGACCCGTGAAAATCCCCCCTTGATGCCCCGCGTCTGTACGTCGAATCTGTACTTAAACGCGAACGGATACTCGGAATCTTCGGGCATCCTGTTATCTCCTCGCCAGCTCTTCCTCGACCGTGCTCCCGCCGTCCCACAGGCCGACCCTGACCACGACAAACTCGGCGGGGAGCTGCGGGTTGACGCCGCACTCGACGTTCATGCGGCCCTCGCGCCTCTCGCTGTCGGGGTTCGTCTCGGCATCGCACTTGGCGAAGAAGGCCCGCTCCGGTGTTCCGTCAGGGGAGAAAAGCTGACCCCTGTTGAACATGGTTCCGAAGAATTCGTTGCAGACCTGTTCGACGAGCCTCCACGTCCTCTGCTCGTTCAGCGAAAAGATGGCGAACCGGAGACCGCTCCTGAGGCTTTCCTTGACGTAGTTCAAGGTGCGGCGCACGTTGATGTAGTGCCTTCCGTCCTTGTAGTTGGTCAGCGTCCTCGCGCCCCACACCCGGATCCCCTCGCCCTGGAACGACCTGATGACGTTGATCCCGGCCGGGTTGAGAATGTCCTGCTCGCCGTCCGAGCAGTTATGGGTCAAATCCAGCACCCCCCGAAGGGCGATGTTTGCGGGAGCGTAGTGGAATCCGAGGGTCGCCCCCACCTGAGCGTATACGCCCTGGATGAATCCCGAAGGAGGCAACGCCACGCGAGCGTTGTTCTGTTTCGGGTCGCGGACGATCACCCACGGGTAGTACAGGGCCGCGTAGGACGTGTCGAAGTTGGCCTCGATGTTCCTGAAGTTGAGGACTTCCAGCGCCTCGTCATCGGCCAACGGTGCGTCGAGGACGGCGATCAACCTTCCCGTGAGGTCGGCCCAGTCCGCCGCTGCCCTCTCCACCTCCACCGTGGTGATGCCGGGAATGGAGAAGAAGTTGAGGTCGGAAGCGTCCCCGAGCATGAACATGCCGCTCTTGGGAGAGAGGTCCGATCCGATGTAATCGTTGTCCCCGGGGGTCGCGCCTTCGGATCCCCCTGACATCCCTGCCGCGAGAGTCGGAAGCGGGATCGCCATGTTCAGGTCGGTCACTGTCGGGAAAAGATCCTGAACCGTGATCAGGCTGGACTCGTTCGACTGCCCCGCGAGCCTGACGCCGAAGTAATCGCGGGTATTCGAGGGCTCCATCGAAAGCCCCTCGAAAATCTCCCCGAACTTGCCCTTGTCGTAGACCTTGATGTCGAACTCCTGCGACACCGCGATGGTCGTGTCTGCGGGGAGCGTCACTGCGCCTGTCGTCACGATGGGAGCGAACCTGATGATCCTGCCGTCGATCCTTTCCACAACCACGCTGGCGTAGTTGAGGCCATCGTCGAAGTAAATCCTCGCGCCTACGGCGAGGTTGGATGTGGTTCTCAGGAGAGCGCTCGTTGCGCCGTTGGGCAACGGCTCCACAATCGTGGTCGAAAGCCTGTGGCTCGACGCGGTGTGGACGAGCGATCCCACCGGAAAGTTGAATGCGGCGGGAACGCCCTGAAGGGGTCGGACGATCAGGAGCCGGTTGGAAACGTCGATGGAGTAGATGAAGGCGTAGGCGGTGTTCAGGCTGACCGGATCGTAGATCCTGATGAGGTTGCCCACCTTCACGTTGCGGAGGGAGTACACGGGGATCTGCGTCGAACCGATGGCGACGGGCGGCACTCCGGTCGGAGATGGCGCGATGGTCGTCCTCCACCGTTCCGTCTGGATGGAGATGTCGTCCCCCCACGCCCCCGCCGAGATCGCGTCCGCGTTGATCGCGCCGTTCCCTTCCATGTTCGTGAGAATGACGTTGGAGGCGATTGCTCCTGCCCCGATTACGCGGGCGACGAAGCACCTTGTTCCGACCTGGTTGAAGAATGCGCTCACGGAGGGGTACATGAATGATCCGGAGTAGTCCCCGCCGTACTTCTTCTCGAACTGGGAGAAAGTCGTGCAGAGGTCGGCTCTGTCGAGCGGGCCTCTCTCCGTCACGCCCACGAATCCGCCCGTGTTGACCGAAACACCAACGACTCGCGGCACTCCTGCCTGTTCGATAACGAATACGTCAGGATGAAGGGTTTCGATGCCTGCCAGCGCCATATCAGTGTCCTTTCATCAGGTATAACGCCCTGTCGCTTGGGCTCGCCCTTCTCATCGTTGGCTCGGGACTCACTCCCCGAATCCGCGCCGTTACTTCCTCTTGGATGCAGTGATGTCCACGATGAACTTCGCTGCCAGAAGTTTCTGCACCTCGGCACTGTTGAACTGACTCTCGGAAATCTCCACTATCTGCTTCGACGCCATGTGGAGGCTTTCCCGCCTGCCGCCCCGGATGGTGTCGAGGTTCATGGAGATCTGCCGTGGGCTGATGCTCATGAGCTTCCGCTTCGGTTCAACCTCTGCCATGGTCTACTCCTCTTTTATCTCTACTCGTTCTCGGTATATTCTACGGAGGTGAATCGGGATAAGCAAGTTACAAGTATGCTGTGAACCAATATCCGCGTTCACCTCGGTGATGAGCGGAACTTCCTTCGACCCCTTGAGCCACGTCTTCCCGAGGATTTTAAGGTTTAGAGCCCCCACAAAGAGCCCCTGCGCTATGCGGTCCTCCGCGACTGAATTCGCCTGGTCGTAGACGCTGAAGTCCTCGCCGTTTGCTACGGATGGAAAGAAATCCCCCTGATCGAGGAACTTTTCCATAACGTCCGTCATCCTCAGTGCCTCCCTCTTCAGCGAGGACTGAGCCCTGACGGTCACCTGAATTTCGTAGTGGACTCGGGGGATCTGCTCCCTCCCGACAAGCCTTGCAATGGACCTCTCTATCTCGTCGTTCCACGTCCTGTTGACCCGATACTGCCGCATTCGGGTCACGAAGATCACGATGGACGGGATTTTGCTGATGTGAAGGAATTCCTCGGCCCCTACAAAAACCTCGGGAATACCCGTGAAGTTGACCTCAATCTGGCCGATCTGTGGGCCTGCCATCGTGACCGTCCTGCCGTCTGGCCCTCCAAGCGACTGGAACAGATTGATGAGGCGTCCCGGGTCTGTCCCGAGGTTGTAGACGGTGATGGGCTCCGTGATCCCTACGTCCAGCCCTACGTCCTTGTCAATGGTAATCGTCGAGGATGACGCGGCCAGCTCTGCCATGTAGTACATCGGCACCCGGATCCTCGCGTCGATGTACCTCTTCAGTGAGCGGGTAACGTCCTCGTAAATGTCCTGTTCGTGCTTGTTGTAAATGACGAGAGATTGAACAACCACCCTCTGCAAACCGTTTGCGCTCGGGTCAAATTTCACCCTGAATCTGATCTGCTTCGGGTTGCTGAATGGGAACTGGGGTATCCTTCGGTCCACTGTCAGTTCGTCGTTGAACACCCCGTCCAGCGGCCCCGTTGCCGGGAGCCATGCGTCCGGGCCGTCCACCCATACCCGCCACGTCACCCCATTGTCGTTCGAGAGCTGGAAGGATACCTTCGCCTGCTCGGCCACTGGAAGGTCGGGGATGATGGGGTTGAGATATCCGATAACAGCGAACGCGAAGTATTCCTGAAGGCCATCCCCCCGCCAGTTTGGGGTCTGGATGATGGCCTCGTAATACTTTCCGTTCGCCGCGTAACGATCTCTGTCGATGTCGAGCTTGACCAACAAAACGCCGTCTTCTGTAACGACTGCCCTGTCCGCTGTACCCGGGGGTGTCGGCGGCTCAATCACCACGTTGTCGGGATTCAGGAGATATTCAAACCGGATGGGCACTACCCAAACTCCTTCATGATCGCGTCGAATACAGGGGCCAGTGCTTCATCTGCGTATTCATCCAGCTCCTCTGTTGCCGGGGCAAACCAAGGGCGAGGAGGGATAGTGAGGTATTGTGTGTCGGCTCGGAGCGGGACTCCTCTCGATGCAAAAAAACCTCTTACGCCTTCCGTGACCGGCACCGTTGCTCCGTTTTCATGCACCAATCCTACCATCGTCAAGTCTTGCCCTTTGTCTCCCTTCGCCCCGGCCGGTATACCCGCGTACCACCGCTTGCCTTCCTGCCAGACACTCATGGAATCTACAAAAGACCCCGAATCAACGAGGATGTCGTCCTTCCCCTTCAGCTGCTTGGTAATGTCGTTCAGGTCGGCCCATGATCCCCGTGTGGACGTGATCCCCTGCACGATGAAATCCCTGCCCGCCTCGGCCAACTGTTTCAGAGCCTTCTGCGTCCTCTCTCCTTCGAGAATCTCTTCTGCTCGCTGCATGTCCCGGATCAATTTCCGGTACTTGCCGTAAGGTGCGATTCGTATTGAAACCTTCTTCCCCATCAGATGCTCCCGAGTTTCTTACGGGTCTGCTCCACGTCTACATGAAGAAGGATGGGCCTCGCGTAAGTTGTCTTCCTGTTCCCGTACAGGGGGCTTCCCTTGCTCGCCTTGATGACCGTCCAGTCACAAGGGATGCCGTTGGTTGAAACAATCCGGTCTCCTTTTTTTGGAAGAAATCCGGGCTGAACCTTGTTGAGGTCTGTGAACCTGAAAACAAAGTGCGCCGTTGTCGGGAGGGAGTCGCCCGTCATGGTACGCTCCAGCTTGAATGTCGGTTCTCCCCCTACCCATTGCCCAACAACTATTATCGGCTCGGACCAAACGCGGTTCTGCTTGGCTTCGCGAAAGTCAGAGTCCTGCACCGTCGATGAAATGGAGAGCTGCCGGATCCCTACAAGTATCCGGTTAATCCGCATCGGCAACCCACTTGTGAACGGAAACGTCATGCGTACCCTATGAAAATCCCTCCCGCATCAGCGGTGTACTCAGTCAGAATATCATCGACCTCTGCGTTACCCGTGGTTATTGCCCCACCACCCGGTCCATTGA
>Ga0105107_10002834_pt1 | contig 11470 bp, 10 predicted proteins | sample PPLLaktember2015_6_FD_79335 | JGI IMG/M metagenome (GOLD analysis project Ga0105107, IMG submission 79335) | Freshwater sediment microbial communities from Prairie Pothole Lake near Jamestown, North Dakota, USA - PPLs Lake P8 Core (1) Depth... | ecosystem: Environmental > Aquatic > Freshwater >... | reverse complement strand
AGGTCCGCGCCCGCCTCGGCCAGCCCCGTGGCGATGAATTTGCCGATCCCCCGGCCCCCGCCCGTGACGAGGGCCACCTTGCCGTCGAGCCTGAACAAGTCCGCTGTTTTCATGATCTGCCCCCTTGATTTCGTCTATCTGGTCTATCTCGTCTGTTTGGTCTATTTCGTCCGGGAAAACGCCAGGAAAAGAGAACCGGCTGTCAGGTCCCCTTTGCGTCATGCCACAATCGGCAGGATGGCGCAAGGGAAAGGGATGCGGGCGGGTAAAAGAAAGGCGCAGCGGGTTTCGCTGCGCCTTCGTTGCCTGCGGGAATCGATGCGAGGGGAATTATTTTTTCAGTGCCTTGAGAATCTTCTTGTCGTCGGCTGTCTTGAACACGACGGTCATTTTGCTGCCGGAGGGGCTTACGTAGACGTAGTTGATGTCGACGAGGGCATCGGAGACCTTCTTCGCCACCTTCTGCAGCTGACCCGGTTTGTTGGGCAGCTCCACGGCGATGACCTCCTCCACCTTCACCTCGGCGCCCATCTGAGTCAGGATCTTCTTTGCTTTGGCGTTGTTGTCGGTGACGATCATGAAGACGCCTTCCTGGCCCCTGCCGTAAGCGCAGAGGGCCTCGATGTTGATCTTCCCGTTTGCCAGGAAGGTGGTCACCTCCGAGAGCAGGCCGACCCGGTTGGGCACGATGAAGGTCAGTTGCTTCAGTTTCATCGCTTTTGCCATTTCCAGTCCCTCCTTTTGCCCCTTTTTCCTTACATACGTTTCTCGCTTCGAAATTTCAAGAGTTTATTCTCGGTTTCAACTTGTGCGATTCCCAGCCCGCGGCCGATCTTCTCCAGCATGGCATTCTCGTCTTGAGTGTAGGCCCCGTCCACCAGGGCGATGCGCCGGGCGAGGCCCAGGGCCTCGTCGCGGTCATGCTCGCCGGGGATGAGCTTCGCGAGGGCCGCAAGAGCCTGTTCCTCTCCGGCCTCCAGGATGCAGTACTGCTCCTTCACCATGCGGCGAAAGTCGGCGGGCCGGATTTTTTGCAGGATCTTGTGGGTCTTGGCGATCTCCTCGGCAACGGCGAAGTGCTTGCGGCCGATAACACGGCCGGTTCTGGCCATGGCTATCATGGCCCGGACGATCCCTTCGGCCGGACCGCCCTTTTCGGCGGCAACAAGCCACTTCTGCTGGAGCCACGTCTCATAGTCCTCCCAGGAAACCTCGAGGTCCTGATCCTTGGCCAGGGCCTTGAAGGTGCCTGCGGCGATCGAGGAGTAATGCAGGGCCTCATGGCCGTAAACCGCGCGGAAGAGCGTCTCCTGCCTGCGGTCCCGGCTGTCTCGGTAGAAGTTGAGCCACTCTTCGACAAAGGACGAAAGGGATTTCTCCTGAGCCGCGAAGGTGTTGCCCTGCGATGCGGGCTTGCGGTTGGCACGGATCTGGGATGCCGCCGCGCCGAGGTGGCGCAGCGCCGGGTTCATGTCCGAGATCATGTAGCGTTGCGCCCTCAGGGGGTTGAGCCAGCGCATCATCTCCGCCGAGAACTCCGATGAACAGGCCTTCACCCAGGGGCTCAGGAAGCTCCGGTAGATCCGGTCGTTGAACTCGGAGACCTGCGCCACGACGCCGAAATCCTCCTCCTCTTCCGGCGCGTCGTCGAGGGCCGTGATGTCGTCCAGGGTCCTCTCCTCGAAGCGGGTCATGATGTCGCCCTTGGCCACATCTCCTTCGATCATCATCTCGTAGAGGCCCGGCGGGAGGAATTCGATCATTTCGGAGCTGCGGATGATCTCCTTGTGCTCCTTTTTTGCAACACTTGCCGCGACGAAGATTCCCAGGTGCCCGATGTCCTCGTGGATGATGTAGACGATGACCTGTCCGAGCTTCCTGATCTCTTCAGCGGACCGATAGACCTTGGGGATCCATGAGAGGGCCTGCTGAGGCGGGGTGATGTTGTCCCCCTTCGAGGCAAAGACCAGGATGGGGCTCTGGATGTTCTTCAGACTCAGAAATTCCCCCTCGTGAAGCTCCAGCTTGCCCTTCTCGAGCTTGTTCCCCACGAAAAGATTGCTCACGATGAAGTGGATCTCCTCGGCGTTCATCATGTAGAACCCGCCCCACCACTTCTCGAAGGCGAGGAAGCGCTCCTCCTCGGTGTCGATCTCGGAGTAGAGTTTGTAGTTTTTTGTCCATAACGTGTTGGCCGGGTTGAGCGACTCGAAGTTCGATACGAGGTTGGCCCCGTCGAATTTCCCGTTCCCCAGGTCGCACAGAAGCGAAGTCATCCAGATGCCGCCCGCAAGACCTCCCCGGTAGCGCATCGGGTTCACCCCCTGCACTCCCGCCCAGTAGGACATGGGGGCGCCGTTCAAGATGAGCGGCCCCGCGATGTCGGGCCGGTCGGCACACAGCAGGGCCGACGCCCAGCCTGCCTGGCAGTTGCCCATGATGGCGGGGTTGTCCGCGTGGGGGTGCCTGTGGACGACCTCCTCGATGAAACGTTCCTCGGCCTGAACGACGTCCTTGATCTTCTGGCCGGGCATGGGCTCCGTGTAGAAGAGAATGAAGTATACCGGGTGGCCATGGTCCAGGGCCATGCCGATCTCGGAGTCGCGCTTGGAGCCCCCGATTCCGGGCCCGTGGCCGGCCCTCGGGTCTATGATCACAATGGGACGCTTCGGCAGTTCGGGCGGTTTTTTCCCCCGGTTTGTCCTGCGTCGCTCCATGCCGTCGGCGCAGTCTTTCTCTTCCCTGCGCCGATCCACGATGCGCACTAGTGCGAAGTTTACGGGTTTTTCGAACGTCCGGCCATCGAGGATCATCTCGTAATGGAAGGTCAGCACGGGCGGCTGGCCGTTTCGCAGGTGCTCGATGTAGTTGTTGCCCCGCCTGCGCAGGACGTCCATGAAGAGGATCTGCCGCTGAGCCGAGTCGACGGCGTATTCACAGGCATCAAAGATCCATTTCGACGCCGCCGTCATCGGGTTCCACGGTTTCCAGGTTAACATGCTGATAACTCCTTGTTTTTTCTTTGTGTATGACTCGAGGGAAAAGTGCAAGTTCCGGACCAGCCGGGAAGAACCTCCGGTCAAAGGGACGGCGGGCAACAAAAAGGGGCCAGCCATCGAATGGCTGCCCCCTTTTTGTTTTCTGGTGCCGAAGCCGAGACTTGAGTGCCGGAGATGAACGCTGCCGTGAGCCTGCGATGAGCATGATCGTCAAACGGTCTCGATCGATCTGGCGTATTCTTCGCAAAGTGGCCGCGCTGCCTCACCCGTTGACACCCGGGTAAAATCTCCCTATACTCTGCCCTCTCGAAAAACTTCCAGCCGTTTGATAATGGATTGTCCATGCCCATTCCCGCGCTGGCCGTCACTCCATCGGCTCACGTCGTTTTCCTCCACGAGGAGGGTGATGGCCCGTCCCTGCCGGACGAAATTGCCGAACGGATCGGGCAGGCCTTCCACGACGGTACCGCCTCCGGTCTTCTTCACCTCGCCACGACGGAGCTTCAGACGTCCCTTCCCTCCGGCTTTGCCTTCTGGCGCGATTTTTCCCGGCGCTGCCTGACGCATCTGTGCCGGGAAGCGGGCGCCGAAGGAAGTGAAGCGGTCCCCGTAGCTCCCCCCGACCGGGAAGCTCTCCTCGCTCTGGTCGACGCCTGTCCATCCATGACAGGACTGGAGTATCTTGCGCCCGGCGCTCTGGAGAAAATATGGGTGGCTCTGGTTCATCATATCCGTAGCGAGGCCGGACGTGCCGGAGAAGATGTTGCCGGGTACTTGAAGAAACTCAATCCACTCTGGAACATGGTGGGGCGGGTCACTTTTCATCTGGCGGAAAATCGAAAAGACGATACCCGGCCCTTCGCCTTTCTTGCGACCTATACGACCCGACTGTCCGGCTCGGCCAGACCCCAGTATCTGCCGCTGGGGAAAGCCTTCACGGATTATTCCACGGCGGGGAACCGCCGGGGGCTTCTGGCGCTTCTGACTCCGCTTGCCCGCGCCGCCGAGCAGAGCAACCTGACTCGAGAGCTCGTGGATTCCGGTGAAATCTTTCATCCCCTGGCCTGGACACCCCCGGAAACCTATCGCTTCCTCCGGGATATCCCGGTGTTCGAATCCTCAGGCGTCATGGTTCGCGTTCCCGACTGGTGGCGCTCCCGGGGCGGCAGGCCCGCCCGCCCTCAAGTGGCATTGAGGGTCGGGAATCAACGGATCAAGGGCTTGGGCAGCGAGTCCCTGCTGGACTTCTCCGTGCAGTTGACCCTGGAGGGAGAGGAACTCACCGATGAGGAGCGGCGACGTATCCTGGCCGAGACCTCCGGACTGGTCCTGCTCCGGGGAAAGTGGGTGGAGGTCGACAGGGAGAGACTGACGGAGCTGCTGTCCTTCTGGGAAAAGGCGAAGAAGGCCGAATTCGGCGAGGGGATATCCTTCATGCAGGGGATGCGCCTTCTGGCCGGGGCCGGGATCGGGACGAAAGAGGAGTTCTTCTCCCGGGACACCCACCGGGAATGGATGCGCGTTGACGCAGGGGCGTGGCTGAGACCGCTTCTCGACGACCTGCGCGCCCCGGAGAAAATCGGCCGCTCCGCTCCCGGGTCGGCCCTGAGGACGACGCTTCGTCCCTACCAGCAGGTTGGTGTCGACTGGCTCTGGTTTCTGTACCGTCTGGGGCTGGGGGCATGTCTCGCCGACGACATGGGACTGGGAAAGACCATCCAGGTGTTGGCCCTTCTGCTCCTGATCCGGAAGAAAAGAAATGAGGAAGCCGAACCCTCCGGCGCGCCATCCCTGCTGGTCGTTCCCGCCTCGCTCGTGGCCAACTGGAAGGAAGAGATCCGCCGCTTTGCCCCGTCGCTGTCCGTATACTTCGCCCATCCCTCCGAGACGGCGGCCACGGCGCTGAGCGGGATGGCGGATCCGGAAGCCCGGACGGCAGCGCTTGCCGGGACGGACCTGGTGATCACCACCTATGCTCTCGTAAACCGCCTGGCTTGGCTGAGGGAGGTTCCCTGGGACTTGCTGATCCTCGACGAAGCGCAGTCCATCAAGAACCCGGGAGCCCGGCAGACCCGGGCAGTGAAAGCGCTTCAGGGCAGAAACCGGATCATTCTCACCGGGACCCCCGTGGAAAACCGTCTTGGCGATCTCTGGTCCCTCTTCGACTTCCTCTGTCCCGGTCTTCTGGGGTCGGAGGCGGTTTTCGGGCGCTACGTCAAGCAGATCATGAACCGGCGGGACAATCCCTATGCGGGCCTGCGCGCCCTCGTGCGGCCCTACATCCTGCGGCGCCTGAAAACGGACCGCAGCATCATTGCCGATCTGCCGGAAAAGGTGGAAGTAAAGGTCCACTGCCCGCTGACGAAAACCCAGGCCACTCTCTACGAGCAGTCCGTCCGGGATCTGTCCCGGCGTCTGTCGGAATCGGACGGCATCCAGCGCAGGGGCCTGGTCCTGTCCTACTTGATGCGTTTCAAGCAGATCTGCAACCACCCCTCCCAATGGCTGGGCGACGGGAATTACGGAGCCGGGGCAAGCGGGAAATTCCATCGACTCCAGGCCCTCTGCGAAGAGATGGCGTCCCGGCAGGAAAAGGCGCTGATCTTCACCCAGTTTCGCGAGATCACGGGGCCTCTGTCGGAGGTGCTGGGCGAGATCTTTCGACGGCCCGGGCAGATCCTGCACGGCGAGACACCGGTCCAAAAGCGGCGGGAGCTCGTGGAAGCCTTTCAGCGGGAAGACGGCCCTCCGTTTTTCATTCTTTCCCTCAAGGCGGGGGGCGTGGGGCTGAATCTGACGGAAGCCTCCCATGTCATCCACTTCGACCGCTGGTGGAACCCGGCCGTGGAGAACCAGGCCACCGATCGGGCCTACCGGATCGGTCAGAAAAGAAATGTTCTGGTGCACAAGTTCGTCTGCCGCGGCACCATCGAGGAGCGGATCGACTCCCTCATCGAGGAGAAGAAGGATCTGGCGGAAGGCATTCTCAGCGCCGGCGGCGAGAAGCTCCTCACGGAAATGCCCGATGACGAACTGCTTCGGTTCGTCTCCCTGGACCTTGACCGGGCCCTGGAGGATGAGAACGACGAAAGCAACGGCAAAACAAGGAGGAAGGGGAAATGAGCTGGGGTTGGGGCTGGAGGCCATATGTGCCCGTGGCGCAACGGCGGCTTGAGGCCGTGAAACGGGCGGAGAAGATGAAGAAAAAGGGGCAAGCCCTCTCACCGGTGCGTATCTCCGGACGGACGATCGCGACCACCTTCTGGGGAAAGGCTTGGTGCGAGAATCTGGAGGCCTACAGCGACTATTCCAACCGCCTGCCCCGGGGGCGAACCTACGTGCGCAACGGGTCCGTCATCGACCTCCGGATCGGTACAGCGGAAGTGAGCGCCCTGGTCAGCGGAAGCGATCTCTACAAGGTAAAAATCGGCATCCAGCCCGTCAAGAAGAAGGCCTGGGAAACGATCAAGACCGAGTGCGCCGGAAAGATCGGCTCCCTCCTGGAGCTTCTCCAGGGAAGACTGAACCGGTCGGTCATGGAAATCGTCACCCGGCCTCAAAAAGGGCTTTTCCCGGTTCCTGCCGAGATCTCCTTCCAGTGTTCCTGCCCGGACTGGGCTTCCATGTGCAAGCACGTCGCTGCCGTGCTCTACGGTGTAGGCGCCCGTCTGGATGAGGAGCCGGAGCTCCTGTTCCGTCTGCGCGAGGTGCGGCACGAGGACCTGATCTCCGGTCCGGAGGTCGCCCGGATGTCCGTCTCGAAGGACGGCCGGGAAAAGGTCATTGCCGAAGGGGAGCTCGAGGACATCTTCGGCATCGAAATCGACGGAAAGTCCGGCGTGGTCACGCCGGCGGAACGAGCGAAGATAGGACCGAAGAAGGGACCGAAAAAACCGCACCGAAAGAAAAAGGCCGCGGAAATGAAACTGCTGCCGCAGAAGGCCCGGGCGGGAAAAGGTGCGGTCGGCGAAAAGAAAAAACAGGCCTCCGGAAAACGATCGGGGAAAACAACCGCGAAGAAAGCCCCTGCACCGAAGAAGGCGACCGGAAAGAAAACGGCGGCGACGAAGGTCTCCGCTCCGAGGAAGCCCGCTGCGGAAAAGGCATCGACTGCGGGCAGGAAATCCGCCGGGACTCCTGCCATCACGACCGGTCGGGGCAGACAGCCGGCAAAGCAACACAGAAAGCAGCCGAGACGGGCGGACGGGCGAAAATAGCGGAATGAGAGGAGAGGCCTTTTCAGCCATTACGCCGGCGACAAAATATTAACCAAAGCTCGATACTAGATCATCTTGGGGGTCTGCCGGACGATTCCAAGCATTGTGCCCTTCTGGCAGCGATCACTCTTCACAAGGCCCTGCGGGATTATGCCGTCGGAAAGAGTAGAAAAGGCTGAAGAACGGTATTGAGCGGGGAATTTTTCGACGAGAAGCCCTGCTCGTCAGAATGCGATTGGGATCTCGGTGGTACGCCTTTTGGGGATCGAGGGGCACGCCCTTCATGTCGAGAACGTGGACATGATCGACGGTACGCCTTTGCGTGAAAAGCGGATCGAGTTGCGATGAAGGAGAGATCAAAGAAGGAACTGGCACAGGAAGTGATGAGATTGCAAAAGGCGCTTAACGAGTTGGAGGCGTCGGAAAGCGATTTCGTCCAGAGGGAAGCCTCGTCCAGAAAAGTGGCCGAAAGATACCATATCGTCGCTGATCATGCCTCTGACTGGGAATTCTGGCTAGGTCCCGATGCGCATTTCGTCTACTCGTCGCCCTCGTGTGAGAGAATCACAGGTTACTCCGCTGCTGAATTTGAGGTGGACGCCATCTTGTTTTACCGAATCATTCACCCAGAAGATCTATCCCATGTAGCAGGCCATATGAATCGCAGAAAAAATATGAATTGGGACCGGTTGAGATAGAGTATTGAATCATCTGCCGGGATGGATTCGAACTATGGATGGCCTTTGCATTTCAGCCGGTGTATAATAGGTTATTCCAAATTCTCGGTACTCGCGGCAGCAATCGCGATATCACCGATCGCAAGCAGGCGGAAATGGAACGGGAGAGCCTGATCCGCGATCTCGAGGACGCCCTTTTCAAAGTAAAAATGTAGATTGCGTAAAATACAGGTTAACAGGTTGGTGAAAAACAAAGAGAATCGAATACGTTTTCAGAGAATTCGACAAGACTCAAAAGGAGGTATCGAGATGCTCCCAGGAGAGTTTCCCCTCCCGCAATGAATTTTTGCCTGCCCCAGGTGCTGCTGATCCGATCGTCGGATTTATACAGGATGTCACAATGACGTTGGAAAACTATCTGGAGTCATGCCGCAAATTGTTCTGGCAGAATATTTTCCAGTTTGAGCTGGACTACCTTGTTTCGCAACTTCAGGGCAGCCGCGATGTTCTAAGCGTCGGGTGCGGCCCGGCAATCATTGAAGGCGGATTAAGCAATCATGGATTTCACGTTACGGGGCTGGACATTTCGCAGGAAGCCTTGAAATGCGCGCCTGACAGCGTCAGAACCGTTGCCGGACGCGCAGAGGACATGTTGTTCCCGGAGTCTTCTTTTGACGCGGTGATCTATGTGGCATCGTTACAATTCATAGAAGATTACCGGAGAGCTTTACAAAAATCGACCGCTGTTTTACGCCCCAAGGGAAAGATTGTCGTGATGCTGCTGAACCCCCAGTCAGCATTTTTTAAAGAAAGATCCATGAATCCTGATTCGTATATAAGCATGATTCGGCACAAGGATTTGGGGCAAATGGAACGTGTGATCGCTGAATACTATGTCATTCGGACAGAATATATTCTTGGGGTAAACGGTGAAAAAATCTTTGCCAGTAAGGATCCGTGTGAGGCGGCTTTATATGCGATCGTTGGTGAAAAAAATCGCTGAGCACGAAGAAGAAATGTAAATGAAAAATCGTAACTATAAAGTAGACAACGCAAGAACATTATTAGGCATATCCAAGCACGCGACGGCTGAGGACACCAAGACAAAATATCGAGAACTCGCCAAAATATGGCATCCCGACATCAATTCACATGAAGAAGCCCATATCAAGATGCAGGAGATAAACAAGGCTTATGCCTTATTAATGAAAGAAGAGTTCGGCATTCTCGATCCTTGGGACGAATATGACAGATGGTGGTGGCGGCAATACGGCAATGACCCGATCTGGGGCAACTATTTCCCCGAGGATGAAGAAAAATCCGAAAAGCCAGGAAAACAAAAAAAATTCCGAATCCAGCGATAACGTCATAACCGTCAGCATATGCGGGTCATCGCACCCTGCCGTCGCCGGTCGGCGGCATATCCCATGTCCGGTCCTTCACGAACCAATTTCAATCGTCTGAAAAAGGACCGGCATATACATCATTGCAATTCGCAATGTTATTTCCTGCGGCCACGGCCGTCCATCTCGGGCACATCGATCTGAAGTGCCCGGATCTTCCGGAAAAGGGTGCTCACATGGATGCCCAGGTCCCGTGCCGCTCGCTTCCGGTTTCCCGAATAGCGTAGCAATGTCTCGGTAATGAGATGTTTCTCCATGGCCTGGAGGCTCATCGGGCCGAGGGCATTTGCTGCAGACGCGGCGGGCCTCAATTCGACCGGAAGGTGGTGCATTTCTATGATACTGCCCCGGCAAAGCACGAACGCCTGTTCGATCATATTCTCCAACTCACGGACATTGCCGGGGTAATCATGTGCCATCAGGCGGGCCATCGCCTCGCCGGAAACACCGGCAATATCCTTTCCCTGGATACGGTTGAACTTCGCCACGAGATGTTCTGTCAAAAGGGGAATGTCTTCAGGTCGCTCCCTCAGGGGCGGCAGCGTCAGGTGAATGACGCGGATGCGATAATAAAGGTCTTCCCGGAATTTCCCCGTTCGGACGTATTCGGCCAGGTCCCGATTCGTCGCGGCCACCACGCGGGCATCGACCTGCAACGGCTGCAAGGTCCCCAGTGGCTCGATGGCATGGTCCTGCAGCACCCTCAAGAGCCGCACCTGCAGGGCCGGCGAAATGTCGCCGATTTCATCCAGGAATAACGTTCCCCCGTGGGCAAGGGCAAATCGACCCATCTTGTCTCGACGGGCATCGGTAAAGGCACCGGCCTTGTAACCGAACAGCTCGCTTTCCAGGAGGGTGTCCGGAAGGGCCGCGCAGTTCACTGCGACAAACCGCTTCTTGCTGCGCAACGACAGGTTGTGAATGGCCCGTGCGAACAGCTCCTTCCCCGTCCCGCTCGGCCCTTCGATTAAAACGGTGCTGCTGCTTTCGGCGATCCGGGGAAGGACGTCGAACAGGCTCATCATGGCCGGGCTCCGACCTACGATGTCCTCGAAGGTATAGAGACCCCGGAGCTCCTTTTTCAACTGTTCCACCTGGCTGAGGTCCTGGAACGTCTCCACGCCGCCGATGACCCTTCCCGCATCATCTTTCAGAATGGCCGTTGAGATTCGAATCGGCTTGCGCTGGCCCTGGTGATTGACGATGTGCGCAGTGGCGTTCAGGACCGGCCTGCCGGTGTCAAAGGTCTTTCTCAAGGCACAGTCCTGCTCACAGATGTTGGCATGGAAAACCTCGAAACACGCCCTTCCCAAGGCGTCTTCCCTGGATACTCCCGTGATTTGCTCGGCGGCCCGGTTGAACGCTGTGATCCGCCAGTCCGGTCCCACCGTAAAGACCCCCTCATTGATCGAATCGAGGATGATGTCCCTCTGCCGTCTCTCGATATCCTGCCCCATGATTTCAACCCCGTCCTGGGTTCGGTTAATCGTGCATTATGGATTTTTGCCTCTATTATTTAATTGCATTATGCGATGATATTGCAAGCGACTTTTTTCATAAAAATCTTAATCATCTGATATTGCGTTGTATTTTGTTATGTGGCGGTTTGGCATGGAGATTGCCGTAGTAGAATTTATGAGAATCGCGATTCCCCATTGGCAGGGACGCATTTCGCCCGTTTTCGATGTAGCGGGGACCCTGTGCCTGATCGACATCGAAGACGGACGGGAGGTACGTCGTCAGAGCGTATCTCTTTCCAGCCGCGACCCTTTCCGGCGGGTGGCTGAGGTCTCCGCCCTTCGAATGGACGTGCTGATATGCGGGGCCCTTTCCTATCCTCTTGAAAGGGCCCTCATCGGCGCCGGCGTCCAGGTCGCCTGCTGTATCTGCGGCGAGGTCGATGCCGTTGTCGATGCTTACCTGAGGGGACGGTTGGCGGACCGTCGTTTTCTGATGCCTGGTTGCCCAAACACTCGGCAGGGGAACCGCTTCCGCCATCGCGGAAGGCGTTCCTTGCCGTGAGTATAAAACGATAAGCGAGAGGGGGTGAACGAGATGCCTAGAGGAGATGGGACGGGACCCGCCGGATTGGGTCCGATGACGGGTCGCGCGGCGGGGTACTGCGCGGGTTATTCAATGCCTGGTTTTGCGACCCCGGGCTGGGGCCGAGGCTT
>Ga0105107_10002833_pt1 | contig 11472 bp, 12 predicted proteins | sample PPLLaktember2015_6_FD_79335 | JGI IMG/M metagenome (GOLD analysis project Ga0105107, IMG submission 79335) | Freshwater sediment microbial communities from Prairie Pothole Lake near Jamestown, North Dakota, USA - PPLs Lake P8 Core (1) Depth... | ecosystem: Environmental > Aquatic > Freshwater >... | reverse complement strand
TGTCGTACAGTCTCTGCAGGCAAGCTCCCCCTTTTGGGTGGTTGTATCAGGTATCTGGCACTATGTCAATGCTCTGCTCTGGCCGTATAACAAGCACAAACTCTATGCAATAAACAGGGGAGTATGAAAGCATGAAAAAATATGTGTGCAAAGAATGTGGTACGGTCTCACATGAGCTTGCCTGCAAACTTGAAACTAAAATCCATGGATGAATATCCGCTTCGGTGTCCATTCACATCAAAACCTCACAAAAAAGCACATTTCATCGAGCTTGAAGATGATTAACGAGGATATGAAGAGCCAGGCCACGTTATTCTGATGATCTCACGTTGTCCGGAATAATTCACCCCGGAGAAACAGGATTTGTGTTCAGGGAGCAGGAAGTTTTTTCCTTCGTTCCATGATACTTTTGATGAGTTTGTCCGGGTCTTTTTCCAGATATTTTTTCCGGTCTTTAGTCCGGTCACCGCTTCCCTGTCCGTAGATTTGGAGGAACCGGATCGTGTCACTCGGGCCAGGTTTCTCAACAAGTATGTCGAGCCCTTCCTGCTGGATCTGGTGTAATGTTTTGACACTCATTTGTTTTCCTCATTACATCAGATGACCGGATTTTCTCTGCGTACCCGTATGAGCTGTGGTTCGACTTAAAAAATGGTATCGGGTCATCATCAGAGGTGAGGAATACGCTCCTGAAGCCGGATTTTTTAAGTTCAGGCCTTGTGTCTGTGTGGCAACTCTCAAAAGCGTTATTCCCGGACAGGTAATACGCTCACCATCGCAAAGCGCAGGGGCGGTCAAGGGAAACAGGCACTGTCCCTTTCGATCATATTGAAAAAGATTTGTTTGAAAAAACAGGATTCTTACCGTGCTTGAAAAACCCGGATGCGATGAGGAAACGGATGTTACCCGGCTCCCCGTTATTCCTTTTGCTTTGCGTGCTTCTTCCAGACCTGCTCGCGGTACACCGGCCCGCTGTTGTAGGTGCAGAAGGGGATGAGTTTCCCGTCAGGGGTTGCGTAGTGGATGCAGCACCGCTGGACACGTCCCAGATCATAGTTATACCGGTCCATGAAATGCATGGTACCGATAAAGAGGGCGTTCCAGTGGAAGTCCCGGAGGGCCTCGAAGTTCTGCCCGATCAGGGTCTTGCCGAGGATCTTCCAGAACTCGGTGGTTTTCTTCTGTTCACTCTTTTTCACGGATTCGTGCAAATTCCTGACACCTTCGAGCAGTGCCGTGTACTTGTTGATGGTCCCGCCTTTTTTGAGTTTCTCTGCCATCTGTTCGATGGATTCAAAGAAGGTGTCCACGTCCAGCATCCGGTTGACCGGGATGAACGTGCCGTCATTCTGGACAAAGACGTAGGTAGCAGCACCGCAGTGCTGGTGGGCGGTGAAGCGTACCTGGGGTTTCCCGGTATAGGCCTCGACAAGGTCCGAGAAGGGCAGCACACAGGGCACCGGGTAGAAATCATCCTTTTTCACGACCCCGTCCAGTTGTTTTTCAATGCCTTCCAGCAGATCCGGGATCGTGATGCGTGATTTTTTCACATCATCATCGGTAGCTGCACCGGTAAAGGCGATAGGCTGGAAATTGACACCCCGTATTACCGAGATATTTTTTACCGCGAACCGGATGATATCGCCCACTTCGTGGTCATTCTTCCCGCGGATTACCGTCGGTACCAGCACGACACCGAGATGTGCCTGCCTGAGGTTCTCGATCGCCATCTCATGGATCTTTAACAGAGGATTGGTTGCCGGAGTGACACCGTCAAAGTGGAGGTACACCGTGCTCAGTCCGGAATCTTTCAGCTTCTGTGCATAGCCGGGTTCATGAGCGATCCGCACACCATTGGATGCAATCTGGACCTGCGGGAACCCCATTGCTTTTGCTTTTATGATGATCTCCACCAGGTCTTCGCGCATCGTGGGTTCGCCACCGGAGAACTGCACGGCCGGCACCGGAACGGGTTTCTGGTCACGCAGGAGCTGCAGCATCATGATGACAACGTCAAAGTCCGGTTCATAGATGTACCCGCACGCACGTGCATTGGCAAAACAAAATTCGCAGTCAAGGTTGCAGCGGTTCGTGAGATCGATATTGGCAAGCAGGGTCTGCGAATGATGGTTATTGCATAACCCGCACGCCGACGGGCAGTCTTCGTGAGGAGCACAGTTCTGGGGATTGGCTATACCGGACCCTACGGAGTCAAACTGTTCGAACCGGTAATAGAGAGCCGGGTCTGACCAGTAGAGATTATGGAACTTTCCGTGCTGCAGGCATGTACTGTTCAGCCAGATCTTTCCCTCCTCTTCCACGATCTCTGCATCGATAGCAGAACAACATGTGGGGCAAAGACTCCGTGTCTTTTTTATCAGCATATGTGTCCACCCATTGCCTGAACTGTTCAGGGATATCTTGTCTGAGTAACCTTAATGTTTGCGCCTGCTCTTTATTACAGGTATTGGAGTGCTCTATTATTAGTATTGATTTTATTATACCATCGTTGCTGTCCGCGATCTGGATAATGCTTCCTGCATATCTCCCGAATCCGGTTGCTGCTCTTTTCGGTGGCGGCACTCCTGTTGACCGCGGGATGAACTTTTCAGATGGCCGGCGTATCTTTGGCGATGGCAAGACGTACCGGGGACTGGTGGCGGGAATCCTTGCCGGGATCGCAATAGGCCTGCTGCAGATCTGGCTGTATGGCAGGTACGGGCCAGGGAGCCTCCCGCCTCATACCTGGATCTCGGTCACCCTGCTTGCAACAGGAGCACTCCTCGGGGATTTGTGCAAGAGCTTCTTCAAGCGGAGGTTCGGAAAGGAACGGGGAACGAAATGGCCGGTCGCCGACCAGTACGACCTTGTGGCGGGTGCACTGCTCCTGACCCTGGTTCTCTACCCCTCGTGGGTCCTGGCAACGGTCACCCTCCCGGTATTCTTGTTCATCCTGATCCTTACCCCCGTCCTGCACCGCACGGTAAATATCATAGGGTATTATATGGGAGTCAAGGAGGTACCATGGTGAACGTTCTGGCAGACCTGCTTATCAGGAACAAGGCAATTGAGTTTGGCGAGTTCACGCTCGCCTCCGGAAAAAAGAGCCCGTACTATATCGATGTGAAATCCGCGGTTACCAACCCGGAACTCCTCGCTGCCATCGCCTCGGCTGTTGCAGAGGCGAATACGTTTGAGGTCGTGGCAGGGGTTGCCGTGGGGGGCATTCCGCTGGCTGTTGCAACAGCGATCGTGACAAAAAAGCCGTATGCCATCATACGGGCAGCAGAAAAGAGTCACGGGAAAAAGAACGTGATCATCGGCAGTGTCAGGGACCGGGATGTCCTGCTGGTCGAGGATGTCACCACCTCCGGGGGATCTGCCCTCTACGGGATCAACGCTCTCCGGGCCGCAGGTGCACGGGCTGACCGGGTAGTCACGGTCGTGGACCGCGAGCAGGGTGCCGAAGCGATGCTCAGGCAGCAGGGGGTCTCGCTTCTCGCGCTCGTGAAGGTCAGCGAACTCCTGCAATCGTAAACCATTTTTATTGACAGCGCAAGAGTACATGGACATGAAAATCCTTGTTGTTGGCGGAGGAGGAAGGGAACATGCGATAGCCCGTGCCCTTGCCCGCAATGAGGATACCGAAGTTTTTTCGGTGATGGCACGGAGGAATCCCGGGATCGCCGCCCTCGCCAGGGGCGTAAAGCTCTGCAGGGAAACCGATATTTCCGGGATTACCAATTATGCACGCGAATGCGGCGCTGAGTACGCCTTTATCGGGCCCGAAGCCCCGCTCGAGGCAGGGATCGTGGACCAGCTGGAGGCCATGGACATCCGGTGCGTGGGTCCGACACAGGCAGCAGCCCGGATCGAGACCGACAAGGCGTTCTGCCGGGACATGATGGAGTTGCACAACATCGACGGCTGCCCGAAATTCCGTGTATTCCATGACCGTACAGATGCAGTCGCGTTTATACAGGATTGCGAGGGAGATCTCGCGATAAAACCCATCGGCCTGACCGGGGGAAAGGGTGTCCGGATCATGGGAGAACAGGTCGACAGGTCCGGGGCGGTCGCCTATATCAAATCACTCGCCGGGGGTGTTGTACTCGAGGAGCGCCTTATCGGAGAGGAGTTCACCCTCCAGGCATTTGTTGACGGCAATCATATCATCCCCATGCCGCTCGTGCAGGACCATAAGCGTGCGTTCGAAGGAGACCTCGGGCCAAACACCGGGGGCATGGGCTCCTACTCGATGCCCGATCACATGCTCCCGTTTGTGTCAGGTGCGGACTACAAAAAGGCGCTCGCCATCATGAGGGCTACGGTGAGTGCACTGGAGCGGACCGGACACCCCTACAAAGGGATCCTCTACGGCCAGTTCATGAATACCGCCCGGGGGCCGAAGGTGATAGAATTCAATGCCCGCTTTGGCGATCCTGAGGCAATGAACGTCCTTTCGCTGCTGAGTTCAGACCTGACGGACACCGTGGTGAGGATTGCAGAAGGATCGCTTTCCTTAACGAATGTGACCTTTGAGCAGAACGCCACGGTATGCAAATACATCGTGCCAGCGGGATACCCGGATTCCCCGCACCCGGGAGACCCGGTAACCATCAGGTCCACGGAAGGGGCCCTCGTGTATTATGCAAATATCGCGGAGGACGAAGGTAAACTCACCACCCTGACCTCGCGGACCCTGGCATTCGTCGGTATTGGTCCGACGCTTGAGGAAGCGGATCGTATCGCCGAACAGGCTGCGTCGGCGGTCGGGGGAAACGTCCGCTACCGGCGGGATATCGGCACCCGGGCACTGCTTGAACAGCGTATCAGCCATATGAAGGAGTTGCGATGAAGAAGGATTTTCTGTCGATTCTTGACATCACCAAAGGGGAGCTCGAACAGGTCCTCACGGAAGCGGAACGGCTTAAAACGCTGAGAAAAGAGGGCAAGGTCCACGAGCTCCTCCGCGGCAGGAATCTCGCGATGATTTTTGAGAAGTCCTCCACCCGGACCCACATTTCATTCGAGGTCGGCATGAACGAGCTGGGAGGACATGCCCTTTTCCTGAATGCCCGTGACATGCAGATCTGGCGGGGCGAGGAGATCCGCGATACGGCCCGGGCGGCGTCCCGGTATGTCTCTGCCATCATGATCCGTGCATACAAACACAGTACCATCGAGGAATTTGCACGGCATGCCACCATCCCGGTGATCAACGGGCTTTCCGATCTCGAGCACCCGTGCCAGCTGCTGGCCGATATCATGACCATCAGGGAGCACTTCGGCTCGACCCGGGACCTCCGGGTCGCGTGGGTCGGGGACGGGAACAATGTCTGCAACTCCCTGATCCTCTCGACCGTGCTGACGGGGATGAAGGTCATTGTCGCAACACCGGAAGGATATGAGCCGGCAGAGGATGTCGTGAAGAAGGCACGGGCACAGGGTGGCAGGGTAACCCTTGTCAGGAAGCCGGAAAAAGCGGCAAAGGGGGCGGACGTCATCATCACCGACACCTGGGTCTCCATGGGAGATGACGAAGAACGCGAGGAGCGCCTGAGAGTGTTCCACGACTATACCGTTGATGCAGCCCTCATGCACCATGCCTCTCCGGGTGCACGGGTACTCCACTGCCTCCCGGCACACCGCGGGCAGGAGATCGCCGACGAGGTCATGGAAGGCGGGCAGAGCCTTGTCTGGGACGAGGCAGAGAACCGGCTCCACGCCCAGAAGGCGCTGCTGGTGCGGCTGCTGAAATAACCTGTAGGGAATGTAACCCTCCGGATACCAAAAAGTCCCCCTCTGCAGGGGGGCCGGGATATCCCTTCTGTCATCTGAACCGGACAAAAAAAGGAAGACCGGGGTCTTCACGGGTTTACTCTTTTACGGTAATAACCCGGAAGATCCTCCCGTCCTTGAAAAGCGATTACTCCAGAAAAGGTAATACAACATCATCGCAAAGCGCAGGGGCGGTTCGGGGGGACAGGCACTGTCCCCTCCGATAACAGGTGATTCGCAATTTGTTGGAATCTCAGGGTTTCAACAGAGCCGATATTTTTAAAAAACCCCGGCTATATCCTTATGCTTCGTCCCGATAACACTCCTTACCGATGTCCTGGTTTCCTCTTGCCCTGTCGGGTGCCATCAGCCAGGCCATATACAGTCTTTCCATAAAGGTCCTCCTCCGGAAGACCCCCCCGTTTTTCCTTGCCGGCTCTACCTTCCTTGCCGCTTCCCTGATCTTCTTTCCGGTAATCCTCGTTACCGGTATCCCGCCCCTTGGGCCGGGCCTCGTCCCGGCCCTTGCAGTAACCGTGACCATCAATAGTGTGGCAACAGTTCTTTATTACCGGGCACTTTCAACCACCGATCTCTCCCTGTGCGTACCTTTCCTCGCATTCACCCCGGTCTTTTTGATCCTCACCTCTTTTATCATCCTGGGGGAAATCCCCTCTCCTGCCGGTGCTGCGGGCATCTTCCTCGTCACGGCCGGCGCCTTCCTGCACACCCTCCAGTCTGGTCAGTCCGCCTGCCTGCGTGCCCCGTTCCCGGCGTTTCTTCATGATCCGGGAATCCGCTCCATGTTCGTCGTTGCGTTCCTCTACAGTATTTCCGTTAATTATGACAAGGAAGTAGTCATGAATTCCAGCCCGCTTTTCAGCTGTGGAATCTTCCTTTTCGTCATGGCCCTGGTTTTCCTGCTCATTGCCCTGCTGACCAGGACAAAAGAAACGTCCGCTGCCCTGGATCCCGGTGCACCGGACCCGGTCCGCTCACGTGCACAATTCACCCATTCTCCTTTTTTCCTGTATGGTGTGGTCGGGATGGTACTGGCTGTTGAGGGAATTTCGATCAACATTGCCTACACCATGGCCATCGTCCCGTATGTGATCACGGTAAAGCGGTTATCTCTCTTCTTTTCCGTGCTCTTCGGCGGCCTCTTTCTCCATGAACAACAGATCCGGGGACGGATGTTCGGGGCTCTCGTAATGATTATGGGAGCAGTCGTAATCGGATTATGGGGATGAGGTCAGGTCCCGGGGGAACAGAAAATTGTTGAACGTTGTCCGGGGGATTCTGGTATCGATTCCAGCTTCTCAATTACCCTCAATGATAAACCCCGCCACCCCCGACGGGATGCCCCCGCGGCGGATCGGTGTCTGCAGGTATATTTGCAAAACACCGCACTGCCCCGCCGTGCCTCGGAGAGGCCCTGAGGCGGGGGATCCTCCTGAAATTGCATGGTTTAATGATTTTCATGCTTCGGGTGCGAACTCTTTGTTCATGCCCGTTTCAACAGAGTCTGATAGTTCATATCTCTCTCATGATACCTGCCAGCTGAGCGTACGCTGCCTGTTTTGAATTTTTCCACGCTGAAAAAAAGAGTTATTTTTTAATCGCTTTCTGTACCTTATAGATAATATCTGCCGAAATATAGTGCATATCATGGGCAGGTTCTGCATGGTCGATAAATTTTCGCATCAGTTCCTGATTCGTTGTTCCATGGGCTTCAAACGAACAGTCGAGACCGATATCCTTGCACGAAACTGAGGGCATGTGTAACTTTCTCCATTATCCTGATTTTATACCATAAATTGGCATAAATCCATATGAATAAATGCAACGCACTGGTGCAAGGCATCAGGTTCATGTGAAAGGCACCGGGTAAAATCCTCGACGGTAATCCGGGCAATACCACGCGCATATGACGCCCGGCATTTTTCCGATATCAGTTTCACCCTCCCCCTGCCCCCGTACCATTATAGATGGGGTTACAATCCGGAAATCATGATTACGTACTGGTGTTCAAAGAAAAATTCAATACATAACTGGATAGATCATGGCATCGACTTTGTACCTTTCAGTGTCCCCTGCATCAGGTCAGAGTGCGAGCGCTGGAGAGATGGGGAGTGCATTCATCTCACGATTAAGGGAAAATAATTGTTACGGATTGGTCAAGAAAGACTGACCAGAGAAACACACCCGGTCAGCTGAACTAAAAAGAACGCGAATATGAGCGTCGTTATTATCCCAAATAAAATTATATTCCAGTTCGAATAACAAAGAAAAATATGCACTATTTCCTTGCAATCGTAGTGATAGCGGTACTGATCACTGCTGGATGTTCCACGAAAGGTACCGAGACTACAGTTTCCCCTGCCCAGACACCAATGATTATCTCACCCGTTCAGTCACCGGTACCTGATATTTCGCACGTGACTGTAGCACCTGCATCTTCTCCAACCTATAAAACTGCACGGGAGGTGTGGGAACTGAATAAATATCCCCAGTATGGTTTTATCATGGACTACCCCACTGACTGGGCTTATTCACGCATGGATACACTATCGTTTAAAGGGGGGTATTTATTTTCCAAGACCGGAGAAAATTTCCTGTACCCTAAGTCCTATGCACTGCTTTATTTCGATGATCGTTCTGACTATGGGTATTCGGAACCGATGGGTGAATGGATAAATAACACGAGGGCACAGCCGTATTGCAATGACGGTGCGGGACACAGGATGAGACAGGATGACTGCCCCTCGCGACAGCGCATGTATTATCCTTTCCTGGCAAGCGATGAACCGGTCACCATCAATGGTACCGTGGAAGCGAGGAAATTGGTGTTCAGGTCAGAAGATGACAGGAATTATGGCGAGCTCACCGTATACCTGATGTATGCCGGAAGAATGCAGGGATACAATTATACGATACCCGGTGAAAAGGCATCTGCTGTCAAAGTAGATGGACCTGTATGGGATTATGCTCGTGGGGGGCAGCGATACGCGATCGAATTTTATTCCGACACGGATCAAATGAATACAACATCTGCACTATTCGATCACATGATCAATTCCTTCGAACCTACGGTAAAATTGTAATACAGGATAATTTTTCAGACAGTGAAAATTAAGACGATTGAGAAACACTCCTATCATATCATATACGATGAACATAACACTGTTTAAAGGAATGAGGGATTATGAAAAAATGGCATATTACAGGAATTTTTGCAATCCTGATAATCGGATTCTTACTGATCTGTGGATGCACAAGCATTACCCCACCCGGTACACCATCACCAACCACCCCGACATCTGCCATTGGGACCACCCCGGTCCCGACAGCCTCTGTCATCCCCACTGCAACACCCATCGCAAGTCCGACTATCAGGGACATTATACCCGGTGAAGGGACCGCCGGCACCACAATTTCCATAACCGATCTTGATGGCAGCAATTTCCAGAGGGGTGCAACGGTGACCCTGATGAAGAGTGGTTACCGGAATATCACGGCGACCAATGTCAATGTATGGTCTTCTACCCGGATCACCTGCACCTTTTTGCTCCCGTCGCCTCTTGATTCCGGTTCATGGGATGTTGTCGTAACCAATCCGGATGGTCAGTACGGCATCTCTCCCAACCTGTTTATTATCCGTACACCAGCTACTCCGGCAGTAACCATCATGCCTGCCGGAGGAATCGAGATCACCAGCATCTCGCCCGTGTTTGCCGCCAGTTCGAATTCGACAGTCGATATTCTTGTTTTCGGCTCAAATTTTCAGAATGGTATTTCAGCAAAACTTAACCAGAGCGGAAAAGCGGATATTAATGCATACCGGACATATGTGCTGGATATAACACGTACCCAGGTCAGGTGTTATTTCAACCTCCCCTCCAATGCACGGGGATTCTGGAGTCTTATTCTGACAAACCCTGATGGAACAACGGGTATTTTCAAAGACGAATTTGAGGTGCGACTCTGAGTGGTGTGAGGAGACAAACGCCGTTAATTATCATCACCGGACACTGGTGCAGGTGAACCCGGATGCTGATATAAAACAGACAGGAATAACAAGACCCTTTTTCGCGCAATAACGACTCTTTTTTCCCCATTGCCAATCTTTATCATACCCGGGGAGCATTACTCATCCATCGGGGGGGGAAGATTGTGGAAAACCTGATGATAAGTATTGATTTTGACAAAGGAGAATTCCCGAAAAGGTACACCTGTGACGGGGAGAACATCTCCCCTGCTATCCATATCGAAAGGATTCATTCGCAGTTCCTGGCAATCACTATCGAAGACTGGGTTGAACCGTCTGAGAAAATTTGTCAATGGCTTATCTGGAATATCAAAGCCCGGGATACCATTCCGGAAAACATTCCCGGAGATCCGGTGATCACCGAACCGTTTGAGGCGGTCCAGGGTAAAAACGACCAGGGAAAGATCGGGTACAGCGGCCCCTGTCCACCCAAAGGAGAGATCCACACCTACTATTTCAATGTGTACGGGCTTGATGCAAAGCTGGATGCCCCGCCCGGTTCAACGCGGGCGGATCTCGAGAAGGCCATGGCAGGCCATATGGTACAGTACGGAGGCCAGTCGATAGCAACATACCGGAGATAATTTCACTATCACTGATTTTTGCGGTTGCCCTGTTGGGAAGATGGACGCCACGGGTTTATCGTGACACTCCAGCGCAAGCAGCTGATCCGGCACTGTCCATGCACCATGCTCTTTTGCCAGAGTGACATGGCGGGTGAGTTTTATGAAAGGGTTTATCCTTTTTTTGCCGTTCCGGATTTTTTCTTATGTTCAGCCACGGGAACAGACGCCTGTTTCTCAATGGCACCCGCGATAAACTGAGGGTAATCGGAAACAAACCGGTCGAATCCTATGCCCCCTGCAGCGAGCACATTTTGCCAGCCCGGGGGCAGGCAGACGATACCCGAACGCATGACACTGAGATAAACTGCCATTTCCAAAGGATCGAGATCATCCCGGATTGTACCATCTGCAATACCTTCACTCAGTGCATCGCGGACCATCCCGAGCTGTTTTTCCATTAATTCGAAGATCCGTTTAACCACCGGGTTGTCAGAATCCTTAAAAACCCCGGCCCCGGCTTCACCGATCGTCCGGTAATACTCCGGGTTCTCGCGGGCAAATTCAAAGAAGGTCGTTCCCAGCAGCCGTGATTTTTCCCTGCCGGAAATGTCCTGACCTCTACATCCCTCATAGCGTGCAATCAGTTCCTTCATCTTGTGGAGGATTATCGCGAACAGGAGGTGGTCCTTGTTTTCGAAATACAGGTACAGGGTCGCCTTGTTCAACCCGACCTCCTTTGCAATCTCCTCCATGGAGACGCCGGTAAAACTTTTTGCATAGAAGAGCTTCTCGGCAGCATCGAGAATGTATGTGCGTCGTTGCTCCCGCTCCTTTTCAATCAGTTCCTGGAATGACGTAGTATTCACCCATTGAATAACCCATGTTTATAATACTAACTTGCAGTTATACACATAACCGGAAGTTAGCATCCTTTATTAAAGTTTGGAAAAAGGGGGGGTATTGATCTTTGAAACGAACGGTATGTCAGGGTCAGGATACCGGGCCCGGGAGATGAGCCGGGATGTTGTTTCTCACATGCTCAGTTCTCTTTGGTGCGGGGATGATATACAAAACGGG
>Ga0105107_10002832_pt1 | contig 11475 bp, 8 predicted proteins | sample PPLLaktember2015_6_FD_79335 | JGI IMG/M metagenome (GOLD analysis project Ga0105107, IMG submission 79335) | Freshwater sediment microbial communities from Prairie Pothole Lake near Jamestown, North Dakota, USA - PPLs Lake P8 Core (1) Depth... | ecosystem: Environmental > Aquatic > Freshwater >... | reverse complement strand
CGGCGGCACCGACCGAGGACGTCGAGGAGGAGGCCGAGGCGGCCGCGTCGACGCTCGACAGCGAATTCGGCCGCACGACCGACCCGGTGCGCATGTACATGCGCGAGATGGGCTCGGTCGAGCCCCTGACGCGCGAGGGCGAGATCGAGATCGCCAAGCGCATCGAGGAGGGCCTGAAGCACATGATCATGGCCATCTCGGCGTGCCCGATGACGGTCGGGCAGATCCTGGAGATCGCCGACAAGATCGAGAAGGACGAGCAGAAGATCGACGACCTGGTCGACGGGCTCATGGACTTCAACGAGCAGCTCACCGGCATCGAGGAGGCGTCCGACGAGTCCGACGACGAGGAGGAGGACGGCGACGAGGAAGCCGACGCGGGCGCGATCGCCGCCGAAAACCTCGAGCGCCTCAAGGTCGCCGCGCTGGAGCGCTTCGGCACGATCCGCCGCCTGTACGTGCGCATGCTGGCCGTGCTGCAGAAGGAAGGCCACAAGGCGCCCAAGTACCTCGACCTGCAGAAGAAGATCTCGGCGGAGTTGATGCAGATCCGCTTCGCGGCGCGGCAGGTCGAGCGGCTGTGCGACAGCGTGCGCAGCGAGGTCGACAACATCCGCCAGATCGAGCGCAAGATCCAGGACCTGGTCGTGCACAAGGGCGGCATGCCGCGGCCCGAGTTCATCCGCAAGTTCCCGGAACGGGAGACCAGCCTGCGCTGGATCGACACCGAGGTCTCCGGCCACCACCCGTACAGCGAGCAGCTCGCCAAGTACCGGCAGGCGATCGTCGAGCAGCAGCAGAAGCTCCTCGACCTGCAGTCGCGCGTGATGATCCCCCTGAAGGACCTGAAGGAGATCAACAAGCAGATGTCCACGGGCGAAGCCCGGGCCCGCAAGGCGAAGCGCGAGATGACCGAGGCCAACCTGCGGCTCGTGATCTCGATCGCCAAGAAGTACACGAACCGCGGCCTGCAGTTCCTCGACCTGATCCAGGAAGGCAACATCGGCCTGATGAAGGCCGTCGACAAGTTCGAATACCGCCGCGGCTACAAGTTCTCGACCTACGCCACGTGGTGGATCCGGCAGGCGATCACCCGCTCGATCGCCGACCAGGCGCGCACGATCCGCATCCCGGTGCACATGATCGAGACGATCAACAAGATGAACCGGATCAGCCGCCAGATCCTGCAGGAGACGGGGCAGGAGCCCGACCCGGCGACGCTCGCGGTGAAGATGGAGATGCCCGAGGAGAAGATCCGCAAGATCCTCAAGATCTCCAAGGAGCCGATCTCGATGGAGACCCCGATCGGCGACGACGACGACTCACACCTCGGCGACTTCATCGAGGACCAGTCGACCGTAGCACCGTCGGACGCCGCCGTGAACGCGAGCCTGCGCGATGTCTGCAAGGAGATCCTCGACTCGCTCACGCCGCGCGAGGCCAAGGTGCTGCGCATGCGCTTCGGCATCGAGATGAACACCGACCACACGCTCGAGGAAGTCGGCAAGCAGTTCGACGTCACGCGCGAGCGCATCCGCCAGATCGAGGCGAAGGCGCTGCGCAAGCTGCGTCACCCCTCCCGTTCCGAGAAGCTGCGGAGTTTCCTGGAGGGCGAGTGAGCGAGGCGCGCGAGGCGTAAGCCGCGCGCAGGCGCGAAGCGCCCGTCGCCGAGCGACCGAGCGCGGCCAACACGCGACGCGGCGATTCGCTGGCCGGTCCAAGGAGGCCGCGGAGTAGCCTCGCGGCTGCAGTCCCCGCAGCGTCGAAACGCCCCGCCGCGCGCGGGGTGTTTCATTTCTTGCAGTTGACTGCGGAAAGGCCGGATCAAACGATGACAGTCATGGAACGCATGTCGGGGGGCCGCTTTCTGCTCATGGGCCGGGCTGGCATGGACTTCTATGCCGATCCGCCGGGCTCGGCGGCCGAACATGCTGCGAGCTTCGTCGCCCACCTCGGCGGATCCTCCGCCAACGTCGCGGTCGCACTGGCGCGCCAGGGGCTGCGCAGCGCGCTGCTCACCACGGTATCCGACGATCCGGTCGGCCGCTTCTGCGTGAACCAGCTGCAGCGTTACGGCGTCGCGACCGACCACGTGCGCGTGGTGACGGGTGAAGCCAGGACCTCGCTCGCCGTGGCCGAAAGCCGCCTCGCGGACTACCAATGCGTGATCTACCGCAACAATGCGGCGGACTTCCACATTGCGGTCGAGGATGTGGAGGCGGTCGACTTCGCGGCCCACGATGCCTTCGCATTCACCGGCACGGCACTGGCGGCGGAGCCATCGCGCTCGGCCGTGTTCCGGGCCGTGGAACTGGCGCGCCAGAGCGGCATTCCCGTCATCATGGATCTCGACTATCGCGCCTATTCCTGGTCTACGCCTGACGTGGCCGCGAAGACGTGCGCGCGGGCCGCGGCGCTGTGCGAGATCGTCGTCGGCAACGACGAGGAGTTCGACGTGCTCGCGGGCGGTGGTGCGCGCGGGTACGACGCGGCGCGGAACCTGGCCGCCGCGACGGCGGCGATCGTCATCTACAAGATGGGGTCCGAGGGCTCGGTCACCTTCCACGGGGGCCAGGTCCACAGGGTCGGGATCTATCCCGTCACCGCGCTCAAGCCGGTGGGCGCAGGCGATGCTTTCCTGGGCGGCGTGCTGGCGGCGTTGGCGCAACAACGGCCGCTCGACGAATGCGTCAGGCGTGGTTCCGCCAGCGCGGCAATCGTCGTCACGCGCGTCGGTTGCGCGCCGGCCATGCCGACCGCCGCGGAGCTCGACGCCTTCCTCGCGGATCCGGCGCATCGGGAATCGGGTCCGGACGAAGCGACGGCCTCGAGCCTCGGCAGTGCAATTCAGGTCTGAGGAGTCATCGCCGTGCCGCTGGTCACCCTCGCCGACGTACTGGGTCCCGCGATGGCGCACGGCTACGCGGTCGCGGGCATGGTGGTGCTGGGCTGGGAGGATGCCTGTGCCTTCGTTCAGGCCGCCGAGGCCGAGCGGGCCCCCGTCATCCTCCAAGCCGGGCCTGCCTGCCGCGCCCATACGCCGCTGCCCGTCCTGGCGGCGATGTTCCGGACGCTGGCGGAGCGGTCGTCCGTGCCGGTGGTCGCGCATCTCGACCACGGACACTCGGCGGACGAGTGCCAGGAGGCGATCGATCTCGGGTTCACTTCCGTCATGTTCGACGGCTCGCGACTGCCGCTGTCGGAGAACATCGCCCGCACCGCCGCCATCGTGAAGCGGGCTGCCGCGTCGGGCGTTTCCGTCGAGGGCGAGATCGGGTTCGTCGGCTATGCGGGGGGAGACCGCTCGCGCGGGACCGACCCGGAGGAAGCGCGACAGTTCGCCGAGCAAACCGGGGTCACGGCGATCGCAATTTCCATCGGCAACGTCCATCTGCAACGCAGCAGCGAAGGCGAGGTCGACGTGGCTCGCTTGCGCGCGATCGAGGCCGTGACGAGCGTTCCCCTCGTGATCCACGGCGGCTCGGGCATCGCGGCGGCGATGCGACGCGACCTGTCGATGACCTCGAACATCTGCAAGTTCAACGTCGGCACCGAGATCCGGGTCGTATTCGGCAAGACGCTCCGCAAGGTCCTCGCCGAGAATCCGGAGGAGTTCGATCGGGTCGCCATCCTCGGCAAAGTCATCCCCGATCTGCGTGAGGCAACCCGCGGCGTGCTGCGCTCGCTCGATTCCCAAGGCAGGGCCTGAGCGCAATCGCGCGGCGCGCGACGGCCCGTGCTCGCGCAGGCCGCCTGTGCAGAAGGCGGCGCACGGCCGGGTCGGACGCGAAGCGCTCGCGTACTCAGTCGGTGAGCGCCTGCAGGATCTCGATCTCGACGGGGCCGGCGGCAAGCCCTTCGCGCTGGCGACGTTCGCGGTAGCTGATGACGTAGGGCGCGTCCCGGTGCAGGTCGAAAGCCGCGGCGTCGGCGTAGGTTTCGTAGAACACGAAGAGATCCGGATCCCGCGTCGAGCGGTGCAGGCGGTATGCGAGGCAGCCGGGCTCCGCCTTGCGGACCACGCCGACCTGTTCGGTCAGCATCGCCGCCAGCGTGTCGCCCTTGCCCGGCGCGGCACGCAGCCGCGCGACGACGGTCACTTCGTTGGACTTCGACATAGAGCCTCCCTCGGCGATGCGCCACGGGGCGGCGCAACGATCGGCGCCGGCACGTCCCGCGGACCCTCCGCGAGCGGCGATGCCCCGATCCCGATCGTACCCGAACCGGCGACGCCGGCACCCTCGGCGGTTCCGCCCGCTACTTCGCGTAGACCAGGTCGCGCAGCCCGATCGAGATCACCGGGACGTAGGTGATCACGAGCAGGCAGGCGACCACCACCAGCACGAAAGGCACGAGACGCGTGACGATCTGGTCGAGCGAGATGCGCGCCACCGTGCACGCCGCGAACAGGTTGACGCCGAACGGGGGCGTGATCATGCCCAGCGCGAGGTTGACGACCATCACGATGCCGAAGTGCACCGGATCGATGCCGAAGTGCAGGGCGACCGGTGCGAGGATGGGCGCCAGCACGATGATCGACGCCGACGTCTCGATGAACATGCCGATCACGAACAGCGCGGCGTTGACGCCGAGCAGGAACAGCGCCGGCGACTGCAGCCACTCGACCAGGAACGCCCCGATCTTCGCCGGCACGCCGGCGCGCGTGATCAGGTAGCTGAACAGCCCCGCGTTGGCGATGATGAACAGGATGACGGCCGACGACACCACGCTCTTCCTCAGCACGCGCGGCAGGTCGGAGATCCGGGTCTCCCGGTAGACGCCGACGCCGACGACGAGGGCGTAGAAGACGGCGACCACCGACGCCTCCGTCGGCGTGAACACGCCGCCGTAGATGCCGCCGAGGATGATCACGGGCATCAGCAGCGCCAGTGCCGCCTTGCGCGTCGCGACGAGGAACGGCAGCCGGCCCTCGCGGTCGCCCTTGCCGTAGCCCTTGACCCGCGCGTAGACGATGACGAACAACATCAGCGCGACGCCGATCAGCAGGCCCGGGCCGAAGCCCGCGATGAACAGCTCGCCGATCGACACCTCCGCGGCCACGCCGTAGAGGATCAGCGGGATCGACGGCGGGATGATCACGCCGAGCTCCGCGGAGGTCGCCTGCAGCGCGGCGGCGTATGGCCTCGGATAGCCGTGCTTGATCAGCGCCGGGATCAGGATCGCGCCGATCGCGAAGGTCGTCGCCACGCTCGACCCGGACACCGCAGCGAAGATCATGCAGGTCAGCACGCACGTCGCCGCGAGCCCGCCCTGGATGCCGCCGACGATCGACTTTGCGAACTCGACGAGGCGCGCCGAGATGCCGCCCGACTCCATCAGGTTGCCGGCAAGGATGAAGAACGGGATCGCGGCGAGCGGGAACTTGTTGATCGCCGAGAACATTTCCTTGACGACCGCGATGAAGCTGAGGTTCGCCTGGTACGCGCCGATGAGGCTAGCGATGCCGATGGCGACGGCGACCGAGATCGACAGCGCGAACGCGACGATCATCGTCACGAGCATGGTGCCGGGCATCGTGGGCTCCTACTGCGCCGTCTCGAGCTCTTGGCGGCGGGGGTCGAGCAGGCAAGCGATCACCGCGATCGCCGAGAACACGGCGCCGACGGGTATCGCGAGGTACGCCCACGTCATCGAGAAGGACTCGAGCCCGCTGATCGTCTGGAAGCGGCCGCGGTAAGCGTAGTCGCTGCCGAACCACAGCATCACCGCGATCACCACCAGTGCGCAGATTGCCGCGAGAACGTCGAGCAGCCGCTTGCCCATGGGCCCCGCCAGCCGGTGCGCGACGTCGACGCACACCATCGCACCCTGGCGGAAGGCGACCGGCGCGCCCATGAACACCATCCAGATCAGCGTGAAGCGGACCAGCACCTCGGACCACTCCGCGGGCTGCTCGAACACGAACCGCGCCAGGATCTGGTAGAGGCCGAGGCAGGCAGCGGCCACCAGCATCGCGCAGGCGATGAAAAGCGCCAAGGCCGTCGTGCGGTGCTCGAACGCGAGGAACGCCTCGCGCATCGTCAGCGAGGCGCCGCGGCACTGTTGCGGGCGCGCAGCCGCGCGCCCGCCGGCGATAGCCGCGTCACTAGTAGTTGCGGATGCGGTCGATGTTTTCCTGCCCGAACTTCTTCCCGAACTCGACAAACGTCGGCTGCAGCGCCGCCTGGAACTTGGCCTTGTCCACGTTCTCGACCACGGTCATGCCGCCGGCCTTGAGCTCGCCGACGACGCGGCGCTCGTCCTCGTCGATGCGCGCGCGGTTGGCCTTGACGGCCTCCTTAGCGGCCTCGGCGAAGGCCTGCTTGTCGGCGGCCGACAGCTTCTCCCACTTCGCCTTGTTCATCAGGATCAGCGCCGGCGAGTAGACGTGGCCGGTCAGCGTGATGTGCTTCTGCACCTGGACGAACTTGGCGGCGGAGATCACCGACAGCGGGTTCTCCTGGCCGTCGACCGTTCCCTGCTGCAGCGCGGTGAAGACCTCGGTGAAGGCCATCGGCGTCGGGATGATGCCGAACTGCTTGTAGGCCTGCATGTGCACGGGATTCTCCATCGTGCGCATCTTGAGGCCCTTCAGGTCGTCGGGCACGGCCACCGACCGCCGGTTGTTGGTCATGTGGCGGAAGCCGTTCTCGCCCCAGGCGAGTGCCTGGATGTTCTTCGCGGAGAACTTGCCGAGCATCTCCTGACCGATCGGGCCGTCGAGCGTGCTGCGGGCGTGCGGGTAGTCGCGGAACAGGAACGGAATGTCGAGAATCGCCACCTCGGGCACGAAGTTGGGCACCGGGCCGCTCGACGTCATCGTCAGGTCGAGCGTGCCGAGCTGGATCGCCTCGATCGACTCGCGCTCGGCGCCGAGCGCGCCCGAGTAGAAGTTCTGCACCTTGTAGCGGCCACTGGTGCGCTTCTCGACTTCCCTCGCGAAGGCGTCGACCGCGACACCGTAGTGCGAGTTCTGGGCGATCGAGATGTTCATCTTCAGCGTTTCCTGCGCGGCCGCGGGAGCGACCGGCAGCACCGCGAGGAGCGCGGTCAGGACGAGACTCGGGGCGAAGAGCGGCAGACGCATGACTTCCTCCTTGGGGATCGCAGCGGGATCGAGCCGGGTCTCGTGCCACTCGCCCGGTTGCCCCGGATTCTATTGAAGACCCGGGTGGGTGTATAGGCAAACCCGCGGCAAACCCGCGGCGAACCGGCGGCGCCGGATCGTCGCCGGGGTGTGCAACGGGCGGCCAGATTGGGGTCCGCGGGCGCGAAGCCCGCGACCGGAGTCGTCAGGCGAGCTTGAGGACGGTCATGTGCTGGTCGGGGTCGGACGGGTCCTCGTGAACCTCGAAGCCCAGGCCCGTGACGAACTTGACCATGTTGGTATTGGCCTTGAGGACCGCGCCCTCGAGCCGCAGCAGTCCTTTCTTCTTGGCGAAGGCGATCAGCCGCTCCATCATCGCCCGCGCGATGCCCCTCCCCTGCCAATCGTCGCCGACGACGATCGCGTACTCGGCGCTCTCGTTGTCCGGATTCTGGATGAAGCGTGCCACGCCGACGAACGAGACGCCCTCAGGGGCAGCAGGGTCGTCGACGACGCCCACCAGCGCCATCTCGCGGTCGTAGTCGACTTGGGTGAACCGGGCGAGCATCCCCGGTGAGAGCTCGTGCATCCGGTAGAAGAAGCGGAAGAACCGCGTCTCCTCCGACAGGCCGTTGACGAAGCGGCGCTCAAGCTCAGCGTCCTCGGGCCGGATCGGACGCACGTGCAGCTTGGTGCCGTCGCGCAGCAGGACGTCGTCCACGAGCTCCGTCGGATACGGGTGGATCGCCATGTGCCCGTAGCCGGGAAACGTTGCCCGACGGTGATCGACGACCACGCGCACGCCGGCCACCAGCGCGCGGTCGGTCGTCGGCAGCACGGGATCGAGCTCCACCTCGGTCACCCAAGGCAGCGCGCAGACGAGCGTCGACATCTGCAGCAGCAGCCGCATCATCGATTCGCGCGCCTCCCCGGCGACGGCGCCGTCGGCGTGACCCTTGCGATGCACGCTGTCGATCAGGTCGCCGGCGAGCCGTCGATTGATCGGCGGCAGCATCAGCATGCGCTCGCCCCCGGGCATCGGGCCGCGACGGCTGGGCCCGAAGGCGATCACGGGCCCGAACGTGGGGTCGGTGTGCACGCCGAGCGAGAGCTCGCGTCGCGTGTCGATGCCGGGCTCCTTGCGGACGACGAGACCGATGCTCCAGTCGCGGCGATAGCGTTGTCGCGCGAGTTCCTGCAGGTCGCTGAACGCGCGCGCGAGCGCGCGGCCGTCGCGCAGGTGCTCGCGCCTCGCCGCGAGCGTCGAACGTGGTGGCAGCGTGGTCGCGTCGATTTCGAGCGACACGGGATAGCCCATGCGTCGCGCCACCAGCTTCGCCTCGGGGAGCTCGCGGACGGTCGTCGCCGGTAGCGCGGCCAGGCCGAACGCCGCGAGCAACCGCACGGCCTGCGACTCGGTGAGCTCGGTGCGGCCGTCGTGCTCGGCCTCCGTTCGCACGGCCTCGGCCGCCGCGTGGTCCGGGACCTCGGCCTCGGGCTGGGGCGGCGGCACCTCGAGCAGCCACTCCTGATGCCGCCGATAGGACGCGAGAAAGGAGAACGCCTCGACCGCATTCTCGGGCGTGAAGAAGTTCGCGATGCCGCCCGCCTCCAGCGCTTCGCGCGCCTCGTGGCGGTCGATCGCGCCGAGCCACGCGGCCATCACCGGCTTGCCCTGGCCGCGCGTCACCGCCGCGACGGCGCGCGCGGCGTCGGTCGCGCCGATCGACGGCCGCGGCACGTGCAGCGCCAGCACGGCGTCGACGCCGGGATCGGCGAGTGTCGCCGCAACCGCCGCGGCGAAGCGCTCCGGTGGCGCCTCGCCCCGCACGTCGACGGGATTGCCCCTGAGACTCTCCTCGGGCAGCACCGCGTCCAGTGCGCGCAGTGCCGCCGGCCCGAACTCGGCGAGCCGCACGCCGCGCTCGACCGCGCTGTCGGCGGCGAGGAGCGCGGGACCTCGGCCGTTGGCGACGATCGCGAGACGATCCCCGCGCGGGATCTTGCCCATCGACAGGATGCGCGCCGCCGCGAAGAGCTGCGTGTAGGTACGCACGCGGACCGTGCCGGCGCGGCGCACGGCCGCGTCGAAGACCGCATCCGGCGCGAAGCCCTGGGCGACGTCGTCGGGCGCATCGTGCGAGCGGCCGGCCTTCAGCACGATCACGGGCTTGGTCCGCGCGGCAGCGCGCAGCGCCGAGATGAATCGCCGCGCGTCGCGCACCGTCTCCACGTAGAGCAGGATGCCGTCGGTGGACGGGTCGACGAGCAGGCAGTCGAGCATCTCGCCGAAGTTGATGTCGACGCCGGCGCCGAGCGAGATCACGTTCGAGAAGCCGATGCCCATCGGTGCGGCGAAGTCGAGCATCGCCGTGCACACCGCGCCGGACTGCGCGACGAGCGCAAGGCGGCCGGGAACGACGGGGACATCAGTGATCGAAGCGTTGAGTCCGATGTCGGTGCGCACCAGTCCGAACGCGCCCGGGCCGACAAGCCGGATGCCGTGCTTCGCCGCGACCTGTCCGATCTCGCGTGTCCAGCGTCGCTGATGCGCCGGATCGCCGGCCGGGGGCTCGGTCACGACGATCGCGGCGCGCAGCTTCACCTTGGCGCCGCTCTCGAGCACGGTGCGCAGAATGCTCGCCGGCGTGACGATGACCGCGAGGTCGACGTTCTTGCCAATGGCCGCGAGGCTCTCATACGACTTGCGCCCCAGCACCTTGCGGTGATTGGGATTGACCGGGAAGAACTCGCCGCGGAACTCGCCGCCGAGGATGTTCTCGAGCACGATGCGGCCGACCGAACCGGGCCGCTCCGACGCACCGACGAGCGCCACGGTGGTCGGCATCACCAGTGGCCGAAGGTAGTGATGCAGCGTGAGCGAGGGCATGGGAATGCGCGACGTGCCGCGGGACAACCAACGTACAATTCTACCGCGTCGACGCGACGACCCGGCCGTCCTGCGCGCCGCCGCGACGCGCGCGGGCCCGTAGCTCAGCGGTTAGAGCAGGGGACTCATAATCCCTTGGTCGCTGGTTCGAATCCAGCCGGGCCCACCCTGCTCCGCGGTCGCGGCGTCATGCGACCGTCACGTCCTTGGACAGGTAGACGTCCTGGATCGCGTTGAGCAGCGCGATGCCGTCCCGCATCGGCTTCTGGAACGCCTTGCGGCCGGAGATCAGCCCCATGCCGCCCGCGCGCTTGTTGACGACCGCGGTGCGCACGGCGTCGTGCAGGTCGTTCTCGCCCGACGCACCGCCCGAGTTGATGAGGCCGGCGCGGCCCATGTAGCAGTTCGCGACCTGGTAGCGCGTGAGGTCGATCGGATGCTCGGACGCAAGGCTCGAATACATGAGCTTGTCCGTCTTGCCGTAGGGATTTTCCTTGGTGTTGAGCGCGAGGTAGCCGCCGTTGTTCTCGGGCATCTTCTGCTTGATGACGTCCGCCTCGATTGTCACGCCGAGGTGGTTGGCCTGGCCGGTCAGGTCGGCCGCGACGTGGTAGTCCTTGTCCTTCTTGAACGCGGGGTTGCGCAGGTAGCACCAGAGCACCGTCGCCATGCCGAGCTGGTGCGCCGCCGCGAAGGCCTGGCTCACCTCGACGATCTGGCGGCCCGACTCCGGCGAGCCGAAGTAGACCGTCGCACCTACCGCAACCGCGCCCATGTCCTGCGCCTGCCGGATGCTCGCGAAGCCGATCTGGTCGAACTTGTTCGGGTAGGTCAGGAACTCGTTGTGGTTGAACTTGAGCAGGAACGGGATCCTGTGCGCGTAGCGGCGCGAGCACGCACCGAGCACGCCGAGCGTTGAGGCCACCGCGTTGCAGCCGCCCTCGATGGCGAGTTTGACGATGTTCTCGGGGTCGAAGTACGCCGGGTTCTTCGCGAACGACGCGCCGGCGCTGTGCTCGATGCCCTGGTCGACCGGAAGGATCGAGACGTAGCCGCTGCCGGCGAGGCGGCCGTGGTCGAAGATCTGCTGCAGGCTGCGCATCACCGAAGGTGAGCGGTCGCTCGGCGCGACGACGCGGTCGACGAAATCCGGACCGGGCAGGTGGAGCGACGCCTTCGGGATGCCCTTGCAGACGTGGCTTAGCAGGTCGTCGGCCTCGCCGCCGAGGATTTTCAGGATGTCGGTCATGTTCGGGCTCCTCGCGGACGTTGGTGGGCGAAGCGGGCATTATCCCGCCCCAGTGCCCCCGCGGCCAACAGAACAGCACACGGGCGCGGCGGGCACGCTCGCCCGCCGCGTCCGCGAGGACATCGGGGGTCAGAACGGCCGCGAGTAGGCGACGCCGAGCGACCACTCCTTCATGCGGATCGTCTCGGTCGTCGTCGGCGGCGCGCCGAAGCCGACGAACAGGCTCGTCCCGGTCACGCTCACCTCCGG
>Ga0105107_10002830_pt1 | contig 11479 bp, 13 predicted proteins | sample PPLLaktember2015_6_FD_79335 | JGI IMG/M metagenome (GOLD analysis project Ga0105107, IMG submission 79335) | Freshwater sediment microbial communities from Prairie Pothole Lake near Jamestown, North Dakota, USA - PPLs Lake P8 Core (1) Depth... | ecosystem: Environmental > Aquatic > Freshwater >... | reverse complement strand
GGCCGGGGCTCATTTGGGGGCGCCGACCAACGGCAGTTCCTGCTCGACCCTGAACACGACCAGAAAACGGGTCGCGTTTTCGTCGCCCAGGTACTGGCGCCTGCGCAGCGACTGCAGCAGGTCGCTGTCTTCCTCCTCGCGGGTTTTGGTCAGAAAAAAGCGCTTGCCGCGGTAGCCGGGGCTGTCCTCCTTGAAGAGAAACGCGGCATGGGGGTTGGACTGCAGGTTGTGATGGGTGAGGCGCTCCCGCATGATAAAGGCCCATGAGCCGTCGTCTACAATGTGGGGCCGGGCATAAATCGCGGCATCGACTTTGCCGGCGCTGTCGGCGGTGGAGAGGACCCCGAAGCCCTTGGTGTTCTCGAAATAGTCTTTCAAATCCATAGCAACCTCCTTTAAGGTTGGGGTGCAGTCTGTCGGTTGAAACTCCCGGCGCGCGGCCTTAATCGCCCGGGCCCCGGACGGGGGTGTGGCATTTTGAATGGGCACCGGCACGCCGCGGTCACCAGACTATCCGCATGCGGCGGGCAGGTGTCAAGCCCGGCGGCCGAGGGTCTTGTCTGTGGGCAGGCTGCAGGTCGGCTGCAGCTTGGGCGTGAAGCGCTCGGGGCCGGAAACAATCGGGCGTCCCACGGCGGCCGCGATGGATTTCAGCATGCCGCCGAAAATCCACTGGTGAAAGGGGTAAAGCACAAACCAGTATAGAATGCCGCTGATGCCGCGGGGCAGAAAGCGGGACAGAAACTGCAGCCCCACCGCGTCATCGCCGGCCGGGGTGATGCGGATGTCCAGAAGCGCCTCGCCGGGGACTTTCATTTCCGCCAGCAGCACCAGGCGCTCTTGCGGCTGCACGGCGAGGACCCGCCAAAAGTCGAGGGCGTCCCCCACCCTGAGATCGCTGGGGTGGCGCCGGCCCCGCCGCAGGCCGATGCCGCCGGCCAGACGGTCGATCTGGCCGCGCAGACGCCAGAGCGGATTGCCGAAATACCACCCGGTGCTGCCGCCGATGCGGCTCAGCGGCCGCCAGACCTCCGCGGCCGACGCCTGAATGCGCACCCGGTAGCCGCATTCCAAAATCGTCCCGCCGGCATAGCGGGCGTCGCCGCAGCTGGCCCATTCGGGCGGGTGCAGGCTGCCGGCATCGCTCCAGCAGGTTTCGACCATCTCCTGCTGCACCCGTTCGAGCGCCAGGCGGATGGCCGCGCGGCAGCTCACAAGGTCTACCGGCACGATCTCGCGGATGCGGTGGTCCTCGCAGACCGTGGGGACGCTGAGCCCCTCGGTCAGCGGTTGGGCGATGGCCGCCGGCACCGGGGTCACCAGGTGGATCCAGCGGGCGCTGAGACCGGGGGTCAGGACCGGAACGGGAATGATCAGGCGGCGCCGCAGTCCGGCCTCTTCGGCGAAGAGTTGGACCAGCTGGGCATAGTTCAGGATGTCGGGGCCGCCGATGTCGTAGGTCTCGCCGGCGGTCTGGGGGTGCTCCAGGCACCCCTGGAGATAGTCCAGGACGTTGCGGATGGCGATCGGCTGGGAGGGGGTAAACACCCAGCGGGGGGTGATCATCACCGGCAGGCGCTCGCTCAGGTAGCGCAGGATTTCAAATGAGGCGCTGCCCGATCCCAGGATCATGGCGGCCCGCAGCACCGTCACCGGCACCGGCCCTGCGGCCAGAATCAGGGCCACCTCGTGGCGCGACCTGAGGTGTCGGCTGATCCTTTTATCTTCCAGGCTGCCCAGCCCGCCCAGGTAGATGATGCGCTCCAGGACGTTTTCAGCGGCGGCCGCGGCCATGTTGCGGGCGCCGCTGCGGTCGGCGTCGACGTAGCGCCTTTTCTGGGCCACCATCGAGTGCACCAGGTAAAAGGCCGCCCCGCAGCCCGCGGCGGCCGACTTGAGGGCCGCCGGGTTGAGGACATTTCCCTGCACCAGGGTCACCCGGGGGTGATGCCCCCAGGGGCGGCAGGCCATTTTATCCAGTGAACGCCCCATCGCCTTGACGGCGTAACCGGCATCGAGCAGGCGGGGCACTAGTCTTCCGCCGACATAGCCGGTTGCACCGGTGACGAGAACGGGTTTCGGGGTCATGGGGTCTCCTTCGTCGCGGTCTTTTTGAATGGCCTACTGCCTGACGGCCACCAGGGACACGCCCAGCCGGGCTTCAAGCGCCCTGATTTGGGCGAGCTGGTCCTCGGAGATCGCCGCCGGCTGAAAGTCGCGACAGGTGAAGGCCAGCAGCGGGGTTTGCAGGTCGTTTTCCAGTTGGTTGATTTTGGCGAGTTCTTCGGCTTTGAGGGTGGACAGGCTGCACAGCATGGCATTTACCTCCTTGTCATTCGGGGTTGAGCCTTCAATGCGCTCATTATCATCGCACTACCGGGCGTTGGCAATACGGGAGGGTCTGGGGTTAAATGAGAGGTGTAACCTGTTATTTTGCCATGGACATCAGGTGGGCCCGCAGGTTGGCGCGTCTGCTGCCCAGCCCCAGTTTTTTGCGCAGGTTCTTGCGGTGGAAGTGCACCGTGGTTTCCGAGACGTTCAGCGCCGCGGCGATCTCCTTGCTGACCTTGCCGTCGCGGACCAGGCCGGCCACCTGGATTTCCTGGGGGGTGAGGAAAATATTGGCGATGCTCAGGCGGTTTAGAAACGGTGAAACAATTTCCCCGAGACGGTCGTGGATGATCTGAAGGTAGACGCGGCCCTGGGGGCCGAGGGGCATGCCGGCCAGTTTTTCCACAAACGGGAGCACCTGCTCCTTCAAGTTTCTCACGACTTTCTCTTCGAGGCTGCGCTTGTCCTGCTCGCGTTGCTCCAGCAGGACCTTCAGGGCGATGTTGGCCTCCTCCAGGCTCTTTTTGCGGCCTTCGAGTTCGGCCTCGCGGGCTATCAGCGCTTCTTCGGCGGCCTTCAGGGGGGTGATGTTCTCATGGCTGACCACCACCCGCGGGGGGGCCTTTTGCGACAGCAGAATGGCCCGCATGTAAAACCAGCGCTTGGCGGTGGGGGAGTGGCAGGGGTAGTCGACCACGAATTCCCTGACCTCCCCGGCGATCACCGCCCGGATGCCGGCGGCCACTTCGCCCGAGCGGTCGGCCGAATCCCCGCTGGCGGCGTCGCAGATCTGCAGGTAGTTGACCCGCCGCATCTCCGGCCGCAGCCGGTAATCATTGACCCGGGCGAAGTTTTTCCAGGCTTGGTTGGTTTCCAGGATCCAGCCGTTTTCGTCGAGGATCGCGATGTGCGCGGAAAGGGAGTCGAGAATGGTTCGGGCGTTGAGCTGCAGGGGGTCATGTTCGGAGGCGTTGGGGCGCATGTTGCATCCATGGGGTGCAGGCGGTTCGCCGGCAGCCCGGCTGACGATAATCAACGCTGGACTGCGGCCTGCGCGATGCTTGCGATCGGGGTTGGAGGTCCTATCTTTTCCTGAATTAATTCTTAGCGCATTTGACCGCTGGAAGCAACCTTGCCGCTCCCTCTTTTTTGCCGCTGGCCGCCGAGGATGAGCTGATTGCGGTCTGCGATCTCCTGGCCCGCGCGTCGTAAGGACCGGGCGGCGGTTGGAGGGGCCGCCTGAAACCCCCGCAAACCTTTGACCCGCGGCGGCGATCCATAGACTTTTTTTAACATAAAATCTGAAGGTTATCATGAACGATGGGCTCAGACCCGCTTTCGACGGGGGCCTGCTGCAGCCGACGGCTGCCGGCCTGTATTGCCCGGCCGGTGATTTCTACATCGACCCACGCCGCCCGGTGGCCCGCGCGGTCGTCAGTCACGGACACGCCGATCATGCCCGCCCGGGGTCGGACTGCTACCTGGCGGCCGCTCCCGGCGCAGGCATCCTGCGCCGGCGCCTCGGGGAGACGATCCGGCTCCAGACCCTGGCCTACGGGGAGCGCTTGAGCATCGGGGGGGTTACCCTCTCGCTGCATCCTGCCGGGCACATTCTGGGCTCGGCCCAGGTGCGCCTGGAGCTGGGGGGCGAGGTCTGGGCGGTGACCGGTGATTTCAAAACCGACCCGGACCCCACCTGCGCCCCCTTCGAACCGGTTCGCTGCCACACCCTGGTGACCGAATGTACCTTTGGCCTGCCGATTTTCCACTGGCCCCCGCCGGCGCAGGTCATGGCCGAGATCCGGCAGTGGTGGCAGGATAACCGGGCAGCTGGAAAAACCAGCGTGCTTTTCGCCTACGCCCTGGGCAAAGCCCAGCGGGTGCTGGCGGACATCGGCGATGAGGGCGGCGCTGTGTTTACCCACGGGGCGGTGGAAACCGTCAACGCCTGCTACCGGGAGGCCGCCGTGCGTCTGGCGGAAACCCGGCCGCTGGACGCGGCCGACGATCAACGGACGTTTCGCGGCGCCCTGGTGGTGGCGCCGCCGTCCGCGGACCATGCCGGCTGGCTGCAGCGCTTTCCGGACCCGGTCCGCGGCTTTGCCTCCGGCTGGATGCGCATCCGCGGCCAGCGGCGGCGCCGCGGGGTGCACCGCGGGTTTGTGCTGTCGGACCATGCCGATTGGAGCGGTCTCAAGACCGCGGTGGCGGCCAGCGGCGCCGGGCGGGTGTGGGCGACCCACGGGTATGCCGCCGCCTTTGCCGGCTGGTTGCGGTCCCAGGGGGTGGAGGCTGCTGTCCTGACCGAAAACGGGGTGACGCCGGCCGCCCCGCCGGCGCCGGGGGCCCCATGAAGGCCTTTAGCGGTCTATTTGCGCAGCTCGACGCCACCCCCACCACCAACCTCAAGGTGGCCGCGATGGCCGACTATTTTCGGGCCGCCGCCCCGGCCGACGCCGCCTGGGCGGTCTATTTCCTCACCGGCCGCAAACCCCGTCAGTCCGTGCCCACCGCCCGGCTGCGGCAGTGGGCGGCCGAGGAAGCCGCTATCGCGCCCTGGCTTTTCGACGCGGCCTACGAAGCGGTCGGAGACCTGGCCGAAACCATCGCGCTGCTCCTGCCCACGGGGCAGGGGCCGGTCGGCGGGGCGCTGCACGAATGGGTCGAGCAGCGTCTTTTGCCCCTGGGGGCGCTGGTGGAGGGCGATCAGCGGCGGGCGGTGGTCGCGGCCTGGTCGCAGATGGGGGCAACCGAGCGCCTGGTCTGGAACAAACTGATTACCGGGGGCTTCCGGGTGGGGGTTTCCCAGCGGCTGGTGACCCGCGCCCTGGCGTGCGTCAGCGGCCTGGATGTCGCCGTTCTGGCCCATCGCCTGATGGGGCAGTGGACGCCCGACGCCCATTTTTTTCGGGAACTGATGGCCCCTGAAATCGCCGACGCGCACGCCAGCCGGCCTTACCCCTTTTTCCTGGCCCACCCGCTGGAATGCCCGGCGGCGGAGTTGGGGCCGGTCGCCGAATGGCAGGTCGAGTGGAAGTGGGACGGGATCCGGGTGCAGCTCATCCGCCGGGACGGGCGGGTGTTTCTCTGGTCACGGGGGGAGGAGCTGATCACCGAAGGCTTTCCCGAACTGGCGGCGGCCGCTGTCGCGCTGCCCGAGGGGACCGTTCTAGACGGCGAGATTCTGGGCTGGGAGGGCGGCGCGCCGCTGCCGTTCGCCGCGCTGCAGCGCCGCATCGGCCGCAAGCAGGTCAGCGCGGCCCTGCAGGCGCAGGTGCCGGTGGTTCTGATGGTTTTTGATCTCCTGGAGGCCGGCGGCCAAGACCTGCGCCCGGCGCCGCTTGACGTGCGCTGCCAGAGGTTGGCGGCACTGCTGGCGGCGGTCGGGGAGCGCCGTCTGCGGCATTCCACGTCGCTTGAAAACCGGGGCTGGTCGGAGCTGGCCGATCTGCGCCGCGGCGCCCGCCGGCGGGGCGTCGAGGGCCTGATGCTCAAGGCGCGCTCCTCGGCCTACGGCGTTGGGCGGCGCCGTGGGGCGTGGTGGAAATGGAAGGTCGATCCTTTCAGCGTGGATGCCGTTTTGGTCTATGCCCAGGCCGGTCACGGCCGCCGCGCCGGGCTTTACACCGATTACACCTTCGCCGTCTGGGACGGGGAGGCGCTGGTGCCTTTCGCCAAGGCCTACTCGGGCTTGAGCGATTCGGAAATCCGGGAGGTGGACCGCTTCATTCGCGGCAACACCCTGGAAAAGTACGGGCCGGTGCGGGCCGTGGCCCCCGAGCTGGTCTTTGAGATCGCCTTCGAGGGCATCGGACCTTCCAAACGCCACAAGTCGGGGGTGGCCGTGCGCTTTCCCCGCATCGCCCGCTGGCGCCGCGACAAGCGCCCCCGGGACGCCGACAGCCTCGCGGGCCTGCGGGCCTTGATGCCCCAGGCCGGCATTGACAATTTCGCGCCGGGCGCGTAGTCTTTTTGCTGCAGGCCGTCGTGGCGCCGCTGCTGCCGGCGCTTTCGGGTAAACGCAGCACGCCGCCTGGCCCCTCTGGCGACGGCGCGGGTCACCCCCTCGGATGCCGTTAACTCTCATTTCAGGAGGCTCGCATGTTCGACAAGCCATCACGCCGCAACAAGCGCGCGGCGCTGTCGCTGGGATTGGCGCTTTTTCTGCAAATCGGGATGAATGCGGCCGCGGCCGTCGCCGCCGGTACTACCCCGGAGCAGGCCCTGGTCGACAGGGCCCGCATCACGCTGGACAGTTTTATCGTTGATCCCCAGATGGTCTGGCTGAAAGACAATCTCAGTGCGGCCAGGGGGGTTTTGGTGATCCCCGATCTGTTCAAGGCCGGCTTTTTTTTCGGCGGCTCGGGCGGAAGCGGTGTTCTGCTGCTGCGCGACCAGGAAACCGGCGAGTGGCGGGGGCCCGCCTTTTACATTCTGGGCTCCATCAACTGGGGGCTGCAGATCGGCGCCCAAAAGGCCGAGGTGGTCATGATGGTCATGTCTTCCGGGGGCATCAGGGCCTTGCTGTCCTCCAACGTCAAGCTCGGGGGCAACGCCTCGGTGGCGCTCGGCCCCATGGGCGTGGGTGCCGGGGGCGCCACGGCCCCCAATCTCAGTGCCGATTATCTCTCCTTCAGCCGCGCTAAAGGCCTCTACGCCGGGCTGATCCTGGACGGAGCGCTTGTCAAGGTCAACGATAACGCCAACCGGGCCTTCTTCAACCAAGACGCGACGCCGGCGGACATCCTGGTGGCGGGGCGGGTCACAAACCCCAATGCCGCGGAACTGCTGCGGGCCGTGAGCGAAGCCGGCCGCTGATCCCAACCGCCCCCACCGGAGGAGCCCGACATGCCCAAGACCGACCCTTTCAGCCCGTTTGTGCTCAAGAATTTTCACCTCCGCAACCGTCTGGGGGTGGCCCCCATGACCCGCATGTCCTCGCCGGGCGACGGCATTCCGCGCCAGGACGTCCTGGATTTCCTGGTGCGCCGGGCACGCAATGGCGCCGCCCTGGTCTATACCGAGGCCATCGTCACCGACTACGAAAGCGCCCAGGGCTATCCCGGCCAGGCGCGCCTGACGACCCAACGCCAGATCGATGCCTGGGCCCCCGTGGTCGCGGCCATCCGCGAGTCCGGGGCGCTGTCCGTCATGCAGATGTTCCACTGCGGGCGCATGGCCTGGCCGGCGGTCACCCCCGCCGGACGGTCGATTGCCCCCAGCGCGCTGGCGCCGCGGCAGAAAAACCCGCTGACCGGCGAGCCCTACCCGGTTCCCGACGTCATGAGCCCTTTTGATATCGCGCACGTCATCGCCGGGTTCGTGGAGACCGCCCGGGGTGCGGTCGCCGCCGGTTTTGACGGCATCGAGATTCACGGCGCGCACGGGTATCTGATTAGCCAGTTCCTCTCCGCCTACAGCAACCAGCGCAGCGACGAGTATGGCGGCAGTGTCGAAAAGCGCTGCCGCTTCGCCCACGAGGTGATCCGGGCGGTGCGGGCGGTGGTGCCGGCCGATCGCCTCCTGACGTTCCGGATTTCCAACTGGGGGGTGGCCGACATGCAGGTCTCGCTGTTCGAAAACCAGGCCGAATACCAGGAGATCATCCGGCGGCTTGGGGCCGAGCCCCTGGACGCGATCTCGGTTTCGACCTACGATTTTCAGGCCACGGCCTTCGGCACCGATCGCACCATGGCCCAGCTGACCCGGCAGGCCACCGACCTGCCGATCATGATCTGCGGGCGGATTTTCGACCGTGCGACGGCGGCCGCGGCCCTGGAGGATGCCGAGATCGTCCTGAGCGGCAAATCGTTCCTGCTCAACCCCGACTGGGTGGCCGACCTGCGGGCCGGCAAAAAACTTCCGCTGTATGCCGCCGAGGACGCCAACGTGGCCTACACGGACCAGCCCCTGCCCTGATGCGGTCGTTCGAAAAGGGCCGGACGCAGCCGGGCCGGCAGCCCCTGCTGCCGGCGGCAACGCTCGTCCTGCTGCGCGATGACCCTGAGGGGCTGCGCGTTCTGCTGCTGCGCCGCCACCGCCGGCTGGCGTTTCACGGGGGCGCCTGGGTGTTTCCCGGCGGACGGATCGAACCGGCCGAGTGGGCGGCGGGAAAACCCGATCTCCTGGCCGCGGCGCGGCGTGCGGCGGTGCGCGAAACCCGGGAAGAAGCCGGGCTCAGTCTACTGCCGGCAGCCTGTGTGCCCCTGTCCCGCTGGACGACCCCCCGCGGGCTGCGCCGCCGCTTCGTGACCTGGTTTTTTGCCGCCCGGGTGGCACGCGACGCGCTCGTTCGCATCGACGGCCGGGAGATCGTCGACAGCCGCTGGCTGACCCCCGCGGCCGCTCTGGATGCCCGCCAGGCCGGTCTGCTGGCGCTGCCCCCGCCGACCTTTGTGACCCTTTGGGAGCTGTCCGGCTGGGGCGATGCGCAAACCGCCCTGGCCCATCTGGCGGCCCGACCGCTGCCGCGTTTCAGTCCGCGGCCTTGCACGGCCGGGGATGTCCCCATCCTGATTTTCAGGGGGGATGCGGCCTGGGGCGGGGGACCGCTCGAGGGGCCCGGGCCCCGGCACCGGCTGGTGATGTGCGCCGAGGGCTGGTGCTACCAGCCGCCGGCGCCCCCCGAGACGCAGCCGCACCCCACCCACAACCTGTAATGCGCGACCATCGAAGGAGAGCCAACGTGGACGACCAGATCCCTCCGCTGGAGGGCAAAACCATCGGGTTTATCGGCGCCGGCAACATGGCCGAGGCGATCATCAAAGGACTCACCAGCCGCGGGGTGGTGCTCCCCGAACAGGTGCTGGCCTCCGACGTTCTGGCCGAACGGCGGACCTATATCGCCGACACCTACCGGGTCGGCGTGGAGGAGGACAACCGGCTGCTGGTGAAAAAGGCCGACGTGCTGGTCCTGGCCGTCAAGCCGCAGGTTACCGGGTCGGTGCTGAAGTTCGCCGGGGCGGCCATGGGGCCCGACAAGCTGCTGGTCTCGATTGTCGCCGGCGTCTCGGTGGCCGCCATCGCCGCCCTGGTGGCGCCCGGCACCCGCATCATCCGCACCATTCCCAACACGCCCCTGATGGTCATGGCCGGTGCCGTCGCGATTGCCGCCGACAGCCCGGCCCTGCCGGCCGACTTCGCGCTGGCGCGGCACATTTTCGACGCCTGCGGTCGAACGGTCATGATCGAGGAGAAGCTGATGGATGCCGCCACCGGTCTTTCCGGCTCGGGTCCGGCCTACGTCTTCCTGATGATCGAGGCGCTTGCCGACGGCGGGGTCAAGGCCGGGCTGACCCGCGAGGTGGCGCTCACCCTGGCCGCCCAGACCCTGCTGGGTGCCGCCCGCATGTGCCTCACCTCCGGCCGGCACCCTGGTCAGTTGAAGGACATGGTCACTTCACCCGGCGGGACCACCATCGCCGGGGTTCACGCACTGGAGACCGGCGGGGTGCGGGGGGCGCTGATGAACGCCGTCGAAGCCGCCACCCGGCGCTCCAAAGAGCTCGGCAAGCTCTCTTAGGCGCCTGTCACCGCCGTCACCCGGTTCCCAAAGGAGGCGCTCATGCCGGCATGCCCCGTCAGCCTGCTGCAGCAGAGGGAAATCGAGGCGCGCGTCGCGGCCCCGCTGATCGCCGAGTTCGCGGTGGTCATGGGCTGGGATGCGGCCCTGGGCGCGGCCGCGCGCGCCATCCAACGGCTGGCCCGCGAGGCCGGGCGGCAGGCGGCCGCAGCCGCCGGGGCCGACAGCCTGGCGGCCCTCGCCGGTGTCGTGGAAACGCTCTGGGCACGCGACGGCGCCCTGGAGATCGAGATCCTGAGCTGCGATGCGGCGGACCTCTTTTTCAATGTCACCGGCTGCCGTTACGCTGAAATGTATGCCCGCATGGGCGTTCGGGACTGTGGCTTCGCGCTCTCCTGCAGCCGCGACGCGGCCTTTGGCGAAGGGTTCAACCCGGGGATTCGGCTGCAGCGGCGCTGGACCATCATGGGCGGCGCGCGGTTCTGCGATTTTCGCTTCACCCTGGACGGTTGACGACCGGTTTCCATCATCCCGCCGAACCCGCAAGGAGTGGTGGCATGGCAGCCGGCAGCAGGCCCGGTTTTTTCAGCCAGCCTCCGCTGCCCGGGCCGCCGGCCGCCCCCGCCGCTTCGGCAAAGCTCAAGGAGGCCCTTAAATGACCGAACTGCCTGCGATTGCCGGCTGGAACCTGGTGTCCGTGATCCTCTTAATGCTCTGTGTCTGGCCCTTCAGCCTGGTCCGCCGAGATGCCAGCATCGTGGACATTTTTTGGGGGCTGGGGTTTGTGCTGGTGGCCTGGCTGACCTTTTTGCACGCCGACGGCTACCTGGGGCGCCGGCTCCTGGTGGCGCTGCTCACCACGGTCTGGGGCTTCCGCCTGGCGTTGCACATCGCCTGGCGCAGCCGGGGCGAAGGCGAGGACCGCCGCTACCGCAAGTGGCGCGCGGCCCACGGTAAAAACTTCTGGTGGGTCAGCCTCTTCACCGTTTTCGGGCTTCAGGCGGTGCTGCTGTGGCTGGTCTCGCTGGTCGTCCAGGCGCCCCAGGCTGCGGCCGGGCCGGCGCACCTGACCTGGCTGGACGGCCTGGGGGTCCTGGTGTGGGCCTTCGGGGCGGGCTTCGAGGCCCTGGCCGACTGGCAGCTCGCCGGCTTCAAGGCCGACCCCGCCAACCGCGGGGCGGTGATGCGCAGCGGCCTTTGGGCCTGGTCGCGCCACCCCAATTACTTCGGCGAGATGCTGGTCTGGTGGGGGCTCTACCTGGTGGCGCTCACCAGCCTGCGCAACGCCTGGACCATCATCAGCCCGCTGACCATGACCTTCCTGCTGCTGAAGGTCTCCGGCGTCGCCCTGATGGAGAGGGACATCGGCGACACCCGGCCCGGCTACGCGGAATACGTGCGGGTCACCAACGCCTTCTGGCCGTGGTTCCCCAAGCGGGAGGGGTGATGGGGCGCCGGCGGGCGCCAGCCGGCGCCTGACAACCACCGCCGGACCGGGCCAAAATCGACCCCGGCGGCGGCTTTGGATTTTCCATGGTAACCGTATCCGCACTGGTCATCTTTTTTTTCCTGCTGGTGGTCGTTTTCCCGGCGGTCGCCCTGGCCGTCTCGGCGGCTGTCTGGGTG
>Ga0105107_10002829_pt1 | contig 11479 bp, 7 predicted proteins | sample PPLLaktember2015_6_FD_79335 | JGI IMG/M metagenome (GOLD analysis project Ga0105107, IMG submission 79335) | Freshwater sediment microbial communities from Prairie Pothole Lake near Jamestown, North Dakota, USA - PPLs Lake P8 Core (1) Depth... | ecosystem: Environmental > Aquatic > Freshwater >... | reverse complement strand
AGAGATAGAACAACGCTTAAAGGAGCCGCTTATGCGTCTCAATGAAAAAGCTGAGCAATTGGCACCACTTGTTGAAGAAGCAGACCGTATCAGGCGATTGGCAGAAGATATATAATGCGTTAATAGATAAAAACTACTTTATACTTCAAAGTTCTCCCATTCGTATTTCACCCGTTCCATTAACTTTTTGAACCGCTCCTCACCACGGATGTTTTCCAGAAAGGGATCAATCTTAGAAAAGAATGGATAGTTAATGAATATATCCTTTGTAGCTCTTTCTAATAAGTCAATTGCCTCATTTTATTAGATGTATCAAGTGCCACATCAAACTTGCCTTCCGATAAACTAACCCACCAATCTCCGAAATACATGAGCGGGTTTAACGGATCAATTATAATAGCTTTTTTTGCATATGGTTTCGCTTTTTCTGGTTTCCTTATCATTACATACATGAATGCAATCATCATCATTGCCTCAGACTCTGCTGGATCTAAATCCAGTGCTCCCATAACTGAATTAAATGATTCTCTCAATTTTCCCCTGGTTTCATAAATCATGCTTTTTATATAATGAGCTTGATAGCCAGCTAAACCTCTTATCATCAGCTAGTAACTGTATACACGACGAAAGAGATCCGCGTTATATTTAGCCGGTAAAGCGTTACCATTCATTTCTGTATAAATCTCATTATTCCAAACATATCGCCTGATAGTCAATTATAAGAATGGGAAAGGTTTGTCCCGACACTAGATTTTGAGTCAAAAGTAAAAGCTATCGTGAAAATATCAGAGAAGAATCCAGATAAAAATCGAAAAATCTCATCCTTAAAACTAAATCCTGAATGCCGTCAGATTAATGACAAGAGAAAAAGTCAATTTTTATGTTTAATTTTAAGTTTAGGAATTAATCCGGTTAGAATCCATTCAATATATTTGTGTCAAACAACAGCACCAAAAAAAGAAGTTAATAGAGGTGCCCTTAATTATAATTTTAAACACGTATGCCTATGAAATTAAAGCAGAACAGTTAAGTCATAGAAATACTGAACTCTCCATTTTGGAATTACTACGAAGAGAAGCGAAAACCAATTCTTTAATATTAACCACCCTAACTATGAAAAAAAATGTTTTTTTATGGTTTTACTTAAAACCAACAATTAGATTGCCATTGAAGGAACTGTTAACTAAATTTCTGATTATACTACTTTGTATTTCAAATGCATTAACTCTTTCCGCTAAAAATGGAATAATTAACTTATCAACAGGGAATGAATTCCAGCAGAAACAGGTTACCGGAACTGTTACTGACCGGTCTGGATCTCCTTTTTCTGGTGTAAATGTTGTTGTTACCGGAACAAATATTGGAACGACAACAGATATTTCAGGTAAATATACTATTAGTGTTCCCCCGGGATCTTCAAGCCTTACCTTCACATTCATTGGGATGAATCCACAAACTGTAACAATTGGTGAATCAGCCCGGATTAACGTAACCATGACTGAGTCGGCGATAGGTTTGGAAGAGGTTATTGTTATTGGATATGGAACAGTTAAAAAGAGTGATTTAACAGGAGCTATATCTTCTGTTTCTTCTGCCGAATTGAGTTCCATTCAAACCTCCAGTGTGCTGGGGCAGGCTCAGGGCAAATTAGCAGGTGTTGATATAATTGAAAGTAATGGAACCCCTGGCTCAAGTCAAACCATCCGTATAAGGGGTAATCGTTCTATAACTGCAGGCAATGACCCTCTTTTTGTGGTTGACGGGATACCTACTTCTCAGGAGATTAATGATTTTAATCCCGGCGACATTGAATCAATGGAAGTATTGAAAGATGCCAGCGCCGTTGCAATTTATGGATCAAGAGGTGCGAATGGAGTTATTCTTATTACTACAAAACATGGTGGTAAGGGAAAGGCAAGGATCAGTTTTGACACATATTATGGACTCAAGAATCAGATTGCAGACTTTGATCATATGAATAGCCAGCAATTTGTTGAATATAAAAGAGTTGCAAATAGTCTTAGTAAGACAGACAATAGTCAGGACCAGGTAATATTGGGTGTTCTTTATGATAATTATATAAATGGAGTAGAGACAAATTATCTGGATGAAATTTACAGAAATGGTACCCAAAAAGAATACCAGCTTTCTGCCAGTGGTGGTGATGATAAGTTAAGTTATTATCTTTCAGGAAGTTATTATGATGAAAAGGGCCTAATAAAGAAGACCGATTACAATAGATATTCACTTAGAGCAAATCTTGATGCCACATTAACAAAAAAACTAAAAGTTGGCTTAAGCCTGACAACATCAAAGGATTTAAGAAACAGTATGACTGATCCTACTGAGAATGCTCTTAGGTATGTTCCTTTAACAAAAGCCTATAATGATGAGGGAGAGGTAATTGCATATCCAAATCCTGATGAAGCACTCATTTCATCACCGCTGGTTAATTTTGCACCCAATCAGTATGTTGATGAAAACAAAGGTTTTCGGATGTTCTCAAATATGTACGGCGAGTATGAAATTCTGCCCGACCTGAAATATCGATTAAACTTTGGTATAGATATGCTCTATAGCAGAAGGGGTCGGTTTGAAGGTGATTATGCAGGAGATACTCCTACAGGATCGGTTAATAATTCAAACGTATTCAACTATACTATTGAAAACATTTTGTCATATAATAAAACTATTGGAGATCATAATTTTAATGTGGTGGGACTCTTTAGTTCCCAGTTTAATTCTACTGAAAGCTCATCTCTTTCGGCGAAAGGAATTCCAATTACCCGGTCAACTTTTTATGACTTAGGTTCTTCAGAAACTATAACCGGTATCAGCAGCCAGTTAACTGAATGGGGATTGTTATCATATATGGGTAGGATTAACTATAAATTCAAGGACAGATATCTTATTACTGCTTCAGGAAGAGCTGATGGATCATCACGCCTGGCTGAAGGAAATAAATGGGCATTTTTCCCAGCAGCCTCCATAGCATGGATAATTACAAAAGAGAATTTCATGCAGAGTGTTCCAGTTTTATCTTTTCTTAAACTGAGGGTCGGCTATGGATCCGTCGGAAATACAGCCATAAGCCCATATCAGACTCAGGGAGGACTGACCAGATCAGACTACGTTTTCGCGGATAATGCGGCATTTGGATATCAGCTTAATGGTATAGCTAATCCGGAATTAGGATGGGAAATATCCGGAACTTTGAATGTAGGGCTTGATTTTGGACTGTGGAAGGATAGAATTTCAGGAACCATGGAAGTCTATGATACAAAAACTAATGACTTGCTACTTCAAAGGTTGCTGCCAACTACATCAGGTTTTACAAGTGTAATTGAAAATATTGGCGCAACAAGAAACAGGGGATTTGAGCTCACATTATCTGCGAATGTTCTGAGTGCTTCATCAGGTTTAAAATGGGATGTTGAAATGAATCTCTTTTCAAATAAGGAAGAGATTGTGCAACTTTTTAATGGCTACACTGATGATATTGGTAATGAATGGTTTATTGGGGAACCCATTAATTCATTTTACGATAATGTGTTTGATGGGATATGGCAGACAGAAGAAGCAACAGAGGCTGCTCTTGTAGGACAGGCACCGGGTCAGATAAAGATTAGGGACGTGAATGGGAGAGATGCAGAGGGAGTCCTGACCAAACAACCCGATGGTCTGATAAATAGCGACGACAGATCTGTTCTCGGATCAACAAATCCTAAATGGACCGGCGGACTGACAAATAAGGTTACTTTCAAGGGATTTGATTTTTCAATGTTGCTTTATGCAAGACAAGGGCAAATGCTTAACACCAGCTTCTATAGTTTAAGCGGTAACAACTGGGAAGGAAGACGTGCAGCACTAAATTTCAACTACTGGACACCAAACAATCCAAGTAACGAATTTCCTCAACCGGTTCAGGGAAAACAGATAATATATGCATCATCATTGAATTATTTTGATGGTTCATTTATGAAAATTAAGAATATTTCTTTAGGATATGATTTTGCAAAAAGTCTTATTAGAACTGATGCAGTTTCAGCCTTCAGAGTCTATTTTTCAGCTACAAATCCTGTTATATGGTCTCCGTTTAAACTAACTGATCCTGAAACAGGAAGCGCATTATCTGCTGCAACTTATTTTGTTGGAATTAATCTGAAATTTTAAAAATAAGGGAACTATGAAAACATATATAAAAGATATTGTGAGGTTAACAATAAAATCAGGATTAATTGTTTTAATTCTATCTCAAAGTGCATGTACTGATTTGTTAACAGAAGATCCTGTAAGTTTGGCAACTGCTGATAGTTATTATTCCACAGCAATTGGTATAAGAGATGGACTCAAGGCCTGTTATCCTCCATTACGTGATTTTTACGGAAGAGAAGGTTTATTCTTTCTTACAGAGGCAGGAACTGATATTATGACAAATGGTTTTGGTGGAAATGTAAACTACCCATCATTTAATAATTATGATCAAAACCTTAAAGGGACAAGTGCTTTTTTGCAGGAAATCTGGGATTCTTTTTATAAGGGAATTAACCAGTGTAACAGTATAATCGGTAGGACACCTGATGTTGCCGACATGACTGATGCAGAAAAAGCTGTAGCCATAGGTGAAGCTCGTTTTTTAAGAGCACATTATTATTTAATCTTAGTGCAGCTATGGGGTGACGTCCATTTCACTCTCGAGGAAAGTGCCGGTGTTGTTACGGAAGCGTATCATACATCGGCTGCAACTATTTACAATGATGGCATTTTACCTGATCTTGAATATGCATTAGCTAATTTGCCTGATCCGTCAACAACCAATGTAGAATATGGAAGGGTGAATAAAGGTGCTGCCGAAGCTTTGCTTGCCCGAGTGCAACTCACACTTGGTCTCTGGGCTGATGCGGAACTTCATGCCAAAAATGTAATTGACAATTATAACTACTCGCTGGTCCCCCTGAATATTCTTTGGGATTTAACAAATGAACGAAATAATGAAGTAATCTGGTCTGTGCAGTATAGTACCGATCCGCTGAATAATGGTAGTGGTAATTCGAGTTTTCTTTATTTTAACTGGGATTATACAAGGAATCCGGCAATGATAAGAGATATTGAAAACGGAAGACCTTTCCAGAGGATAATGCCTACAAATTACTTTTTGGATATGTGGGACCCATCTTCTGATGCACGATTTGACGCTTCGTTTAAAACAGTATGGTTTGCTAATAAAACTGGTGTAATTAATGGGCAAACAATAAACCCGGGCGATACATCAATAAGAATAGTTATTCATCCTGTTGCCGATGCTGTTCAGAGTACAGCTCCATACTGGTATATTGATTATAATGGTGAGGATGTAAGGACCCAAACCAGTAAACTTGAAATCGGAGGCGACAGCAGAAGGCTCTGGCCATGTCTGTTCAAAAAATTCTACGACAATCAGAGACTTGATGTGAATGCAGCAGATGGAAGCAGAGATTATTTTGTTATCAGACTTGCTGAGATGTATCTTGTTGCAGCTGAGGCAGCTATGAGTCAGGCCAGAAATGATGATGCAGCACAATACATTACTGACCTTAGAGCAAGAGCAATTATCCCGGGAAAAGAAACTGAAATGGCTGTAACTGCCGGGGATATAAACCTGAACTTTATTTTGGAAGAGCGTGCAAAAGAATTGGCAGGTGAAGGATTCCGATGGTTTGATCTGAAAAGAACTGGTACACTTATTGACCGTGTAAAACTGTATAATTTAGATGCAGCCCCAAATATTCAGACTTTTCATTTGCTCAGGCCAATTCCCCAGACTCAGATTGACAGGGTCTCAAACCCTGGTGATTTCCTGCAGAATACTGGCTACTAGAAGTTTTCTTTTGAGATTCTGGATTTAAAAGTACCATCCGGGAAGTCATCTGAAGAATAATTTGTTATTATAAAAACATCATGATAAAATTGTTGCTTACTTACATTTTGAGGTGTTTTTTTGGCACTCCTGAACCACATGCATTTACTGAAGAAATTCAAGATAAGGAACAACCAAATGTTCTGTTCATTTGCGTTGACGATTTACGCCCTGAGCTTGGTTGTTATGGAGCCAAATACATAAAATCTCCTAACATAGATCGATTAGCTGAAAGTGCTTACATCTTTACAAACCATTTTACTCAGGTTCCTACCAGTGGCGCCTCAAGGTGCTGTCTGCTAACAGGTATGTTTCCGCAAACAACAGGTTATCTGAGTAATGAAGCATGCCGGACTTACATCTCGGGAAAAAAGGAATCAGATTTGCCTGAGACATTTATTCACCACTTGAGACGAAATGGGTATTATACTGTTGGTATTGGTAAGATAAGCCATTATGTAGATGGTCTTCTGTATGGTTATAATGATCCTGTCGGTTCTGAGTATGAACTTCCCCATAGCTGGGATGAGATGCTATTTGATTCAGGCAAATGGGGTACTGGTTGGAATGCCTTTTTTGGCTATGCTGATGGCAGCAACAGACAGAGCATGAATAAGATTGTGAAACCATATGAGATAGGAAATGTGGATGACCTGGGTTATCCTGATGGATATACAGCTGAATTAGCAGTGAAAAAGCTAACTGAATTGTCAAAAAAGAAGAATCCCTTCTTTTTAGCAGTTGGGTTTTTTAAACCCCACCTTCCCTTTAATTCGCCAAAGCAATATTGGGATCTGTACGATGAAAATAAATTGCCATTGTCTCCTAATCCATATATTCCAGCAAACATAAATAGAGCTAGCTTGAATAATAGCTCAGAGTTTAACGGTTATCTGTCAGGTGACGAAGAAGCATCCTTAAATGGACAGGTGACGGATGCCTATGCAAGAAAACTTCGACATGCTTATTTTTCTTGTATAAGTTATTCGGATGCACAAATAGGGAAAGTCCTGAACGAACTTGATAAACTTGGATTGGCAAATAATACAATAGTCGTTATTTGGGGTGACCATGGTTGGCATTTAGGTGACCAACTAGTGTGGGGTAAGCATACTATTTTTGAGCGGGCATTAAAGAGTGCTTTTATAATTAAAGTCCCCGGAAAAAAAGGTGGAATAAAACTAGGTCAAATTGTTAGTTCTGTTGATATATATCCTACTATTATAGACTTATGCGGACTAAAAATGCCGGCTGAAACTAATGGAAAGAGTTTGAAGTCACTATTAAATAATCCTGCAGCAGAATGGCCGAATGTCGCATATGGTTATTATCAAAATGGAATATCAATGCGTACTGAAAGATACCGGCTTACAAAATATTTCAGAAAGCAGGAGCCGATAATAGAACTTTATGACCATCGGAATGATCCTAACGAAACAAATAATATTGCATCAGCAAATCCGGGGATAGTTAGTAGATTAATGACTCTATGGGAGAAAGGTAATACCGGATTATTTGATAAATAGATTTGCTTAGAATATTTACTTTTTATGTTTATTAACCATATTAGAAGAAGTTGCCTTGAAATTGTGATAGTGTTGTAAGAATTCATGCAATCAGAGCTCACGTATTAATTTGTTTCCTTGCTTTGATCATTGAAAAATATTTGGAACTAACCACTCAAATGTCGTTAAGAAATATAAGGCTTTTAGTATGGAACATTACTGATTCTTCTTTCCGGAGGTTCGCTTAATAGTCAGTTTTACCAAGGCTGCCGAATCCGGTGATATCTTAAATTCTCCTTTATCAAGATCGTAAATTACTTCTGCGATATTGTCTATTTTATCGAGGACTATTTCAAAATGTTTCGTTTTCAGATATCCTGCCACAATGAATCTGCCTTGTCGTGGTATTTCAACAGGTTTGTAATCCTTCTTCAAATGCCTGGAGACAAAGTCCTGCCGGAGAGTTTCTAGTTCAACTGTTATGTTTTCCCAATGTCCGCCTCCCTTAACTGCTCCAACACCTTTCAATTCAAGGTAGTCAATAAGCTCTCTTTTTCCAATAGCATCAGCTTTCTTCAGATAGTTATGAGCATGTTCCACCGGAACTCGAATGTCTTTTTCCGGATACACCATAGCAAGCGGAGTTAGCAGGTTCTCCAGAGTGGTGATTCCACCCCTGCTGGAGTACGCCTCAGGATTTGAGTCGGGTGTTCCTCCAATCCATCCCTGAGTCTCCATTTCGTCGCGGAACTCCCCTTTCATATCATGCCTGTACCATAATCCATAATCACTTATACCCACTTCACAAATTGCAGAACAAAAATAATCGGGGAATTTACCGATCAGTCCAAGAACATTTCCTCCTCCGCCACTCCCACCTGTAAGATAAATACAACTGGTATCTGAAATAAAAGCATGGTAATGCTTTTTGGCAAATTCAACAGCATCAACAACATCCTGAAGTTCCCACCCATTTGCATCCTGCTTCCCGCCTGAGTTACCTCTGCCTCTCATCTCCGGCTGAATTAAAAACCACTCTCCCGACAAAGCCGGCTTTACATCATCCGGATGGTACCGTTGCACTGCCCCGTGCCAGCCATGCATGGAAACCAGGATCGGACCCGGATGAAACGGTCTGATAAAATTTGCATAAAGAGTGACGGATGTATCCTGCGAAGATCTATATGGCCGGTAATCAATACCATTATCATTCAAACGAGCTTCAGCCACCGTACTACCTGATCCAGTTAAATTTACATCGTTTCTCTGTGCAAATAATCCCTGCAGAAACAGAATAAAAATCGCGGTTACAGAGGTATAATGTTTCATAGCGGTTCCATACGACCTTTAAAAACAAAATTATATACGTATGAAAAAATATCTACTTTATTGTTCCGGAATCAACAATTTTTGTTTTCAAGGAATCTTTCTCCAGAAGGTAATTCAATCTGGCATTCTTCAAAAGGTTGTTCTGCAAAATTATCCCATCCGACAGATCTCCTGCAACTGACAGGAAAACCTTAACAGGTGAAGAAGACCGGCTCTGGGCAATAACTGCATCTCTGGTATTGACCAGACGGATCAGATCAGGAGTTTCAGTGGTTCCGGAAGCTTTGAGTCCTTTTATCTCAACATGCTCAGTATCATCGCACAATATTGCAGGACGATGGTCACTTTTCATGAATCTGAGCCATATATTGTCGAGTGTTATATTTTTAACATGTCGTATGAAAAAGCCGTAAGCAGGTATTCTTCCAAAAACTCTTCCGCTGGGATATGATTTCTCTTCTTCATCAATTTTCCTGTAAGAGTCATCAACTGATCCTCCTCCTTCAAACTCAAGGTTGATATTTTTCAATATTACATTTTCTACCTGGTAGTCTTTCATTCCCGTGATGTTGCATCCATAATCTGCTGAAATACGAGTCCCCTGAATGTTTTCAATTATAATGTCTTTCAGGATGGGCTCATTCAGTCTGGCATTTTCCTGATAAAGACGGTTACGAAGACCCAAACGCAATGCAATTGCGGCTCCTTTGATATTACGGAGCGTAATATTTGAGACAATTATTCTTTCCACACGTGCACCATCGGCAGTTAATATAGCAATTGCTTCATTTCTTGTATCATAAACGACGCAATTCTGAATGGTTATATCCTCAAAAGCTCCAGCTGTTTCTGTCCCGGTTTTTATACCTGAGGCATTTGTGCTTATCACACAATTTGTTATGGTAATATCCCGGCAGGCTTTATTGGGATCATGGCTTTTCAGAACAATCCCGTCATCCCCGCAGTAAATAAAACAGTTTGAAATCCTCACTTTCTCGGAATCCACCAGATCAATGCCATCGGTATTTCTGCCCGGGGAATCGGCATACCTTGTTTTCTCTATATCCTTATTTTCCCTGCTGTCGATGGTTATCCCATCGATAAGAATATTTTTGCATTGAGTATAAGTCGATACCCATGAAGCGGAATTGGTCAGCGTTACATCGCGCACATGAATATTTTCACACGATTTAAAACTGATTATTCCGGGTCTCACTTCAGAGGTAGGAGTTCCCTTGTATGGTCCAGATTTACTGAATACAAAATCGCCATTTGCATCTATTGCTCCCCTTCCGCATACAGATATATTTTTTTCATTTTCAGCAACTATCATACGTCTGTTGGCTGGTGTTGCCCCACACTTCAATATTGCTCCGGCTTCAATATGTAATGTCACATTACTTTTAAGGTTTATGTTACTTATTAAAAAACATCCTTTGTTAAGGTAAACCTTTCCTCCTCCCACCTTGTTACACTGGTCAATTGCTGCCTGTATGGCCTCAGTATCAAGTGTTTTGCCATCGCCTTTTGCACCAAAGGTAAATACTTTAAAAATTCCGTCAAGAGGAACTGTTTCCTCCGGAACAGCAAGAGGGGCTTCCGGGAATCCATTGATTGCAGAACCGTTAACTGATGCAATGCCTGTACACAATGCCATGGAGTTCATGCCCATATTTTTCAAGAACTTTCGTCTGTTAGTTTCCATAATGAAAATTATTTATTCTGATCTTATAAAAAAACCTCAGCAACAAAATATTTATTCTCCCACGTTTTTCAGAACATATTCATAAACAGAGCCGTAGCCACCTCCCAGATTGCGGGAAAGCCAAAATCTGTAATCCCGTTCTTCAGATGGCGATACAAATGATTTGCTGATGGGCTCGGTTGCAGCAACCACCATGACCATCTTTCTTCCGACACTATCGATACCGTGTACAACCATTTCCGATCTGAAATCACCTGCCAGGTCTGCCGTGAAGATAAGTTGTGTATTTGGAACAGGATTTGGCACAACTCCTTTGAGCGGAACCACTTCCGTGCCGTTGAACTCACTCAGAAGCTTACCGTTATCACCTAACAATTCCCTGGTATTATCTCCATCCCATTCAACAGGAGTGTAACCTGTCGGGAAGGATTCCATGATTTTTCTCCCGTCTGATGAGAAAAGCAGCAGGTTACGGTCCCCATGACCCGACCTGTTGGAAACAGCTTCCATTCCCTCTGACTGGTCCCAGATGTCAGCCGTCCACCCACTATGGCCGTGCGACCATTGCGGATCATCTTCCCTGTTGTTCTTCCATATAACTTCGCCCGTGTTAGCATCTACCATATAGACTCCTGCATTGACTGATGATTCAACAATATAGAATACTTCCAGTCCCGGTCGGTTTGGAAGATAATCATGTATGGAAATAATATCGGGATGCTGACGATAAATTGACCATCTGAAGGTACCGTCCGAATTGAGACATGTGGTCCCGTAAACAATTTCATCTCTGCCGTCGCCATCCACATCAGCCACTTCTACCTTATGGCCGCCGCTGCCATTAGTTACCATAAAACTGTTATAGTCCCACAGTTTGTTTAACTTATTGTCGTATGCAGTTATTATCTCATTCTCATAAATGCCTGTCTGCGTGATGACTGCCGGATTAACGCCGTCAAGGCATGCAATGCTCATCTGTATGCGCGTTGAGGATCTGGAGAGATCAGTTGCCATAGGGGTCCAGGGAGCTTTATACATTACCTT
>Ga0105107_10002826_pt1 | contig 11487 bp, 12 predicted proteins | sample PPLLaktember2015_6_FD_79335 | JGI IMG/M metagenome (GOLD analysis project Ga0105107, IMG submission 79335) | Freshwater sediment microbial communities from Prairie Pothole Lake near Jamestown, North Dakota, USA - PPLs Lake P8 Core (1) Depth... | ecosystem: Environmental > Aquatic > Freshwater >... | reverse complement strand
GGGTCCAAACAGCAGGACCCGCCCTACTACGACGCAGGCCGGGTCCAAACAGCAGGACCCGCCCTACTACGACGTAGGCCGGGTCCAGACAGCAGGACCCGCCCTACCTACGACGTAGGCCGGGTCCAACAGCAGGACCCGCCCTACCTACGACGTAGGCCGGGTCTTGTTCTTTAGACCCCGGTTTCCGCGTTACAGCTGCTTGAGCTGTTTGCGGTGTTTGATCACTTCGAAGAGCATGGGCAGGATCGACACGATGACGATGCCGATCGTCACGAGCGTGAAATTTTCCTTGATGACCGGCACGTTGCCGAACAGGAAGCCGGCGCCCATGCAGATCGTCACCCAGCCGATGCCGCCCGCGATGTTGTAGAAGAGAAACGTGCCCGCGTTCATTTCGGCCGCGCCGGCCACGAACGGCAGGAACGTGCGGACGATGGGCACGAACCGGGCGAGGACGACCGCCTTGCCGCCGTGCAACTCGAAGAATTCATGAGCGCGCTTGAGGTGCCGGGGGTTGATCAGCCGATGCGAGAAGGCCGGACTGCCGCCGAGGCCGAGCAGCCGTGGACCGATGCGGCGGCCGATCGAGTAGTTCACGCCATCGCCGAGAATCGCCGCGCCGATGAGCAGCACGTAGCAGAGCCACGGGTTCAGCACGCCCGTGGCGCTCAGCGCGCCGACCGCGAACAGCAGCGAATCTCCCGGCAGGAACGGCGTCACCACCAGGCCGGTCTCCGCAAAGACAATCGCGAACAGAAATCCGTAGACCCAGGTGCCGTACTGCTGAACGAATTCGAGCAGGTGTCTATCGAAATGCAGGACGAAATCGATGAGATGCGACATTCGAAAGGCGGCTTACTTCGCGGCGGGCGGGTCGATATCGCGGATGATGAACAATTTTTCTCCCGGGCTCATGAGGCCCAGCTCGCGCCTCGCGACTTCCTCGATCGCCGCGGGGTCTTCCCGCAGCCGCCGCGCTTCTTCGCGGAGCGCGGCGTTCTCGGACCGGAGCCTCGCCAGGTCGGCAGCCAGACCATCATACCGTCTGCGGGCCCGGATTGTCGCGACGAGGCCCTGATCCCCGACGAGCGCGTCGACGACCAGGACGCACACGACGAAGAAGAAGAGCGCGGCGAAGATCCGTCGCCAGCGGCGCTGTGCGCGCTGGATGGCCGGAGTGGCGAGGGTTCGAGTGGTCATCCGTCTGTAGTAGAGTCGCGTGACAATTAGGGCGGGTCTTGAAGTGCAAGACCCGCCCTACGTACGTAGGTTAGTTAGTACAGCATTTTCGGCGAAAGTACAAGCAGGAAATCGGGGGCGAGTGATGGAAAGCGAGTGCGTGGTCGTCTGGACGACGCTGGCGAGCACCGCGGACAGCCGCCAGCTTGCATCGATTCTTGTCACCGAGCGGCTGGCCGCCTGCGTCAACGTGCTTCCCGAAATGGAGTCGGTGTATCGATGGAAGGACGAAGTGGAGGTCGACCGCGAACGGCAGGTCATCATGAAGACGACGGCGGGCCGTGTGCCCGCGCTGCAGGCGCGCCTTCACCAGCTCCACGGTTATGACGTGCCTGAATTCATCGTCCTGCCGGTCATCGGCGGCAGCGATGCGTACTTGAGCTGGATTCGAGAGTCCACAGCCGGGTGATATCATTCGCGCCATTCCTGCCCTCTGGATCGCCGCAATCGCGCTCAAGGTGCTGGTCTGGCTGGCTGCTCCAGGGCAGGTCGCGCTCGATCGCGCGGTCAATCTCGCGCTCCTCGCCCTCGCGGCCCTCACGGCCTATCGGCTGACGCGCCTCGCGCGGTCGGGCCTCCTGTGGCGGGTCAGCCGCAAGCTCGTCCTCTCGTACATCCTCGTGGGCGCCGTTCCGATCCTGCTGCTCGTGACCTTCTCGGCGCTCGCGTTCCTCCTCGTGTTCTTCGATATCGGGTCGTACCTAGTCCGAGACCGGTTCGACGAGATTGTCGGGCAGGCGAGTGTGTACGGCAGGATGACGCTGTTCGAGATCGAGCGGGCCGACCTCTCAGCGCACGCAAGCATCATCGAACGCCGGCAGGCGGCCATTTCGGCGCGGCATCCGCAGGCGTCGCTCAGCCTGGCCTCTCCCGAAGAGCTGCCGACGTGGCTGGCCGGCCGCGGCTTCTCCGGCCTGGTCGAGCAGGGGAAGACCGCTCGAGCCGTCGTGCTCTCGGGCGGCCGCGCGCCGCGGCACGCCGTCGTCGTCGATCTGCCTGTCGAGAGCGCGCTGACGGATGGCGCGCTGGAGGCGTCGGGAATCAGACTCGGCGAGCAACGGGCTGGATCGCTGCTCAACACGGCGACCTACCTGACCTATGTCGACTGGGAAACGGGCGCTGCCCAACGCACCCCTCCCGTGGCAATGAGCGTCGATGTGCCGGCGCTCTACAACTGGCTCGGCGGCGACGATGCGAATGCCGGCTTTCACCGGACGCTCCTGGCGATGCTGGTCGGCATTGGTGTACTGCTGCTCGTCATCGAGGTCATCGCCCTTGCCAACGGGCTCGCGCTCGCCCGGACGATTACCACGTCGGTTGACGAGCTGTTCGGCGGCACCGAGCGGGTCAAGAGCGGAGAATTCGACCAACGGATCGCCGTCCGTTCGGACGATCAACTCGGCACGCTCGCCGCGTCGTTCAACGACATGACCGGGCGCATCCAGCATCTGCTGGTCGAACAGGACGAGAAGAGGCGCCTCGAGCAGGAGCTGCGAATCGCGCGCGACATCCAGATGTCGCTGCTGCCGCAGGGCACCTTGCAGGCGCCCGGCCTGTCCGTGGCGGCACTCTGCTCGCCCGCGAGAGAAGTCGGCGGCGACTATTACGATTTTCTGCCGCTCGCGGACGGGCGCATCGGCCTGATCATTGCGGATGTGTCGGGCAAGGGCACGTCGGCGGCGTTGTACATGGCAGAGTTGAAAGGACTGATGCTGTCGCTCAGCCGTATCCACACGTCGCCGCGCGCGCTCCTCGTCGACGCGAACAGGATAATCTCGCCTCATCTCGACAGCCGCAGCTTCATCACGATGACCTACGCCGTCATCGACGCGGCGGCGGGCACCCTCACCTGCGCCCGCGCGGGCCATACGCCGTTCATCAGGATTGCGGCGCACGGGTCGGCGGTCCGCCGCGCCGAGGTGATGGCGCCTGACGGCATGGTGCTGGGCCTCAACCTCGACGGTGGCGTACGCTTCGAGCGCTGCCTGGAGGAACTGACCCTGCAGGTCGCCCACGGGGATCTCCTGTTCTTCTTCACCGACGGCATCAGCGAAGCGATGGACGCGCGTGGCGACTGCTTCGGCGACGAGCGGCTGAGCGCCTGCCTCGAAGCCATTGCGGATCAGCCGCCCGAAGCGATTCGCGACCGCCTGGTCGAAGAAATCAGCGCATTCGTGCAGGGACAACCGCAGCACGACGACATTACGATGGTGATAGTGAAATTCAATGAATGAGTTGACGGTCGTCTTCACGAGCGCCTCGGACATCGAGAGCCGCGTGGTTCGCGGGCTGCTCGAGAGTCATGGCATCGCGTCGCTGTTGTCGTCGGGCGCGCCGCAATCGATCTTCCCGGTGGGGGTCGGCGGCGCCGCCGAGGTCAGGATCGCGGTGCGTCCCGAAGACGCCGATGAGGCCCGGCGGGTCATCGACAGCCACCGGGTCGATCAGCCGGGCAGCCGCGTCATTCCGCTGCGTGGCGAAATCTCGGCGCTCGAGCGGCGCGCTGGATATACCTTCCGTGACCCGGGACTGCTCGAGCACGCGCTCACGCACACGTCACGCGCCAACGAGGATGTCAGCGGGGGAGTCTTCGACAACGAGTCGCTCGAATTCCTGGGCGACGCGGTGCTCGGCTTTGCCATTGCCGACCTGCTGTTCCGCCGCTTCCCGGACCGGGACGAAGGATGGAAATCGAAGATGAAAGCGGCGCTCGTCTCCACGGCATCGCTCGCCAGGCTGGCGGAACGCCTGGAGCTGGGCGAGCACCTGCTGCTCGGACGCGGCGAAGAGAAAACGGGCGGGCGCCGCAAGCAGGCTCTGCTGGCGGACGGCTACGAGGCGCTCATTGCGGCGATTTATCTCGACGGCGGCATCGATCACGCGACGGGCTTTATCGCCCGGCAGTTCGAAGATCTCGTCAACGAGGCGCGGATGCCGGCCGCGGCGTTTCACGATTTCAAATCGGCGCTGCAGGAGCGCGTGCAGTCGGCCGGTGGGCCTCTTCCCGAGTACGCGGTGATCGGCGCGACCGGACCCGATCATCACAAGACATTTCAGGTGCAGGTGCGCGTGGGCGGAAAGCCGATGGCCGAGGCCGTGGGACGCAGCAAGAAGGAAGCAGAGCAGGAGGCGGCGCGGCTCGCGTTAGAGCAGCTCAATCAATCTCGATGATTCCCCAGGGCTTGCGGTCGTCATCGGTGAGCTCGCTCTCGCCGCCGCCGGCCACCACCATCGCGGGCTCGGGCTGCGGCAGTCGCGTCAAGGCGTAGGACTGCACTTCGCGCGCGACCTCTTCATCGGACGGGCACGAGGTGCGGCAGTAGAGGCGCACCCAGAGGCGCAGCAACGGATCGCTGAAGCTGTAGCGCTTGCGCTGCGACACGATCAGGTCCACGTCTTCGAGCCAGGACAGATAGTCCTTGGTCGATCCCGGCGTACGCCTGAGGCGGTGCGCCACTTCCGTGAGCGTCAGCGGCTCCTCTTGCGCGAGGATTTCGAGAATCGCTTTCAAGGCGCCGTAACCGCGGGCACGATGCAGCCGCAATTCGTAGCAGGACGCGCACGCGGCTGCGAGACGGCCGTCGGGAGACAACAACGACGTGAGCGCGCTCACCGGATCGCCGACACCTTGACTATCGACCATCTGACTCAACGTTTCGCCGATGGCCAGCGCATATCCCACGCGGCCATCCGAAAGCGTGTAGACCGCGCGCGCCAGCGATTCGGCGGCCGCGTCGTCGCGCAGCATGGCGTGGCCGCCATCGATCGACAGCATGAGGTCGCGCACCTCGGTCGACGAGAGGGGCGGCACGTGGACGACCTCGAACCTCGAGGTGGCATCCTTCAGAAGTCTATGAGCCCGTGAGACATAGCGTGTTGTCAGGACGAAGCGGTTCGGGCTGGTCGCGAGGGTCTTCAGCAGCTCGCGGAGGGCCGTTCGCAGGCCCGGGAAACTCTCGAACGTCCGCAGCTCGAGCACTTCGTCGAGCAGGAACGTCGCCGGCTCGCTGCCGCCGTTGGTTCTCGCCTGATCGAGAAAGGCGAGCGTGGCGTCGAAGGCCTCGCGCGCCGACGCCGGCTCGCTGCGGGCCGGCAGCCTGAACGGCGACGCATTGACGACGGCGGCGTAAAAACGTTCGGGCGTTGTCGCCGAGCGTTCCAGATCGATGTGCTGGCACTGCGTGCGGCCGAAGCGTTCGCGCAGACGATAGAGCAGGTGCGTGCGGCCCGTACGGAAATCGCCGAGCAGCACGGGAATGCGCGACGGGGATGCATCGACCCCGGCGACAATGCGTCGTTCGAGTGAAGGTCTGGACGCCGTCAATGATTCGTGTGTGGGCACGGATGAGTGAAGAGCCTTCCCGAAAGAAAGACAGACGTTAAGACTGCGCGCCTGAGTTGTCAATTTGAAAATAAAAAAAAATTTGTTTGACAAGTTGCGCGCGACGTCGTCCGAAGTTCGTGACATGTCCACTTTTGTAATTCTCTAGGAAATTGCCTGACAATGTAGAATGTGTCGGCCATGAACATCGCTGTACTCGGTGCGCAGTGGGGAGACGAAGGCAAAGGCAAGGTCGTCGATCTGCTGACGCCGCACTTCGCGGTCGTGGCACGCTATCAGGGCGGACACAACGCCGGTCATACCGTGTACGCGGACACGAAGAAGATCATTCTGCGGCTGCTGCCGTCGGGCATCCTGCATGCGCACGTCACGTGCGCGATCGGCAACGGCGTCGTCATCGATCCGCAGGCGCTCTTTGCGGAGATTGACGAGCTCGGCCGGCTTGGGTACGACGTCGCCAACCGATTGCTCATCAGCGAACGCGCGCATCTCATCCTTCCCTATCATCGCGAGCTCGATCTGTTGTCCGAGGCCAGGCGTGGCGAGCGCAAGATCGGCACGACGTCGCGCGGGATCGGCCCCGCCTACGAGGACAAGATCGGCCGCCGCGGCATCCGGGTGTGCGACCTGTTCGATCGGTCCGGCCTGGAGCAGGAGATCCGCGAGAACGTGCAGGCCCGCAACCGCCTGATCAAGGAGTCGCAGCTCGACTGGCGGCCGTTGTTCGATCAGATGGTGGCCTACGGCGAGCGCATGAAGCCGTGGGTGACCGACATTTCACTGTTTCTGGCCAAAGCGAGCGCCGCGGGCCGGCCCATTCTCTTCGAAGGCGCGCAGGGGACGCTGCTCGACATCGATCACGGCACCTATCCCTTCGTGACGTCGTCGAATTCGACGATTGGCGGCGTCTGCACAGGCCTCGGCGTCAGCCCGAAGATGATTAACGGCGTGCTGGGCGTCGTCAAGGCGTACGCGACGCGCGTGGGAGAAGGCCCGATGCCCACCGAGTTGACGGGCAGGGCCGGCGATCGCCTTCGCGACAGCGGCAAGGAGTTCGGGTCGGTCACCGGGCGTCCCCGCCGGTGCGGTTGGTACGACGCCGTGGTCGCCCGCTACGCTGCGCGCATCAACGGTCTCGACAGCGTGGCGTTGACGAAGCTCGACGTGCTGGACGGTCTCGACGAAGTGAAGGTGTGCACCGGGTACAGCTACGGCGGCCAGGCCATTGCCGAGTGGCCCGCCGACTTGAACGTGCTGGCGAAATGCGAACCGGTGTACGAGACCTTGCCGGGCTGGAGCCGGCCGAGCTCGGGTGCGACGCGTTACGAGGATCTGCCGCGCGAAGCTCAGCGCTACGTCTCATTCCTCGAGGACGTCAGCGGCGTGCCCGTGTCGATCGTGTCCACGGGATCGGGCCGAGGCGATACGATCATCAGGGAAAAATCTGATGCGGCGGAGTGGTTCAGCGTCGGCACCAGGTAGCACTAATGAAGCTCGTAAAGTGCATCATTCGTCCAAACAAGGTCGAAGAGGTCCGTGAAGCGCTTGAAAAAGCCTCTGTGTCCGGTATGACGATTACAGAAGTGCGCGGTCACGGGCATCAGAAAGGCCACAAAGCCGTGTACCGCGGCCGCGAGTACGACGTAAGCCTTCTCCCAAAGACGATGATCGAGATGGCCGTGTCGGACGACCTCGTAGACGACGTGATCGCTGTCGTGATGAAGACGGCGCGCACGGGCGATCTCGGCGATGGACGAATCTGGGTGATGTCGATCGAGGAGGGCTACAACATTCGGACAGCGGCCAGAGACGTGTGAATCTGGATTCTGGTTTCAGGACACAACTAGCCTCCCCACTTCAGCTTCTCCCGTAACACCTGAAAGTATCCCCGCGCGGACGCCCGGATGAGCCGCAGAGGTTTCTGCGCGCGGCGCACCGTTACCACGTGATCGCTCCGCAGCGGCAGCAGCGCCTGTCCATCGAAGGTCGCGAACACTTCGCTCTGATCGTCGTGAATGAGCGGCTGAACGCGAATGTGGCTCGAGCCGGGCACGACCACAGGGCGGTTGGTCAGCGTGTGCGGCGCGATCGGCGTAATCGTCAGGCCATCGACCTGCGGGTGCACGATCGGTCCGCCGGCCGACAGGTTGTACGCGGTCGAGCCGGTAGGGCTCGCGATGATGAGCCCGTCCGCCTTCACGCGCATCATGAACTCGCCGTCGACCGACACCGACAGCTCGATGATGCGCGAGAGCGCGCCCTGCGTGACGACGACGTCGTTCAGCACGATGCGCCCGGCGAGCTGCGCGCCGCCGGCGTTGACGGCAACCTGCAGCATCATGCGCTCTTCGATTTGCGCCGTGCCGTTGACGGCCGTTTCGAGCGACGCGTAGATTTCGGGCAGCGTCACTTCCGTGAGGAATCCCAGGCTGCCGAAGTTCACGCCGAGGATGGGTATGTCCGCGTTCGCTTGCGCGATGCGGCCAGCGGTGCCGAGCAGCGTGCCATCCCCCCCGAGCACCACGATGAAATCGACATGGCGAGGCAGTTCGTCCCGCTCGACGACTTCAAGCCGTCCGTTGGCGCCGGCCGACCGGGCCAGAGCCGCGCTGTCGGGATCGAACACCGGCGCGAGGTTTCGTTCCTCCAGCCATGACGCGATCTGCGCAAGGTGGCTCGCCGCACGCTCGAGGCGCGCCTTTGCGACGATGCCGACGCGGCGCATCAGCGCCGGCTCCTCAGATGCAGAAAGAACTCGCGGTTGCCGGTGTCGCCGGTGATCGGAGATTCGACCATGGCCAAGCGAAGCAATCCTACCTCAGCGGCGGCGCGCGCCGCTTCCTCCACCACGCGCGCCTGCACGCCCGCGTCGCGGACGACCCCCTTTTTGCCGACCTCCGCGCGCCCCGCCTCGAACTGGGGTTTGACGAGCGCCACGACGTCGGCGTCCTGCCGCAGCAGGGGAGGGATTCGGGGAAAGATGTGCCGCAGCGAGATGAACGACACGTCGATCGTGACGATGTCGACGAGCGAGGGGAGGTGAGCGGGCTCGAGCGCTCGCGCGTTGGCGCGCTCGATGACGACAACGCGAGGATCGTTGCGGAGGGTCCAGTCGAGCTGGCCGTGTCCGACGTCGAACGCCACCACCCGTTTCGCGCCGCGCTTGAGCAGCACGTCGGTGAACCCGCCCGTCGAGGCGCCGATGTCGAGCGCCTCCCGTCCTTCGACGGGGATGCCGAACGTGTCGAGCGCGTGCGCGAGCTTGATGCCCCCGCGGCCGACGTACGGATGGTCCGGCGCCTTCAGCGCGACGTCGGCATCGTCGGGCACCTGCTGCCCGGCTTTCTGGGCGGGTTGACCGTTCACGAGGACCACGCCCGAGAGAATCAGGGCGGTCGCGCGCTCGCGCGACTGTGCGAGCCCGCGACTGACGAGCAGCGAATCGAGCCGGACTTTCAATTGTTTCGCTTGACGACCCAGGTCGCGATATCGGCCAGGCGGCTGTGATGCAGGCCCGCCGTCCGCAGCGCCCCGATCGCGTTGTCGTGGCGCTCGGCCGCCAGACGGCGCGACGCTTCGAGGCCGTAAATCGATGGATAGGTGGGCTTGCCCGCGCGGGCGTCCTTGCCGGCGGTCTTGCCGAGAGCGCTCGCGTCGCCCTCGACATCGAGAATGTCATCGACGATTTGAAAGGCGAGACCGAGCTGCCGCCCGTAGTCGTCGACGGCGCGAATCGCCTCCTCGCCGCCGCCCGCCATGACGGCGCCGGCCACGGCCGAAGCGCGAATCAACGCGCCCGTCTTGCGCGCGTGCATGTCCTGCAGCGATTCCCGATCGAAGGTGGCGGCCGCTCCAACGGCGAGAATGTCCACGGCCTGGCCGCCGACCATTCCGCGGGCGCCGGCGGCGGCGGCGATCTCCGCGATGGCGCGAATCTTCTGCGCGGCGAACATCGGATCGTTCGGCTCGGTCGCGAGCAGCGCGAACGCCTCGGTCAGCAGGCCGTCGCCCGCGAGAATTGCCATGGCTTCTCCGTGCACGATGTGACTGGTCGGCCGTCCTCGCCTCAGCGAGTCATCGTCCATGGCTGGAAGGTCGTCGTGAATCAGCGAGTACGTATGGATGAGCTCGACGGCGCACGCCGCCGGTAGAGCGGCGGCGATGGCCTGCTCGGCATTGCCCGAGGCGCCCGCGACCGCCTCTGCCGCGGCGAGCGTGAGGATGGGGCGAAGACGCTTGCCGCCCGCCTGGAGACTGTAGCGCATCGCGGCGTCGAGACCGGGTGGGCACTGCGGCGCGGCGGGAAGAAAGCGTATGAGCGCGGCGTCTATCTGGGCGCGCCGGGTATCGAGATACTCAGCGAGAGAAGCGAGCGCCATTATTTTTCGTCTTTGGAGAAGACGGCGCCCGCCGGCCGCAAATCGCCGCGCTCATTGAGAATCTCGATGCGCTTTTCCGCCTCTTCGAGCCGCGTATGGCAGAAGCGCGACAGCTGCACGCCCCGCTCGTACAGCTCGAGCGATTTCTCGAGTGCGAGGTCGCCCTCTTCGAGTTTCTTGACGATTGTCTCGAGTTCGGCGATGGCCGCTTCGAAATCCTTAATTGTCGAGTCCATCAGTTTTCACCACTTCGCATGCCAGTTCGCCTTCGGATAACGTCACGCGCACCGTGTCGCCGGGTCTCGTGTCGGAGGCCTTGCGGATGATGCGCGTCCGCGTGTCGTCCCACACGACCGCGTAGCCCCGGCCGAGCACGGCGAGCGGGCTCAGGCTGTCGAGACGGGCGGCGCACGTGTGCAGACGGGCTTCTGCGCGATGACGCCGGTGCACTGCCGCCGCGCGCAGGGCGCCTTCGACGCCGACCAGCCGTGCGCGCACGGTGCCGAGCCGGCGGCGGAGGTCGAACTGTTCGAGCTGCAATCGCAGCATCTGGTACGCGCGCAGCCGGCGGCTGATCGCCGCCCGGACGGCATGACGCAACGCGTGCGTCGTCTCGGCGCAGTGCCGGCCCCGCAGCGCGAGCCGTGCCGACCAGCCGGCGAATCCAGGCCTCCGGTTGATCTGGTGGACGCGCGACTCCAGCCGCGCAATCGATCCGCGAACGGCCGCGGTGAGACGCGCGTGCAGCCGCTCGATGTGCGTGCAGAAGTCTTCCTTCCGCGCGACGACCATCTCCGCCGCCGCCGACGGGGTTGGAGCGCGCAGGTCGGCCGCGAAGTCGGCGATGGTGACGTCGACTTCGTGCCCGACGGCCGAGATGATCGGAACGGGCGAGGCCGCGATCGCACGCGCCACCGCCTCTTCGTTGAACGCCCACAGATCCTCGATGGATCCGCCGCCGCGTCCGACAATGACGACGTCGATGCCGGCGACCTTGACGATGTCTCTGATGCCGCGCGCGACCTCCGCCGCGGCGTTCTCGCCCTGGACGCGAGTCGGGCGGATGATAAGGTGTGCGTTCGGGTATCGGCGATCGAGCACTTTGACGATGTCGCGAATGGCTGCGCCGTCCAACGACGTGACAATGCCGATCTTGCGAGGCAGGGCGGGGAGGGGCCGTTTGCGCGCCGCGTCGAACAGGCCTTCCGCCTGCAGGCGTCTCTTCAGTTGATCGAAGGCGAGCTGCAGAGCGCCGAGGCCGTGCGGCTCCATCCGCTCGCAGACGATCTGATACTCGCCCTTGGGCTCGTAGACGCTCAGACGGCCCCGCACCACGACGTGCAGCCCGTCTTCGGGCTTGAATCGCAGGCTGCGCACGTCGGACTTGAACATCACCGCCTTGATCTGCGCGCCGGGATCCTTCAGCGTGAAATAGAGATGCCCCGTGTTCCAGAGCCGGCAGTTGGAGATTTCTGCCTCCACCCACACCTCGGCGTACGCAGTTTCCAGGACGTTGCGGATGTT
>Ga0105107_10002824_pt1 | contig 11489 bp, 9 predicted proteins | sample PPLLaktember2015_6_FD_79335 | JGI IMG/M metagenome (GOLD analysis project Ga0105107, IMG submission 79335) | Freshwater sediment microbial communities from Prairie Pothole Lake near Jamestown, North Dakota, USA - PPLs Lake P8 Core (1) Depth... | ecosystem: Environmental > Aquatic > Freshwater >... | reverse complement strand
GGCGGCCTCGGCGCGCGCGACCGCGCCCTCGCGACGGACCTCGTGTGCGGGACGCTGCGCTGGCGCGGCCGCCTCGACTTCCTGCTCGGCAAGGTGATCCAGCGCCCCCTCGAGAGCCTCGAGGCGCCCGTGCGCACCCTGCTCCGCCTCGGCGCCTATCAGATCGTCTGCCAGGGCGGCGTGCCGGCGCCGGCGGCGGTGGACCAGGCGGTGCGCGCCGCCCGGGCGATCGGCGTCGAGCGGGCTTCCGGGCTCGTGAACGCCGCGCTCCGCCGCCTCGCGCGGGAGCAGCGCGAGATCGCCCTGCCGAGCCTCGAGAGCGATCCCGTCGGCCACCTGGTGCACGCGCTCTCCCTGCCCGAGTGGCTCGCGCTCCGCTGGATCGAGCAGTTCGGCGCCGAGGCGGCCGCCGCCCTCGCCGCCGCGTGCAACGGCGTCCCGCCGCTCACGGTGCGCGCGAACCCGCTGCGCGGCAGCCGCGACGCGCTGGTCCTGGAGCTGCGCCCGCGCTGGCCCGAGGCGCGCGCCACGCGCTGGTCGCCCCTCGGCGCCGTGCTCGGCCTCGGCGGAAACCCGGCGGCCGACCCGGCCTTCGCCGAGGGGCGCTTCACGGTGCAGGACGAAGGGGCGCAGCTCGTCGTGGCGCTCCTCGACCCGCGCCCCGGCGAGCGCGCCCTCGACGTCTGCGCGGCGCCGGGCGGGAAGGCGACGGCCCTCGCCGAGGCCTTGGGGCCCGGCGGGCGCGTCGTCGCCCTCGACCGTCACGCCCGGCGCCTCGCCCTCGCCCTGCGCGAGGCCCGGCGCCTCGGCCTCGCGAACCTCGAGATCCACGTCGTCGACGCCACCCGGGAGCTCGGCCCCGGGGCCCCGCCGGCGGGCTTCGCCCGCGTGCTCGTCGACGCGCCCTGCTCCGGGCTCGGGACGCTGCGGCGCAACCCCGACCTCCGCTGGCGCGCCCAGCCCGGCGACTCGGCGGCCCTCGCCCCGGTCCAGCTCGCGCTGCTGCGCCGCGCCGCAGGCGCCTTGGGCCCGGGGGGCGCCCTCGTCTACAGTACCTGCACCCTCGCCGAGGAGGAGAACGAAGCGGTGGTGCGCGCCTTTCTCGCCGAGGAGCCGGGGTTCCGGGTGACGCCCCGCGAGGCCGCCCCCGAGTGCCTGCGGCCCCTGCTCGGAGACGACGGCTTCCTGCGCTGCCTCCCCCACCTCCACGGGACCGACGGCTTCTTCGCCGCGCGGCTGGAGCGCCCATGAGCGAGCTGCCGGTCCGCATCGCGCCCTCGATCCTCGCGGCCGACTTCGGCCGCCTCGCGGACGAGGTCCGCGCGGTGGAGCGCGCCGGCGCCGACTGGATCCACGTCGACGTGATGGACGGCCACTTCGTCCCGAACCTGACCCTCGGCCCGGTGGTGGTGGAGGCGCTGCGCGCGGCGACGCGCCTCCCCCTCGACGTGCACCTGATGATCGAGGAGCCCGAGCGCTCCCTCGAGGCCTACGTGCGCGCCGGCGCCGACCGCGTGGGCGTGCACGTCGAGACCTGCCCGCACCTGCACCGCACCCTCGCGCAGATCCGCGAGGCCGGCGCCAAGGCGTGCGTGGTGCTGAACCCGGCGACGCCCGCGATCGCGGTCCGGCCGGTGCTCGGCGACGTCGACCAGGTGCTGGTGATGAGCGTCAACCCCGGCTTCGGGGGGCAGAAGTTCATCCCCGGGGTGCTCGGCAAACTCGAGCGCCTCCGGCAGTGGATCCGCGAGGCCGAGCTCTCCGTCGAGCTCGAGGTCGACGGCGGCATCGGGCCGGGTACGGTCGGCGCCGCGGCGCGGGCGGGGGCGAACGTGTTCGTCGCCGGCACCGCGGTGTTCCGCGCCTCGGACTACGCCGCCGCCATCGCCGACCTCCGCAAGGAAGCCACCGCCGAACGTCCCCGCTGACCGCCCCACCTGCCGAGGTCTTCCATGCGCGCCCCCCTCGCCGTCCTCCCCGTCGCCGCCCTCGCCCTGCTCCTCGTCGCCGCGAGCGAGGACTCGGTGCCCGAGCCGAGCGACGGCCTCTCGGGGCGCGACATCTACGCCTGCGTGCTCCGGAACCGCTTCGACGCCTACGTGCAGGAGGCGAAGCTCGTCTCCGGCGACAGCGGGCAGAGCGCCCAGGAGTCCCGCCTGCGCATGACCTGGAAGAGCTTCCGCGACGCCGAGGACAAGGCCCGCGCCGGGGTGCTCTCGAAGACCCTGGTCCGCTACGAGCACCCCTTCGACCTGCGCTTCTCGGGCTATCTCGTCATCAACAACGAGACCCGCTCCAACGACCAGTTCGTCTACCTGGCCGCCTCGCGGCGGATCCGTCGGGTGAACCTCCGCAAGGAGGCCGTGTTCGGCACCGACTTCACCTTCGAGGACATCGTGCCCGCCGAGATCGAGGACGCCGACTACCGGCGCCTCTCCGACGTCGTGGTCGACGGCCGCTCGGTGTACGTGGTCGAGGTGGTCCCCAAGCCCCACGCCGACTCCGAGTACTCGCGCTTCGTCGTGTACGTGCCCCGGGAGAACTGCGTTCCCGTGCGCACCCGCTACTGGGACGACAAGGGCGTCGAGGTGAAGGAGCTGACGGTACCCTTCGAGGCGGTGAAGAACTTCGACGGCATCCACTGGCCCATGCAGCTCACCATGCGCAACCTGAAGCTCGAGACCTTCACCACTCTCACCGTCGAGAACCTGGAGCCCAACGCGAACCTGCCGGACAAGGACTTCGAGGTCCGGCGGCTGATGTCGCACTGACTAAACGCGGAAGCGCTTCAGGATGGCGGGCAGCAGCAGCATGTCGCCGGCCAGGCACATCGCCATGGTGGCGGCCGAGAGCAGGCCGAACTGACGCAGGGTGGCGAAGCTCGAGAGCGCCACCACCAGGAAGCCGGCGATCAGCGTGAAGGAGGTGACGAGGTTGGCGCGGCCCACGTGGCGGGCGCACACCTGGTTCGCGGCGGCGGGGTCCCGGCCGCGGGCCCGCTCGTCCCGGTAGCGCACCAGGTAGTGGACCGTGTCGTCCACCGTGATGCCGAGGGCGACGCAGCCGATCAGGCTCGTCGGCAGCGAGAGGGGCGCCACCCCCGCGCCGAGCATCCCGAAGAACATCAGCACCGGGATCACGTTCGGCGACATGGCCACCAGCCCGATACGCAGCGAGCGGATGCCGAGGGTCGCGATCACGAGGCAGGTGAGGGTCGCGATGGCGACCGACCGGGGCTGGCCGCTCGCGATCCCGTCGGCGCTGCGGGCCAGCAGGATGGCGTTGCCCGTCACCTCGGCGCCGATTCCCTCCGGCAGCGCTGCGGCCCCCACCGCCGCGAGGAGCGCCGTGTGGACGGCGCGCACCTCGGCGGTGCCGACGGCGCCGGTCCGAACCACCACGTTGGCGCGGCTGTGGTCCGCGTTGGTGTAGCGGCCGAGCTCTTCCTTCGGCGCCATGAAGACCAGCTCGGCCACGGCCGGACCGGTGTCGGGGATGCGCTCCTCCGCCGGGTCGTCCCGGGCGAGGGCGCGGTTCAGGACGCGCACGACGTCGGCCATGGAGTGGGTGCGCGAGACGCCGGGGATCGCCTCCGCCTCGCGCTGCAGCCGCTCGACGGCCCGCAGGGCCTCGGGGTCCCGGAAGGCGCCGGCGCCGCGGCCCTGGAGCGTCACGTAGAGGGGCACGGCGCCGGCCAGCAGCCGGTCCACCGCCTCGAAGTCCCGGCGCACCGGCGCGTCGGCGTCGAAGAACGAGAGGTAGTCGGTGTCGATCGCGATGCGCGGGATCAGCGCGGCGGCGGTCGCGGCGGCGAGCCCGAAGGCCGCGAGGATCGCCGCGGCCCGGCGGTGCGTGAAGCCCACGATCCAGGCGAGCCCGCCGTCGATGCGCTCGGCGAGCCACTCGGAGGGGCCGTGGGCGCCCGCGCCCGGCGCCCGGAGCGGCGCGAGGGCCAGCACGGCGTGGAAGGCGGTGAGGGTGAGCAGGGTGAGGGACGCGATGCCGAGGCTCGCGAAGGCGCCGATCTCGAGGACCGCGGGGACGTTGCTGTTCATCAGCGCCAGCCAGCCGGCGATCGTGGTGAGGCCCGAGACCAGCACCGGCACCCGCAGGTGCTCGAGGCAGCGCTGCGCCGCCTCCGCCGGGCTCCCGGCGCGGCGCGCCTCCTCCTCGTAGCGCGAGAGCGCGTGGATCCCGTAGACGGTGCCCATGGTGATGAGCGTCGGGGGGAGCAGCACCGTCAGCACCGAGAGCGAGCGCCCGAGGAAGGCGATCGCGCCGAAGGTCCAGAGCGTCGCCACCACCGTCATGGCGAGAGGCAGCACGACGCCGCGACGCGTCCCGAACACGAGGAAGAGGATCGCCGCGAAGACCGAGAGGCTGGCCGGGATGAGCAGCCGGATGTCGCGCAGCATCCAGTGGTAGACGGCGTCCTTCACGTGGGGGCGGCCCGCCACGTGGAAGCGCACGCCCGGCGCCGCCTCGGCGGCGAGGATCTCGGCGATGCGCGCGTCGAGGCGCGAGGCGATGAATTCGCGGTCGGACATCTTCTGGAAGCTGACGTTTACCGCCGCGGTGCGGCCGTCGGCGGAGACCAGGCTCCGGCGGTAGAGCGGGTGCTCGAGGGCCTCGCGCCGGAGCGCCGCCAGGACCGCCGGATCGTCCGGGATCTCCTCGATGAACGGGCCGACGTCGATCCAGTCCTCCTCGGGCACCCAGCGGAAGGCGGTCACGTCGGCGAGGCTCTGCACCCGGCGCACCTCGGGGAGCCGGGCGATCGCGTCGTTCACGCGCCGCAGGCGCTCGAGGTGCTCGCGGCGGAAGACGTCGTCCTCGGTCTCCATCGCCACCACGTAGACCTCGTCGTCGCCGAAGTCGCGTACGGCCCGGGCGTAGCTCTCCCGGGCCGGGTCCCGGGCGGGGAGCAGCGGCTCGGTGGAGGGGTCGATGGCGAGGGCGAGACCCGGCGGGTCGAGGCGCACGAGGGGGACCGCGGCCAGCAGGGTGACCGCCGCCACCGCGGCGAGCACCGTCCGTGGGTGGCCCACGACCGCCGCGGGGCGCCACGCCACTGCCGCCAGCGCAACCCCGAAGGCGACGGCCAGCACGGCGGCGAAGAGGAGCGGCGGCACGGGAGCGACGGCAGGTCCCTCGCGGCGCCGGGCGGGCCCTTCCGCCCGCGCGGGCGGCCGATACTACCGCGGTTGTTGGGAGGGGCGGAAGTCGGCATATTCCGCCGGTCCGGCACGTCGGGGCGTGGCGCAGTTTGGTAGCGCGCTTCGTTCGGGACGAAGAGGTCGCTGGTTCGAATCCAGTCGCCCCGACCATGCCGGGACGTCCCTCGCCGCTCCGCCCGCATCCCGCCGTGCCCCCGCGAACTCGACGCGGGCGCCACCCACTCGGCGGGGTGAGCTGGCTCACCGGGACGGGTCCCCAGCGGGCCGATCCCTGCACGGTTCGCGTCGATCGGGTTTCTCGCCGAGAGACCCGAGCTCGGGCCCGGGCGGACGGGACCGGCCCGACGTGCGCGAGGGGAGACCGGAACCGGCATCGCCGCACCGCCGTCCGGTCCTCGCGAGGGGGAAGGAATCCATGGCCGCTCTCCGTCTTGCCGCTGCCTTCGCCGCGATTGCCTCTCTGCTGCTCGCAGAAGCGCCCGCCCGCGCGCAGCTCGTCGACTCCAGCCAGGTCGGTCCCCACGTCCCCGGCGGCCAGATCGGCAAGTCCCTCGCGGACCAGGTCGGCGCGCGCCACGGCGACGGGGCCACCTGGGGCTCGGCGGTCTACCTGATCAAGCGCGACCCGGCCCGCTCGATCCGCCGCGGCCGTCAGCTCTTCCAGCGCAAGTTCACCCTCGAGCAAGGCCAGGGGCCGCGGGTGAGCGTCGACTCGAGCGGCGACATCATGGCCCAGCGCGCCCTCGGCGCGGGGCTCTCGGACAGCTGCGCCTCCTGCCACGGGCGGCCCCGGGGCTCGGCCGGCGCCGGCGGCGACGTCGCGACGCGCCCGGACAGCCGCGACGCACCGCACCTCTTCGGCCTCGGCCTGCAGGAGATGCTCGCCGACGAGATCACCGCCGACCTGCGCGCGACCCGCGAGCGCGCCCTGCGCGACGCGAAGCGCGCGCGCCGGCCGGTCCGCGCCGAGCTCCGCTCGAAGGGCATCCGCTACGGCCGCATCCGCGCGTTCCCGGACGGGAACGTCGACGCCTCGGAGGTGCGCGGCGTCGACCCCGACCTGCGCGTGAAGCCCTTCTTCGCCCAGGGCGGGACCACCTCGATCCGCGAGTTCGCGATCGGCGCGTTCAAGGCCGAGATGGGCCTCGAGGCGCCGGACGAGGTGCTCTGCGCCGCGACGGACCCCACGAGCCCGCAGCGCGGGGTCAGCCCGGCGGGCTTCGTGTTCGACCCGGCGACGGACCGCTTCGAGCGGCCTCCGGTCTGCGACGAGAACGAGGACGGCGACGGCGACGGCGTCGCCAACGAGCTCGACACGGCGCTCATCGATCACATGGAGTTCTACCTCCTCAACTACTTCAAGCCCGGCACCGGGCAGTCGACCTCGCGCACCCAGCGCGGCCTCGCGCTGATGGAGCAGGTCCGCTGCACGAGCTGCCACGTGCAGAACCTCGAGATCGAGCGCGACCGCCGGGTGGCCGACGTGGAGACGGTCTACGACCCGGCGCGGGGCATCTTCAACCGTCTGTTCGCGACGGCGAGCACGCGCTTCGAGATCGTGCCCGACGGCGACCCGGTGCCGATGCTGCTGCCCCTCGAGGAGCCCTTCCTGGTGAGGAACATCTTCACCGACTTCAAGCGCCACGACCTGGGCCCCCTCTTCCACGAGCGCGAGTACGACGGCAGCCTCGTCCGGCAGCTGCTCACCGAGCCGCTCTGGGGAGTGGCGACCACCGCGCCCTACGGCCACGACGGGCGCAGCATCAACCTCGAGGAGGTGATCCTGCGGCACGGCGGCGAGGCCCGGCCGTCGCGCGACGCCTTCGCCGCGCTCCCCGGCGACGAGCAGCGCAAGATCCTCGAGTTCCTCGGCACCCTCGTCCTGTTCCCGCCGGACGACACGGCGTCGAACTTGAACCCCGGCGTCCCGGGGAGCGCGAGCCCCCAGGATCCGTCGCAGCACGGCAGCATCAACCTGGGCGCGCTGTTCCAGATCCCGGAGGAGGGAGCCGAGTAGGCGCCGCGGCGGGTCCGGGCGGCCGGCGGGCCCACCCCGAGGTATCCTCGGGGCGTCGCCGCGCCCCACCTCCCGAGGTATCGCCATGGGCCGAGCCGCCTCCTCCCTCCTGCTCGGGCTCGCCGTCTGCCTGGCGGCCGTCTCGTGCCGCCGTGCCGAGGGCGCGGAGCGGGGCACCGTCGAGGTGCGCGTGCAGACGGTGGCCCTCGACGACCGCTCCCAGAGCCCCGTCGTGATCCTCGAGGAGCGCGCCGGCGCGCGGCGCCTGCCGATCTGGATCGGCCACGCCGAAGCGAGCTCGATCGTGAACCAGCTCCACAAGGTCGAGTCGCTGCGCCCGAACACCCACGACCTCGCCAAGCGCCTGATCGACGGGCTCGAGGGTCGCGTGGTGCGCGTGGTGGTGACGGACCTCGCCGGCGGCGTCTACTACGCGCGCATCGTGCTGGCGCGCGCGGGCGGGAGCGTCGAGATCGACGCGCGGCCGAGCGACGCCATCGCGATCGCGCTCCGCTTCGAGGCGCCGCTGTTCGTCGACGAGCGGCTGTTCGAGAAAGCGCTCGAGGCCTCGGGCGGCGAAGGCGGCCACCGCATCTGACCCGGACCGGCAACTTCGCGGCAACTCGCGCCCGAGAGCGCGCTTCACGCCCGATTTGATTGACAATATTCGTCGCCGGTGGCAGGATCGGTCCCTCGCCGGAGAGGACCCCCCTGCCCATGACGCATGCCGAGCTCGCTTGGGAATTCGCGGAGCTCTTCGACGAGCTTTCGATCGAGCGCGTGAACGAGATGCTCGCGAAGAACATCCCGCTCGAGACGCTCGAGTTCTTCGGCTCCTACGCCGAGAGCTTCGCGCGCGCGGAGAAGGTGGACGGCGCCCTCGCGAAGCGGCTGCCCAACCTGCTCCTCGTCGGCTACCTGCTCCGCGTGCTCGAAGACCGCCTGCTCGACGCGCCGCCCGACGCCGAACCCGGGGCCTGCTGAACGCGCGCGATGGGCGCAGGGCCCGAGGAGATCCGCAGCGCCGGCGCCCCCGCGCCCGTCGGCCCCTACGCCCAGGCCGTCGCGGTGGGCGAGTGGGTGTTCGCCTCCGGCCAGATCCCGCTCCACCCGGCCAGCGGCGAGCTCGTCGCCGGCGAGATCGAGGCGCAGACCGAGCGCGTGCTCGACAACCTCGCGGCCGTGCTCGAGGCGGCGGGCTCCTCCCTCGCGCGCGTGGTCCGCACCACCGTGTACCTCACCGACCTCTCCCTGTTCGCGCGCATGAACGCGGTCTACGCCCGGCGCTTCGTGGGCTCGCCCCTGCCGGCCCGCTCGACCGTCCAGGCGGCCGCGCTGCCCCGCGGCGCGGCCGTGGAGATCGACGCGATCGCCCTGCGGGACGCGCTCTAGGAGGCCGCCGCGGCCTTCCCTCGGCCCCGGGCCGTCCCGGGGGAGCAGACGCGCCCTACCCCGCGATCCGGTAAGCTGGAGCCGTCCCCATCCCCCGAGGGTGTGCCGATTTCGGACAAGGTTCCCATGACGCCGAGGGGCTACAAGCTCCTCCAGGAAGAGCTCAAGCGCTTGACCTCCGTTGAGCGCCCGAAGATCGTCAAGGAGATCGAGGCCGCCCGGGCCCACGGCGACATCTCGGAGAACGCCGAGTTCCACGCCGCGAAGGAGCACCAGGGGCAGATCGAGGCGCGCATCCGGCAGGTCAACGACCGCCTGGGCCGCGCCCAGGTCATCGACCCCACGGGGCAGAACGGGGACCGGGTGCGCTTCGGCGCCGTCATCGAGATCGAGGACCTCGAGTCCGGCGAGCGGCTCACCTGGCAGATCGTCGGCGAGGACGAGGCCGACGCCAAGGAGGGGCGCATCTCCGTCACCTCTCCGATCGGGCGGGCCCTGCTCGGGAAGGAGCCCGACAGCACGGTGCGGATCCAGGTGCCTCGCGGCCAGCGCGAGGTGCTGGTGCTCGACATCCGTTACGAGTGAATGAACGCCGCGGCGCCTTGCGCTTGCAGCGTGCGGACGCGCTGAAGTAGCATTTCCCGAGGGGACTTGCGTCTCGAAAGTGCGTTCTCTCCAAGTCAAATTCAGCGCGCTGGTCGTAGCGATCCTGGTCGTCGCCTGTGTGGCGCTGGCCTGGGTCGCCACCCAGCACGAACGGCGCGCCCTCGAGGCCGCGGTCGAGCGGCACGGCCGCGCCCTGGCGCAGAACCTGGCCAAGGACGCGAAGGAGCCGCTGCTCGCGACGGACGCCCTGCGCCTCGGCGCCCTGACCCAGCACGCGGGCGCCGAGCAGGGGCTGGTGGCGGCCCGGCTGCTCGGCGTCGACGGCACGGTGGTCGCCGCCCTCGACGCGGCGGAGCGCGGCCAGGTCCACGGGCGTCTCACCGGGGCCGCCGCCGAGGGCACGAGCGCCGTCCGGCGGCGCGGGACGCGCCTGCTGGTCGCGGCGCCGGTCGCCTACAGCGGCGTACCGATCGGCGAGTCCCAGATCGAGCTCGACCTCGACGTGCTGGTCGAGCCCGTGGTCGCCGACACCCAGCACCAGCTCTCGGCGCTCGCGGTGGCCGTGACCCTTCTCGGTGTCGGGTGCGGCATCGCCTTCGTCGCGCTCCTCGTGGGCCCGCTGCGCCGGCTGCGCGCCGGCGTCGAGCGCATGTCGAAGGGCGACCTCGCCGTGCGCGTGCCGCCCACCTCCGCCGACGAGGTCGGTGAGCTGACGCGCGCCTTCAACGAGATGGGCGAGTCGCTCCAGCAGAAGGAGCGCATCCAGAGCGCCTTCGGCCGCTACGTCAGCGACTACGTGCTGAACCAGCTCCTCGAGAGCCCGGCCGAGGGCTCGCTCGGCGGCACCGAGCGCGAGGTCACCATCCTGTTCGCCGACATCCGGCGCTTCACGCGGCTCTCCGAGGGCATGAAGGCCTCGGACGTCGTGGCGCTGCTGAACGAGGTCTTCCAGCTCGCCTCGGACCGCATCCTCGCCTGCGGCGGGACGATCGACAAGTTCATCGGCGACTCGGTGATGGCCTACTTCGGCGCGCCGGTGCCCGACCCGGACCACCCGCTCCAGGCGGTGCGCGCCGCGATCGAGATCGAGGACGGCCTCGCGGCCCGCAACCTGCGCGTCGGCTCCGACCTGATGCGCGTCGAGATCGGCATCGGCATCCACACCGGCAGCGTCGTGGTCGGCACCATCGGGTCGGACCGCCGCAGCGACTTCACCGCCGTGGGCGACGCCGTGAACGTGGCGCACCGGCTGGAGAAGCTCGCCCGACCCTCCCAGATCCTGGTCTCGGAGGCCGTGCAGCGCCGCGTGCGCGGCGCCGTGCGGATGCGCTTCGAAGGCGAGCGGCAGCTCTCGGGGCGCCTCGAGCCCGTCCACGTGTACTCCGTGGATCGCGAGGGCCTGGGCGAGAAGGACGCGGCCGCCGCGGGAGCGGTCTGAAAGTGCCGCGCGACCGCCGGCCGGGCCTCGCTGCCGCCTGCCTGCTCGGCGCCGCCCTCGCGGCCGCCTGCACGACGCCCCTCGAGCTCGGCGAGCGCCGCTACCGGGAGGGCGACCAGCTCGCGGCCCTCGAGATCTGGCGCAGCGTGCCCCCGAGCGCCACCTACTACCCCCGGGTGCGCCGGCGCATCGACGCCGTCGAGACCGAGTTCCAGCAGCTCGTGGTCCGCTACGAGAAGCGCGCGGTCTACTACGAGAAGCAGGGCCGCCTCGCCGAGTCGATCCTCAACTACCGGCTGGCGCTGAAGCTCGAGCCCGACGACCACGCGACCCTCGACCACGTGCAGGAGCTCGCGCGGACGCTCTCGGCGCGCAAGCGCGAGGCGAAGAGCGCCCTGCGCGAGAACCTCGACGCCGGGCGTCTGGCCGACGCGCGCGGCAACCTGGCGGCGCTGCGCACCCTCGACCCCTTCGACTCGGAGCTCGAGATCGTGTCGCGCCAGGTGGACGACGCCCTGCGCGGGCAGGTGGAGCAGCTCCTGGCGCGCGGGCGCCGGGGGTTCACCTCGGGCGACTACGGGCGCGCGCGCAGCGCCTTCGAAGCCGTGCTCGCCCTCGACGACCAGAACGAGTCGGCGCGCGGCTATCTCGCCTACATCGACGCCATCCGCTCCGAGGAGAGCCGGACCGACTCGACGCAGCCGCCGGCCGAGACGCGGCTGGTCCGCGCCTCCGACGACGAGATCCGGGCCGAGGGCTACCACCAGAACGCCCTGGCCGCGGACCGCTCGGGCGACCCCTACGCCGCCATCCGCAACGACCTGCGGGCCCTCGAGCTGGCTCCCGAGCACGGCGAGGC
>Ga0105107_10002822_pt1 | contig 11494 bp, 9 predicted proteins | sample PPLLaktember2015_6_FD_79335 | JGI IMG/M metagenome (GOLD analysis project Ga0105107, IMG submission 79335) | Freshwater sediment microbial communities from Prairie Pothole Lake near Jamestown, North Dakota, USA - PPLs Lake P8 Core (1) Depth... | ecosystem: Environmental > Aquatic > Freshwater >... | reverse complement strand
TGACCGCGTTTATGGCAACCTTCTCCGCGGTGACCGAGACCTGGCGGTTCTCGATGAAGGCGAGCTGATGCTGCGGCTCCAGGCCGGCCGCGGCGAGCATCGCTTCCACGCGATCCGCCGTGGGCGGCACGACCGGCAGGCCGTCGGTCCAACCGTTCGTGTAGCACAGCTCGATCGCGCCGGCGATGTCGGGCGCCATATGACGTCGGGACGTGAGCTGCATGCCTACCCCTCCGATGATTGTTGGTGGTTCTGCGAGAATCGTGCGGGCGAACGCGAAGTATGCGCCCAACGGGCTGCTTCGAAAAGGCCGCTGCGCCAATTGGCGTGGCGGGATAGTTTCGGCGTCGACACGATGAGACTCGGGCGCCCGAGCCCAATCAGCTGCGGTCCACCGCCACTGGGCCGCCGCTGCGGCGTCTTATGAATTCGAGCGTTTGGCGCGCGCAAAAATCGGGATCGCTGGCCGCCACGTGGTACGAGTTGCCCGGGACAAGCAGCAGCTCGGATGCAGGCTGGCGCCGTGGGCGGACTTGCTGCATGATCAGTCTTCCGTCCCGGCCGCATCTCTCAGGAGGATAGACTCGTGAAGCACTCGCTTGCCCTGTTCGGCGACATCAATCTCATGAACGTTAACGATCCCGCCGTGCCGTTTGGCCGCGTGCGCGAGATCGCAGCGACGGCGGATTGCCGGTTCGCGAACCTGGAGTGCTGCCTGTTCGACCGCGCCAACGCGCACGAGCTGCGCGACGAGGGGTTCTTCGCGCTGCCGCGGATCGGCGAGGCGCTGAAGCTCCTGGGGATGGACGCCATCGGCAACGCCAACAACGTGAATTTCGGCGCCGAGGCGATCACCTCGTCGTGTGCGGCGCTGAAGTCGCTGGGGATACCGAATACGGGTGCGGGCGTCGACCGCAAGAGCGCGTATGCGCCGGTCGTCGTCGAGCGCAAGGGTGTGCGCTACGGCTTCATGCAGCGGAGCTCGGTCTACTGGCCGACGGGCCACGAGGCGGGCGAGAGCTCGCCGGGGATCGCGGTGCTGCAGGGGCATACCGCGTATCAGCCCATGCTTTACAAGATCCGGCCCGAGCTGCCGCCCGCGAACCGGCCCGGCGTGCCGCCGGCCGTCGTCACCTGGGCCGATCCCAAGCAGCTGCAGCAGTACAGGGAAGACATCGCGCGGCTGCGTTCGCAGTGCGACATCCTGACCGCCTCGCACCACTGGGGCCTGTTCGAGGAGGTGCTCGACTACCAGGTCGAGATCGCGCACGCGGCGATCGACGCCGGGGCGGACGTCGTGATCGGCCATGGCCCGCACTATTCGCTGCCGATGGAGATGTACCAGGGCAAGCCCGTGTTCTACGGGCTGGGCAATTTCTCGTTCCACACCGGCCACGGCGGGCGCAGGCACGGCGACTGGATCGGTGAAGCCGTCCGCCTGAGCTACGAAGACAAGGCGCTGCAGCGGGTGGCGATTCGGCTGGTGCGGCACAACGAGAAGAACGAGACTTTCTTCGTGCACCCGAAGGACGAGGCCGAGGCGATCGCTCGGCTGCAGTCGCTGTGCGACCGCTTCGGCACGAAGCTCACCGCCGAGGGCGACGAGCTGGTGGTCTGGCCGGCTACTTGATGATCGACTTCAGGTCGAGCTCCTTCACCTGTTCCTCGATCTCGGCGTACTCGCGCGTCATCGCGGCGCGGTATTCGTCGGGCGTCATCCGCTCGTTGGGCTGGCTGCCGGATGCAGCCAGAAACTTGACCATCTCCGGCTTGTGCATCGCCTCGCCGACGATCCGGTTGATGGCAAGGAGGATCGCGCGCGGCGTCCCCGCCGGCGCCTGCAAGCCGTAGCGGTTCGTCACGCTGAAGCCGGGAAATCCCTGCTCGGCGACAGTCGGCAGATCGGGCAGGGCCGCCACGCGCGTCGGGCCGAGGTTCGCCAGCGCTCGAACCTTGCCAGTGCGGATTGCGCCGGTTGCGGCGATCGAGCTGGTGGCCGCCATGTGAATCTCGCCCCCCATGAGCGCGATGATCGACGGCGCGCTGCCCTTGTAGGGTATGTACTGCAGCTTGGCGCCCGATAGCTTGGCAAAGCGTGACATGCCGATGTGCGGCATGCTGCCGATGCCCGAGCTGCCGGCGTAGGTTACTTTGTGGTTGGCCGAATGCGCGATCAGCTCCTTGATCGATTTCACCGGCAGGTTCGGATGCGCCAACAGGATGTAGGGCTGCATCGATGTCGGCACCACGGGATCGAAGGCTTTGAGCGGGTGAAAGCTCGCCCGCTTCGTCGCTCCCTGAATCAACAACGAGCTGCCCAGGCTCAAGAACGTATAGCCGTCGGGCGTCGCCTTGGCCACGAGCTCGGAGGCGATCGTACCCCCCGCGCCGGGCCGGTTGTCGACGACGATGTCGGCCTTCCAGCTATCGGTGATGATCTTGCCGACGGCGCGCGCCATCGTGTCGCCCCCGGCACCCGGGGCGACCGAAACGACGAGGCGGATCGGTTTGGACGGATACCCGGCGGGTCGTTCCTGGGCAAATGCCACTGCGCCGCATGAAAAAACCAGCGCGACGAGCGCGCGCGTTCTGAGCTGCAACCTAACGTTCATCGGCGTACCCTCCAATGCCAACATCGCGGTGCGGGGCAACCCCGCTTCTTTCGCTTGGGACTCAGAATACCACGGCGCAAGGACGGCAACGCGTGCGTTGCGCCTTGTGAAACGGGGTCAGACCACGTTTTCGAGTTTCGCCGAAAACGTGGTCTGACCCCATTTTCCTTCGGCGTGCGGTTGCAGCGCTGATACGTCGCGCAGACGCGCGCCATTTATCGGTTCATGGTGCGTCCCGCCGCCTCCGCGGCGACGGCTTCCTCCCAATGCTGGCCATCGAACTGCCGCACTGCGATTCCCGGCAGGATGCGATGGAAGTCGTTGAGGCAGCGCAGGTTGACCGCATACTGATCCGGCGCGCGGCGCGGATTCGAGAACACGTGGATCCCGCAGTGCCCGCAGTACCAGTGCTTGGCGGTCAGCGTGCCGAACTGGTACAGCGCGAGCGCCTCCCTGCCCTGAAGGATGTGCAGGCGCTCCGGAGCAACGCGGTGATTGATGACGCCTTTCTTGGTGCAGATCGAACAATTGCACTGGGTCGCGCTCGCCAGATCGGACTCGATCCGGAACCGAATCGCGCCGCAGTGACAACCCCCCTCGTAGCTATCCATTTCACGTCCCTCCCTGGAGTTCGAGAAGCTTCAGGCGCTGCACCTTGCCCGACGGTCCCTTGGGCAGCTCGTCCACCAGGCGGATGAGCTTCGGCGTCTTGTAGCGGCCGAGGTCCTGCTCGCAGAATCCGATGAGCTCCTGCGGCGTGCAGGCGCTCCCGGGCTTCAGAACCACCGCCGCCATGATTTCCTGGCCGTAGTGCGCGTCCGGAATGCCGACTGCTGCTGCTTCCAGCACCGCGGGATGCTTGAGCAGCGCTTCGTCGATCTCGCGCGGTGCGATGTTCTCGCCGCCCTTGATGATCAGCTCCTTGATGCGCCCGGTGACGAAGAGGAAGCCATCGTCGTCCAGGTAGCCCAGATCGCCGCTGTGCAACCAGCCGTCGGCCTCGATCGTGCTGGCGGTGTTGACGGGGTCCTTGTAATAGCCCTTCATGACATTGTCGCCGCGGACCATGATCTCGCCGGGCTGACCGGGTGGAAGTGTTGCGCCGGTTGCCGGATCGATGATCTTGGCTTCGTTGCCGTACGCGGTGCCGGGGCTGCCGACCTTGCGTTTCTGCGGCTCGTACGGATTGGTGAAGCAAGGCGCCGCTGTCTCGGTCATGCCGAAGGTCTCGATGATGCCGATGCCGAACCGCGCTTCGAACGCGCGATGCTGCTCGGGCGGCAGCGGGGCCGAGGCCGAGCGGCAGAACCGCACTTGCTCGATCGACAGGCCGAGCTCGCGCGGATCGGGTCCGTTCAAGAGGTAAGCGATGATCGTCGGCACGACGTTGATCCAGGTGCAGCGGTACTTCGAGACCAGCGGCCAGTAGGCCGATGCGCTGAAGCGGTTCGGCATGACGACCGAGCCGCCGTGCACGAGCGGCGCCACGGCGGTCACGATCTGGCCGTTGATGTGATACAGGGGAAGGGCACACAGCACCCGGTCGTCGCCTCCCAGATGGTGCGCGGACGAGGTGAACTCGCCGCCTGCGACGCAGTTCCCGTGCGCGAGGAGGCAGCCCTTGGGCTTGCCGGTCGTGCCCGAGGTGTACATGAGGAGCGCCGCATCCTTCTCCTCGATCGGCAGCAGCTCGCATTCCGGCATCGCATCCGCATCGAATATGCGATCCGCATCCGCATCGATTTCCTCGACGTGCACCTTGCGATCGACGGCGCCGAGCGCCTCGTGAAGCCGCGCGGCGTATTCCGGCCCGACGAACACCGCGCGCGTATCCGAATGCGCCAGCACGTATTCGAGCTGCGAGCGCTGCGCGAGCAGATTGATCGGCTGGACGACGAAGCCGCCGTACATCGCGCCGAGCAGCAGACGGGCGGCCTGATAGCCGTTGTGCAACATGAAGGATACCTTGTCGCCCTTGCCGAGCCCGAGCTGCAGGAGGTAGCGAGCGAGCGCGCGCGATTCGCGCTGAAGCCCGCCATAGGTGAGCGTGCGTCCGGTCTCCGGCGCGATGAGATACACGCTGTCGGTTTGTATCTCGGCGCGCCAGTCGACGTAGTGGCGTATCGTACGGGGATTGCGCATCTCGGGGGGCGCGGCGCGCTGGCTGCGCGCCTCAGATGCCGTGCCTCGCGCGATAGTCGGCGAAGATTTCTGCCGCGTCGGGCTCGTTCGGCGCAATGGTTCGCACGATGCGGGTCGTATTGAGGAAGTGGCGGTAGTTTAGGTTCTCGGAAAAGCTGTTCCCGCCCCAGGTCCCGCAGCCCATCGAGAGGGAGAACGGCAGGCCGTTATCGAAGCTGCCGCCGTTGGCGATGCAGTGCGCCTGGTTGACGATCACCCGGCACACCGTCATCTCGAGGCCGAGGCGCAGCACGTGTGCGTCGCTCGCGGTGTGAATCCCGACCGAATGCCCGTTGCCCTGATAGTCGTAAATGGCCTGCGTGATGGCGAAGGCATGATCGAAATCGTGCGCGCGGTACACCGCCAGCACGGGACAGAGCTTTTCGCCCGAGAAGGGATGACTGCGGCCGGTCCCGGTTTCCTCGACCATCAGGAATTTCGCGCGCGTCAGCTCGGGGCGAGTGAGTCCCGCGAGGGCGCAGATCTTCGCCACCGGCTGAGCCGTCGTCGCCGAACCCAGCTTGCCTTGCGGAAACATGACCGCCTGCAGTTTCGACTTCTCCTCGGCGGACAGCATCGCGCCGCCCTGGCGCTCGAGCTCCCTCAGCATCGGCTGGTAGATCGCCTCCAGCAACACCGCCGAGTTCTCCGACGAGCAGCTGGTCGCATGGTCGAACGTTTTGGAGAGCGCGATGCGCTCGGCTGCCGCGGCCAGGTCCGCCGAGTCGTCGACGATCACCACGACGTTGCCGGCACCCACGCCGAGCGCCGGCGTGCCGCTCGCGTAGCCGGCGCGTACGTTGGCCTGCGAACCGGTCACGACCACGAGATCGGCCTGGCGCATCAGCTCTTCGCTCATGACCTTCGACACCGGATGCGGCAGCATCTGCACCAGATCCGCGGGCGCATTCAGGCGTGCGAGCTCGGCGTGAATGTATTGCAGCAGCGTCGCGCTCGTGCTGTAGCCCTTCGGAGAAGGCGCCAGGATGACGGCATTCGCACCCTTGAGGGCGTTGATGATGTTGTTCGCCGGCGTGGCGCCGGGGTTGGTCGAAGGCACGATCGCCGCTACGACGCCGACGGGGCGCGCAATCTCGACGAGGCCCTTGTCCGGATACTCGGCCACGACGCCGACCGATTTGGCGCCGCGAAGGTCGCGCAGCAGCCCCAGCGTCTTGCGGTGGTTCTTGAGAATCTTGTCTTCGACGCGGCCCAACCCGGTGTCGCGCACGGCGAGCTCGGCAAGCGTGCGGTTGCGCGCGGGGTCCATGATTGCCCACCCCGCGGCGAGCACCAGTTCATCCACCTGCGCCTGATCGTAACGGGCGGCAATCCGCTGTGCTGCGCGCGCGCGCGCCACGAGTCGTGCGACGACGTTCTTTACCGGGATCTCGGCGACTGCGCCGTTCATGACTGAATTCTCCTTCATCGATCTCGCTCGAGCCGAAGCAATGCCGGCGCGCGTTGCCGGACGGCGCGGCATGCCGGCCCGCTTTTTGCGGGGGCAGTGCGATGTTGCTAAACTTCGATCGATTTCGCAATGCCTGAAGCCAGGCGCATTCGTCATGGAGGCTCTATCGAGAGATGGCTGATTACAAGAAGCACGCCCGGCTCCCGGGGAAATTGGTTTTCGTCGGTTTCGGTTCGGTCGGTCAGGGCTCGCTGCCGTTGCTCCTGCGCCACCTCGACATTCGCAACGACGGCGTACTGATCATCAACGCAGATGATCGCGGCGCGGCCGAAGCAGCCGCTTACGGCATCCCCTATCGGATCGATCCCCTGACTCCGCAGAACTTTCGCGAACTGCTCGATCGCGTGCTCGAGCCGGGCGATTTCCTGCTCAATGTCTCGGTCGACGTGTCGAGCACCGACTTGATCGGATACTGCCTGGAACGCGACGTCATGTATCTCGACACGTGCATCGAGCCCTGGCTAGGCGGCTACACCGACGCGGCCGTGCCGCCGGGGCATCGCACCAACTACGCGCTGCGCGAAAAAGCGCGTGCGCTCAATGCCAAGCACCCGAAGGGGGCAACCGCGGTCGTGACCCACGGCGCCAACCCGGGACTGATCTCGCACTTCGTCAAGCAGGCGCTTCTCAATCTTGCGCGCGACCTCCGTGTCGAGACGCGCGTGCCGGTTACGCGCGAGGGCTGGGCCTTGCTCGCCGAGCGCGTCGGGATGAAGGTCGTCCATGTCGCGGAGCGCGATACGCAGTACGCGATCCCGCAGAAGCGGCCGCACGAGTTCGTCAACACCTGGTCGGTCGATGGTTTTGCCGGCGAGGGTGTGCAGCCGAGCGAGCTGGGCTGGGGCTCGCACGAGCGGCATTTTCCCGCCGATGGGGTGCAGTACGATTTCGGCCCGAGATGCTCGATTTTCCTGAATCGTCCCGGGGTGTCGGTCCGGGTGCGCAGCTGGACGCCGTTGAACGGCCCTTACCACGGCTTCTTGATCACCCATGGCGAATCGGTTTCGATCGCCGACTACTTCACCGTGCGCGACGGCGATCGGGTCCGGTTTCGTCCCACGGTGCACTATGCGTATCACCCCTGCGACGGCGCAGTGCTCTCGATTCACGAGCTGTGCGGTCGAAACCATCGCGTGCAGCCCCAGCAGCGCATATTGATGGACGACATCCAGGGCGGCATCGACGAGCTCGGCGTTCTGCTGATGGGGCACGAGCGCGGCGGTTATTGGTTCGGCTCTCAGCTCTCGGTCGAGCAGGCACGCGAGCTCGCACCCTACAACAACGCCACCTCGCTGCAGGTGGCCGCGGGTGTCCTCGGCGCGATCGTGTGGGCCTGCGAAAACCCGCGCGCGGGGGTGGTGGACCCCGACGAGATCGACTTCGCACGTGTCCTCGAAGTGGCGCGCCCGTACCTCGGAAACCTCGTCGGCGTGTATACCGACTGGACGCCGCTGCAGGACCGTGGCGTGATGTTCCCGGAGGATGTCGACGCCTCCGACCCGTGGCAGTTCAAGAACTTCCGGGTCACGTAACGCACCGCACCCGTAGCAGCGTCCGTTGCGGTGCGAGCGCAACGCTGCCCGCACCGACGCGGTGCATCCATCGTCAACCCAAGGCCGGCTCCCGCCGCGCAAGCGACTGAAATCGCGTGTGCGCCGGGGCCAGGACGCGACTTCGCACGATTGGCACGAGCGTTGCTCCGTGTCGATCGGGCCGACTGCGCCTCAGTGAGGAGGCGGCGGCCGGCGCAGCACGTTCGGCGAACGTAAGCGGCAACGGACAAAGGCGTCCAGGCGCGATCTCGCGATCGCGTTATGGACGCTTTTTCATTGGGGCACAGGATGGCATCGAAGCGCGGCAAGGTGTACCTGATCGGCGCGGGACCCGGCGCGGCGGACCTGCTGACGCTGCGCGCGGCGCGCGCTCTGGCGCGAGCCGAGGTCGTACTGGTCGATGACCTGGTGGAGCGTGCCACGCTCGATCACTGCCGGGCGGGCGCACGTGTGCTGCACGTCGGCAAGCGCGGCGGCTGTCGCAGCACGCCGCAGCGCTTCATCGAGCGCCTGATGCTCAATCACGCCGCCGAGGGCCGGGTGGTGGCTCGCTTGAAGGGCGGCGATCCCTTCGTCTTCGGCCGCGGCAGGGAAGAGTGCGACTATCTCATGGGTCACGGGGTCGACGTCGAGGTGATCCCGGGTCTGACGGCGGGTGTCGCGCTGCCCGAGCTGCTCGGCATTCCCGTCACGCATCGCGGCCTCGCGTCGGGGGTCGCGTTTGTCACCGGACACACCGGCGCCAGCGCCGAGCCCGACTGGACACGGCTTGCGCGACTCGGCACGACGCTCGTCGTCTATATGGGTCTCGCGCGGCTCGAGCACATCGCCGAGCGTCTCGTCGCGGGGGGGATGCGCCACGACATGCCTGCCGCGGTGATCTCTCGGGGCGGTCTGCCGGGCGAGCAGCACGTGGTTGCGCCGCTGCGGGACCTCGCACGCATCAGCCGGAACGCTGGCTTGGCGGCGCCTGCACTGATCGTGATCGGTGAGGTCGTCACGCTCGCATCGTGCAGCGCCCGGCGCACCGAGCAACAACGCGAAATCGGGCTCGAGCCCGGAACGAAGGAGACGCGATCATGAAGCGCACGCATCTGGTGATGATCGGCAACGGCATGGCGGGCTGCCGCACGCTCGAGGAGCTCCTCAGGATCGCGCCCGACCTCTATCGGATCAGCGTGTTCGGCGCGGAGCCGCATCCGAACTACAACCGCATCCTCCTGTCTCCTGTGCTCGCCGGCGAGTTGACGATCCGAGACATCATCCTGAACGATCTCGCGTGGTATCGCGACCACGGCATCACGCTGCACGCCGGCAAGCGCGCTTCGCGCATCGACCGAACGAAGCGCAAGGTGATCGCCGCCGACGGAGCCGAGGCCGAGTACGATCGGCTGCTGCTCGCCACCGGATCGAATCCGTTCATTCTTCCGGTCCCGGGGAGCGATCTGCCCGGCGTGATCACGTATCGCGACATCGCCGACACCGAAGCGATGATCGCAGCCGCGGCCGATCATCGGCACGCCGTCGTGGTCGGCGCAGGGCTGCTCGGGCTGGAGGCCGCGAACGGACTCGCCCTTCGCGGCATGAAAGTCACCGTGGTGCACCTCATGCCGTGGATCATGGAGCGCCAGCTCGACCGCGTGGCCGCCGGCATGCTGCAGCGATCGCTCGAGGCGAAGGGGCTGAGGTTTCTCTTGCAGAAGCAGACCCAGTGCATTCTCGCCGGAACGTCGGGGCGCGTCGGTGCGGTCGCGTTTCAGGACGGCGAAACGGTCCCCGCCGACCTGGTCGTCATGGCCGCCGGCATCCGGCCCAACATCGAGCTGGCAAGAGCGGCGGGATTGCACTGCAATCGCGGCATCGTGGTGAGCGACACGATGCAGACCTACGATCCGCGAATCTATGCCGTTGGCGAATGCGCCGAGCATCGCGGCACGGCTTACGGGCTCGTGGCGCCGCTCTTCGAGCAGGCAAAGGTGTGCGCGACCCATCTTGCGAACTTCGGCATCGGCCGCTATGCCGGATCGCTCGTCTCGACCAAGCTCAAGGTGACGGGCATCGACGTCTTCTCCGCCGGGGACTTCATCGGCGGTGCGGACAGCGAGGAGATCACCCTGAACGATCCCTGCGGCGGGGTCTACAAGAAGCTCGTCATCGAGGACGGCCGCATCGTCGGCAGCGTGCTCTACGGCGACACGGTGGACAGCTCGTGGTACCTGCAGCTCATGCGCGACAAGCAGGACGTGCGCGAGATACGCGATCAGCTCATGTTCGGGCAGACCCATCTCGGCGACGCGGGGCACCAGGGCGCGAGCCGCGCCGCCGCCATGCCGGACGACGAGCAGGTTTGCGGCTGCAACGGCGTGTGCAAGGGCGCGATCGTCAAGACGATCAAGGAGAAAGGACTCTTCAGCCTCGAGGACGTGCGCAAGCACACCAAGGCGTCGAGCTCGTGCGGATCGTGCACCGGCCTGGTCGAACAGATCCTGGCCTCGACCATCGGCGGGGCCTATCAGCCGGCGGATACCAAGGACAAGCCGGTGTGCGGCTGCACCGAGCTCTCGCACGGTGCGTTGCGACGCGCGATCCGCGAGAACAAGTGGCTCGACATCGCATCCGTCGTGCGCGCGCTGGAATGGCGCACGCCGAACGGTTGCGCAACGTGCAGGCCGGCCCTCAACTATTACCTCATCTCGACCTGGCCGCACGAGGCCAGGGACGATCCGCAAAGCCGGTTCATCAACGAGCGCGCGCACGCCAACATCCAGAAGGACGGCAGCTACTCGGTCGTGCCGCGGATGTGGGGTGGTGTCACCTCGCCTCACGAGCTGCGCGCGATCGCGGACGCCGCCGAGAAGTATGCCGTTCCGACCGTCAAGGTCACCGGCGGCCAGCGTATCGATCTGCTCGGGGTTCGCAAGGAAGACCTGCCCGGGATCTGGGCGGATCTCGGCGCGGCCGGACTGGTGTCCGGGCACGCCTACGGCAAGTCGCTGCGCACGGTGAAGACCTGTGTCGGTGCCGAGCATTGCCGCTTCGGCACGCAGTCTTCGATGAGCATGGGGGCGGAGATCGAGCGAATGCTCTTCGGCATGTGGGCACCCCACAAAGTGAAGCTGGCCGTTTCCGGGTGCCCGCGCAACTGCGCCGAGGCGGGCATCAAGGACGTCGGCGTGATCGGGCTCGAAGGTGCGTGGGAGATCTACGTGGCGGGCAACGGCGGCATCAAGACCGAGGTGGCGCAGTTCCTTTGCAAGGTGACCACGCGCACGGAAGTGCTCGAGCACACCGCAGCGTTCCTGCAGCTCTACCGAGAGGAAGGGTATTACTTGGAGCGCACCGTGCACTTCGTCGGCCGCGTCGGGCTGCAATATGTCAAGAAGCGAGTCGTAGAAACCGCCGCCGGTCGCGCCGAGCTCGCCGCGCGGTTGCGCTTCGCGTTGCAGGGCTACGTCGATCCGTGGGCCGAACGCGCGGGCGCTCCGGAATCCGCGGCGCTGCGGCGCGAATTCGAGCCGATAGCGCTGCCGGCCACCGGCGCGGCGGAGGTGACGCATGGCTGAGTGGATGCACGTTTGCGCACTCGCCGACATTCCAGTGCTCGGCGCGCGTGTCGTTCGCAATGCCGGCGGTGATATCTCGGTGTTTCGCAACGCCGACGACGAGGTCTTCGCGTT
>Ga0105107_10002821_pt1 | contig 11496 bp, 13 predicted proteins | sample PPLLaktember2015_6_FD_79335 | JGI IMG/M metagenome (GOLD analysis project Ga0105107, IMG submission 79335) | Freshwater sediment microbial communities from Prairie Pothole Lake near Jamestown, North Dakota, USA - PPLs Lake P8 Core (1) Depth... | ecosystem: Environmental > Aquatic > Freshwater >... | reverse complement strand
GATCTTCCTCGTCAATCCCGACGGCAGCGGGGTGCGCCGGCTGACGAGCTCGGCCGCGATCGACACCTAGCCGCGCTACTCGCCCGACGGGCAGTGGATCTACTTCACATCCGACCGGGGGGGCAGCCCCCAGATCTACCGCATGAGCGCATCGGGCGGGACGCCGCAGCGTGTCACATTCGAGGGCGGCTATAATGTGTCGCCGCGCCTCTCCCCGGACGGCAGGACACTCGCCTACATCGCCCGCAACGCCGGCAGGTTCCAGGTGGCGCTGCTCGACCTGGAGAACCGGCAGGTGCAGATCGTGACCGACAGCGACCGCGACGAATCGCCGAGCTTCGCGCCCAACGGGCGGATGATCCTGCACGCCACGGTGATCGGCGGGCGCGGCGTGCTCTCCGCCGTCTCCGCCGACGGCCGCGTCAAGCAGCGCCTGAGCGCTACCGCCGGCGACGTGCGGGAGCCCGCCTGGGGTCCATTCATCGAGTAAAAGGAGAAGCCATGCGCGCAAAAATCATCGCAGTACTGACCGCGGCAGGGTGCGCCGCGCTGCTCGGCGGGTGCGCCACGAGCCAGGATTCCGGGCAGGCGCCCGCCGGGGTCGAGGACCGCGGCGCCGGCGGCAAGCCGGGCGCGGCCAAGCCCGTCGATCCCAAGCCGATCGCGAGCGTCGATCTCACGGCCTCGCGCAAGGATCCGGCGACCATGCTGAAGGACCCGAACAGCATCCTGTCGCAGCGCTCGATCTACTACGACTACGACAAGTTCGAGGTCAAGGACGACTACCGCTCGATGGTGGAGGCCCACGCCAAATACCTTCGCGAGCATCCGGAGACCAAGATCCTCATCCAGGGCAACACCGACGAGCGCGGCAGCCGCGAGTACAACGTCGGCCTCGGCCAGCGCCGCTCCGACGGGGTGAAGAAAATGCTCCTGCTGCTCGGCGCGCGCGAGACCCAGATCGAGTCCGTAAGCCTCGGCGAGGAGAAGCCGCAGGTCGAGGGCAACGGCGAGGATGCCTGGTCGCGCAACCGGCGCAGCGACATCCTTTACTCGGGCGAATACTAGGGCGCATGAAGCGAATCGTCCTGGCGGCCGCTCTCTCGGCGCTCGCTATTCCCGCGGCCGCCCAGGGGCTCTTCGACGACGCCGAGGCGCGCCGGCGCGTCGAGATCCTGCGCGGGCAGCTGAACGACCATACGCGCGCGGTGGACGAGCGGCTCTCGAAGATCGAGGCTGCCCTGTCCGGCGTGGGCGACCGCAGCGCGATCCTCGAGCTCGCCTCGCAGATCGAGTCCCTGCGCGGCGAGATCGCCCGCCTGCGGGGGCAGAACGAGGTGCTCGCCCATCAGGCCGAGCTCGCCGAGCGGCGCCAGAAGGACCTCTACCTCGACATCGACACGCGGCTGCGGCGCCTGGAGCAGGCCCAGGAGCAGGCCGCCGCCGCCGCGGCCGCCCTGCCGCCCGCGCCGGCCGCCGATGCGCAGCAGGCATCGGAGGTGGAGGCCAGGGCCTACCAGGCGGCGCTCGACCAGTTCAAGCTCGGCAATTACGGCCAGGCCGTCACCGCCATGCAGGGCTTCCTCATCACGTACCCCCAGAGCCCGCTCGCGCCCAACGCGCAGTACTGGGTCGGCATGGCGCACTCCGGGCAGCGCGACTACAAGTCCGCGATCGCCGCGCAGCGCAAGCTGCTCGCCACGTGGCCGCAGAGCCAGAAGGCGGCCGACGCGCTGCTCAGCATCGCGAGCGCTCAGGAGACCATGGGCGACCGCAAGTCCGCGCTGAAGACGCTCGAAGAAGTCATCGCCAAGTACCCGGACTCGAGCGCCGCCTCGAGCGCCAAGCAGCGCCTCGCCGCCGCCGCGCAGCGGTAATCTGGCCTCCTGGAGGCCAGGGCTGATAAAATTTCGGCCTTCCCGCAGTCGCAAAACCGGTACGGGTCGTTAGCTCAGCTGGTAGAGCAGCGGACTTTTAATCCGTTGGTCGGCGGTTCGAATCCGCCACGACCTACCAAATCTCCACGGACGTTGCGTTCCTGCAACAGCGCCGGCCCCAATTCGTCGCGAAAGCGCCCTGCTCTCGATCCGAGCCCTTTCGCCGGGCGCAAGCCTTGCTCACTCACCTCACGCGCCATTGGCGCGTTATCCAACACTCAAAGGAAAGGAATCTCCATGACTCAAAAGTGGCTTGTCTCGTTGTTCGGCGCGGCCGCGCTGGCCGTATCGGGCGGCGCGTTCGCCCAGGCGGCGACCCCGGGGGTGCCCGCGTTCTACCTCGGCGCGGAGGTTGGCCAAGGGGAGGTGGCTGACGAGGACGATTTTGGCTACAAGATCTTCGGCGGCTATCAGTTCCACCGCAACTTCGCGGGAGAGATCGGGTACGGCGTCCTTCTCGACAAGGAGAACGCCGAGGTGACGGCGCTCGAGTTCGTCGGCGTCGGCCTGTGGCCGCTCGGCAACAATTTCCACCTCCTTGGCAAGCTGGGCCTGGCAGACTGGGAAATCGACAGCCGGGGCCGCAGCACGGACGGCACCGACCTGACATGGGGCGTGGGCGCGCAGTTCGACATGGGACGCAATCTCGGCCTCCGCGCGACGTGGCAACGGTACGAGGCCGACGAAGAAATCGACTTCCTGAACCTCGGACTGCTCTGGAAGTTCTGACGAGAACGACGCGGCAGCACTGGAAAACGCCCCGAACGCCGGGGCGTTTTTCTTAGGTAAACTGCCTTGACCAACAAGGAAGAGGCAGCGGCCTCCAAAGGGAGAAGGTGGGATGAACGAGGGGACGCGGCGAGTCTGCCCCCTGCTCGAGCGCGAGGCGCCGAGCGTCATCCTGCCGTACGCGCCCGAGCCGTGGGTGCTGCGCCGCTGCTTCGAGTCGGGATTCGTCTTCCTCGAGAACCCGCCGCGGTACGAGGCCCTGAAGCACGACTACGCCTGGGAAGTGACGTCCCGGCGGCAGACGGAGGACCGTCGCGCCGCGCATCCCGTTTTCCACGCGCTGAGCGCCGCGTTCAAGGCGTTGCGGCAAAGGGTCGTGCGCCGGGACCGGATCGGGGCGCTTGCGCGAGCGTGCCTGCGCGATAGCCCGCCGGGGGGGATCCGGCTTCTCGACCTCGGCTGCGGGTGGGGCGGGCTGCTGGCGGACCTCATCGCCAGCCTCCCCGCCGATCTGGCGCGCCGCTGCGTGCCGCACGGCATCGAGATCTCCGGCGAGCTCGCGCGCATCTCGCACGAGCGCCTCGAGCCCCTCGGTGGAAGCTGCGTGAACGATAACGCGCTCGAGGGCCTCGGCCGCTTCCCCGGGGACACGTTCAGCCTGATCGTCATGTCGTCGTTCCTCGAGCACGAGGTGAATCCGCTGCCGCTTCTGCGCCGCTGCCGGGAGCGCCTGCGTCCGGGCGGCTCGATCGTGGTCAAGGTGCCGAACTTCGCCTCGCTCAACCGCAAGGTGCGCGGCGCGCAGTGGTGCGGCTTCCGCTGGCCGGACCACGTGAACCACTTCACCCCGGACACGCTGCGGGCCATGGCGCGGCAGGCGGGCCTCGAGGTGGGGAGAATGGCGTTCCTCGACCGGCATCCCTTCAGCGACAACATGTACGCCGTCCTGAAGAAGCCACGAAGTCCGGGCAGCTGAATTTCCATCAGCGCGGTGCCGAGACGGCCCACAGGGGCAGTTCCTCGCGCTTGCCGCGCAGCGCAACGGCGGCCATGGCCTCGCCCCGGAACGTCGTCTCGCCCCCCGCGCGCGTGAACGCGCTCTCCGAGACGAGCAGGTCACGGCCGAGATCGCGCGTCAGCCGCTCGATGCGGCTCGCGGTATTGACGGTATCGCCGACATAGCTGTACTGCAGCAGCTCGGGGGAGCCGATCGAGCCCACGATGACCGGACCGCTGTGCACGCCGATGCCGATCGCGAGCGCCGGCTCGCGGCGGGCGCCCCGGCGCGCGTTGAGCGCCGCGAGCCGCCGGAGCATGCCCAGCGCGCAGCTGAGCGCGCGGCGCGCGTGGTCGGCGCCGCCTTTCTCGGGGAACACCGCGTACACGTTGTCGCCGACGTACTGGACCACGATCCCGCCGTGCGCGGCGATCTCCGCCGCCATCTCGGAGAAGAACTCGTTCAGCATCTGCACCACGGCCTGCGGCGCGAGCCGCTCCGCGAGGGTGGTGAAGCCGCGGATGTCGGCGAAGAGCGCCGTGATCTCCTGCGCCTCGCCTTCCAGGTTCACCGCCGCGGGATCGCGGCTCACGCTTTCGACCAGCGGCGCGGGAAGAAAGCGGGTGAGCGAGTCCCTCTCCACCACCTGGCGCACGACAGTGCCGATATGGCGCGCGTAGTAGGCGAGGAGGAGCCCGAGCAGGGCGATGACCGTGAGCTCGACGTAGGTGAGCACATCCACGGCGCCGTTGATCCACAGCACCGTCCAGTAGGCCGCCGCGCCGTAGGCCACGCTCCACAGGGAGAGCGCCCACGAGAAGCGCAGCACGTTGGTGGCGAGCAGCACCACCAGCACGATGCCCGAGGCATAGAGCTGGTGCGGCACGAGCTGCGGGTCGTTGGCGAGCAGGTAGCGGTGGCCGGCCTGCATGCAGAGGGCGAGCACCGTGATGTCCATCATGGCAAGCAGCCCCGCGATCCAGCCGCGGTAGACGCGCCGCAGCCAGCTCAGCCCGGAGAGCGCCGCCGCAAGCCCCCAGGCGAGTGCGAGGACCGCGCCGGGCGAGATCGTGCGGCTCGCGTAGAGTTCCGCACCGCCGGTGATCAGCCCGACCACCGTCCAGGTGACCGCGCGAAAGACATTGAGCAGGCGCTCGTTGCGCCACGCCTGGGCGGCGAGGATCTGCTTCAGCGCAGGCGAGTCGCGCGGGGCGCGCCGCGCGGCGGCCGTCAATCGAGCCTCCGGCGCTGGTTCATGGCTCCTCGCATTCTGGTACAACTTCGAGAAGCCATGAAGCTGGTATTGGCAGCCATCGTCGCCACGATGCTCCTTCCGCCGCTCGCCGGCCTCGCGTGGCTTGCCTGCGCGCTGCTGGGAGCTTCCTTCGGCAGCCTGGTGACGTTCGGCGGCGCGGTCGGCGCGCCCGCGGGGGTGGCCGCGTGGTGGGCGATCCTCTTCGCGCCGGCCCTAGCCTACGCGATCCTGATGCGTCACGGTCAGGGCTTGTAGCCCGCCTTCGTCATCATGTCGTAGCGCACGCGCTGGTGGGCTTCCACGGGGTCGGCGCCGCTCCTGACCGCCTCGACCACGGTGTCCTCGATGGACTTGAAGAGCTTCGCGAACTCGAGCACCTCCGCCATCTTGTCCCTGGGCACCACGCACACCCCGTTCTCGTCGGCCATGATGAGGTCGCCCGGGCGCACCGGCACGCCGCCGAGCTGCACCTCGATGGCATAGCCCGCGCAGGCGCAGCGGTTGCGGATCGACTGCTGGATGAAGCCCTTCCCGTAGACGGGCAGGTTGAGCTGCTTGTACTCGTCGATGTCGCGGGTGACCCCGTCGATCACGCAGCCCACGAGGCCGAAATGCCGGGTGGTGAAGCCGGCCACGCCGCCGTAGCTGTTGACGTCCATGCGCCCGGCCTGGTCGATGACCAGGACGTCCCCGGGGCGCCCGCGCTTCACGGCTTCCAGCGTGCCCAGGACGGGCGACTCCTCGGCCTCGCCGACGGGGACGAGCTTCAGCGTGGCCGCGGGGCCGACGATCTTCGGGCAGCTGTCCCACAGCGGCCCGATGCCGTGCGGCGCGCCGCGGATATTGAGCCGGTCCAGGCCGTCGGACACGTTGGCCGTGGACAGCATCCTGTACTCGGCGATCAGGTTTCTTTCCATGCCCTATAGTAGCGGCCATCCGTGAGCCCGCATCCGGTTGTTTTGATTGGCCGCATGTACCACCCCGACGCCGAGGCGCGGCTGCGCGCCGAGGTGGCCGTCGAGGTCCTCGAGCAGCCCACGCCCGAGGCGATCGCCGGCGCCCTGAGGGAGGCGGGCGGCGCCTTCGTCCGCTACCCGAACAAGCTGACCGGCGCGGCGCTCGCCGGCGCGCGGAACCTCCGCATCATCTCGACCTCGGGGCGCGGCACCGACGCCATCGACCTGGCGGCGGCAAGCGCGAGCGGCATCGCGGTCGTCAACAACCCCGCCTTCGGCACCGTGCCGGTGGCGGAGCACGCAGTCGGGGTGATGATCGCCCTGGCGAAGAACCTGCTGCCCTTCAATAGCGCCACGCACGCGGGCGAGGGATGGGCGGCGCAGAAGCGCTACCGGCGCGGCGAGCTGCGCGGCAAGACTCTCGGCATCGTGGGCCTCGGCAACATCGGCGAGGAAGTGGCGCGCATCTGCGTCGCGGCCTTCCGGATGCGCGTGCTCGCCTACGATCCTTACGTTCCTGCCTCGAAGGCGCGGGCCCTCGGCGCCGAGCCGGTGGAGGACCTCGGGCGCATCTGGCGCGAGTCGGATTTCGTCTCGATGCACCCGGAGCTGAACGATCAGACGCGCGGCATGGTCGGCGAGCGCGAGCTGCGCGCCATGCAGAAGCACGCATTCCTCGTCAACACCGCGCGCGGCCCGATCGTCTCGGGCCCGGCGCTCGCCCGCGCGCTGCGCGAGGGCTGGATCGCGGGCGCGGCGCTCGACGTGTACGAGGACGAGCCGCTCGCGAAGGACAGCCCGCTCGCCGGGCTGGAGAGCCTCATCCTCTCGCCGCACATCGCCGGGCTCACCGACGAGGCGCTGCGCGGCATGGCCTTCTCGGCGGCGGAGCAGATCCTGCAAGCGCTGCGCGGAGAGCGCCCGCCGCATCTCGTCAACCCCGAGGTGTGGGGCTCGCGCTGAGAAGTCTTGCACTTCTCCTGTTGCTGGTTTCCCTGCCGGGGGCCGCGCAGGAGCGCGGCTTCGAGCTCGGCGTGCGTTACTGGCTTAGCCGCGGCTACCACCAGTTCAGCCACAATGCGAGCGGCGCGGACCCGAGACTCGGCAATCCCACCTCGATCCTGACCTACGAGGATACCGACGCGCACGCGTTGGAGATCTACGGCAGAAGCGACTTCGGTAAGGGCTGGTTCGTGCGCGGCAACGCCGGCATCGGCGATGTCCAGAGCGGATCTTTCGACGACGAGGACTACGACGCCGGACAGGTGAAAGTCTCCGACACCACGTCGGAGGTGCGCGGAGACCGCCTGTCCTACTTCACGCTCGATGCCGGACGGGAGCGTTGGCGCAATGCGGGCGCGTCCACGCGGCTCGAAGGGTTCATCGGCTTTCAGCAATGGTCGGAGACCCTCGACGCGTATGGCGCGGAGGCGACCGTGGGGCCTATCAGCGTGCCCGATGAGACCCTCGCCATCACGAACGACGTGACCTGGCGCTCGTTGCGCGCGGGGCTCGGCCTGAGGACGTGGTTCGGGCCGGCCACGAGGCTTACCGCGGATCTCGCGCTCATTCCGTATTCCGAGGTGCGCAACGAGGACAGCCACCATTTGCGCGCGGACCTGGGCCCGACGCCGAACGTCATCACCACGGGCAGCGGCGGGGGCTTTCAGCTCGACGTCGAGCTGCGCCACGAAGTGCGCCGGCGCACCGAGATCGGCATCGGGGTGCGCCACTGGCACCTGCGCTCGACCGACGCCGAGGTGACGCTCGCCGGCGTCACGGTCCCCGTGAACGAGATCGAGACCCGGCGCACCGGCATCACGGCGACCGTCGTGGGACGCTGGTAGGACCTACTCGCGCGTGCGCGCGAGCTTCTTCACGTCGGGAAGGCGGCGCAGGGAGCGCATGACGCGCGCGAGGTGCTGGCGGTTCGCCACTTCGAGCACGAAGTTCATGGTGGTGAAGACCGCGCGGTCCTCGCCCATGCTGATCGAGTCGATGTTGGAGCCCGCTTCGGCGATGGCGGAGGCCACCTTGGCCAGCACGCCGCGCTGGTTCTCCACCGTCACGCCGACCGCCGTCTGGAAAAGGCGCGTGGTGCGCGGATCCCATTCCACGTCGATCCATTGCTCGGGCTCGTTCTTGCGCGAGCGCAGGCTCGTGGCGCAGTCCTCGGCGTGCACCACCAGGCCCTGGCCCTTCTTGATCGAGCCCACGATGGCGTCCCCGGGGATCGGCCGGCAGCAGGTCGCGAGCTGCACCGCCATGCCCTCGGTGCCGCGGATGGTGACGCTGCCCCCGGGCTTCGAGTCTTCCCGGGAATCATTTTTCGGGAGAAGACGTCGGGCAACAACCGCCGGCAGGCGCTTGCCCAGCCCCAGGTCGGCGAGGAGCTCCTCCCTGGAGCGCGCGCCGCTGTCGCGCACCACGCGCTCCCAGCTGGCATCGTCGACGTCCGCGAGCGAGGTCTTGAGCGTCCTGAGCGCCTGCTCGAGCAGGCGCTCGCCCAGGCTCGCGGATTCCTCGTACTGCATGGTTTTCAGGAAGTGGCGGATGTTGGAGCGCGCCTTGCCGGTGCGCACGTACTGCAGCCATCCCGGGTTGGGCTTGGCGTGGCTCGCGGTGATGATCTCGACGCGGTCGCCGTTGCGCAGCTCGGTGCGCAGCGGCACGAGCTCGCCGTTTACCTTGGCGGCGACGCAGCGGTTGCCGATGTCGGTGTGCACGGCGTAGGCGAAGTCGACCGCGGTCGCGCCGCGCGGCAGCGACAGGATGCGCCCCTTGGGCGTGAAGACGTAGACCTCGTCGGGGAAGAGGTCGACCTTGACGTGCTCGAGGAACTCCTGGGGGTCGCCCGACTGATGCTGGATCTCGAGCAGCGACTGGAGCCACTGGTGCGTTTGCTTCTGCAGCTCGGAGAGCTTGTCGGTGTCGTCCTTGTACATCCAGTGCGAGGCGACGCCCGACTCGGCCAGCCGGTGCATCTGCTCGGTGCGGATCTGCACCTCGACCGGCACGCCGTAGGGGCCGATCAGGTCGGTGTGGATCGACTGGTAGCCGTTCGCCTTGGGGATGGCGATGTAGTCCTTGAACTTCCCCGGGATGGGCTTGTAGAGCGAATGCAGCGTGCCGAGCGCGAGGTAGCACGCGGCGACGTCGGCCACCACCACCCGGCAGCCGAAGATGTCGTGCACCTCGGAGAACGAGAGGTGCTTCTCGATCATCTTGCGGTAGGTGGAGTAGACGTGCTTCTGGCGTCCCTGCACCGTGGCGCGGATGCCGGCCTCGGCGAGCTTCTTCTTGATCGCCTCGAGCGTCCTGCCGATCATCTCGCGGCGGTTGCCGCGCGCCGCGGAGGTGGCCTTGGCGAGCACCCGGTAGCGCAGCGGGTAAAGGTGGGAAAAGGCGAGCTCCTGCAGCTCGTGGTAGAGCGTGTTCAGGCCGAGGCGGTTGGCGATCGGCGCGTAGATCTCCATCGTCTCGCGCGCGACGCGCCGGCGCTTGGCGGGCGGCACCGCGCCGAGCGTGCGCATGTTGTGCAGGCGATCGGCGAGCTTGATGAGGATGACGCGCACGTCGCGCGCCATGGCGAGCAGCATCTTGCGGAAGTTCTCCGCCTGCGCATCCTCGGCCGACTGGAACTCGATGCGGTCGAGCTTGGAGACGCCGTCGACGAGCTCCGCGACCGGCTTGCCGAACGTGTCGGAGATCTCGTCGTTGGTGACCGAGGTGTCCTCGGTCACGTCGTGGAGAAGCGCCGCCATCAGCGTCTGGCCGTCGAGGTGCCAGCCGGCGAGGATCTCCGCGACGGCAAGGGGGTGCGAGATGTAGGGGTCGCCGGACTGCCGGGTCTGGCCGGCGTGCGCCGCCTCGGAGAACCGGTAGGCCTCGGCGAGCCGCGCCACGTCCTTCGCCTTCAGGTAGGCGAAACGGGCGGGGTCGGGGAGCGCTACGGCGACAGCCATAGCGTCAGATTACAGAAAAATGGGGTCAGACCCCATTTTTCCTTCCTCCTCCCTAGAGCGTGGGCCCGGCCGGCGTGGGGTTGCGCTTGAGCACCTCGGTGCCGATCTTGCCGGTTGCGATCTCGCGCAGGACGATGACCGTCGACTTGTCGCGGTTCGGCTCGACGAGGGGTGAGGCGCCCGCGCCGAGCTGGCGGGCGCGGTAGGTGGCCGCCAAGGTGAGATGGAAGCGGTTGGGAATCCTCTTCAGGCAATCGTCAACGGTGATGCGGGCCATGGGGTCTCGCTCTTTCCTGTCGGATGATTTCCGCCAGCTGTTGCCGGGCGGTTTCGAAGTCTTTGTTAATTATAGCGTATTCGAACTCCCCGGCATGCGCGAGCTCCTCGCGCGCGTTTTCGAGGCGACGGCGGATCACCGCTTCCGAGTCCTGGCCGCGGTCGCGCATCCGGCGCTCGAGCTCCTCGACCGACGGCGGATGGATGAAGATGCCGACACACCCGGGATAGAGCGCGCGCACCTGGCGCGCGCCCTGCCAGTCGATCTCCAGGATCAGGTCGTCTCCTCTCGCCAGCGCGTCCGAAATCACTTTCTTGGAAGTGCCGTAGCGGAAGCCGTGCACCTCGGCGCTCTCGAGGAACTCGCCCCGCTCGCGCATGCCGAGGAAAGTCGCGTCGTCGACGAAGTGGTACTCGCGGCCGTTGCGCTCGCCGGGGCGCGGCGCGCGCGTCGTGTACGACACCGAGAGCTTCAGGCGCGGATCGTCCTTGAGCAGCGCATTGATGAGAGAGGTCTTGCCCGCGCCGGAAGGCGCGGTCACCACGAACAGTTTGCCGCTCATTCGATATTCTGGACTTGCTCGCGGATCTGCTCGACGAGCAGCTTGAGCTCGAGCGCGCAGTCGGAGAGCGCCTGGCTCGCGGCCTTGGAGGCGAGCGTATTGGCCTCCCGGTTGAGCTCCTGCGCGAGGAAATCGAGGCGCTTCCCGGCCGCGCCGCCGCGCGCCAGCGTGCGCTCGACCTCCGTCAGGTGGGCGCGCAGCCGGTCGATCTCCTCGGCCACGTCGCTTTTCGCGGCGAAAAGGGCCACCTCGGCCCGGATGCGCTCGTCGTCGGCGGAGCCGATGGCGTCCTTCAGCCTCTCGGAAATCCTGCTTTGATAAATCTGAACTGCCTCAGGCACGAGCGGCGCCACCTCCTCGATGCGCTTGCGCATCTGCTTCACGCGCTCGGCGAGCGCCTGCGAAAGCTTCCCGCCCTCCCGCTCCCGCGTGGCGACGAGCTCGTCGAGCGCCTGCGCGCACAGCCGCTCGAGCGCCGCGCGCATCGCGCCTTCGTCCGCGGCGGGGGCGGCGAGCACGCCCGGCCAGCGCAGCACGTCGGCGACCCGCAGCGGCGTGGCGCCCGGGAAGGCGCGCGCCGCCTCGTCGGCAAGCGTCTTCAGGCGTGCGAGCGCCGCCGGATCCAGGCGCTCGGGCGCGTGCGCGGAGGACTCGAGGAAGGACACGCGGCACTCGACCTTGCCGCGCGAGAGCCGCGCCGTGATCGCCTCGCGCAGCAGCGGCTCGAGCGCGCGCAGCTCCTCGGCAACGCGCAGCGACAGGTCCAGGAAGCGCCCGTTCACGGAGCGAAACTCGATGCTGAGGCGGCCGCGGCCGGT
>Ga0105107_10002820_pt1 | contig 11503 bp, 10 predicted proteins | sample PPLLaktember2015_6_FD_79335 | JGI IMG/M metagenome (GOLD analysis project Ga0105107, IMG submission 79335) | Freshwater sediment microbial communities from Prairie Pothole Lake near Jamestown, North Dakota, USA - PPLs Lake P8 Core (1) Depth... | ecosystem: Environmental > Aquatic > Freshwater >... | reverse complement strand
GGGATCGCCTGGCGCAGGCTGCGCGAGTTGTCTGACGGCCCGCTCGGCGTACTCGTCAGGGATCGCGACGAACGCATCAGCCAGTGGAGCGATCGCTTCCCAGGCGAGAGGCGAGGGCTCGCCGCAGCGCAGGCCCGCCATGTGTGTCCGCAGCGGCCCGGCGATCGACACTCGACGGCCCGCGCGCGCGGACGCAAGCAGGCACGCGGCGCCGATGGGCTCACAGACGATCGTGAACGGGCGACGCCGTCCATATGTCGCGTTCAGCCACCCGACGGCAGCGGCCGCCAGCCCACCGACGCCGGCCTGCACCAGCACGACGTCCGGAGTCGTCGTCCAGGCGCGCCGGGATTCTTCGAAGAGCCACGTGTAGCCCGCCATGATGTCTCGCGGAATCATTTCGTAGCCGGGCCACGACGTGTCGGACACGATCGTCCATCCGCGTCCCCCCGCGTCGCGCGCGAGTGCGTTCACGGCCTCGTCATATCCAACCTCGGAGACGATCACCTCGGCGCCCTCCCGGGCGATCGCGCTGATTCGTGAAGGCACGGTGCCTGCAGGCACGACGACGTGCGCCCGCAGGCCGTTCAGCCTGGCGACGCGCGCCACGGCGCGTCCGTGGTTGCCGGCAGTCACGCAGGCGAGCTGGAGCGGGGCGCCGCCCGTTTGGCGTTCGAGTAGCCGATGCACCGCGTACTGCACGCCGAGGACCTTGAAGGCGTTGATTCCGAAGCGCGCGGACTCGTCCTTGACCAGTACCTCGCGAAGGCCGACCCTGGCCGCCAGGGCAGACAGCGACAGCAGCGGCGTCGGACCACCGAAATCGCCGGGCTCGTAGAACCGGGCGACGTCCGCCAGCTCGTCACGCGAGAAGAAGCCGGGCGAGGGCCGGTTTCGGGCGGTCGGGCTCAGGTGGAAGTCGGTCGGCACGGTTGTGGACGTGAACAAGATGCCACATCCCGGCCCCTGCGCCCCTGCACGGCCGCGTCGTTCCGGAATAGCATAGAGCTTCATGATCGGTTCCCATCCGGCCCTTCGCGTTGTCGCCATGGCGGCGGTAGCCGCCGTCGCCCTGGTTGTCGCCGTCGATGCCCAACAGAGGTTGGGCGCCCGCGACGTCGACGCGCTGCCTTCGAAAGTGGCAGACGCACGCGAGGCCTACGGCAGCGAGCCGCTCCAGTTCGGCGATCTCCGCGTGCCGGCAGGCCGCGGGCCCTTTCCGGTGGCCATCGTGATTCATGGCGGCTGCTGGGTGTCGAGGTTCGCATCGCTCGAGAACACGGCGGCGATGGCCGACGCGCTTCGCACGGCTGGCGTCGCGACGTGGAACATCGAGTACCGCCGCGTCGATCACGCCGGCGGCGGCTGGCCAGGCACGTTCACCGACGTCGCGGCCGGCGCCGATCACTTGCGTGAGCTGGCGCGCAAGCATCCGCTCGATCTCAAGCGCGTTGTGGCGGTAGGCCACTCGGCGGGCGCGCCCCTCGCGCTGTGGCTGGGCGCACGGCACCGGTTGCCAGCGGGCAGTCCACTCAGGACCTCGGGCGACCCGCTGCCCCTGCGCGCGGTCGTCGCGCTCGGCGGCCCCGGCGATCTGCGCGACTTCAATCTCTATGCGTCTTCGATCTGCGGCGCGCCGGTGATCGACGAGCTGTTCGGCGGGTCGCCCGCGGCGGTGCCCGATCGCTACGCTCAAGGCTCGCCGGTCGAGCTTCTGCCTTTCGGCATTCCGCAAGTGCTGCTCGTGGGCGAGGACGACTCGGTCATGCCCGAGCGCGCGCGTGATGCTTACACCTCGGCCGCCCGCGCCGCCGGCGATCAGATCCAGTCGCTGGTCGTTCCTGGCGGGCACTTCGAGGTGATCGCCCCGACTTCCACTGCGTGGCCAACCGTGCGGCGCGAGATCCTGACCGCGGCGGGCGCCGATCGCAAGGGCGGCAACTGACCGGCATCCGGAGCCTCACACGATGACCTTGCGTCGATGGCAAAAGGCGAGCCTGACGATCGTTCTGTTCGTCTCACTCGCCGGTTTCACTGGCCTCGCGGTCAAGACCCGCTCGGAAGCGCAACGCCTCGTCACCAATCCTCGCGCCACGCGTACTCTCCCCCGCGCGACGCCAGCCGAGCGCGGCATGGCCTTCGAGAGCGTATCGGTGAGGACGCCGGACGGATTGAAGCTGGCCGGTTGGTACATTCCGTCGTTCCGGCGTGAAGCCGTGATGCTCGTCCACGGCTACAAGGACCATCGTGGCAATCTTCTCGGCGTGGCGGACATCCTGCGCCGGAAGGGATTCCCGGTACTGATGGTCACCGTGCGAGCGCACGACGAGAGCGACGGCGAGATCATCGGGTTCGGTGTGCGCGAGATGCAGGACCTCGGCGCGTGGCTGGCCTGGCTGCAGGCCCGCGCCGACGTCGATCCCGGACGCATCGGGCTGTTCGGGGTGTCGATGGGCGGCACGCTCGCCATCCAGTTCGCGGCGGACCATCCGGCCATGGCCGCGGTCGTGGCCGATTGCGCGTTCTCGTCCGTCGAGGACACCGTCGAGACGAGCGTTCGCTTCTTCACTGGCCTCCCGTCGTTTCCCTTCGCTCCCATGATCATGTTCTGGATGGAGCGCGAAATCGGCGGGCGCGCATCGGAGATCGACGCCAAACGCTGGATCCCCCGCATCAGCCCCCGGCCCGTGTTCCTGCTCCAGGGTGGAGCCGATGAAGTCATCTCGGCCGAGAGCGGCGCCAGGCTGTACGAGGCGGCTGGTTCGCCAAAAGAGCTGTGGTTCGACCCGGATCTGGGCCATGCCCAGTTCCTTGCGAAGCGTCCCCAGCAGTTCGAGGAACGGGTCGGCGGGTTCTTCGAGAAGCATCTGTCCCCGCGTACAATCGTCGGCGGCCGCTGATCCCCCTGCGAGGGCGGCCGCGAACGCGAGTGACCCACGTCAGGAGTTGATCATGCCGCGTGCTCTTGCCCTTGCCGTCGCCGGCCTGCTGGTTCCCATCTCGCTCGGCGCGCAGGTCGGACGCTTCACTGCCGAAGACATCCTCGACGTCGTCACCGCGGCGGTTCAGGACTTGAGCGAGGACGGGCGCCTCGTGGCGATGGTCGAGCGCCGAGGCCGCGATAATGCCGAGTTCGACCACTACCGCTACGGTGACCCGACATATCTCGCGCCGTCGGCCGTGCGCCTCGTCGTGATCGACACCGACACCGGACGCCGGACGCTGCCACTCGGCGACCGGCTCGCCAACGTCCGGCAGGCGGCGTTCTCCCGCGACGGCCGACGACTGGCGATCCTCACCGCCTCGGCCGCGGCGAGCGCGAACGCCGCGCCGGCGATCGCTCTGCACGTGTGGACCGCGGGAACATCGCTTGCTGCGCCCGTGCCTGTGCAGAGCCCGAACACGATTGCCTCGAATTCGCCGCTCGCGTGGACGCCGGACGGCGAGCGCGTCATCGTGTCGATGCGATCGCCGGAGCGCGACCGGAAGGCGGCGGAGCGCTTCGCGGCGATCACTCGAGGGCCCATCGTCGTGCACACGTCGAAGGAGCCATTCCTCGAGTGGGACGACCTCAACCGTGCGAATCGTTGGCGGTCGGTGGCCGAGATCGACGTCGCGACCGGCGCAGTCAGCGATCGGGTGCCCGAGCGGAAGCTGACAAGCTACACCGTGTCGCGCGACGGGTCGTTCGTCGTGTTTCAGGAGGACGTCACCGAGAAGACCGACTACGACACCATCGGCGGCTCGGAGAATCGACTCCAGGCCTGGACGCGTGGAGAGGCGGAGCCGACGACGGTCCTGGCGGCCAAAGACCTCAAGGGACTCACGCTGCGATGGTCGGACGACCTGCAGTGGTTCGCCTACGCGAAGCAGGGCGAGGTGTTCGTGCGCGCCACGGCGGGAGGCGACGCGCGTAGCGTCACGCCCAGGCCCAAGGCGGCCACCGCCGAGGGCCAGACGCCAGGCGCGGACGCCACGACACCACCTGTGGTCACGCCAGACGAGAAGAAGGAGACAGAGACGCCGGAGTCGTTCTCGGTGACGTCGTTCAGTCGCGATGGATCCAGGCTGCTCGTGACGAGCCGCAAGGGCTGGTACGTGGTGAACGTCGCGGACGCTACGCGCCGGCAGGTCCTCACGCTGGAGGCGGACGAGCGGAAGAATCCCCGGATTGCGGCACTCGACTGGACGCCGGATGGATCGGCCATCCTCGCGACCTGGGGCGCGCGCGACCGCTGGGAGCGGGGCGTGGTGCGCATCGACGCGACGACGGGGACCATGACGACGCTCGTGAAGGATTCGCGGGTGTATAGCGGCATTCGCATGTCGCGCGACGGCCGGCGCTTTGTCGTCTCCCTTTCTGACGGTGACCGCCCGGCTGAGCTCGTCGCCGCCGATGCGCAATGGAACACTCTGACGCCCCTCACCCAGCTCAACCCGTGGATCGCCAGTCGCGCGCTGCCGAAGTCCGAGCTGGTGAAGTATCGCGACGTTGATGGCAAGGAGCTCTACGGCGTGTTGCGTTATCCGGCCGGTTACGTGCCGGGCCGGTCGTATCCCACCGTGTTCGAGATCTACGAGACGTTCTTCGACAACGGGTTCAACGCGCGCGCGGCGTTCCTGACCAACCACGGCTATGCCGTGTTCCATCCATCGGTGAATCTCGTCGTCGGCCGGCCGGTGGAGGCGTGGGTGAAGGGCGTGACCAGCGCCGCCAACAAGTTGATCGAGATGGGCGTGGCCGATCCGGATCGGCTCGGTGTGCACGGCACGAGCTACGGCGGTTATGCCACGGTGCTCCTGCTCACGCAGACGGATCGCTTCAAGGCGGCGATCAACATCTCGGGCAAGGTGGACATGGTCAGCTTTTACACGGACAGCCCGCGGCTGGGCGTTCGTAACACGCATGCGCCCGAGAAGAGCCAGGATCGCATCGGCGGCACGCTCTGGGAGTACCCTGAGCGCTACATCGAGCACTCCGCTGTGCTGCAGGCCGATCGGATCCGGACCCCGCTGCTCAACATCTCTGGCGATCAGGATCCGAATGTGCCCGCCAGCCAGTCGCGCGAGATCTACTACGCGCTTCGACGCCTGGGTCGTGAGGTGGAGTGGGTGCGCTACGTGAACGGCGCCCATCGCCCGCCCAACAGCGTGAGCGAGGCCGTGGACTTCGAGACCCGCATCCTCGATTGGTACGACCGCCACCTGAAGCCCGCCGAAACGGTAAAACCCTCATCAGGCGGCGGCGAATTGTAAACGAATTGTAAAAGACGTCGGGTGTCGTTTTTACAATCCTTAACAACTGGCAGTCTTTGCCAATTGTAAAAACGACACCCGACGTCTTTTACAATTCGGGAAACCGGAGTTGCCCATGGCGAAGAAGCAGACGGCGCGAAAGCGTCGGTTGACAAAGACTCGTCGGACGAAGACTCGCAAGACGAAGACCCCGCGGACGAAAGCGCGTGCGGCCGCGCGAGCGCTTCCGGAAACGCCGGTGATGCGCGCGGCGGCCGAAGAACTGCAACTGCCCGAGGCGGAGATTCGACCGGCCGACGGGCCGGTCACGGTCGAGATCATGTTCGGCCACGCCCAGCATGGGAAGTACACACTCGAACTATTCGATCCGACAGGGAGGACGTCCTTGTGGTCGGAAGGCGGCGTGAACACCGACAGCACGCCGGACCGCTACACGCTCGATCCCACGCCGGCCGCCCTCCTTCAGCACATCGTCGTCTGGCTGGGTGTGGTCAACGCGTTCACTGCGGCGCCTGGCCAGCAGTACTCCATCGTCTTCGAGATCTCCCAGAACGGAGTGATCGTTCCCGGCGGCCGCACCGTGAAGAAGGGAGCGCTCAACGGCACCCAGGCGTTCTACGGGGCCGTGCGGCTGGTGACGTCATGACGACTTGGGCCTGCCGTCGAGCGGTCGGCGCGCTGGCGTGCCTCTCTGTCTTGTGGCCGGCCGGAGCCGCAGCCGGGGCCGGACAGGATCCGCCCGTCACAGGGAAGCCAGTGAAGCTCGTCACGCTCGATCTCGCTGTGCCTGATTCGCCGGCGTTCACCATGCTCGGACTCTCGCCGGAGTCGGTCACGCGTCCGAACACGCCGCGCGATCTGGCGACCACGATCCTCAACGGGGTGGATCGTCGCGGCAACCTTCAGACGGGCATCGCGCTCGACATGGCGCCGCGGTTCCTGTTCGGCGGCGACACACTCACGTATCAGCAGTACTCCGGCGACGGCCTGACCCGGTTCCTGGCGCGCACGCAGGTGTCGCTTGCCGCCACGAAGGGCGCGAGCGAGGCCGACAAGGCCGTGCGTCTCGCGTTCGGTGTGCGCGCGACGTTGTGGGACAGAGGGGACCCGCGCATGGACGAAGGTCTGGTCGACTGCCTGAACAACCTCGAGATTCGGGGCCCGACGCGCGTGCTCTCGCCCGAAGAGCAGGAGGACTGGGTCGTCAAGGAAACCGCCCGGCTCCGAACCAAGGCCGACGATTGCCGCGCCGCGCAGCGTGAGCGCGTGTGGAACGCGTCGGGATTCTCGGTCGGGGTCGCACCGTCCTGGAACAGCACCACCGGCGAGTCCTCGGACTTCGACTTCGATGGCGCCGGCGTGTGGGCGTCGCTCGCGTTGGCGCTTTCGGTGGAGAACGGGAACCGGCCGGGAGAACGCGTGGGCTACGGCCAGTTCGTCGTGCAGGGCCGGTACCGGAACAAGGAGCGCGTGCCAGTGAAGGACCAGGCTGGACAGTTCTTCGAACAGGAGACCGCCGGGCTCGGCGTGCGGCTCCTGCTCGGCTCCAGCACGCGTGCTGCGGTGATCGAAGCCGACGTCGCGCGCCAGACGCCGAAGGATCTGGAGCCCACGACCGCCTACAAGCTGTCACTGGGAGGGCAGCTCAGGCTTTCCACCGGTGTCTGGATCTCGTTCGCCGTCGGCGGCAGCGGGGGCGGACCCGCCGCGGCGTCGAAGGCCGCCTTCGTCCTCTCCTCCTTCAAGTGGGCGATGTCGCGAGAGCCCGCGATCAGGTAGCGAGCCGATGGCCATCGCGGGAATCATCGGCGGAGTCGGGCCCGAATCGACGATCGACTACTACCGCTCGATCGTCGCGACCTATCGCGCCAGATCTGGAGACGGCAGCTATCCCAGACTGATCATCAACTGCGTGGACCTCTCGCGTGCGCTTCGCATGCTCGGCGGGGGACATCTCGATCACCTGACGAAGATGCTCGTCGACGAAATCGCCGTGCTCGCCCGCGCTGGTGCAGATTTCGCGATCGTCTCAGCCAACACGCCTCACGTCGTGTTCAACGCTGTGTGCGACCGGTCAGCGCTCCCACTCATCAGCATCGTGGAAGTCACGTGCGAGGCGGCACGGGCCAGAGGACTGAAGCGTCCCGCGCTCATTGGAACGCGTTACACGATGCAGGGCACGTTCTATCCCGATGTGTTCCACCGGGCCGGCCTTGAGATCGTCACGCCGGCGCCTGACGATCAGGAGCGGATTCACGGAATCTACGTGGGTGAGCTCATCGAGGGGATCTTCAGGCCGGAGTCGCGCGACACGATCCTCGCAATTGCGAGACGTCTCCGAGCCGAGCAGCGCATCGACAGCTTGATCCTCGGCGGCACGGAGTTGCCGCTCCTGTTGCGCGGCGCGGAGGACGCGGACATTCCTTTCCTCGACACGACGCAGCTGCACGTCGATGCGCTGGTGGCGAGGATGCTCGGGTAAGCAACGACGGGTACACCGGGGTACGGCAGGTACGGCAGGTACGACAGGACGAGGTACGGCGGGTACGCCAGATGCGACGGGTGCCGTCACGACTTCGCGGTGCGCTGCCGCAGCGCCCGGAAGTGCTTCACGAGGTCCGGCAGTTGATGGTGGGCGTTGAGGCCGCTCGGGTTGGGCAGCACCCAGATGCGCGCGCCCGCGATTGCTTCCATCTGTTCGCCCAGGCCGGCTTTGGGGCGCCCGAACGCTTTGCGATAGGCCGTGACTCCGACGACCGCCACCCATCGCGGGCGAAGCCGCCGCACCTTGCGCTCCAGGCGCTGACGGCCTGCGCGCAGTTCGTCGACCGAGAGCTCGGCCGCCATCGCGGTGGTCCGGGACACGAGATTGGTGATCCCGCATCCGGCTTCGAGCAGGTCCCGCGAATTCCACGGGGCGAGTTGCCTGGCGGTGAATCCGGAAAGATGCAGGGCGGGCCAGAACCGGTTGCCCGGCCGCGCGAAGTGATAGCCGGTGGCGCCCGAGTAGAGCCCGGGATTGATCCCGCAGAACAGCACATCGAGCCGGGGCCGGACGACGTCGCGAATCGTCCGGCCCCGTGCTGCGATCAGTTGCGAACGGGAGGGCCGCCGAGCCTTCATGCCTCCAACAGACGCCATAGACGTGCCTTCGAAAACCTAGCCGAGCTACCACTCGTGAAGGGAAAGCTCATGCGCCGCGAAGCTCGAGGCGCCTGCGGCCCTGGCCTGTCCTCATCGACTGCGCGTTTGTTCGTACTCCAGGGAGCACACTGCTCATATGCCGCCGGGCCCTCACGGCTCCGCTCCGTGGCATCGCGCTTGCACTATCCAAGGCTGCCGCGTCTACTCGGAGTGACTCCCGTGCGCACATTCCGCTCTCTTGCGATCTTATCCGCAGCCATCGCATTCCTCTCGGCCACCTGGCCCGCTGAAGCCGAAGCCCAGCGGCGAGGCCGCTCGCGTCGGGTCAGCGCCGGCGTCATGGTGATCGCTGGCGGGCACGGCGTTCCCGGCCCCTGGTTCTTCGACCAGCGGTACCCATACCCCTATCCCTATCCCTATCCCCGATACCCGTTTGCCTATCGCTACGACGAGTTCTCTGGGGCCGTGCGCATCGAGGTGGAGCCTCGTCATGCTCAGGTCTATGTGGATGGGTACTTCGCGGGAATGGTGGACGACTTCGACGGGATATTCCAGCGGCTGCGCGTGCGGCCCGGACCGCACGAGATCGTGATTCACCTCGACGGTCACCAGCAGATTCGTGAGGAGCTTTACGTCAACGCCCGCCAGACGGTGAGGATTCGCGACACGATGAGGCCGCTCGCTCCAGGCGATCCCGAGCCCATGCGTCCCGTGCCCGCCGCGGCCCCGGTCGAGGTTCCCCGGGAGGGCCCCGGGCGGGTCGAGCCGGATCGCCGGCCGGCTGAGCGGCAGCCGGTCGAGCGGGCGGCCAGATTCGGCACGCTCTCCCTTCGCGTCCAGCCCACCGACGCGCAGGTTCTCGTGGACGCAGAGCCCTGGACGCCGGCCCCGGGGCAGACCCGGATCTCCATCGAGCTGCCTCCCGGCCGACATCGCCTCGAGATCCGCAAGGAGGGCTTCCAGACCTACTCTGAGGAGGTCCTGATTCGGCCGGGGGCCACCCTCACTCTGAACGTCAGCTTGAAGGGCGCAACCTGATATACTGACTCTGTCTCCCGCGATTTGCGACTATCGGAGTTCCCGACTGCGCCTCCCGCGACTGTGCGACGACAAGGACTCCGTGCCCTTCATCGACCTCAACCTTCATTCCAGCTTGCTTCGTAGCATCAAGGAGCTGGGATTCGCCCGTCCAACGCCCATTCAGTCGGAGGCTATTCCCCCCGCCCTTCTGGGTAAGGACGTCCTCGGCTGCGCCAGTACGGGTAGCGGCAAGACGGCCGCGTTCCTGCTGCCGATTCTTCATCACCTGATCGACGCGAAGCGTGGCGTGACGCGGGCGCTCGTGCTCACGCCGACGCGCGAGCTGGCGGCGCAGATCCTCGAGGATCTGAACGATCTGGCCACGCACACGCCGGTGAACGGCGCCGCGGTGATTGGCGGTGTCGGCATGGGCCCGCAGGAGCACGCGCTCCGCAGCGGCGTGGATGTCATCGTGGCCACGCCTGGCCGGCTTCTGGATCACATGCGCGCGCCCTACGCGAAGCTCGCTCACGTCCAGTACCTCGTGCTGGACGAGGCTGACCGGATGCTCGACATGGGCTTCCTGCCCGAAGTCCGACGCATCCTTCGGCAGTTGCCGGCCACGCGGCAAACCTTCTTCTTCAGTGCGACGATGCCGCCGCCGATTGTGCAGCTGGTTGGCGAGATGTGCCGCAACCCGGTGCGGATACAGCTCGAGCGCCGCGCGACGCCGGCCGCTGGGATCACGCAGGCCGTGTACCCCGTGCCTCAGGAGCTGAAACCCGCGCTCCTCGCGACGTTGCTCGAGCGCGGCGAGATGCACGACACGCTCGTCTTCACGCGGACCAAGCACCGCGCGAACCGGCTCGCCGATTTCCTGCTGCGCCGGCGCATCTCCGTGGAGCGCATTCACGGCAACCGCTCGCAGGCTCAGCGCACGTCCGCGCTCGAGGGGTTCAAGAGCGGCCGGCATCAGGTGCTCGTCGCGACCGACATCGCGGCGCGCGGCATCGACGTCGAGACGCTCGGGCACGTCGTGAACTTCGACGTGCCGCTCGTGCCCGAGGACTACATCCACCGCGTTGGCCGCACCGCGCGCGCCGGCGCCACGGGCCATGCCTTCACGTTCGTCGCACCCGATGAGGAAGCGCAGTTGCGGCCCATCGAACGCGCCATCGGTCGATCGCTGCCGAGGGTCACGGTGCCGGACTTCGACTACATGGCCCGGCCCGACGCACGCCTCGAGGTTCCGCATGCCGAGCGCATCCGGGCGATTCGCGCGCGCAAGGCGGAAGACCGCGTTCGCGCCGAAGCCAATCGCCGCCGGCGCGAGGCGGGGCGATCGGGGGCAGCACCAGCCGGCCGCACCACGCACGCCGGCGCACACGCCGCCGGCGAACCCCAGCGCGACGGCGGGCGCACAAGGACATTCCGGCCACGACGCCGGCGGTAATCTCCGCCGGCACGATCACTACGACCTACGACTCGACCAGGAGACATCGACATGGCGACCAACGGCACAATCAAGCGGCTCGTGAGCGACAAGGGCTTCGGTTTCATCGCGGCTGGCGACGGCAACGAGTACTTCTTCCATCAGTCCGCCTGCACGGGCGTTTCGTTCAACGAACTTCGCGAAGGCCAGGCCGTGACGTTCGACCAGGGCCAGGGTCCGAAGGGCCCGCGCGCCGAGAACGTGCGCAGGGCGTAGCCAGGCACATCAGGTACGACGGGCACGGCAGGTACGGCGGGTAACACCGGGTCCGCCCGGTACCTGCCGTGCCTGGACTACTTCTCTGCGATGCAGTAGAGGAAGCGGTAGCCTCGCAGATAGATCTCTCCATCCGCCAGCGCCGGTGAAGCGTCGAAGCCATCCTCGAGCTCATTGGTCGCGAGGATTTCGATCGTGGGGCCGTGCTTGAGCACGAGGGTTGTGCCTTCGCGGCCTGGAATGTACACGCGTCCGGCGGCGCCGACCGGCGACGCGAAGACGTTCGGGACAGCCGCCAGCCGCTGCGCCTGATAGTGCGCCTTCCCGCTCTTTGCGTCGAACGCGGAGAGCAGCCCGCTGTTCGTCTTCAAGAAG
>Ga0105107_10002818_pt1 | contig 11507 bp, 10 predicted proteins | sample PPLLaktember2015_6_FD_79335 | JGI IMG/M metagenome (GOLD analysis project Ga0105107, IMG submission 79335) | Freshwater sediment microbial communities from Prairie Pothole Lake near Jamestown, North Dakota, USA - PPLs Lake P8 Core (1) Depth... | ecosystem: Environmental > Aquatic > Freshwater >... | reverse complement strand
TTTGGCCCTCTCGAGAACGAGCCGGTAGAGCTCGGGCGCGTCGATGATGCCCTCCTCGCTGATGAGCTCGCGCCGGCTGCCGATCGTCGTCTCGCCGATGGCCAGCTGGTGCTCGTTCATGATCGGGTAGGCGGCGTTGAGGAAGGCGTAGGTCTCGGGGACCTGAGGGATCTCGCCCGTTTCCAGGCGGTCCGGGTCCTTGGGCCCCTTGGTCCGCTTGGGCTCGTAGTAGACCTTGGCCGTCTCCCCCGGCTTGTGCTTCATGTTGGGGACGATGGTCATCCAGGTCCGGTCCGTCCCCGAATCGCAGGAATGCGACGTCATCGTCGAGCCGTCGATCGAGGCCAGCCGGCCGACCAGGACGCTCGTGCAGGAATCGAACTCGAGCGGCTCGCCGCCCGGGACCGCCGGAGCCTCGGAGGCGGGCAGGACCGACAGGGCCAGGACGGCCAGGCCAAGGATCAGGAAGGACAGGGATCTCGGTTTTGTCATCGCGCGTCTCCTCACGGCCGTTTATAGCACGCCCCCGCTCGGCCGGTCAATCGGCCCGTGTCCGGACGGGCGGCCCCGGGAGGAGACTCGTCCCCGCCTAAGATTTCTTGCCGAGCTTCTTTTTGGCGAAAAGCCCGAGCGAAACGAGCCCGGCGCCGAGCAGAGCGATCGACGCGGGTTCCGCGGCCGAATAGGCCCGCTCATGGTCCGCGCCTTGCCTTCTGTGGCGAGGGCCGAAGTCCGACGCGTTGGCGGCCGACGCGGCGGCCCAGAGAACGACGGACACGGCGGCCGCCGAGGCTCCGAGGATCCCGGCGAGTTTTTTCATGAGCGGCCTCCCCTCTTGTCGGTCTTTTGGTTCACGGTACCACGATAGGGGACTCTCCTCTCCCCGACATCACCCCCGGGGGCTATTTTTGGGGTGATATCCCGATGGGCGTCCTCCCCCCTAAAGGTGATAGGGGGGGCGCGCCGCCGGGGCTCGATTGACGCGCCGGGGCGACTTTGTTATAGGATGGCAGCCATGACCGAAGCCGCTTCGACCCCGGGATCGCTCGGCGAGATCCTCGCCGCCGGCTCGGCGCTCGCCTGGGCCGTGGCCGTCATCCTGTTCCGCGTGAGCGGCCGCAGCGTCCACCCCGTCGGCCTCAACCTGGCCAAGAACTTCCTGGCCTTGGCCTTCATCCTGCCCACCTTGCTCATCCTGGGAGAGCCGCTCGCCCCCGCCGTGCCCGCCTCGTCCGTCGGCCTGTTGCTTCTCAGCGGCATCCTCGGCATCGCCGTCTCGGACACGCTGTTCTTCTACGCCCTCAACCGGCTCGGCGCCAGCCTGACGGCCATCGTCGACTGCTTCTACAGCCCCTTCGTCATCGCCCTGTCGTTCGTCCTTCTCGGCGAGCGGCTGACCCTTATCCAGCTCGCCGGCGCCGCGCTCGTCGTGTCCGCGGTCCTGACTTTATCGAAGGAAGGAAAGGCCGAGAAGATCGAACGCAAGGACCTCGTTCTCGGGATCCTGTTCGGCATCCTGGCCATGTTCTTCGTGGCCTTCGGCATCGTCATGGTCAAGCCGATCCTGGGCGGGCTGTCCGTGTATTGGGCGACTTTCGTCCGCCTGGCCGGCGGGGCGGCGGCCCTCGGCCTCCTCGTCCCCCTGCTCCGGAACAGGCGGGCGATCCTGGGACCTCTCTTCGATCCCCGCAATTGGAAGGCCCTCGTCCCGGCGGCTTTTTTCGGCTCCTACCTCTCCCTCATCCTGTGGATGGGCGGCATGAAGTACGCCAAGGCCTCGGTCGCGGCCATCCTCAATCAGCTCAACACGATCTTCATCGTCATCATCGCCGCGATAGTCCTCAAGGAAAAGCTGACGGGGTGGAAATTGTTGGCGGTCGCCCTGGCCTTCGTCGGGGCCTATCTCGCCTCGAACCCGTTTTAATTCGAGGCCAGCTTGGCGTCGATCCAGAAGGAGTGCTTCTGATACCGGGGGTTGCGGCCCATCTCTCCGACGCCGCCGCCCATGCCGCGGATCTCGCCGCCGCTCTCCCCGCCCGAGTCCCTCCAGCCGCCCTCGGCCGATACGCCCCTGTCCGCGGCGGCGACGCTCTGGTCGGCCCGGCCGGCCATCATGTCGCGGAGGATCTGGTTGGTCATGCCGCCCCATTCGAAGCCCAGCTTGACCGTCTGGCCGGGAGCGGCGCCGATCCGGCCGAGGGGGATCCTGAACTCGCAGACGGCCAGCGGCCCCTTCTCGATCGTCCGGAAGACCGGCGGCTCCTCGCCGGCGGCGGGCTCGGCCGCGGCCGCCTTCTTCGGCTTGATGAGCTCTTCGGTGAAGACGATGTGGGTCTCCTTCTGGCGGATCTCGGCCTTCTGGGCCTCGGTCAGGGTCCGGCCCTGTTTCTCCATGCTGGCGATGAGAGCGTCGGCCGTGTACATCTTCTTCTGGAACAGGACGCCGAAGTCCTTGTTCTTCTTCGGCCCGGTCGTGAAGAAGACCCTCATGCCCGTGTAGTCGAGCGTGGACTTCGGGAAGACCGCGGCCCGGGTGCCGGGCTGGGGGCTGCGGAAGACCATGATGATGTAGAGGTTCTTGCCGTCGTTCCGGAGGGCGTACTCGACCTTGGATCCCACGTCGACGATGGGGGTCGATTCATCCCATTCCTGGGCGATCCCGTCGATGGTCATGGGGCCCGAGGCCCACATGCTCTCGACGGCCTTATCGGCCGCCGCGGCGGGCACGGAGAGGGCCGCGATCACGGCCAGGGCCGCCATGAGCGTCATCGTTGTTCTTTTCATCTTCTCCTCCTCGAGTCCGTCGATCTCGTCCGCCCATGAATCTCCAACAGACGGATTATAGCATAATTCCCGGTCAAGCCGGACCGTCCCACGCTTCGAACACGGCGGCGACGTTCTCCGGCCGGGCCCCGATGCCGAACTCGCATTGGGCGATGGCGCCGCCGCCGCGCCAAACGGCCCGCCGGACCGTCCGGACGGCCTCCCCGATCTCGGCCGGAGTGCCGTAGGGCAGGAGGCGCTGGCGATCGATCTCCCCCCAGAAGGTCAGCTTCCCGGCGAAGCGCCGGCCGATCTCGGCGATATCCATCGCGAACAGCTGGGCGTTCAGCGCGTCGAGCCCGATCTCGACGAGGTCGGGCAGGATCGCGGCAATATGGCCGTCGGAGTGCATGAAGGCGTACTTGCCATGCCGGTGGGCGGTCTCGACGTAGTCCCGGTAGAGCGGCTTGAACATCTCGCGCCACAGGGCGGGCGACACGAGGAGGGATTCCTGGCCGCCCCAATCGTCGGCGAAGACGAGGGCGTCGACCTCCGTCCCGGCCCAGAGCTCCATCTCCTCCAGATAGAAGGCCTGGATCTTTTCGAGGAGGCGGCCCAGGCCCGCCGGCCGCTCGGCCAGATCGATGTAGAGGTTCTCGGGGCCGCGCAGGAACTGGAGGAGCTCGAAGGGCCGGGACCAGGTCCCGGCCAGGACGAAGGCCCGCGACCGACCGCAGAACTCGTCGACCCGGTCCGTGTCCACGGTCAGCCGCTCCGTCGGGATTCGGACCCGGTCGAGGCCGGCCCAGCTCCGGAGAACGGGTTCCTTGACCTGGCCGATGATGCCGGCCTGCCTGTTCTCGAAGCGGCAGCCCCACTCGTCGACGAAGAGGCCGGGCTGGTATTCCTCGCCGAAGGTCCGCAGCGGCTCGCGCAGGAAGGCCGGGCAGGTGACGATATCGTCGGGGTATCGTTCCCGGATGGCGGCGAGCTCGGCCGGCCAGGTCATCCCGGCCCACGGCAGGGTCCAGAGCTGGCGCGGCACCCGCTCCGGCGAGCGGAATTCGAGGCTGTCGAGGACGAGCCCGCGCGAGGTCATCAGGCGGCGATGATGCGCTCGATCTCCTCGACGGCCGAGGCGGCGTCGGGAGCGTAGCCGCGGGCGCGGATCTGGTCGGCGTAGTCGCGCGTGACCGGGGCCCCGCCGATGACGACGGGAACGGCCAGCCCGGCCTTCTCGACGGCCGCGATCACGGCCTTCATCTGGACCATCGTCGTCGTCAGCAGCGCGGACAGGGCGATGATGCCGGCCCCGTTCGCCTTGGCCGCGTCGACGTATTTCTCGGGCGCGACGTCGACGCCGAGATCGACGATCTTGTAGCCGTTGCCGCGCAGCATCATGGCCACGAGGTTCTTGCCGATATCGTGCAGGTCGCCCTTGACGGTCCCGATGACGACCACGCCCCGGGGCTGGACCCCCGCCTTGGCCAGATGAGGCTCGAGCATGGCCAGCCCGGCGTTCATGGCCCGGGCGGCGACCAGGACCTCGGGGATGAAGACCTCGTTGTTCTTGAACTGGACGCCGAGCCGCGCCATCCCGGGGATGAGCCCCTCGTTCAGGATCGTTCCCGCCGGCATCCCGGCGGCCAGGGCCCGGTCGACGAGCGCTTCGACCTCGGCCTTCTTCCCGGCGATCAGGGCGTCTTGCATCTCTTTCAACATGTCGACTCTCCTCGCGAAATATGCGCGGTCCTGGGACCGGATCCTAGTGGACGAAGGGGAAGCTCAGATAGAACTGGATGACGGAATTGCGGCCCGACGGAAAGGCCGCGGGGTCCGCGAGAACAACGTCCTCGCGGACATCGACAAATCCCGCCTGATAGCGGAGGTGGGCGATGAGCCCCATCCCCCGACGCGGCTTCGCGATCGTCCAGGCCGCCTCGAAGACGAGCCCGAAGTCCGTTTTGCTGTACAGGTGAGTGACTTCGCGCGTATAGTGCAGGTCCTCCCCGGGCACGGGCTCGGCCCGGAACTTCTTCCTCGCGGCGCCGAGGAAGGCCGCGAAAGGCCCGGCGCCCAGGAGAATGCGGCCCAGCCGATATCTGACGATGACCGGGATGTCCGTGTAGGTCAAGGTCAGGGAGGAAGCGGCCGGATCGGCGAAATAGGGGTCGAGCGCCGGGTCGCCTGTCGTATCGAAGGGGATGGCGGCGACGCCCTTGCGGGAGAACGGGCTGATCTCGGGCGAGACGGACAGCCTGTCCGTCAGCTTGATCGTGGCCGAAAGCCCGATGTTGAAGCCGCCGCTGCGCTCCATATCCCCGGCCCCCCTCAAGTAGGCGATGTTCATCCCGACGAGCAGGCTGAAATGGAGCTTCTCCGACGCGGCCTTGTCGCCGGCGATCTGGCCGATGATCGACGATTGGGCCAGGGCCGGGAGCGGGACGAGTCCGATGAGCAGGGCGAGGACCGCGGCCGTCCGTTTCATGAGCGCTAGGATATCCCAAGGTCCCCGCTTTTTCAAGCCGCGAAAACTGTTCTTTCGGACTCGAAAACTGATAGAATGGGGGCTGCCGGACGGAGCCATGCGCAAGCTCAAGGTCGGAGTCGACAGCTACAGCCTGAAGCCCCTCGATCTCACGCCGTTCGAAGCGCTCGAGTGGGCGGTCCTGAACGGCGCCGACGGCGTCCAGTACTCCGAGATCAACGTCCCCCCCGGCTCGGTCCTCGACAAGACCTTCCTCCGGGACCTCCGCGGCTACGCCGGGGAGAACCGGCTGTACATCGAGTGGGGGGGCGGCGAGCACATCCCTCTCGACCTCGCGACCGGGCGGCCCAAGGACATCGCGGCCGGGAACCGCCGGGCGGCCGAGCAGGCCTACGAGCTGGGCTCGTCGACGATCCGGTCCTGCTCGGGCGGGCTCATGCGCTGGAAAAAGGACGCCCCCTCGACGGAGGAGTTCCTCCGCCTCATGGCCCCTGCCCTGCGCGCCCAGAAGCCGATCCTTCGGGACTTCGGCGTCATCCTGGCCATCGAGACCCACTTCGAGTTCACTTCGTTCGAGCTCCTCCGCCTGTTCGAGATGTGCGGCGCGGTGCCGGGCGAGTATCTGGGGATCTGCCTCGACACCATGAACCTCCTGACCTTGCTCGAGGACCCGCTCCTGGCGACGCGCCGGCTCCTCCCCTGGATCGTCACGACCCACATCAAGGACGGCGGCCTGATGCTGGCCGCGGACGGCTTCGTCTCCTTCACGGCCGAAGCGGGCAAGGGCGCGATCGACCTCGCGGCCGTCATCGAGACCCTGGCCGCCGTCCACCCGCAGATCACGCTGACGGTCGAGGACCACGGCGGCGATTTCCTCATCCCGACGAGCGATCCGGATTTCCTGGCCCGCTTCCCCGACCTCACCGTTCCCGAGATGGCGCGCCTCCTTGCCCTGGCCGTCAGGACCCGGGAGCTCATGGACGCCGGAAAGCTCGCCGTTCTCCCGAGGGACCGCTGGCCAGCCGCCTGCGAGCCGCGGGTCAAGCGGGACATCCGGGCCGTCCGGCGCATCATCGGCGGAGACCGGGAGTAAGGGACGATGGCCCCGCACGAAAGGTTCCGGCTCCGCTCGGCCGCCCATCTCCTGGAGGAGGCCGGCCGGCTGGGGCTCGATATCCCATACAGCGACGACATCTCCGTTCTGATCGAAAGGGCCTCGTTGGGGGGCCGCGAGGTCCCGAATCGTTTGGCCGTGCTTCCCATGGAGGGGGCCGACGCCGGACCGTCGGGGGCGCCCTCCGGATCGACGAGCCGGCGGTACCGGCGCTACGCCGCCGGCGGCGCCGGTCTCATCTGGTGCGAAGCCGCCGCCGTGCGCGCGGACGGCCGCTCGAACCCCCGCCAGCTCATGCTCACCGAAGAGACGCTCGGCGGCTTCTCCCGGCTCGTCGAGGGCATCCGGGACGCCGCCAGGAAGGCGCGGGGAGCCGGCCACTCGCCGCTCCTCGTGCTCCAGCTCACCCACTCGGGCCGCTTCGCCAAGCCCCAAGGGCTCCCCCGGCCCCTCATCGTCCAGAACAACCCTCATCTCGCCCCCCTCCACGATCTTCCGGCCGATGCGACGCTCATCTCCGACGCCGAGCTGGCCGCGATCCGGGACGACTTCGTGGAAGCCGCGGATCTCGCCGCCTCCGCCGGATTCGACGGCGTCGACATCAAGGCCTGCCACGGCTACCTCGTCTCGGAAACCCTGGCGGCCCACGGCCGGGAAGACAGCCGCTATGGCGGGCCGTTCGAGAACAGGTCGCGTCTTCTCCTCGAGATCGTCCGCCGCGTCCGCGAGGAGGCTCCGGGGCTTCTCGTCTCGAGCCGGCTCTCGGCGGCCGATCTCGTCCCCTTTCCCTTCGGCTTCGGCATGGACCCCGACAGGCCGGGAAGGATCGACCTCAGGGAGACGAAGGCCCTGGCCGGGCTCCTCGCCAAGGCCGGTGTCCGGGTGCTGGCCCTCTCGCTCGGCATCCCGGCCTGGAAGCCGCATTTCGGGCGTCCCTTCGATCAGCCCGTCCCCGGCGGAGCGGTGCCGGACGAGCACCCGCTCGAGGGCGTGGCCCGGCATCTCGCCGTGGCGGCGGAGATTCAGCGGTCGGCGCCCCGGACCGCCATCGTCGGCGCCGGGTATTCCTGGCTCCGCACCCTTGGCCCGGGCGTCGGCGCGGCCATGGTCGGCGCGGGGCGGAGCGCGGCCTTCGGCCTCGGCCGCGGGGCCCTCGCCTATCCGGACTTCGCCGCCGATCTCCTCGATCACGGCCGGATGGCCGCCCGCAAGGTCTGCACGACCTGCTCGCTCTGCTCGCATCTCCTGCGCCGGCAGAGACCTGTCGGCTGCGTCGTCCGGGACCCGGAATACAAGAACGCCGACCGCGAAGGGGGCCCGGGATGAAAAAGCCCGAACGGTCGGGACTGGTCCTGACGATCGCCTCTTTCCTCGTTCTCCTCGCGGCCTTCATGTCGTATGCCTTCGCCGTCCGTCCCTGGTTCCTCCATTGGGGCGCGACGGAGCGGGACAGGACGCGGCCGCTCCTCGGCGATGACGCCTGGATCGGAGGCGTCGTCACCGGCACCCGCGCCGTCACGATCGAAGCGCCGCCGGAGAAGGTCTGGCCGTGGCTCATCCAGATCGGCCAGGAGCGGGCCGGCTTCTATAGCTACACCTGGCTCGAGAACCTCGTTCTCGCCGATATCCACAACACCCTCGAGATCCGGCCGGAGTGGCAGACCCGGGAAGCGAAGGACATCGTCCGGGCCGCCAAGCCCGGCTACATGTTCGGGCTCCTCGAGGACAAGGAAGGCCGCACCGGCTGGCGGGTCTCCTTCGTCGCCCCCGGCCAGGCCATGACGCTCAGGAACTGGGGCACCTTCGCGGTCGAGCCCGACGGGACGGACGGCACGCGCTTGTTCGTCCGGAGCCGGGGCGAGCCTCTGCCGGGAGCCCTCGGCAAGCTCCTCGGTTTCTGGGTCCTCGACCCGGCCCACTTCGTCATGGAAAAGCGCATGATGACGGAGATCAAGAGGCTGGCCGAGGGCCGGCCCGGCCCGCCGGCCTTGCTGAGGGCGCTGGCCACGGCCGGGTTCGCGGCCGCCGCGCTCGGCTCGGCCCTGCTCATCGGCTCGAAGAAGCGCCGGGGTTCCTGGCTCCTGCTGCCGGCGGCCTACGCCGTCCTCATCCTTAGGGAAACGGCCGACGTCCCGGCCGCCCTGACCGGCTTCACGGCCCTGGCCCTCGCGATCGCCGGCTTCCTGTTCTTCAAAAAGCGCTGGTGGATCTATTTCGGGTTCCTGGCGATCGCGGGCTGCGCGGTGCTCTTCCTGGCCACGGACGCGTGGATCGTCTCCGGGCTGGCCTTTCTCGCGGCCTTCGCCGGCCTGGCCGGGACGGCTCTGAAAGGCCTGCGGGCACTATGACAACGGGCCGGGTCCGGGTCGGAGGGCATTCGTTCGTCCTTCATTCCCTGAATACCCTCATCATCGGCAGCGGCGCGGCCGGACTCAACGCCGCGGTCCGTCTCCACGCGCACGGACAGACCGACATCGCCGTCCTCACCGGGGGCCTGGGGACCGGCACGTCGGCCGAGTCCGGCTCCGACAAACAGACTTACTACAAGCTCTCGCTCGCGGGCGACATCCCCGACTCGGCCTTCGACCTGGCCTGCGATCTGGCGGCCGGCGGCTCCATGCACGGCGACATCGCCCTGGCCGAGGCCCAGGGCTCGCTCGAGGCCTTCTTTCATCTCGTCGGGCTGGGCGTCCCCTTCCCCCATGACCGCTACGGCGCGTACGTCGGCTATAAGACCGACCACGATCCGCGACAGCGGGCGACCTCGGCCGGGCCGCTGACATCCAAGCTCATGTTCGAAGCCCTGGGGGCGGAGGCCCGGCGCCGGGGGATCCGCATCTTCGACGGCCACGAAACGATCGCCATCCTGACCGCGGGCCACGGCACTTCCAGGCGGGTCGTGGGCGCCCTCGCCCTCGACACCGGAAAGCTCGGCGGGCCGGCGCGCGGCTTCGTCCTCTTCAACACGGTGAACGTCGTCGCGGCCACCGGCGGCCCCGGCGGGATGTACGCCCACTCGGTCTATCCCGAAAGCCAGACGGGCTCGCACGGGCTCCTTTTCGAGGCCGGCGCCGCGGCCCACAACCTGACCGAATCCCAATTCGGACTGGCCTCGGTCAAGTTCCGCTGGAACGTCTCCGGCACCTACCAGCAGGTCGTGCCGCGCTACATCTCGACGGACGCGCGCGGCGGCGGCGAGCGCGAGTTCCTCAACGAGTATTTCCCGGACATGGGGACGCTCGCCACGGCCGTCTTTCTCAAGGGCTATCAGTGGCCGTTCGATCCGAGAAAGGCCCTCGGCGGCGGCTCGTCCCTCATCGACCTCCTGGTCTACAACGAGACGGTGGTCAAGGGCCGGCGCGTCTTCCTCGATTACCGCGGCGATCCCCGCGGCGGCGGCCGGCTCGCGCCGTTCGATCCGCGCGATCTCGCTCCCGAGGCCCATGCGTACCTCGCCAGATCGGGCGCCCTGATGGCCGGGCCCATCGCCCGGCTCCGGAAGATGAACCTCCCGGCCGTCGAGCTCTACAAGTCGCACGGCATCGACCTCCTTCGCGAGCCGCTCGAGATCGCCGTCTGCGCCCAGCACAACAACGGCGGCTTCCGCGGCTCGATCTGGTGGGAATCGAACGTGCGCGGCCTCTTCCCTGTCGGGGAGGCCTGCGGCACCCACGGCGTCACCCGTCCCGGGGGCTCGGCCCTGAACGCCGGCCAGGTCGGGAGCGCCCGCGCGGCGCTCTTCATCGCCCGCCGCCGGACGGGCCCGCCGCTCGACCGGGCGGAGTTCGTTCGCGCCGCCGGCAAGATCGTCCGGGACAAGTGGGACCAGGCGGGCGCCCTGCTCGGCCGCGATCGACGGGCCGGGATGACCCCGGAGGCCTGTCTCGCCGAGGTGCGGCGCCGGATGTCCGCATGCGGCGCGGCCGTCAGGGACGCGGCGTCGGTCCGGACGGAAAAGGACCGGGCCCGGGGGCTGTGGCTGAGGGCCCGGCGCGAGCTCCGCGTCGCGTCCGCCCGCGACCTTGCCCGCGGCTTCAAGGCCCTCGACCTGGCCCTTACCCACGCCGTATATCTCGAGGCGATCGCCGAGTATCTCGAACGCGGCGGAAAGAGCCGGGGGTCCTATCTCATCCCCGACTCCGCCGGCGAGATCCCTCATCCGCTGCTCGGCGGGCGGTGGGCCTTCGCTCTCGCCCGTCCTGAGGATTTCGTCTCCGCGAACATCCTCGAAGTGCGGCTGGACGGCCGCGGACGGGTCCTCAAGACCTGGGTTCCCGTCCGTCCCGTGCCGCGGCCCGAGGGCTGGTTCGAGACCGTTTGGGCCGAATACCGCCGCGACCGGATCGTCACCGAGGAGGAATGAGCGTGCCCAAGAAACTGCGCAGCTCCAGGCCCGCCGCGGTCGTCACCGGCGCCGGGCGGGGCATCGGCCGGGGGATCGCCCTGGCCTTGATCAAGGACGGCTTCGACGTCGTCGGGATCGACCTTGTCTTCGAGCCCGAGAACGTCAAGACCGGCCTTTTCGAGGTCAAGGCCCGGGCCAAGGAGCTCGGCGGCCGGTTCCTGCCCGTCGCGGGCGACATCTCCCGGATCGAGGACCACGACCGGATGCTCGACGCCGCCGTCGGGGTCTGCGGCCGGATCGACGTCCTCGTCAACAACGCCGGCGTTGCCCCGCTCGAGCGACTGGACATCCTCGAGACCGGGCCGGAGAGCTACGACCGGCTCCTCGCGATCAACGCCCGGGGACCGTTCTTCCTGACCCAGAACGCGGCGCGAAGGATGGCCGGGCAGGAGCCGCGTCGGGACGGCCCCCGTCCCTCGATCGTGTTCATCACCTCCGTCTCGGCCTCGGTGTCTTCGACCTCCCGGCCCGAGTATTGCATCTCCAAGGCGGCCCTGAGCATGACGGCGACGCTCTTCGCCGACGCCCTCGCCGCCAAGGGGATCGGCGTCTTCGAGATCCGGCCCGGCCTCATCGCCACGGACATGACCGCCGGGGTCAAGGCGAAATACGACCGGCTCATCGCCGGGGGCCTCGTCCCCCAGGGACGCTGGGGCCTTCCCGAGGACGTCGGGAGGGCCGTGGCCGCCCTGGCCCGCGGCGATCTCGGCTACTCGACCGGCGCGGCGATCGAGGTC
>Ga0105107_10002817_pt1 | contig 11508 bp, 9 predicted proteins | sample PPLLaktember2015_6_FD_79335 | JGI IMG/M metagenome (GOLD analysis project Ga0105107, IMG submission 79335) | Freshwater sediment microbial communities from Prairie Pothole Lake near Jamestown, North Dakota, USA - PPLs Lake P8 Core (1) Depth... | ecosystem: Environmental > Aquatic > Freshwater >... | reverse complement strand
TGATGGGCCGGTGCTGCAAGCAGACTCACCCCAGGAAGCAGGCCGTGCATCGACGCCTCGGTTACGTGCGGCGCGACCGCTCTCGGCCCGCTCGCGTGCGTCGCCGGGCATGATAATAAGACGGGGCGCTTACGGAAGCATAGCGCGTCGATGGCGGCGGAAAGCCTGCCGGATGGGAGCCGCCCCGGACGGGGCTTCCTGCCGCGCCCCTCCGGGGTTCGCCGTAGGGTTCAGAAAGGCCGCTAGCCTGCCTCGTTGGCAGGCCGGGTTATTCGCCCCCGCGGATGAGGCCGAGGAGGAACTCCGGCACCCGCGGATCGTCCGTCTGGCCGAGCCAGAAGATCGCGTTCTCGCGGAGCTCGGCATCCTGCTCCGTACGCGCGATCTCCATGAGGAGATCGACCATCTCGGCGCTCCCGTCCTGGGCGGCGACGAAGATCGCCTGCTCCTTCATCTCGACGTCCGGCACCGAGCGGTAGATCTCTCCCAGCGCGGCGGCGTCGAGGGCGCCGCTCTGTCCGGCCCAGAAGAGCGCGTTCTCACGGAGATCGATCGGCTCCTGGGCATCCATCGCGCGCTCCAGCAGCCAGACGCGCGCGGCGTCGTCGGAGGACTGCGCGATCCCGAAGATGGCGCTCTCCTTGAGATCCTCGGAGTCGAGCCGGTCGTAGAGCGCGATCAGGTACTGCGCGCCGCCCGCGCCCGAGCTCTGGCCGATCCAGAAGATCGCGTTCTCCCGCAGCTCGTCCGGTACATCGGTGCGCTCGGCATAGCCACGCAGGACCTCCATCGCGCCCGGGTCCCGCGAGCGCTGCGAGATCGAGAACAGCGCCGCCTCCTGGAGCTCCTGGTCGGTGCTCTCTTCCAGGATCGCGCGCAGCGCCTCCAGCGCCTCCGGCGTGCGGACCTGATGCAGCCAGAACACCGCCTGCTCGCGAACCTCTTCGTCGGGATCCGGGTTCCGGTGCGCCAGGTCGAGCAGGATATCCACGGTTTCGTCGGTCAGCTGCTGCGCGACCAGGAACACGGCCTGGCGTCGCAGCTCGACCGAGCAGGCGTCGCGGCTGCGCAGGACCTCCTGCAGGATGGGAACGGCCTGATCGGCGTTCATGTTCATCAACGCGCTGAGCGCGGCTGCTCGCACATCCTGGTTTCCGTTGCATGGACCCGCCGCCTGCTGCGCGATCGTCGCCGCGGCGGCGGCGTCGCCGCGCTGGGCCAGCTGCCCCTCGATGCGCACGAGCAGCTGCTCGGCGTCGGCCCGGGTGGCGGCGCCGGGATGCAGCTCGCGCTGCGACCTCAGCAGGTCGGAGGCGCTCCGCAGGTTGCCCGCACCGCCTTCCCGGTTCAGCGCGAACGCCTGCCAGTAGAACGAGTCCGGCACGTACGACGAGTTGGGGTACGTGCCGCGGAGCCGCGCGAACTGTTGGGCCGCGTCGCGATACCGCTGTCCGTTGAGCATCTCGCGCGCCTCGCGGTAGAGCCGCCCCGCGGGATCTTCCTGCGGCGCGCGCGACATCGCCAACGCCGCTGCGAAGGGCGCTCCCGCGGCGGGCATCGCGGCCGCGCCAACCGCCAGCACCAGACCCAGAGTCCACAGGATCGCCCGCTTCATCGTCGACCTCCTCGTGACACGCGTCATTCGCTCGCTCATCGGCAGTGGCTCGTTTGCGGTTCGCATCATTCGCTGCTCATTCCGGCGGGGATCACCGCGCGGATGCGCGTCAGCACCTCCCGCTGGTCCATTCCGCCGACCGTCAGGTCGAGCTCGGTGCGCCTGCGTCCCTCGTCCGCGCCGGTCTCCGTGACGCCGACGATCTGTGAGAGGACCAGCTCGAGCTCCGCCAGGAGCCCGTCCAGCGTCGGATCGCCGCCGCGGCGCACGTCGAGAAGGAGCCTGGTCTCCATGAGCAGACTACGCGCCCACGGAGCGACGGCCGGATCGATTCGTCCCTGGCGCGCGTCCGCACGCACCATGGCGAGGAGCGACTCGGACCGCCCCAGGTGCTGAAACGCCGCGAAGTCGAGCGCGGTGGGGGTCGGGCGGGCGACGGCATCGGCTGCGCGTGCGTCCGCGACTGCGCCCGTGGCGTCGGCCGTCCCGGTCGGTGCCGGCGCGGTCGCCCGGCCGAGCGCGATCCCGACCACGAGCACCGCGGCCGCGGCCGCCCAGCCTCTGGCCGCCGGCCAGCGGCGCCGCGCGCGGGCCGCCTCGAGGCTCACCTCGTTGTCGGCCGGAGCGCCTTCTTCGCGAATCCGGGCGACGATCGCGTCCCACATCTCCTCGCGCGGCGTCTCGGGCGGGGTGTTGTACCTGCCGTAGATACTGCGGATATCCTGGCTCATGCGTACTCCTCCATCGCGGCGCCCAGCACCTCTCTCAGCTTCGAGCGCGCTCGGAAGAGCCGCGCCTTGGACGTTCCCTCCGCCACCCCGAGTGAAGCAGCGATCTCGCCGTGGCTGTATCCCTCGACGTCGTGCATCACGAACACGGTCCGGTAGATGTCGGGCAGCCCGTCCACCGCGGCCTCGATCCGCCCCCACAGGCCGGGCTCGGGCTCCCGTGCGGACGACGGAACGGCGTGCGCCTCGTCGAGCGTCCGCTCCCGGTCGCGGTGCCGGGCGGACTTGCGCAGGCCGTTCAGCGTCACGGAGATCGCGATGCTGTGCACCCACGTCGAGAACGCCGACTCACCCCGGAACTGCTCGAGCCTCTGGTAGGCGCGCACGAACGTCTCCTGCGTGAAGTCCCGCGCCAGGTCACCGTCGCCCGCCATGCGATAAGCGAGACGGAAGACCCGGTCGACGGTTCGGTCGTAGAGGGCGCGAAAGGCTCTCTCGTCGCCCGCCTTGGCTCGCTCGACGAGGTCCGCGTCGGTGCTCATGATGTCCGTGTCCTCACACCGCTTGGGACACGACCTCGGCGGAAACGGTTGCGGGGCGCTCGTCAGGCCGCGTCCAGCGGGAGCACCATGCGCGCGCGGGCACCGGTCCCGTCGCCCCGATTCTCCAGCTCGAGCGTGCCCCCGTGCCCCTCGGCGATCTGCCGGGAGAGCACGAGGCCGATCCCGGATCCGCCGGGCTTCGTCGTGTAGAACGGCACGAAGAGGTTGCCCGTCTCGGATAGCCCGGGTCCCTGATCTTCCACCAGGAGATGGAGCTTCCCGGTGCGCGTAATCCAGCGGATGCTCACGCCCTTGCTGCCCCCCTCCCCTCCGGCCTCGAGCGTCGCATCCACCGCGTTGCGCACGAGGTTGATGAGCGCCTGCTCCAGCTGATCGGGATCGGCACGTAGGGTGAGGTCCTGCCCGCCGATCACCTCGACGACCATGCGCGTCTCCAGATCCGCGACCCGCCGGACGAGCGGAGCGATCCGCACCTCGGCCGGCTCCGGGGGAGGAAGCCTCGCCAGCGTCGCGTACGATGCCATGAACCTGCCGAGCGCCTCGGCGCGCCCGTTGATCACGCCGAGGCCGCGCTCGACGTCGTCGCGAAGCTCGTCCTCGATGCCGTTCGAGGCCTTCTCCCGGCCGAGCATGCTGCGAAGGCTTCCCGAGATCGATTTGATCGGTGCGAGCGAGTTGTTGATCTCGTGGGAGAGGACGCGGATGATGCGCTTCCAGGCCGCGCGCTCCTCCTCGCGCAGCGCGCGCGACAGGTCCGAGAGCGCGATGAGCTGGAGCGGATATCCTTCTTGCCTCACGACGCTCCTGCGGAGCTCCCAGCGCCCCGTGCCGCCGGGGTGCGCGATGTCGACCGTGCGGGGCGCGATGCCGACGAGCGTGTCCGCGAGCCTGAGCTCCTCGGCCGACTTGCCGATGAGGCGGTCGGCGGGATGCCCGAGCAACCGCTCGCCAGCGCGGTTGACGAGGCGCAGGACGCCGTCGGGACCGAACGCGAGCACGGCCACGTCGATCTCCTCGAGCACCTTCCGCAGGGTCTCGGTCGCCTCGACCGCACCGAGCCGCTGGTTACGCAGGATGCCTTCCAGCGCGTTCACTTCCTGGTAGGCGAGCGACAGCGAGTCCGTCCCTTCGGTCGCCCGGGCCCGGATCGAGAAGTCACCCTCGCGCAGCGCCGCGAGCATGTTGGCGAGCGTCCCGAGCGGTCGCACCACCTGCTCGCGCAGGGACATCGACAGCCCGAGCCACGCCGTGACGAGGACAGTCGCGCCGGTCCAACGCACGCGCGTCTCGAACTCGCCGAGCCAGAGCAGCAACAGCGCGGTGGCGACGCCCGGCAGGCCGACGAGCAGCGCCAGGAGAAAGATCCGCTGGTCGTGGCCGAGGCGCTTCCACCAGCCCGACATCCTAGGGATGCTCTGCACGAGTGTGGTGGCCCGCGCGCATCCCTACTCTTCCTTGCGCTGCAACCGGCGGTAGAGCGCGCTGCGCGAGAGGCCGAGAGCTTCCGCCGCGCGGCTCACGTTGCCCTGATGGCGATCGAGCGCCTTCTCGATCATCAGCCGCTCGGCTTCCTCGAGCGTGAGTTCGTCGAGCCGTGCGCCGCCGTCCTCGCGGCGCCGGAGGCCCAGGTCGCCGGCCTCGATGCGCCGACCGCGGGCCATCAAGAGCGCTCTCTCGACCGCGTGCCTGAGCTCCCGCACGTTCCCGGGCCACGGGTGGGCGCGGAGCGCGTCCATGGCCCCCGGGGCGAAGCCCTCCACCTGCCGTCCATAACGCGCGGCCTGCTCGCGCAGGAAATGCTCGGCGAGGAGCGGAATGTCCTCGCCGCGATCACGCAGCGCGGGGAGCCTCACCTCGACGGTGTTCAAGCGGTAGAGCAGGTCCTCACGGAACTCGCCGCGCGCCACCATTCCGCCGACGTCCGCGTTGGTCGCCGAGATCACGCGGACGTTCACGCTCCTCACCTTCGAGGAGCCCACGCGCTGGATCTCGCGCGTCTCGAGCACGCGCAGCAGCTTCGTCTGCTGCTGGAGCGGCACCGTGGCGATCTCGTCCAAGAAGAGGGTGCCGCGGTCGGCGAGCTCGAAGCAGCCGACGCGGTCGACCTTCGCGTCCGTGAACGCGCCGCGCACGTGCCCGAACAGCTCGCTCTCGAAGACGCCCTCGCTGAAGCCGCCGGCGTTCACGGCCACCAGCGGATGCGGCGCGCGCGGAGAGACCGCGTGCAGCCAACGCGCTACGATCTCTTTGCCGGTCCCGTGCTCGCCGACGATCAATACGTTCGCGTCGGACGGCCCGACCCGCTCGATCACGTCGAGCACCGGTTTCATCACCGAAGCGCGCGCGATGAGCTGCGGAGCGCCGTCACCTTTCAGGCGGACGTTCTCGCTCTCCAGCCGCTCGCTCCGGCGCAGCGCTCGCGACAGCTCGACCTGCGCGCGGATCGTCGCCAGCAGCCGCTCGTTGTCCCACGGCTTTTCGACGTAATCGCGCGCGCCGCGACGCATCGCCTCGACCGCGCCTTCGACGCTTCCCCACGCGGTCATGACCACCACCGGCAGCGTGTCGTCGAGCGCCCGGAGGGCGCTGATCAGGTCCAGACCCTCCTGCCCCGACGTCGTGTCGCGCGTGTAATTGAGATCCACGAGCGCGAGATCGAAGTCGCCTTTCTCCACCGCGCCGAGCACCTCGGACGGCGAGCTGGCCGTGACGGTCTCGTAGTCCTCGGCTTTCAGCAGGAGGCGGAGCGCCTCCAGGACGTCGGGCTGATCGTCGGCGACGAGGATCCGAGCTGCCATGAGTGCTCCTACTCGTCGACGATCCAGCCGTCCTTGAGCTGGATGACCCGGTCGCCGTACGCCGCGTAGTCCTCGTTGTGCGTAACCTGCACGATCGTGGTTCCCTCGCTGTTCAGCTGCTTCAGCAGGTCCATGATCATGCGACCCTGGGTGGAGTGCAGGCTGCCCGTGGGCTCGTCGGCCAAGATCACGGACGGCTCCGCGATGACCGCGCGCGCGACGGCCACGAGCTGCTGCTGTCCGCCCGAGAGCTGGCTGGGATAGAGATCCTTCTTCCCGACGATCTGGAAGCGATCGAGCGCATCCGCGACGATCGCCTCGCGCTCCTTCCGCTTCACGTTCCGGTACGAGAGCGGGATCTCGAGGTTCTCGTACACGTTCAGGTCGTCGATCAGGTGGTATTGCTGGAAGACGAAGCCGATGTAGCGCTTGTTCAGCTCGATACGCGCCCGCGGCTTCATCGCGTGAACCGGCTCGCTTTGCAGCCAGTACTCGCCCCGCCAGTCGCCGTCGAGCATGCCCAGGATCGCGAGCAGGGTCGACTTCCCCGCACCCGACGGGCCCATGATCGTGACGAACTCGCCCTTCTGGATCTCCGCATTGATGCGGCGGAGGACGAACGTCTCGCCGGCACCGGTGCGGTAGGATTTCTCGACGTTGTTGAGCTTGATCATGGACGAGAAGGTACCATAGAAGGTACTAAGGCGCGGATAACCGTTTTCGAGCCGGAACCACCGAGAGCATCGAGAGCCCCGACAGAATGGAGAAGCTCAAAGGCCAGCTGCTGATCTCGAGCGGCGGCCTCTTCGATCCCAACTTCCGCCACACCGTCGTGCTGATCGGGGAGCACAACGCGGAGGGCGCGCTCGGCGTGATCTTGAACCGGGCGCTCGACGTCACGGTCGAGGCCGCGGTCCCGCCGCTCGCCGGGCTCGTGCCGTCCGGGACCACGCTCTTCGAGGGCGGCCCCGTCCAGCGCACGAGCCCGGTCATGCTGGCCGAGCTCGCCCGCCCTGACCTGGCGGATATCCTCGTCTTCGGCGCGGTCGGCTTCCTCACCGGCGAGGTGGACGACGACGTACGGCCGCATATCCTGCGCGCCAGGATCTTCGCCGGATACTCGGGCTGGGGACCCGGGCAGCTCGAGGCCGAGATGGAGTCCGACAGCTGGATCGTCGAACCGGCCCGCGAAGAGGACGTGTTCACCGACCACCCCGACATGCTCTGGAGCCGCGTGCTCGAGCGGAAAGGCCCCGAGTTCCGGCGACTCTCGCGGATGCCCTACGATCCGACGATGAACTGAGCGACCGCGTCACGCGACGATCTTCCGCCGAACCCACAGGCTCTGCCGTAGTCGCATTGCGAGCTCAGCGCCGGCGCGCGCCGCCGAGGATCCCCCCGAGCACACCGCGCAGGATCTGCCGGCCGACACCGCTCCCGACCGTGCGCGCCGCCTGCTTCGCCATCGCTTCGACCATGCCCTGCCGGCGGCCCGTCCCCCACAGCATGCCTCCCAGCGTGCCCGCGGCGGCTGCGCCCGCGGCGGCTGCGCCCGCGGCGGCACGTCCCGCGCCTCCCGGGCGGCTGGCCTGCGGCTCCGGAGCCGACGACGGTGGCGCCTCGGCCGCGGCGCGCTGCGCGAGGATCTCGTGCGCGGACTCGCGGTTGACCGGCGCGTCGTACTTGGCGCCGACGGGACTCCGCGAGCGGACCGCCGCGCGCTCCTCGGGCGTGATCGCTCCGATGCGGGCGCGCGGCGGACAGATCAGCGCGCGCTCGACGGGCATTGGAACGCCTTTGTCCTGGAGCGTGGAGACGAGCGCCTCGCCGACGCCGAGCTGCGAGATCACCACGGCGACGTCGAGCTTCGGGTTGGGCACGAAGGTCTCGGCCGCCGTGCGCACCGCTTTTTGGTCGCGTGGCGTGAACGCGCGCAGCGCGTGCTGCACGCGATTGCCGAGCTGACCGAGGATCTCGCTCGGCACGTCGTCCGGGAACTGGGAGCAGAAGTAGACGCCCACGCCCTTGGAGCGGATCAGCCGCACCACCTGCTCGATGCGCTGGCGAAGCGAATCCGGCGCGTCGTCGAACAGAAGGTGCGCCTCGTCGAATACGAACACGAGCTTTGGCTTCTCGAGATCACCCACCTCCGGCAGGTTCTCGAACAGCTCCGAGAGGAGCCACAGCAGGAAGCTCGAGTAGAGTCGCGGCTTCAGGATCAGCTGATCCGCGGCGAGCACGCTGATGACGCCATGCCCCGACAGGTCCGTCCGCATCAGATCCATGAGCTCGAGCGCCGGCTCGCCGAAGAACGACTCGGCACCCTCGCGCTCCAGCGTCAGGAGTGAGCGCTGGATCGCCGCCACCGATTGCCCGCTCACGAGGCCGTACTCCTTGGACACCTCCTTATGGTGCTCGGCCACGAAGCCGAGGAGCGAGCGGAGGTCGTCGAGATCGAGCAGGAGCAGTCCTTGATCGTCCGCGAGCTTGAAGACGATCTCGAGCACCCCGGTTTGCGTGTCGTTGAGCTCCAGCATGCGCGAGAGGAGCGTCGGACCGATCTCGCTCACGGTCGTGCGCACCGGATGGCCGAGCTTCCCGTACAGATCCCAGAACACGACCGGGCTCGCTTCGGTCTGGTAATCGGTGAGGCCGAGCTGGGCGACACGCTGCTGGATCTTCTCGTTCGCGGTTCCGGCGAGGGCGAGGCCGGCGACGTCGCCCTTCACGTCGGCGATGAAGACGGGGACGCCGATCCGGGAGAAACCCTCGGCGAGGACGAGCAGTGAGATCGTCTTGCCCGTGCCTGTCGCGCCCGCGACCAACCCGTGCCGGTTGCCGTACCTCGCCAGCAGATGAACGGGCAGCTCGCCTTTGCCCAGCAGGATGTCGGTCACGCGGGATGTCTCCTCGATTCGAAACGTCGGGCCGCTCGCGCGCGCGGGAGAATCTACTCGATCACTCCGAGCGCAGAACGGACACCGGGTCCACCCGGCCGAGTCGTCGCGTGGGAAGCCAGCTGGCGAGCAGCGCGACCCCCCCGAGCAGGAAAGCCGTGGCGGTGAAGGTCACCGGATCCGTTGCCTGGACGCCATACAACAAGCTCCCGAGAACGCGCGTCGCGATCCAAGCTCCCACGATGCCCACCACGATCCCCGCGGCGGCCAGACGCAGCCCGCCGCCGATCACCATCAGGCCGAGATCCGCCCGCTCGGCGCCCAGCGCCGTGCGAATCCCCATCTCTCGCATCCGACGGTTCACACCGTAGGACACCACGCCGTAGATGCCGATCGCGGCGAGGAGGACGGCGGTCGCCGCGAACAGCGCCAACAGGGCCGTGACGAAGCGGTCACGGGCCAGCGCGTCGTCCACCAGCGCCTCCAGCGGCAGGATGCGAGAGGCGGCCAGTGAAGGGTCGAGCTGTCCGAGAGTCGCGCGCACATCGGGCACCAAGGCCACTGGATCACCCAGCGCACGAGCGACGACGGACATCTGTGCCGGTGCGAACATGCTGAACGACTGCGCGTACGGCAGATAAGCCGCCGGCGCGTCGGGCATGGTCGTCGGATCGGGGCCCGTCCCCTCGCCCGCTCGGATGGCGAAGTGGCGGACGTCCCGCGCGACGCCCACGATCGTCCACCACGTCGGCGAAGTGGCGTTCCCGCCCAACGAGATCCTACGACCGAGCACGTCACCACCGAAGTAGCGATCGGCGAAGCTCTCGTTCACCACCGCGACTCGGGGCGCTCCACCGTCGTCGGACACGAGCACTCCGCGGCCTTCGACCAGGTCGATGCCCATCGTCTCCAGGTATCCCGGGATCGCGGGCCGTAGCCAGATAGCCTGATTCACGCCGGGCGCCGGCGGCGGCTCGCCTTCCAGCAGGAAATCCGTATCGCTGTTGATGCCGTCGAGCGGGAGCGAGTTCACGGCGCCGGCCGATTCGACGCCCGGGATGCTCTCGACCTGATCCACGAGCGTCGTGAAGAACGCGAGGCGCTCCGCGGGATCGTAGCGGTTGCCGGGCACCGTGACGCGGAACGTGAGGACGTTCTCCGCGCGATCGAACCCGAGGTCGGTCGCGGTCAGCTGCTGGAAGCTGCGCAGCAGCAGTCCGGCTCCGACCAGCAGGACCAGAGCCAGGCCGGTCTCGGCGATGACCAGCCCGTCACCGAGCGCGCGCCGACGTGCCGACGACCCGCTCCGAGAGCGAATCGCCTCGTACAGCGCGGGCCGCGAGGCTCGCCACGAGGGGAACAACCCGAACAACAGACCCGTCGCCACGGTCGTCGCGCCCGTGAAGAGGAGAACGCGCGGGTCGAGGCCGACGTCCTCCATGCGCGGGAGCGCGGCAGGCGCGAGCGACAGCAGCGCCGTCGTCCCCCAGGCCGCGAGACCGAGGCCGGCCAGGCCGCCCAGGGCCGCCAGCAGCAGGCTCTCGATGATCAGCTGGCGCACGAGGACCCCTCGGCCGGCGCCGAGAGCGGCGCGCACGCTCATCTCGCCCTCGCGCGCGGCCCCGCGCACGAGCAACAGATTCGCGACGTTGGTGCAGGCAATGAGGAGCACGAGCCCGACGGCTCCGAGCAGCACCCAGAGGGCGCGTGCGGAGCTCCCCGTCAGATCCTGGCGCAGGTCCACCACCGCGAAGGTCAGCCCGGCATTCGTATCCGGATACGCTGCTTCCAGGCGCGCGCCCAAGTCGCGTGCGCGCTCCTGCGCGAGCCCGAGCGAGACGCCGTCCGCCAGACGTCCCAGAGCGCGGATGCCGAAGCACCCTCGTCCGCAGCCCCGCTCGCCGAGGACGCCCACGGCGCGGAAGAGATCCGCCTCCGGCGCGACCGGGAGGCGAAAACCCGGGGGGGCCACACCGACGACCTCGTAGGGGACGTCGGAGAGCGTCAGCGTCGTCCCGATGAGGTCAGGGTCCGCCGCGAAGCGTTGCTGCCACGCGCCGTACGAGAGCACGACCACGCCCGCCGCGCCCGGCACGTCGTCGCCTGCTTCGAAGAGACGGCCGATCGACGGCGACACTCGTAGAACGCCATTCAGGATCTCGTGCGAGAGGAGCGCGCCTTCGACGACCTCCGGATCCCCCGCACCGAGGAGCGTGGGACGCCAGGTGCCCCACGTCCCGATGGCCTCGAACAGGCTCGATTCCTCGGCGAGCGACGCGACGTCCTCGTAGTTGAGCCATTCGTCCGAGGGGCCGCCGCGCTCGGAGACATCGGCCCAAACACCGACGAGCCTGTCCGGCTCGTCGTACGGCAAGCTCTCGAGCAGGACGGCGTTCACGACGCTGAAGATCGCCGTGTTGGCTCCGATGCCGAGCGCCAGCGTCGCTACGACGATGAGGCTGAAGCCCGGTGTGCGCAGCAGGTTACGCGCGGCGTAGCGCAGATCACGCATCATGGACGATCAGTCCCCGGCGTCAATCCTCCCGCCACGGGTCGCCATTAATGTAGGTCGAAGCCCGCCTGTTCCAGCTCCTGCGTCTTCCTCACGTCATCCTCGCTGACCACCTGACCATCGAATAGGTGGATCGAGCGGTCGGCCACGTGCGCATAGCGCGGATCGTGCGTCACCATGCAGATCGTCGCGCCCTCGGCGTGCAGCTCCTTCAGCAGATCCATCACCGCGCCGCCGTTCTTCGAGTCCAGGTTACCCGTCGGCTCGTCCGCCAGCAGAATGAGCGGCTTACCCACGATCGCCCGCGCCACCGCCACGCGCTGCTGCTGACCGCCCGACAGCTGGCTCGGGTAGTGCTGCATCCGGTGCGCCATCCCCACCCGCTCGAGCGCCGC
>Ga0105107_10002816_pt1 | contig 11510 bp, 10 predicted proteins | sample PPLLaktember2015_6_FD_79335 | JGI IMG/M metagenome (GOLD analysis project Ga0105107, IMG submission 79335) | Freshwater sediment microbial communities from Prairie Pothole Lake near Jamestown, North Dakota, USA - PPLs Lake P8 Core (1) Depth... | ecosystem: Environmental > Aquatic > Freshwater >... | reverse complement strand
GACGAACTTCGCTCGCCTGCGGCTCGCTGCGCGGCGCCTTCGGCGCCTTGCCGACGAACTTCGCTCGCCTGCGGCTCGCTGCGCGGCGCCTTCGGCGCCTTGCGGGCTAGAGTCGGCGCCGATGCCCGCAGCGCACCCTCGTCTGCGCACGCGGCGCCGCGAGCGCGCCGCCGAACACAGCTTCGTGGTGCTGGTGGCGATCGCCTGCGGGCTGGCGGGCGCCGGCGGCGCGATCGGGCTGCGCGCGCTGGTGAAGGGCTTCGCGGCGCTGTTCTTCGGCGACCCGCTGCCGTCCCTGGCGGCGCTCTTCGAGCCCGGCGGCCACGGCGAGCCGGACCTGATGGGCGCGAACGCGGCGTGGTGGCGGCGGCTGCTCGCGCCGGCCCTGGGCGGCGCGATCGTAGGCCCCCTGCTCTACTGGCTGGCGCGCGAGGCGCGCGGCCACGGCGTGCCGGCGGTGATGGAGGCGGTCGCGCGCCGCGGCGGGGTGATCCGCCCGCGCGTCGTCGCCGTGACCACGCTCGCGTCGGCGCTCTCGATCGGCTCGGGCGGCTCCGTCGGGCGCGAAGGCCCGATCGTGCAGATCGGCTCGGCGATCGGCTCCGCGATCGGCCAGCTCCTGCGTCTTCCCGCCCGCCAGGTGCGGACGCTGGTCGGCTGCGGCGCCGCCGCGGGCATCGCCGCCACCTTCAACGCGCCGATCGCCGGCGCGCTGTTCGCCGCCGAGGTGATCCTGCTCGACTTCGCGACGGCGCGGCTCACGCCGATCGTGATCTCGTCGGTGGTCGCCACGGTGGTGTCGCGCGCCGTGCTCGGCGACAGCCCCTCCTTCACCGTGCCGGGCTGGGAGCTGGTGAGCCCCTGGGAGCTGGTGGCGTACGGCGTGCTGGGGGTGGGCGCGGGCTTCATCGGCGTGGGCTTCGGCTCGGCGCTGCATGCGGCGGAGCGCTTCTTCGAGGGCCTGCCGCTGCCGGACCTCGCCAAGCCGGCGCTCGGCGGCCTGCTGGTCGGCGCGATCGGCGTCCAGCTGCCCTACGTGTTCGGCAGCGGCTACGGAACGATCAACGCCGCCCTCGAGGGCCAGATCGGGATCGGCGTGCTGGCTCTGCTGCTGGTGGCGAAGATGGCCGCGACCTCCATCACGCTCGGCTCCGGCGGCACGGGCGGGGTGTTCGCGCCGGCGCTCTTCCTCGGCGCGGTGGCGGGCGGCGCCTTCGGCGGCGCCATGCACGAACTCTCCCCGGCGACCACCGCCTCCTCGGGCGCCTATGCACTGGTCGGCATGGGCGCCGTGCTCTCCGCCACCAGCCACGCCCCGATCACCGCGATCATCATGATCTTCGAGCTCACCCAGTCGATCACGATCATCCCGCCGCTGATGACCTCGTGCGTGATCGCGACCCTGGTGGCCTCCACCCTGCGCCGCGAGTCGATCTACACGGCGAAGCTGGTCGAGCGCGGCGTCGACATCCTGGCGGAGAAGGACCCGAACGTGCTGCGCTCGCTGCGCGTCCGCGACCTCGTGGACCGCGACGCCGAGCGGGTACCCGCCGACGCCCGCTTCCAGGAAGTGCTCGACCTGGTGGTGCGCAGCCCCCACTCCGAGTTCTTCGTGGTGGACCACAAGGGCGCGCTGCGGGGCGCCATCTCGGTGGCCCAGATCCGCCGGCTGCTGTTCGAGGAGGAGGCGCTCCGACACGTCGTGGTGGCGGCGGACCTGATCGAGGCGGACCGCCCCAGCGTGCGCGAGAGCGACGACCTCGATGGCGCGCTCCAGCTGCTCTCCTCCGCCGGCGTCGCCGAGCTGGCGGTGGTGGCCGAGGACGACCCGACGCGCCTGATCGGCGCGCTCCACGAGCGCGACGTGCTCGAGGCCTATCACCGGGAGATGCTCGAGCGCGACCTCTCGGGCGGCCTCTCGACCCGCGTCGGCCTCGCCGACCGCGGCGGCGCCATGGACCTCGGCAGCGGCTTCGTGCTGACCGAGGTGGAGGCGCCGCGCTCCTTCGCCGGCCGTAGCCTGCGCGAGATCGACCTGCGCGCGGTCCACGGCGTGCAGGTGCTGCTGCTGCGCAACGTCGGCGCCGACACGATGCGCGTGCCGACCCCCGACGACGTCGTGCAGCTCGGCGACGTGCTGGTGGTGGCGGGGCCTGCCGCGGCCGTGAAGCGCCTCGAAGGCGCCGAGTGGGGTCACGCCTAGTCAGAGCGTCTGGTCGATGACGATCGCGATGTCGCTGGCGCCCGGCTCGTAGGTCCCGGGCGCGGCGCCCTGGAGGTCGCCGGGCAGGCGGGTCATCGCGTTGCCGTCGGCGTCGAGCCGCGCCGAGATCGTGAGCGGCCCCGCGAACGGCATCTGCTCGATCATCCGATCCTCGGGACCGATCGAGAATTCGAACGGCAACTTCGGGGCGGCGACGCGGCGCACCGCGAGCGGCGGCCCGCTCTCGCCGCGGCGCGCGATCAGGAACAGGATCGCGCCGGCGGGCACCTGACCCTCGAGCTCCGGAGCCAGTGAGATCGTGCCGCGCAGCGGCGCCGCGCTGGACGCGGCCGGCGGCGCGGCGCCCGGCGCCGGCGGCGCGCCGCCCGCGCCCATCGGCGGTGCCCCGCGCGACGGCGCTCCGGGCGCCGGCGCGGCGGCCTCGTTCTGCGAGGAGCGCTCGGCGCCTTCGGGGAAGATGCGCGCCAGGTCGGGCGGCTCGACGCCCTCGCCCGGCACGAACGGCTCGACTGCGCGGTCGCAGGCCAGCGCGAGCGCGGCGGCGAGCAGCGGGGCCAGTCGGAGGGGGCGCGTCATGGCCGGCCGACGGTAGCGCACGGCGCGATACGCTCCCCCGCCCAGGAGGAAGCCCGCTGCCCGCGCCGGAACCGCTCGACGACGGCTCGCTCCCCGACTACCTGCGCGGGCTCGGCCTGCTGGGGGCGGGCGAGCTGGCGCGCGTCGAGCCGGCCGGCGACGGCAACATCAACTGGGTGCGGCGCGTGCGCGCGGCGGGCCGCTCCTGGGTGGTGAAGCAGGCGCGCCCCGCCCTCGAACGCTTCCCGCAGTACCAGGCCCCGACCGAGCGCATCGTGTGCGAGGCGCGCTGGCTCGAGACGGTGCGCCCGCTCGACCGCGAGCGCGTGTGCCCCGCCGTGGTCGCCTTCGACGAAGCGGCGCGGGTGCTGGTGCTCGAGGACCTCGGCGCGGCGCCCCGCCTGGACGCGTGGCTCGCGCAGGGGCGCGACGCCCGCGAGCCGGCGGTGCGGCTGGCGCGCTTCCTGGGCGCCGTCCACGCCGCCACCGGCGATCCCGCCCTGGCCGCGCGCTTCGCGAACGCCGCGATGCAGCGCCTGCACGGCGACCACGTCTTCGACCTGCCGTTCCGCGAGAACGACTTCCCGCTGCCGCCGGCAGTCCGCGCGCGGGCGGAGGCGCTCTGGCGCGACGGCGCCGTCGCCGCGATCGCCGCCGCTGCGTATCGCCGCTACCTCGAGCCGCGCGGCGTGCTGGTGCACGGCGACGTGCAGGCGGGCAACGTGCTGCTCGCGCCGCGCGGCGCCGTGCTGCTCGACGCCGAGATCGCCCACGTCGGCGACCCCGCCTTCGACCTCGGAACCCTGCTGGCGCACCTGTGGCTGCCGGCGGCCGCGCGCGGCGAGCCGGACGCGGCGGAGCCGGCGGTGGCCGCCGCGTGGTCCGCCTACCAGGCCGCCGCCGGCGCCGCGCCGTCCGTGCGCGACGACGCGCGGCGCTATGCGGCGCTCGAGATGCTGCGCCGCACGCTGGGCGCCGCCCGCGTCGCGGCCGTCGCGGCGCCGGAGGCGTCGCTCGCGGTCCTAGCCTTCGCCCTGCCGCTGCTCGACTGACTCCTCGGCCCACTGCATGCGGGAGTAGTCGAAGTCGCCGCGCGCGAGCGGGTTGAACTTCACCACGTCGAAGTAGGGCGAGAGGTCGAAGTCGCGGGGCGTCACCAGGTTCGGGTGGCGCATCCGGAAGAAGCCCGTGTACTCGCGGCGGCTCGGGTGGCCGAAGACGCGCCGCACCAGCGCTCGCGCGGCCGGCTCGCGCGCGCTGGGCTCCGGGTCGGCCGCCCCCAGCTCCGGGGGCGGGATCACCTGCGTCGGCAGGATCGGAAAGCGGACGTGGTAGAAGAGCCGCGCGAGCAGGCTCGAGCAGATCACCTCGGTGGGCTGGCCGCTGCCGAAGTGGAGCGCCTCCACCCGCCAGCGATCGGGGATGATCCGGACGGGGATCAGGTAGCGCGCCAGGTCGAGCACGTTGCGCAGGTCGTAGCGCCAGCCGATCGTCGCCACCGCTTCGTCGAGCAGCCGCTGGACGTCGGCCGCCCGCAGGCCGTGGGGCCGGCAGATCCGGAGGTTGTAGTCCACGTACTTGACCAGCGGCGACGCCACGACGCCGCGCGGCAGCGCCTCGACGACCAGGTGCTCGGCCTCGGCGCCGAACTGGGCCCGCGCTCGCGCCGCCTGCTCGCCGCCGCGCTGCAGCAGCTCGTCGCCGATGTAGAGCGCGGAGTGGGACCACGAGCTCTGGGTCAGGTAGCGGATGATCGCCGAGACGCGCTGGTCGCCCTCGATCAGGACCACGTCGCCCTTGCGCACGTGGGTCTTGAGCGCGGCGGCGTCGTTGCGCACGCGCTGCTCGTAGCGGCCGAGCGGCTGGGTCAGGTAGTCGATCATCCAGTCCATCAGCCAGCGGCGCGCGCGGGCCACGATCGACTCGGCCATGCTCTTCCCTCGCTCCCGTCGACTGGCGCGGTCCAGAGGAGTTGTCCGCCTGCGTCCGATCGCCGAAGATCGCGCGCCGTGCCCGGACCCGCCCGCCACCGCGCCCGCGTCGTCGGCCGCGTCCTGCTGTGGACGGCGCTCGGCGGCTGGCTCGGCGCGCTCCTGCTGTGCGGGGCAGTGGTGGTGCGGGCCGCCTTCGAGGTGGTGCCCGACGCGCGGATCGCGGGTCACCTGGTCGGGCGGGTGCTCGCTCCCCTCCAGCTCGCGGGCATCGGGATGGGAGCCGCACTCGCAGCCCTGGGGGGATCACTGGGCCGCGGCAGGCTCGTCGTCGCCCTGCCCCTCCTCCTGGCGGCCCTATGCGCCGCCAACCACTTCGGCATCGCCCCCGCGGTGGCCGCGATCGACCTGAGCGACCCGGCTTCCGGTGCCGACGCGGGCGCGCGCTTCGCCCGGCTCCACCAGCTCTCGGTGGGCCTGTACGTGGCCACAGCGCTCGGCGTGCTGCTGCTCGGGGCCCTCCACGCGGCGATCGAGCTGCGGCAGGAAGGCCCCAGCCCCCCGTAGAAGCTCGAAAAAAGGCGAAATTTTCGTAGCCGCTCGCGCAGGCGTCCGGTACATTGCGGCGGTTCCCAACGGGATTCCGAAGCGAAGCCGCGGGGTTGCACGTCTCTCCCGCCTTCCCCCGTTCCTCGGACCGACCCTCACCGACCCTCAAACCGGCCCCAGACCGGAGATCGGCGACAGCGAAGATGGACGTCAAGATCAAGACCAACCTCCAATTCACGATCTCGGGCCCGTCGCTCGAAGACGCGCTCGCAGAGTACGACGAGCTCACCGTCGAGGGGCTCCTGCGGGAGATCCTGGACAAGGCGATCGCCTGCGACGCCATCAAGGTGCAGATCCTCGAGGGCCCGAACACGCTCGAGGACTACGACAAGCAGGCTGAGGCCAGCCCCCAGAGCTGACCCGGCCCTCCTCCCCGGCTCGTTCAGAACAGCGCGAGCTGCTCCGGAAGCGCCCGGGGCGCGCGCACGGCGCGCGGCGTCCGCGCAGCGACGCGGTCCGGAAGCGCGGGCGGAGCCGGCGCCTCCCGTTCCTCGAGATCCAGCTCCCGATCCGGATCGGGCCCGGGCCGATAGATCCCGGCGCGGCGCGCGTGCTCGAGGATGCGACGGTAGAGCGCCTGGAAGCGGCGCCCGTGGTTGAAGTGCCGCAAGTGGGCGAGCTCGTGGCACAGGGTGTCCACGAGGCTCGAGTACTTGAGCGGGCGGCCGTTACGCGCGTGGAAGAGGCGGATGCGGATCGTGCCGTCGGCGTAGCAGACGCCGAGCCGGCGCCGCACGTGCGGCCGCTCGGGCTCGATGGCGCGGTAGCGCAGCCCGAACACGCGCGCGATGCGGCCGGCATCCTGCTCGAGACGCACGATCAGATCGATCGCGGAGTCCGTCGCCGTCACCCCCGCGCGCGAGTCTCTCGCCACCCGCGCTTCGCGTCAAGCGCGCCGGCGGCTATGCTGCGCCGGTGCCTGCCGCGCGCGAAGAGACGATTCCGCTCTTCCCGCTCCCGAGCGTCGTGCTGTTCCCGCACGCGCGCGTCCCCCTGCACGTCTTCGAGCCTCGCTATCGGCAGATGACGGCGCATGCGCTGGCCGGAGAGCGGCGCATCGGCATGGTGGCGGTGCACCCCGAGCATCTTGGCGCGATGGACGGCGACCCGCCCGTCTTCGCGATCGGCTGCGCGGGGGTCATCGAGGAAGCCGCGCGCCGCGACGACGGCCGCTACGACATCGTCCTGCGCGGCACCGAGCGCTTCCGGATCCTCGACGAGGCGCCGCGCGAAGGAGAGCGCCTCTATCGCGTGGCGCGCATCGAGCCGCTCGAGGATCCGTTCGACGAGCGGCGCGAGGGCATCCCGCTCCAGGGCCTGCGCGCGGACGCGATCGACCTGCTCTCGCAGCTGCTGCGCTTCGCCACGCCTGATGTTCCAGAGGACTGGCGCGCGCGGCCGCTCGACCCGCGGCGCTTCTCCGGCATCGACGACGTGACCTTCGTCAACGTGCTCTGTCAGCTTCTCGACCTGGCGCCGCCCGAGAAGCAGGGACTGCTCGAGACCGGCGGGATCCTGGCGCGCTGCGAGGCGCTCGTATCGCTGCTCCAGTTCCGCGTGGCCGAGCTGGGCGGCGGAATTCGCGCGGCTTCCCGCACTCTGCACTGAAATCGCGAACTTTGCAGTAATCGTGAGGGATCTCGCAAAAAAGTGAGATCTTGAGGATCGACCCCGCGCCGGCCGGCGCCCGATCCAGCCCCCTCCAGGCGCGCTTCGGCGCGCGTGCGATCGGCCGAGAAACCCTCGAAACGAAAACCGGTTCCGGTTTGCAAACGGCGGTTCTCCGACGCCGAGGTGGCGTTTCGGGCTGCCTCATGCGCGTGTCACCGGTTCGCCGCGATCGGCGCTTTCCCCTCTTGCGCGGCCCCTGCCCGTATGGTCTACTCCGCCGCGCTCGAGGCGGTTCCCGTGCGGAAAACTTCCGCACCGACTCCCGAAAAACCTCCGAGAATCAACCCGATGGCCTGCCCCCCTCAGGTCGAAAGGGCGGCGTCTGCCCACGCGCAGACGACCGCGGTGTGGACGGCTGTCCTCGCGCGGCTGCGCGCGGAGACGCCGGGCCAGGCGGCCGCGCACGAAGCGTGGCTCGAGCCCCTCGTCACGGCCGAGAGCGACGGCGAGCTGCGGATCGTATGCCCCAGCGCCTTCCACCTCGAGCGCGTGCGCGAACGCTATCTCGCGCGCATCGAACGCCATGCCGAGGAAGCGGCGGGCGCGCGGATCGCCGTGACGCTGGTGGTGGGCGAGCGGGCGCCGGACGCGCCGACGGCGCCGCGCCCGGCAGCCGAGCCCGCGCCGAGCGCGCCGGCCGCGATCGGCGCGCGGGTGGTCCCGCTGCGCGCGCGCCCCGATGCGCCGCCGCTCGACCTGCCCAGCCACGACTTCGCGAGCTTCGTCGCGGGCCCGGGCAACGCGCTCGCGCGCGAAGCGTGCGCGGCCCTGGCGCGCGGCCGGCAGCTCGCCGTGAGCCCCCTCTACCTGGTCGGCGGGCGCGGGATCGGCAAGACCCACCTGGCGTGCGCGACCGCCCACGTAGCGCGCGCCCGCGGCGAGCGCGTGCTCTACGTCTCGGCCGAGCAGTTCACCAACGATCTGATGGGCGCGATCCGCGCCCAGCGCACCGACGAGCTCAAGCGCCGCTACCGCGAGCAGTGCGACCTGCTGGTCTTCGAGGACGTCCAGTTCCTGCGCGGCAAGCGCCAGACCCAGCTCGAGCTGCTGCACACGCTCGAGCATCTGCTCCGGCGCGGCGCGCGGGCGCTCTTCACCGCGGAGCAGCTCCCGCTCGACATCTCCGAGCTGGAGCCGCGCCTGGCGTCGCTGCTGGCGAGCGGGCTGTGCGCCGAGATCGAGGCGCCGGACCTGGAGCTGCGCCGCGCGATCCTGCGCGCCCGCGCCGCCGCCGCCGAGGCCTCCGTGCCGGACGCATGCGTGGACCGCCTGGCCGAGGCCGTGCGCAGCAGCGTGCGCGACCTCGAGGCCGCCCTCGTGCAGGTGCTGGCGAGCGCCTCGCTGCTGCGGCGCCCGATCGACCTCGGGCTGGTCGAGACGGCGCTGCGCAAGGTGACGCCGCGGGCGGCCGGCGGCGGGCTCGAGCCCGAACGGGTGGCCGAGATCGTCGCCGCCCATTTCCAGCTCACCGCGACGGCGCTGGCCTCGCGCTCGCGGCGCAAGGACGTCCTGCTGCCTCGCCAGATCGCGATGTACCTTTGCACGCGCCATACCGACGCCTCGCTGGAGCGCATCGGGGGCGCCTTCGGCCGTAGCCACCCGGCGGTCGCGAACGCGGCCCGCGCCGTGAAGCGCGCGCTGGCCGCCCGGCCCGCGCTCCAGGAGCGGCTGGCCGCGATCACCGGCGAGATCGAGGCGCTCAGCGGCGGGCGCAAGGGCCCGCGGCGCGCGCGGCGCAGCTAGCCGGAAGCCTGGCAGCGCGGACACCAGTACGTCGGCCGCGCCAGGTCTCCCTGCCGCTCGACGCCGACGAGCGCGCCGCAGCGCAGGCAGGGCTGGCCGTGGCGCTCGTAGACCCACAGGCGCGGCATGCCGGCGGGCCACGGCTCGCCGGCTCGCACGGGGCGCGTCGTCGTGCGCCGCCAGCCGCCGAGGTTCGCGAGCAGCAGCTCGCGGCCGCGCCGGTAGAGGGCCGCGAGGCGCTCGTCGGCGAGTGCGCGCGGCGAGGCGCGCGGCGCGAGGCGCTCCAGGAACAGCAGCTCGCTCTTGTAGACGTTGCCGAGGCCGCAGGCCACCGTCTGGTCGAGCAGCAGGTCGGCCACCGTGCGGGGATCGCGGCGCCGCGCGCGCGCCACCACGACGGCGAGGTCCAGCTCGCCGGCGAGCAGGTCGGGGCCGAGCCGGGCGAGCGCCGGATGGCCCGGCAGCTCGACGCGGCGCAGCAGCTGCGCGACCGGCGCGCGCAGGCACGCGAAGCCGTCCTTCTCGGTCTCGATGCGCAGCCGCTCGCCGCCGCCGCGGCGGGCGCCCGGCTCGACGCGCCGCCAGCGGCCGTTCATGCCGAGGTGCACGTGCAGCACGCGATCGGGGCCGCCGCCGCGTGGCGCAAGCGCCACCAGCAGGTGCTTGCCGAGCGCCGCCACCTCGCGCACGCGCGCGCCGGCGAGCGCGTCGATCGCGCCCTGCTCGCGCAGCCAGAGCCCCGCCAGCCGCTCGTCCTCGAGGCGGCTGCGGAGCCCGCGCGCGAGCTTGTGGACGGTATCGCCCTCGGGCATGGGGCGAGGCTAGACGGAGTCGTGCGAGGCGGCGAAGCGATCGAGCGCGAGCCCCTTGTACTCGGCGCGGAAGCCGGCGCGCAGGAAGGCGTCACGCAGGGGCGACTCGAGCGCGGGAACGCCGTCGATGCGCTCGAGGCGCAGCGAGCGGCGGCGGCGGTCGAGGAGCAGCGCGCGCAGCGTGGCCGCCGCGGCCTCGAGCGCGCCGGGCTCGTCGTGGGCGGCCGCGAAGCTGGTGGCCTGGCGGCCGCCACGGTCGAGGAACAGCGCGGGCAGGCCGTCGACGAGGACGACGGCGGCGCCGGCGGCGCGGCGCGGGCGCGCCTCGGGCACGCGCGACGGGGGCCACGGCAGGAGCGCGCCGAATGGGTTGGCGGGGTCGCAGGCCGCGAGCACGATCGCCTCGGGCCCTTCGCCCTCCGCCGCCGTGCCCTCCGGCCGGGACGCCGCGGAGCGCGCCGAGCGAAGCTGGTCCACGGCGCCGGCGAACGCGAACTGCGCGCCCGCGAGGCCCTCGACGAAGTGCCCGCGGCGCAGCTTGCCGGTCTCCTCCATCGCGCGCAGCACCGGATACACCGCCGCAAAGCCGCCGGGGATCGACTCCACATCCATCGCATCGCGCGCGACGACGCCCCAGCGGTCGAGCAGCCCGAGCGCGCGCGCATGCGCGCGCCGCGTCGGGTCTGCCGGCGGCTCGGCGAGCTGCGTGACCAGCGACCAGCGGCCCGCCGCGGCGAGCGCCGCGCCCGCCGCGTGGCGACCGGGGCGGCGCGTGCGCGTCGACGGCTGGCGGCCCCGCGCCGCCAGCGCGCGCAGCGGCGCGAAGGTGTCGTTGGTGACGAGGCCCGCCCACACCAGGTCCCAGAGCGCGTCGAGCGCCTCGCGCTCGGCGTCGCCCGCGCCGGCGGCGCGCGCCGCGCCCGTCAGCTCGGCGAAGAAGCTCGCGCCGCGGCGCGCCAGGTGATCGAGCAGCGCACGGGCGAGCGGGGCGAGATCGGCGGGCGGAGCGGCCGGCTCGAGCAGCAGCGGCGCGCGCTCGCGCCGGTAGAGCGCGATGCGCCCGTCGCGCTCGCCGAGCGCCCCGGCGCCGACCCACACCAGCTGGCCCATCGCGCCGCGCTCGTCGAGCTGGCGTGGGTCGAAGTCGCGCACGCGCGCGGGCAGGATCGCGCGCTCGAGGTCCGAGAACGGGAGCGGCACGCCCTCGAGCTGCGCCAGCGCCTCATCGAGCCGGCGCTCGCCCGCGTGGCCGGCGCCGATCCCGTGCCAGCTCGATAGGAAGCGTCCCAGAACGTGGGGTTCGACGGGCGCCACTTCTCCGCGAAGCCTTGCCAGGGTGCGCCGCCGGACCCGGCGCAGCACCTCGGGATCGCACCACTCGCGGCCCTGGCCCTCGGGATGGAACTCGCCGCCGAGCAGTCGGCCGCGCGCCTCGAGCGCGCCGAGCAGCGCCTCCACCTGCGCCGGCACCAGCGCGAAGCGCCGCGCGACGGCTTCCGCGGAGAACGGCCCGTGCGTGCGCGCGAAGCGCGTGAGCAGCTGGTCCACCGCGTTCGCGACCGGCTCCAGCAGCGCGTCGGCCAGCCCCGCCGGCGGCACGCAGCCGAGCGCGTCGCGGTAGAGCGCCACGTCCTCGACCGCGATCCAGCGCGGCGCGCCCGTCACGCGCACGCTCGCCACGCGGCGCGCGCGCTCCAGCTCGGCCAGCCAGGCCGCGGCGTCGCCGTCGCAGCGCTCCGCCACCTCCTCGCTCGCCAGGTCGCCGACCCGGCGCAGCAGGTCGTGCAGGCCGTCGGCGTGCGCGGCGCGATGGCCCTCGGCGCGGCCCTGGAGCTCGGCCTCGACGTCGGCGATCGCGCGCGCGTCGAGCAGCTCGCGCAGGCGGTCCTCGCCGAGCAGGTCGCGCAACATGTTGCGGTCGAGGGTCAGCGCCTGGGCGCGGCG
>Ga0105107_10002813_pt1 | contig 11515 bp, 5 predicted proteins | sample PPLLaktember2015_6_FD_79335 | JGI IMG/M metagenome (GOLD analysis project Ga0105107, IMG submission 79335) | Freshwater sediment microbial communities from Prairie Pothole Lake near Jamestown, North Dakota, USA - PPLs Lake P8 Core (1) Depth... | ecosystem: Environmental > Aquatic > Freshwater >... | reverse complement strand
GGATTGTAAATCTCCTGATATACTATTGTTCCAGCTGGTGTACCCTGTAAGATACTAATTCTGATCCCGACACTTTGGTTTGCCATTAACACACCGCTGGCGTTTCTTATGACACACTGGTAACTCATTCTTTGCGGTAACTGAGCAAAAGCACTAATGGTTAATGCCAGAATAACAATAAACGTAAATAGTTTATTCATAGCATATTACATTTTAATTATTTTAAATATTTTTACTTCTGTATCATCTTTTATTACCTTCAGGAAGTAGGTCGAAGACGAAAAACCTACGATTGAAATTTCAGTCACTTCGCTGTTAATCTTTTTATCCTGAAGAAGTATTCCACTCAGGTCATAAATCCGATACTTTAAATTCTCATTGTTTATTGGTTTAATTGTAAGGGTCATTAATCCTCTGGTCGGATTAGGATATACTTTATATTCAAGTTTAATTCCCTCAGTATTTTCAATTGCGGTCACAACTGAAATTTCGTAAGGTTGCTGTACTCCCTGAGTAATTGAAGTATTAGTTCCCGAGTAAGTATGGTAAGTAATTTGTCCAACTGAATAGCCTACTGAACCTCCACTTCCTGAAGCATTTCCGCCCGTTGAAGGGATGGTTTCCTGTGCTGTCAGCAATGCGATATCTAAACTGCACAAGAAACAAATGCATATTAATTTTGTTTTTTGCTTCATAATGTTCCAATGACCTTAAGGTTTTAAAACCGGATCTGTTAATCTCGCACTTTAAGAATCAATCACTGATGGATTTATCATAAAATGGGAGACCCACCACAAATGCCAGAATATAACATTTGTCGTCCTACAAATGTTTAATTTTAATTAAATAATTTATTGAGTAAAGTTTTATTGGACTTGATAAATCCAATACACGGACATTTAAAAATTGTAAGTCAGGAAATTATTAAAGAGTTAACGTGTTGTGCAGTTAATCCCACATTCACCATCTAATAAAAAGTCTATACTCTTTCCAGTGATAAAAATTTACTTTGATCTTTAATTTTTGGCAATTGAAATATCTCCAGGACACTAAATGTTGTATTAAATTCCTTTGAAATTAAATCTGCGAGAAGGATTGCCTGTAATGAAGTTCCTCCATTCTCAAATAAACTCCGTGACAAATCAATATTCTTATTTTTTAAAACAGTTTCCCAAAGATTAATTAATTTCTTCTCTGTCACTGAAAGTGAATCATTTTCTATTTCATGTTTTTGATCAGATTCCCGGATTTCATAAATAAGAGCCTTTTTGTTGATTTTCCCGTTAGGAAGTCTCGGAAAACCATCGGATTTCTGATAAAATGATGGTATCATATAAAGCGGTAACAGTTGTGCCAGGTTGCTGTGTATCTCGTGATTGGACATCCTAAATCCTGGCTCAACGTTTAGAAAAGCAACCAGGCGATCGTCATTATCATCGAAATGGTGAACCTTCACGACAGCTTCCTTAACTTCTGGTAACCCGGCAAGCAGGCTTTCAATTTCACCTGGCTCAATTCTGAAACCTCTTAACTTAATCTGATTATCAATCCTGCCGAATAACTCTATTTTCCCGTTATCGAGGAATCTCGCATGATCTCCGGTACGATACAAAATTTCATCATTCCATGTAATGAATTTTTGTCTGGTCAGATCCTCCCTGTTATGATACCCCATAGATACTCCCATCCCTCCTATACATAACTCACCTATAGCTCCGATTGGTTGTTCCTGATTGTTATAAAGAATATGGAATTGGGTATTATCAATAGGTTTCCCAACAAGAATCTGATTATAATCAGATATTAATTCACATGATGACCACACGGTAGTTTCTGTTGGCCCATACATATTCCAGAGTGATTGGACCTTGTCTGAAAGATCTCTGGCAAGGTTTGACGGAAGAGCTTCCCCTCCGCATAAAGCTTTAAGATTTTTATTACCTGTCCAACCACTGCTTAGAAGTATTGTCCATGTAGCAGGGGTTGCCTGCATAACCGATATATGATAGTCTGCAACTATTCCCGCCAGTACTCTGCCATCTGTAATGTGCTCATTATCTGCTATTATTACAGTGGCACCCTGTGATAACGGCAGGAATATCTCCAGTACTGATATATCAAAGGAAAGTGTTGTAACTGCCAGTAACCTGTCTTCCGATGAAAGTCCCGGAATCCCGGACATACTTTTAATAAAATTAACTACAGATCGATGATAAACTTTTACTCCCTTGGGCTTACCTGTAGAACCTGAAGTATAAATTATGTATGCTAATGAGTATTTATCCGGGTTTATTTCAGGAACATGAGATTTTTCTTTGGTTATTTTGGATTGTTCAGTATCAAAAAATATTTTAAGTACATCTATTTTATTAAACCTATCCATGAAAATTTCTTCTGTAATCAGGACTGTTGCTCCCGAATCCTCCATCATATAGAATAACCTGTCATCGGGAAAAGCCGGATCAAGAGGAAGATAGGTGCCCCCGGCTTTAAGTACTCCAAAGACCGCAACCACCATTGCTTCAGACCTGCTCATACTGATCCCGGCAATGCTTCCCTGGTGGAAACCCTTTTTTAGCAGATAATTAGCAAACTGATTTGACCGTTTTTCAAGATCAGAATAGGTCAGACTATTTCCGTTCGTCACAACTTCTATTGCAGTCTTTCCGGGAAACATTTTAAGTTTTTCCTCAAACAATGTCTGAAGCATAACTTCAGGGACAGCTACTTCAGTTTTATTAAATTCTGCCAGCCTCGCTTTTTCATGGTTTGAAATAATTGAGAAATCTTTTAAAGGGATTTCAGGATTCTCAATAATTTTATCAAGGAGGCAGATGAAGTTCTCCTTAAGGGACTCAACCGTACTACGTTTCAAAACATCTGTACAAAATTCAATTTCACCTGAAACTGAACCACTCTCTTCCCAGGCATAGAATGTCATGTCAAGCGGGGAAACGCCATCAAACTGAAAAAATCTCGAAGATTTTATACCATCTAAATCGAGAGGTGGGCGGGGAGCATTCTGCCAGGCAAACATTACCTGAAAAATGGGATTAATATTTAAAATCCGCTCAGGCTGTAATATCTCAACTAGATTTTCAAAAGGTAAATCCTGGTTAGACAACGCCTCAATAGTGACATTTTTAATACTTTTCAAGAAGGATGAGAAAGTTAATTCTTCATCAATCTGCAATCTTAAAACAACCGAATTTATAAATAATCCTATCAACTTTTCCAGTTTTGAACCTGGTCTGTTTGCTGTAGGCGACCCAATGCAAATATCCTTATCACCTGAATAGCGGCTTAGCAACAATCCAAAAACAGACAGGAACAACATATAAAGGGTGACATTTTCTTTCTTAGAATAGTCTTTAAGTTTTTCAGACCTTTCATTACCCAGAGTTAAAGCTACCCGCCCACCTTCACCTGAAGAGATTTCTTTACGTTTATAATCAAGAGGAAAATTCAACCGCCCCGTAATTCCATTCAACTTACCTTTCCAATAGGTTTCAATGGATTTATATTTTTCATTTTGAATCCATTTTCCTGCCAGCGCTGCATATTCAAAATAGTCCATAGGAAGAGGTTCCAGATTCGTTTTCTCCCCTTTTAAAAGAGATCCGTAGATTTCTATTAATTCTTTAACAAACACACCCCATGACCAACCATCAAAAATCAGGTGATGGACTGTGAAATTAAAAAGGATCTTTCCTTTTCCAATATTTACCAGAGTAGTTTTGAACAATGGAGACTCCTCAAGACGAAATCTGGTTCTGGATTCATTTTTAATGAATTCCTGTAGTTTGCTATCTAATTCATTCTCTAAAACTCCTGAAAAATCTAATTCCGAAATCTGAAGTTTGAAGTCCTGACTAATAAAGGCAACGGGACCATTATCTCCTGGCTTAATGTAACTCTTAAGAACCTTATGTCTTTCGCACAATTCTTTAAGACTTTCCAGTAATTTTTGCTTGTCCGGGACACCTTCAAAAATGTAAGAAAATGAGATATTATAAGAAGGATTATTATTATCAAACTGGTTAATAATCCATAACCGTTCCTGACTCGGTGATAATGGAAGTGACAAAGAATAATCGAGTTTCGTTGGAACAGGAATTATTTCCTTACCTGATGGCTCAAACATTTCATTACCGATTAATCCTTTTATTGTCGGGGAATTAAGAAACTTTTCAATGGTTATCCCGGTAATGTAATCTTCCTTAATCCTGTTAATAATTTGTGAAGCCAGTAAAGAATGACCCCCCAGAAAGAAAAAGTTATCTGTCACACCAATTCCTTTTATTCCCAGTAACTCCTCCCAGATTGAAGCAATACGCTTTTCTATTTCAGATTCCGCCGGGATGAATTCATTATCCAGATTTGGTCTGTTATGATATAGATTTGTTGATAATGAACCAATTTCCGGGTTTTCTGAACCAAGTGTCGAAACATGATCTATCTGTACTTGTGCATCACCTGAAGAAAGGTGATAGCTATGTGGGATCTTAGGATCTACCCAGTGTCTTCTTTTTTCAAATGGGTATGGAGGCAGAGGTACCCTGTATCTTTCTTCATCAGCATAGATATATTCCCATCTTATATTCCCGCCATAAAGCCAGTAACCTGAAATAGAAGTGAAAAAAAATTCAGGGTCGCTCGAAGAATGCTTCGGATGTCTTAATGTTGGAAGGCTTGTAAAAGGAGATTTTGCCGGGAACTGAGATAAAAGCATTGAAAGGGTATTGCCAGGACCAACTTCAATAAAGAGGCTGTTTTCGTCTCTGATTAATTCAGACATTCCGTCACTGAAATTTACTGCTGACCTGATGTGTGTTGCCCAGTACCGTGGATCCGATGCTGCCTCCCGGGTTATCCAGGTGCCCGTAACATTGGAAATAAACGGAATACTTAAGCTTCCAAATTTTACATCTTTCAAAATCTCTAAAAATGGTTTAACAGCCGGTTCCATCAATCGTGAATGAAATGCATGCGAGGTCTTTAATCTTGTGATACGACAGTCAGGGTATTTATCAAGTAATTTCTTCCCGAACAGATCAATTGCATCAAAGGAGCCTGATACGACACAAAAATTTGGGGCGTTATTCAGTGCAAGTTCAACTTCATCATCAATAAGTGGAATAACCTGATCTTTTGGTAAATTTATGGAAAGCATCGCTCCCGGTACCTGTTCCTGCATCAACTTTCCCCTCCAGACAACCAGTTTCAATGCATCTTCAAAAGAAAAAACTCCTGACAGACAGGCAGCTGTAATTTCACCGATACTATGTCCTATCAACGCTTGAGGCGTAACTCCAAATTCCATCAGGAGGTGGGCAAGTGCATATTGCACAACAAACAGTGCAGGTTGTGCTACAGATGTTTCGTTTATTTTTCCGTCATTCTTTTCATCTGCATTAAAAATGATCTCCAGAAGATTGAAATTATGGTTCGCAATCAACAAAGTGTCTGCATAATCCAGTATTGTCTTTACAGAGTCGAAATTCTCATAAAGCCCTTTGGCCATATTTGCATATTGTGATCCCTGACCCGTAAACATGAAAATAGTTCTGGGATTAAACAATTTCTGTACGCCTTTAAAGTATGGAAAATTTGAAAAAACCGGATTACTACTGTCAGAGTTGTCCCATATGAGCATTCCTCTGTTTTTAAACTCCTTACGTCCATTTTGAAGTGTATAGGCAATATCAGCAATGCTATCGGTTGTCCGGCCAAGATGCGATATCAAATTATTATACATTCTTTCAAGGGCGCTATCGGTTTTTGCAGAAACAGGAAGAAGATGAAAGCGTTTTTGGGATAGTTTTGGAGGGTTCGGTATCCATTCTTCAAGAATTGCATGGCTGTTGGTCCCTCCAATACCAAATGAACTTACTGCAGCTCTTACCGGAGATGTTTCAGTATCCCATTTTTTCAGGTCCCTGGTTATATAAAACGGACTATTTTCTAAATCCAGTTCCGGATTAGGAGCTGTAAAATTTATTTGCGGGGGTATTTGACGGTTCCTGAGTACCAAGGCAGTTTTTATCAATCCGGTAACGCCTGCTGCAGCATCAAGGTGGCCAACATTTGCTTTAACAGATCCAAGGGCGCATCGGTTTTTTCCTTTCATATTTATAGAGAACACCCTCTTAAGAGCTTCAACTTCTATTGGATCACCCATTTTTGTACCCGTTCCATGAGTTTCAATATAAGCGATTGTATCAGGATCAATCCCGGCAAGTTCAACTGCTCTGGAAATAACTTTTGCCTGACCTGTAACTCCCGGTGCCATAAAGCCAACCTTCAACGAACCATCATTATTAATGGCAGTTGCTTTTATAACAGCAATGATAGTATCACGGTCATTTACAGCATCTTCAAGTCTTTTAAGGACAACAACTCCCACACCTTCACTAAAAATTGTACCGTCAGCATCCTTATCAAAAGGACGGCAATGCCCTGTTGGGGAGTCAATACTTCCTTCTTCATAAATATATCCTTCACCGTGTGGTGTCATAATATATGCTCCACCCCCCAGTGCTATATCGCATTGACGGGTAATCAGACTCTGACATGCAAAATGAATTGCGACAAGGGAAGTTGAGCATGCAGTCTGGACGTTGACACTTGGTCCCTTCAGATTAAGTTTGTAAGAAACTCGCGTTGTTAAAAAGTCTTTATCATTATTTACAATTGTTTGTAATTCTCCGATTGAGTTTAAGATTTCGTGGTGCTGAGACAGATTCTTGTGTAAATACCTGTTATTGCTGCAACCTGCAAAAACACCGATTTCCCCATCATATTTATCCGGATCATATCCGGAATTCTCCAGGGCGCAATAACACTCTTCAATGAACACTCTGTGCTGGGGATCCATAAAATCTGCTTCCCGGGGTGTGTAACCAAAAAATGATGAATCGAACTTATCTGCAGATTCAATTATCCCGGAAGCCAAAACATAATTTGGATTCTTTAATAATTCGGGATCAACACCTTTCTCCAATAACTCATCTTTAGTATAATATAAGATTGTCTCTTTCCCATTTTTAATGTTATCCCAAAATAAATCAATGTTCTCTGCTCCCGGAAATCTACCCGATAATCCAATTATTGCTATATCACTGTTATTAATCATCTTAGTTACTTTACTTTTCATCATTTAAAAACATCTTATTCCAAAGACTCAAGTATTAAATTATTAATTTACCTGCTTGTTGACAGGATCTCAAATAGAATACCCGGAGGTACTTTTACAGATATAATCGGATAACAGGCCGATAGAAGGATTGTCAAAAATATCCAGGATTCTGAGTTTAATGTTGTATTCACCGGATAATCTGGCAACTATTTCAGGAATTAAAACAGAATCACCACCGACATCAAAATAATTATCATCTTTTGTTAATGAGTTGTTTTTCAGAATGTCTTTCCAAACTGTCAGAAGGATCGTTTCAATTTTATTCGCATCGGGGATACTGTAGCCTGAGACATTTCCTGGTTTACTTTGTGAATCAACGGAAGTTGTATTTATTTCAGGGCTCTTCTGATCGGGTGAAAATGCATTTTTTGTAAATGATGCCTGCTTGTATTTATTCATAAGATTTTGAAATTTGTCCCGCTGCAAATCAATATTGTGTTCCCCTTCAGGATGATTGTCAATTTTGGAGGCTCCTTTGAGTTTATCTTCGATGTTTTTAGAATAAGAACTTAAGTTTCCACTTCTGTTTTTCTCACCGCTAACAACGAACAATTGCCTGTAAAAAACGTGATAAGGGTCTTTGAGCATTTCAAACCATTTTTCGACCAGATTGGCGAGTGTATCCCTGGTAAGGAATCCCGCTTCAACCAGACTTTTTGAGATATTTACATTTTCGGCTTTAAGGAACGTTTCATCACCTGATATCTTACTATGGGCAGTTACTATTTCGAAATTAATCTTCTCAAAATTTGAGTTTTCAAAATAAACTGGCAATTGTCTGCCAATTAATGGATTACCACCTTCAGAAAATCTTGATTTGCAATATGCATCATACATTTCGTCAAGTTCATGTATAACAGGGTAGGTAATCAGATGATAGGCAAAATCATTACTTACTATAACCAGCTTTCCCCCTGGTTTGAGAATCCTGTTTAGTTCAAAAAGTGCTTTGAGTGGTTCCTGTAGATGTTCAACGACCAGTCTGGTAATCACAAAATCAAAATTATTGTCCGGGAGTTTTGTTTCATAAATAGATCCATTTACCGGATTAAAGAGACGCTTTCCATTTGATTGTGAATTATCTGTAAGGACAGAAAACAAGAATGGATCAATTTCCAGAGCTGTTGCCTTACATCCGGGAAGTCTTTCAAGTATGTTTTTAATCAGATAACCGGGGCCGGCGCCACATTCAATAATTTCCATCCCATCAGTTAATCCCAGGTTTTTGTAAAGATCATATTCTTTTTCAAAGAATAATTCCACCTGAGCTTTTAGTCTGATTACTTCAGCTTCTCTGTTCTTGGTGAAATTCTGAAGTTGATAAGATCCATTCATGATTTAACTATTTTGGTAAAGTACTTTTAGAACCGATATTTTTTCAAAACTGTAATAAAATTTATAATATTATTTCCAATAAAGTTGTTTGCCCCTGTATGGTTATCCGGTAATGTGGCCTTTTATGCTTCTCTGCTGAAAGTGAAAAAGGGATCAAATCATCTTTTTTAGATTTTCATTTGCAATTGTTGCCTTACTGTTACCTTATAACTGGGAAATTTAATTATTGTTCAGATAGATCTATTTATAACCCGATGGAGCATTTTTTCAGATTTAAAATCAGTACACACAAACCCTGGTCTTAAAAAGTACAAGGATAAAATTCGTTTTTCTCAAATATAGATTGATAATAAAAAGCTTACGTAAAGAATATCCGGGCATTTTATCATTCAATATCTTCAACAAAGTAAACTCATTTTATTTTAACCAATGATCAGAAAACTGCTCCCCAGTGTAACAAACCACAATGCTTAACGTTTTGACAAGCATTTTAATCAAAAACTGATTTAATTTAGTCAAATAAATATATTTTTACAAAATGCAATAAAAGTACTTCTAATGCCTTACAACCAATAACCTCAACTACAGATTATTATGTTAAAATTCAGTATTAATCCAATTGCAATCAAAATTGATACATCGGAACAGGAAACCATAACAGTTAACCATGGGAGTGAGATCTCTATTATTTCTGTAAATCATTTGTAACAATTATGATATAATCATTTGGGTGAGGCTGATTACAAAAATAAAACATGAATGAAAAGGAGATTTTTTGAAATTACAATTTATATCCTGATTTTTTTAATCGGCATTGCATCCGGAATATTCGTAAGGCAAAATAAAACGACCTGGTCATTAATAAAGAGATCATCCGATGAAACCGACATAACATCTGAAGAAGCCTTAGAGGCTGAATGGGACATGGATTTTAAAATAGTTGATATTAAGTCCAGTATAGATAGCAATAATCAGAAAGCTTATTTCTATAAATCAATAGCAAAAGAACCAAAGCCTCTAATTGTAAGTTTGCATACCTGGAGTTTTGATTTTAAGCAATTTGATAACCTGGTTAAAATTTGTAAACAAAAAGATTTGAATTATATCCACCCTGATTTTCGGGGTGCAAACAGGACTAAAGATGCCTGTTGTAGTGAATTAGCATTAACAGACATCGATGATGCAATTACCTTTGCAATTTTAAATTGTAATGTTGACACTGCTAAAATATTTGTTATCGGCATGAGTGGTGGTGGCTATGCAACTATATGTACTTTTATGAAATCCAGGCATAACATTAAAAAATTCTCAGCGTGGGCATCAATTTCTGATTTGATTGCATGGTATAATGAAAGTAGAATTAGAGAAAATAATTATGCTGAAAATATTCTGAAATGCACAGAATCTAAAAATGGAATACTTAATGAAACTATTGCCAGACAAAAATCGCCAATTTATTGGGCGACACCAATCAACAAATTATCAAGTACAAAGCTTTTTATTTATGCAGGCATTTATGATGGAATACAAGGTAGTGTGCCAATAACTCAATCTATAAACTTCTATAATAAGTTATTGAAAGATAATTTAGTATCAGACACATCTAAATATGTTACTATTGACGAAAAATTAAAATTACTTGAATCCCGAAAACCATTAGGCGAATATGGAAGTATTTCCGGAAGGAAAATCTGTTTGATAAAGGAATTTGGAAATATAAAACTAATAATATTTGAAGGGAGTCATGAAATGCTAACAGAATTTGCATTAAATGAATTACTTGAAGAATAACAATTTACCACAAATAAAGGCTGTTGATTTGATCGTGGAGGTAGAGGGAGAAAAACTTACTGCTCCAGCCAATTATACATCAATAGACATTCTCTCATTTGAGAAAAGAACAATGACAGACAGACTGATTATCTTTTAACGCGTTGTGCAGTTAACTATTTTCTCTGGCTGCATGTACTCATCCCCCTGCAGGGCTGCAAAGGGGGTGAGTACGTGTGATTCGGTCTTTGAGCTCGAATTCCGGCTCCAGACCGGTTGAGGTCCCTTATAAAGGTACCAATTCAATTATGTAAAATTTTTTACACTGCCCCATTCATTGGTCGCACCGGTATGCAATACTTCTGCTCTATTTTCAAGTGGACTATAGTTTAATTTTTCTTATGACTTTTGCCGGATTTCCAGCTACAATAGTATAAGGATTTACGTCCCTTGAAACTACAGCCCCTGCACCAACTATAGAATATTCCCCGATATTTCTTACCTTGTCTGAAATAATAACTGAACCCAATCCGATAAGAGCCCCTTGATGAATGTGCGTATATGATCCTACAATTGAACTTCCCGCAATATACACAGCAGACTCAATTATTGTATCATGTGTGACCCCTGCATTAAAGCTTACTACTGTGTCTTTTTCAATTTTCACATTTGGCTGGATAGTTGCATTGGAGTGAACCACAACTCCCTCTTCTAAGGATGAATATTTGGAAACAGATGCCATCGGATGTACCAATTTGGGAATATTGCCTCCTCGTTTGCGAATTTCTTGTGCGAGATTCGCTCTAATAATATTATTCCCCATTGATAAAGCGAAATTCCAATCACTTAAATCCTTCATTTCAAATAATTCCTGATTGCAGCCAATAATAGGAAAGCCGAAGTAATGCTCTCCAATTCTGTCATTTTGATAGTGGTATAGCCCTGAAATGGAATAACCCAGATTTTCGGCTAAATCGATAAAAACTGCCGTATTATGGCCTACACCTAATATGAAAAGTTTTTTTTGTTTAATCATAACCAAATTAATGTTTTAATTTTTCCCATTTGCTGAATCAACTGCAATATAGTTGTCCTTCACATATTAGTCTATTGATTAACAAATTGGTATATAGTTAATTATCAAAATATTCCTTCACATAAATATATCGATAAAATTAACTTATAACAATTTGTATTGTTTTTTTAAGGAAG
>Ga0105107_10002812_pt1 | contig 11515 bp, 12 predicted proteins | sample PPLLaktember2015_6_FD_79335 | JGI IMG/M metagenome (GOLD analysis project Ga0105107, IMG submission 79335) | Freshwater sediment microbial communities from Prairie Pothole Lake near Jamestown, North Dakota, USA - PPLs Lake P8 Core (1) Depth... | ecosystem: Environmental > Aquatic > Freshwater >... | reverse complement strand
GACGAGCCGAAGGCGCTCAGGAAGGGGATCAACCCGGCCGGACGAATCGCGCGGCGACAACGCGTGGAGGAGGACAGTGCGGCGCGCCGAGAGGCGTAGTGCGTATCTGGAAACGGACGGGACTGAAGGAGAGGCCGCCGTTGCGTGCCGCACCAGGGAGGATCAGTTGTACGGGCCCGGCTCACGCCGGACTCCCGGAAGCGAAACCTCCCTCCCCTTCCTGACCGCCTTCGGCCGCAAGGCCGATATCCACATGGCTCTCCTCACCACCGACGACGGCGTGGAAAGGGACCTCTGGGCATGAGTGCGGGAAAGCTCGGCACGGACGAGGGCGTCGCCGTCGAGCCGATGCGTCGCCTGGCGCCCGCCGACCTCGGCGACGTGGTCGCGCTCCAGGACGCGGTCATCGCCGTGCTTCCGCAGGGGTACGTGCGCCGGATGTCAGACGGCGACCTGCGGGCGTTTCTCGACGGATCAGCCGGATTGGCGTATGGCTACGGAGCGCCCGGCGCGCTCGTCTGCATGTCGTTCCTCAAGATCCCGAGCGCGCGCCATCCGAATCCGGGCGGAATGCCGTTCCCGATCGTGCCAGCCGAAGACTGGGAGCGCCACGCGGGGTTCGTCGCCAACACGCTCGTGCTGCCCGAGGCGCGCGGGCGCGGCTATCAGCGCGCGCTTCTCGATCGCCGCCTCGCGGACGCGAAGGCGGCCGGGATGCGTTGGCTCTGCGGCGGCGCGCATCTCGAGAACGTCGTCAGCTGGCGAAACCTCGTCGCGCGCGGCTTCGTCGTCGCCGGGATGCGCCGGGACTACGGCTTCCCGGTGATCGGGCTGCTCTACGGCTACGACCCGGCCGCACTGGCCGCGGATCCGGACGATGCGCTGCGCATTCCGTTGCGCGACCTCTCCGCGCACGAGGCGGCGTTCGCGAAGGGCTACGTCGGCGTCGGGATCGATGCGGACGGCTCGCTCGTCTACCAGCGGCGAAGAGGGCGATGACGCTCTCGGCGAGCTGCGCCGGGCGCACACTCCGAGCGCGGTCGACAGCTTCAGCGCGGCCGGAGCCTTCTCACGGTCTCCTGGGAGGCGCCCGGGCCGGGCACCGTACGCAGGTCGCGCCGGGTCAGGGGCTTCCCTTCCGCGTCCGTGACGCGCAGCTTCGGCAGGCGCCGCCCCGCGCGGTCCTGGACGATCACGGGCTCGTGGCCGCGCCCGAAGACCCACTCGTCGGACCACTCGCGCAGCGCCGTGAGCACCGGGAGCAGGGCCTCCCCCTTCGCGGTGAGCCGGTACTCGAAGCGCTGCCCTTCGCTGCCGACGTCCGCGCGCTCGAAGATCCCGTGGTCGACCAGGTGGGAGAGGCGCGCGGCGAGGATGTTCTTCGCGATGCCGAGGCTGCGCTCGAAGTCGCCGAAGCGGCGCGCGCCGAAGAAGGCGTCCCGGACGATGAGGAGGGTCCACCAGTCGCCCAGCGCCTCGAGGGCCTGGGCGATCCCGCAGTTCATCTCGACGAAGCGCCTTCTCCCCACGCCCGCAGCCTAGGCGATTTAGTTGCTTAAAGCAACCAATTGGAATATCCTGGGGCCCGCGCCGAGGAGACCTCATGGCCGAGAGCCCCGCCCCCGACCCCTCCCACTCCGGCGCCTCCGACTGGAAGTCCACGGCCTGCATCCTGTGCGAGTGCAACTGCGGGATCGAGGTGCAGCTCGGCGGCAGCGATGGACGCCGCCTGCTCCGCGTGCGGGGCGACGACGCGCATCCCGCGTCCAGGGGCTACGCGTGCGAGAAGCCCTCGCGACTCGACTACTACCAGAACGGGCCGCAGCGCCTCACGAAGCCGCTGCGCCGGCGCCCCGACGGCGGCTTCGAGGAGATCGATTGGGACACGGCGATCCGCGAGGTCGCCGAGCGCTTCGCGGCCGTGCGCGACGCCCACGGCGGCGAGTCGATCTTCTACTACGGCGGGGGCGGGCAGGGGAATCATCTGCCGGGCGCCTACGGCAGCAGCACGCGCAGGGCGCTCGGCTCGATCCACCGCTCGAGCGCCCTCGCCCAGGAGAAGACCGGCGAGTTCTGGGTCGCGGACAAGATGCTGGGAGCCTACTCCCGCGCGGACTTCGAGCACTGCGAGGTCGCGTTCTTCCTCGGCAAGAACCCGTGGCTCTCCCACAGCATCCCGCGCGCGCGGGTCACCTTGCGGGAGATCGCCAGAGACCCCGCGCGCTGCCTGATCGTGGTGGACCCGCGGCGCAGCGAGACCGCCGAGATCGCCGACATCCATCTCCAGGTGAAGCCCGGCACCGACGCCTGGCTGCTGGCCGCCCTGGTCGCCGTGCTGGTGCAGGAGCGTCGGGTCGCGCGCGACTGGCTCGCCGCCCACGCCGGGGGGCTCGAGCAGGTGCTGCCCCACTTCGAGGCGCTCCCGGTGGGCGAGTACTGCGCGGCCTGCGGGGTGCCGGAGGAGACCGTCCGCGCCGCCGCCCTCCGCATCGCCTCCGCGTCGAGCCTCGCCAGCTTCGAAGACCTCGGCGTCCAGATGAACCGGCATTCGACGCTCGTCTCCTACCTGCACAAGCTGCTCGTCTTCCTGACCGGAAACTTCGGCAAGCCGGGCGCCGCGTACGTGCCCGTGCCGTTCGTGCCGCTGGCCGTCGGCAGGGAAGGCGCCGGGGGCGGGGGGCGCCGCACGCCGGTGACGGGCGCCCGCGTCATCGGCGGCCTCACGCCGTGCAACGTGATCCCGGAGGAGATCCTCACCGACCACCCGAAGCGCTTCCGCGCGCTGCTCGTCGAGAGCGGAAACCCGGCGCACTCCCTCGCGGACAGCGCGCGCATGCGCGAAGCCCTCGCCGCCCTCGAGCTCGTCGTGGTGATCGACGTCGCCTTCACCGAGACGGCGCGGCTCGCCCACTACGTGCTGCCGGTCGCAAGCCAGTTCGAGAAGGCGGAGGCCACCTTCTTCAACTTCGAGTTCCCGCACAACTACTTCCACCTGCGCAAGGCGCTGCTGCCGCCGCTCCCGGGCCTCTTCTCCGAGGCCGAGCTCCATGCCCGCCTCGTCGAGGCGCTGGGCAAGCTGCCCGCCGGAGCGGTGTCGGCGCTGCGCGCGGCGTGGCGAGAGGGACGCGCGGCCTTCCGGCAGAAGTTCTTCGAGCTGGCGGCCGCGGACCCGCAGCTCGTGGGGGTGGCGCCGGTGGTGCTCTACCGCGCGATCGGCGACCTCCTGCCCGAAGGTCTGGCGGAGGGCGCCGGCGTCTGGGCGCTCTGCCAGATCGCGGCGCAGCGCCACGGGAAGTCGCTGGCGCGCGCGGGCTTCGGCGGCGAGCCCGGCGACGCCGGGGACGCCCTCTTCGACGCGCTGCTCTCGAGCAAGAGCGCCGTGGTGTTCGCGACCGACGCCTGGGAGGAGAGCTTCGAGCGCCTGGGGACGCCGGGCCGCATCCAGCTCGCGGTGAGCGAGCTCTTCGACGAGCTCGACGGCCTCGCCACCGAGACGCCGCCGGGCGCCAGCGCCGAGTTCCCGTTCCTGCTCTCCGCCGGCGAGCGCCGCTCGTTCACCGCCAACACGATCATCCGCAACCCGGACTGGCGCCGAAAGGACCGCGCGGGCGCGTTGCGCATGAATCCGGAGGACGCGAAGCGTGTGGGCGTGGCCGAGGGCGGGCGGGTTCGCCTCTCGACGAGACGCGGCAGCGCCGAGGTCGCCGTCGAGCTCTCGGATCGCATGCAGCCGGGCCACCTCGCGCTCCCGAACGGCCATGGCCTCGACTTCCCGGACGCCCGCGGCGGCCGGGTGCAGACGGGCGTCGCGCCCAACGACCTCACGCGCGGCGAGGATCGGGACTGGCTGGCCGGCACCCCCTGGCACAAGAGCACGCCCGCACGGGTAGAGGCGCTCTGAGGGCGCCGGCGCAAGCCGCACCCTGCTGCCACCCGGCCGGGCGCTACCCGACGCCGGAGGGTGCCGCCGGCGGGAATCTGGCCGAAGCTCTGCTCGCGGCGCCCCGTCCCAAGGAGACCCCATGACCCCCCACGCAGCCATCCAGCTCTTCGCAAAGACGCTCGACAATCTCGAGAAGTGGATGAACAAGGCGGAGGAGCACGCGAAGGCCCGCTCCTTCGACGTGGACGTGCTGGCCCGCGCCCGCCTGGCCCCCGACCAGTTCGACTTCGTGCAGCAGGTTCAGTCGGCCTGCGACCAGGCCAAGTACGCCGCGGCCTACCTGAGCGGCGCCAAGCCGCCCACCCATCCCGACACCGAGAAGACGCTCGCCGAGGCCCGCGAGCGGATCCGCAAGTGCACGAGCTTCCTCGCCAGCGTGGGCGAGAAGGAGCTGGCCGGCGCCGAGGAGCGCAAGGTCGCCCCGCCCTGGCTCGGCGGCCGCTGGCTGCGGGGTAGCGACTATCTCGTGGAGCTGGCGGTGCCGAACTTCTTCTTCCACGCCACGATGGCCTACGCCATCCTGCGCCACAACGGCGTGCCCCTCGGCAAGGCGGACTACATCGGCGGGCTGACGACGCACGAGGGGTAGCACCCGCGCGGTCGCATCCGGCGAAGGCGGCGGTCTCCCCTTGGAGATCGGTGCGGGCGCATGGTAAAAGAGCCCTGGAGGGGGTGGGGGAATGCAGAGGAGCTGGAAACACGAAGTGTCGCTTCAGCGTTGGGGCGATGCTCCCGGCGGCGGCGCGTCGAGCTCGGCCAGCGTCACCTCGCGCGCCTCGCGCGCGCTGCGGTCCGCCGCCAGCGCGAAGGCGAGGGTGCGGCGGGCGTCCGCGGCGTCCTGGGCGGGGGCGCGACCCTCGAGCAGCGCGTCCACGAAGTCGATGCCGCCGAGCCGGAAGGACTCGGCCCAGTCGACGGCGAGATCGTGGAAGGCGCGCGTCTCGCCGTCCCGGTAGAGCACGACCGACGGCTCGTCGAGCAGCTTGCCCGTGCAGCGGTTCACCCAGATGATGCCCTCGGTGCCGTGCACTTCGATCCGGTCGTCGCTCACGTAGTACTTCGAACGCACGCGCATCGCGATCGAGGCGATCACCTCCCACGAACCGAAACGCGGCAGGTCGCCGGCGTATCGCCACGAGATCAGGGCCGGACCATCGAGCCAGGCGTCCGGTCCGAGCGGCGTCCAGTGGATGAAGGCGTGCACGCGCTCCGGCTCGGCGGGCACGAAGAAGCGCGCCATGTTGAAGCAGTGGTAGCCGTGGTCGAAGGTCGTGGCGCCTCCGCCACAGAGCTCGGGGCGAAGCCGCCAGGCCTGGGTCTTCGGCTCGACCTGCCAGCCGTCGGCGAAGCGTCCCGCCGCGGTCTTGATCCGCACCGAGACCGGGATGCCGATCGCGCCGGAGTCGACGAGCTCCTTCGCCTTCCGGTGCGGCGGATAGAACATGAAGTTCTCGAAGACGCGCAGCGTGCGCCCGCTGCGGCGAGCGGCCTCGGCGATGCGGTCGAGCTCGGCGAGGGTGCGCGCGGGAGGCTTCTGGAGCGAGACGTGCTTTCCGGCTTCGAGCGCCGCCACGGCGTGGTCGGCGTGCAGGTGGTGCGGCGTCAGGATCTCGAGGGCGTCCACCTCGGGGTCGAGCAGGAGCTTCTCGAGCTCGGCATGGATGCGCACGGGCGCACCGCGCGCGAAGGCTTCGGCGGCCCGCTCGGCGCGCTGGACGTCGGGATCGCAGACCGCCGCGATCCGGGCGCGCGGATGATCCAGGTAGCCGAGCGCCTGGAGGCCCGCGATCCGACCGCAGCCGACGATGCCGACGCGCAGCTCGCTGCTCATGAGCCGGAAGCGTACCGCCCGGGCGCCGTCACCGCGCGGGGCTGTGCTGCTGCTCGCGGCGGCGGGAGAGGAGGCCGTCCCACGCGCAGGCGGTGATCAGGAAGTACAGCGCCCCGCGCGCAGCGGTGGCCAGCGCCGCGCTCCGCGTCCATCCAGCGGCGGCCGCCTCGCCAGCGACGATCGCGAGCACACAGATTCCGACGAAGCTCGTCATCGCCACCGTCCAGACCCGGAACTGCCGGACCGCGGCGCGGTCGGCGAGCCCGAGGGCCGCCCGCCGCCGCGAGCGGGACGCCTCGAGCGCGGTCTCGATGCCGGACCAGAGGAACGGCACCGCGATCGAGAGCTGGACGGCGTGGGCGCTCGCCAGCGTGTCGTCGTAGGCCGCCCAGGAGGGCTGCGCGGCCCAGTCCCAGAGCATCGCGCCGATCTGGAAGGCGGCGCTCCCGATCAGGAGCAGCAGGGAGAGCGGACCTTCGGGCCGGAAGACGCGCCAGGTGAAGACGCCGAGGGCGATCAGTCCGGCGCGCATCGCCACGTCGCCGCCGCCGACGAGCAGGGCGCTCGCGAGGCCGCCGCCCAGGGCCTGGCCGAGGGGAATCAGGGCGAGGCCCGTTCCGCCCACCAGGATCGCGGCGGCGGCGAGCCGGTGAATGCTCCACGCGCCACCGGCGCGGACCTGCGCGGCGAGGCGCAGGCCCGCCAGCAGCCCCGCCGCCCCGAACGCGAGCCTTCCGGAGACGAGCAGCAGATTCTCGAGCGGCATCCGATCCTCCCTGCCTCGGCCGGCCGGTCCCAGCGTCATCGACCGCAACTCGCTTCCCATTGAATGGCCGGAGCCCGCCCTTTGGGGCTGCCCCGCTCCGCATCGCGATGGACGCCGCTCCTGACGGATGCGACTATCGAATCTTTGGAGAGGCGCGCGTGACCCGGACCGCTCGCTGGTCGCTCTGGTGTGCGGCAGTCGTGCTGGCCTGTGTCACGGGCCCGGAGCAGACGCCGAGGGCCTCGGCGCAGGGGGCCGAGGTCGCGCCGCCGCCGCCCGGCAAGCTCTTCTCGGACCAGGAGCTCGACGAGCTCGTCACCCGCGTGGCGCTCTACCCGGACCCGCTCCTGGCCCTCGTGCTGCCGGCGTCGACGAACCCGATCCAGATCGTGCAGGCGCAGCGCTTCCTCGACCAGAACACCGGCGAGCAGCCGCCGAGCGACTGGGATCCCGCGATCGTCTCGCTCTGCAACTACCCCGAGATCGTCCAGATGATGAGCGACGACCTCGACTGGACGCAGGCGCTCGGCGACGCCGTCGCGGCCCAGCAGGCCGACGTGATGGACGCCGTCCAGCAGGCGCGCGCCCAGGCCCAGGCGGCCGGCAACCTCCAGACGACGGAGCAGCAGAAGGTCGTGGTCGAGCGGGAGGTCGTGAAGATCGTGCCGGCGGACCCGGAGGTGATCTACGTCCCGCAGTACGACCCGCAGGTCATCTACGTGCCGAGCCCGGCGCCCGTCGTGAGCTACTACCCGCCGCGGCCCTGCTACTGGTGCCAGGCGGCCGCGTTCGGAACCAGCATGTTCATCGGCGCCGCGACCGCCGCCGCCTTCACAGCCCCGTTCTGGGCCTTCGACTGGCACCACCACGACATCGGCTGGGGCCACCACGGCGGGGGCGACTTCGACTTCGACATCGACCGCGACATCGACATCAACAACAACATCTCGAACATCAACAAGAACGTCGTCAACAAGGGCAACGGCAACCAGTGGAAGCCGGACAAGAACCGGCCGGGCAATCGGCCGGGCAGCGGGAGCGGCGCCAACCGGCCGAACCGCCCGAACCGGCCGGAGGGTGGGTGGAACAACCCGAACCGGCCGGGTGCGGGGAAGCCCGGCGCGGGGCGGCCGAGCACGCAGCCGGCGCGTCCCGGCGAAGGTCCGGGCGCAGGCGGGGGTCGGCCCGGGGCGGGGACCGCCCGCCCGGGCAAGGAGCGCCCCGGCGGCGTGGCCGGGCGGCCGACCACGCGGCCCGCGGAGCGACCTGGCGCCGGCGGTCGGCCCGCGGCCGAGCGTCCGGGCGGCGCGCAGCAGCGGCCCTCCACCCGCCCGCAGACGCGTCCCGGCGGGCAGAAGACCCGCGAGGCCAAGGCGTTGGGCGGCTACAGCAGCGGCCGGGACGCCACGCGGCAGAGCCAGCGCGGCTCCGCGAGCCGCGGCAAGTCGTCGATGGGCTCCTCGCGCAGCGAGGTGCAGTCGCGCGGGGGCGGGGGCGGCGGCGGCAAGTCCATGAGCGGCTACAAGGGCGGCGGCCGCTCCTCGGCCCACAGCAGCCGCGGCTCGTCGAGCCGGGGCGGCGGCGGGGGAGGTCGCGGCGGCGGCGGCGGCGGTCGCGGCGGCGGGCGGCGCTAGCGATGCCCGGACACCCGAAGCGTGCACAGCGAGAGACACGAGGCGGAGAACTCGACATGATCGACGCTCGACCTTCCCTTCGCGCAGCCGCGCTCCGGCTCGCGCTCGCCGCGGGGCTCGGCTTCGGCGCGCTCGTCGCCGCCCTGCCGTTGCCGGCGGCGGCGCAGACCGAGCCGCCTGCGCAGCCGACGGAGACCGCGCCGGCGCAGAGCACGTTCGCGAGCCCCGAGGCGGCCGCGCAGGCGCTCGTCGACGCGCTCGGCAGGGCCGAGGACGCCTCCTCGTTCAAGGCGCTCTTCGGCACGGCGCGCTACGGCGACCTCCGCGGCAGCGCGGACGCCGTCGAGTGGCGCGAGGACCGGCTCGAGCTCCACCGGGCCGCGCAGGAGAAGCTCGCCATCCGGCGCGACGCGGACGATCTCGCGGTCCTGGTGCTCGGTCTGAAGGCGTGGCCCTTCCCGATCCCGCTGGTGCAGCAGGGCGGCGCCTGGCGCTTCGACACCGACGCCGGCGTCGAGGAAATCCTGAACCGCCGCATCGGCGAGCACGAGCTCGCCGCGATCGAGCTGCTGCGCGCCTACGTCGACGCGCAGGTCGAGTACGCGAGCGAGGACCGCGACGCGGACGAAGTGCTCGAGTACGCGCAGCGCCTGCTGAGCCCGACCGGGACGAAGGAGGGCCTCTACTGGCCGGACGACGGCAGCGAGCCGAGCCCCTTCGGCGAGTTCGTCGCCAGCGCGAGCGCCGCGCCCTACAAGGGCCAGGGCAAGGTCGGCGACCCCTACCGCGGCTACTACTTCAACGTCTTGACGCAGCAGGGGCCGCACCCGCCCGGCGGCGCCTACGGCTACGTGATCAACGGCAACATGATCGCGGGCTTCGGGTTGCTGGCGTTTCCGGCGGAGTACGGGAAGTCGGGCGTCATGAGCTTCCTCGTGAGCCATCAGGGCCGGGTCTACCAGAAGGACCTCGGCCCGAAGACGGCGGAGCTCGCGCGCGAGATCCGGTCCTACGACCCGGACGACACCTGGACCGAGGTGACCGACAGCGAGTCGTGAGAACCGGACGGCATCGCCATCCGGTTCTCGCCGAGCCCTCGCGCCGAAGCTTCAGGGGCGCCCGTTCTCGTCCCCTTCGGGTCGCGAGTAGAAGAAGTAGTCGGCGGTGTAGGGTACGAACGCCTTCTTGCCGACGTCCCCGGCCGCCGAGCAACCGGCCTCGGGCGCGACGCCGCCGGCGGTGTTCACCCGCTGGATCTGGGTCGTCGCCGTCAGGGCGTTGCCGCCGGCGGGTCCGGCTACGGTGCCGACGGTCTCGAGCAGGAGCCAGGGAATCGCGCCCGGCGCGACGAAATCCGGGTCCGAGGACGGCGTGTCCAGCTTGACCCAGACGCTGCTCGTGTCCCGCGAGTGCTGCCAGGTCGGGCGGAACGAGTCGGGCTCGAGCGGGTTGGGGCTGAAGAAGTGCGTGGTGAGCTGCCTGCCGTGGTCGTCGAACAGCGTGGCCTCGGGCGTGAAGAGCACCCACGCGAACTGGGAGCCCGAAGGCAGGCAGATGTAGTTCTGCGTACCGACCGCGTGGCCCACGAGGAACGCCTTGCTCCCCGCATCCACCTCGAGATCGAAGGGCACCGGCGGCGGCTTGACCCGCCTGGCGTCGGCGGGCAACGCCTGCAAGATCGTGAGGGCCACGGCGAGAGCCGTGGCGCAAGCGATCGGCAGCGAACGGGCGACTCGATTCCGTTCATCGTGGGGCTTCATACCATTCTCCTCTGGCGCGGGATGCGCGGGTTGTGGGAACGCCGCGATCCTACGGAGAGGGCGGAGGGAAGCCGTTACCGCCCGTGTACCGATTCCTTACCTCGCCGGAGGGCGTCCTCACGAGCGGCTCGCGAGGGGGCTCTATTGGCAAGCGCACGCGCGACCGACGTTCACTCCGGCTGCTGCGGCCGTCGTGAGGTCGGTGCAGCGGTGGGGCTGCAAGGCGCCGTCGACGTGACAGCCCAGACCCATGCCGCAGGAGACTGCGTCGGCGGCCAGAGCCTGCGTCGCACCGAGGGCGGTCAGCACGGCCAGACACTGCTCGTTCGTTCCGCTGCTGCCGGCGTAGCCCGCCGTGCCGGGGTCGTCGTAGGCGCGGCCCTGGGCGGCGCAGGTGCTCTCGCAGTCGGCGCCCGCGTCGCCGAGGAACCAGCAGAAGCCCCCGACTTCCGCCGTGCAGGGGAGGGCCCCCGCCAACGTCATCGCGAACCCGTCGGTGAGCTCGTCGATCGCCTGCTGGAACTCGGTCACGTCACCCTGCGTCGGGCAGAAGGAGCCTTTCGCGGCGGCCTTCGCCTCCGCCTTCAGCCAGGCCGAGGTGAAGTGGGCGGCGCACTTCGAGAAGTCCGGGCCGGCCTCCTTCAGCAAGGCTTTGGCGTACGCCGCCTGACGGCAGGCCATGTAAGCGCCCGCCAGCTTGTTCTTGGTCGCCTCGCACTTCTGCTCCTGCGTCGCGGCGTGGGCCGCCGAGAACGCCAGCACGGGAAGGAGGCAGGTCCCGAGGAGTAGGATTCGCTTCATGCCACGACCCGTCAGGGAGTGACCGGCTTCAGAGACTCGTAGTTCGGGTCGTAGTAGGGCCCGAGCTGGTTGAGCTGCTCGCGCGCGACGGCCGCCTTCTCCTCGACGCTCTTCGTCGTGAAGACACTCCGTGCGTCGTCGCGCGCGGAGCGCACCAGCTGCATCAGGTCTTCGTACGCCGGGAGCGTGGCCTCCAGGCCCTCGCCCTTCTCGAGGTCGCCCGCGAGCTGACTGGCCTGCATCTTGATACCGCGGATCTTCTGCTTCAGGCGCTGGTAGGAGCGCGCTTGTCCCGATCCGACCGTCGGGACGGGCTGCTTGTAGAACGTGTCGTAGAGATCCTGCGCAGCCCTTTCGAGCTGTCTTGCGGTCTCGGTGACCTTCCCCTGGTCCCAGGGCGCGAGCTCGGCCCCAGCGCTGCCGGCCGCGAGCGAGAGCGAGACCGCGGCGAAGATGGGCACGAGGCAGCCTGTCGGCATGGGCGCTCCTCCTTCGTGGGCGGGTCGGATTCTATCACGAAGCAGGCAGGTTTTGGCTGTCTCGCTACACCGAAGGCGTTCAGGAAGGGGAGGGAGGTTTCGCTTCCGGGAGTCCGGCGTGAACCGGGCCCGTAACACTGATCCTCCCTGGTGCGGCACGCAACAGCGGCCTCTCCTTGTCCCGTCCGTTTCCAGATACGCACTACGCCTCTCGGCGCGCCGCACTGTCCTCCTCCACGCGTTGTCGCCGCGCGATTCGTCCGGCCGGGTTGATCCCCTTCCTGAGCGCCTTCGGCTCGTC
>Ga0105107_10002810_pt1 | contig 11529 bp, 10 predicted proteins | sample PPLLaktember2015_6_FD_79335 | JGI IMG/M metagenome (GOLD analysis project Ga0105107, IMG submission 79335) | Freshwater sediment microbial communities from Prairie Pothole Lake near Jamestown, North Dakota, USA - PPLs Lake P8 Core (1) Depth... | ecosystem: Environmental > Aquatic > Freshwater >... | reverse complement strand
GCCAACCGCACGCAGTATCAACTGCGCCACGAGCGTTCTGAACGGAGGGGAACCAGCGGACATCGCGACGTCTCCGCCCATTCTCACTAGCAAGGACAATGCCAGGCCGACGCGCGTGAATGATCCATTCACGCGCGGCTCAGGGTGCTGGGACTGTGTAGCAACGACACCCAGTACCCGTCGTACCCGTCGTACCGGACGTACGTGACCTACTCGCCCCTCACTCCCCTCGCAGCGCGATGACTGGATCGACGCGAATGGCGCGGGCCGCGGGCAGCGCGCACGCCAACACGGCGGCCACGACCGTCACACCGGCGATGGCCACGAGCGTCAGCGGATCGGTCGCGGGCACCTGGTACAACAACCGCGTCATCGCGCCGCCGAGCGCCAGCGCCGCCGCCAGCCCGATACCCAGGCCCATCGCCGCAAGACCCATCCCCTCGAGCAGCACCAGTCCAAGCACGTTCCTGATCGATGCGCCGAGCGCGAGCCGCACGCCCAGCTCGCGAGTGCGCTGCGCCACGGCGTAGGCCATCACGCCGTAGATGCCCACGGCTGCCAGCACGGCGGCGATCACCGCGAAGACGACGAGCAAGGTCGTGTTCAGCCGTCGGTCGGCCATCATCTCGGCCACGACGGCATCCAGGGGCCGGGGCGCCTGCAGCGGCACCGACGAGTCGAGTTCCCGGACGATGCTCCGGACCGACGGCAGCACGGCCATGGGATCGCCCGTCGTCCGGACCACGAGCGTCGAGACAGAGTCCTGCCCCTGGCTCATCGGCAGGTACGTCTCCGGCCGCACCGCGGATTCGTAGCCGGTGCGCCGGGTGTCCGCGACCACCCCGACGATCGTCATCCACGGGGCCTGCGACGCGAGCGCCCCGTACTTCATGCGCCGGCCGATCGGCGACACGCCCTCGAAGAACTGGCGGGCCATCGTCTGGTTGATGATGACGGACGGGGGTGAGCTGATGGTGTCCGTGTGGTCGAAGAAGCGGCCGTCGAGCAGGCGAACGCCCATCACCTTGAAGTAGCCGGGCGTCACACTGTCGACGGGCACCTCGACGCTCTCCTCTGGTGTGAAGTCCTGGCGTCCTTCGATGCTGAAGTTGGTCGAGTTGGGGGTCGCACTGAGAAAGATGGACCCGATGGTGGCCGCGCCTTCGACGCCTCGCAAGGCTCCGACCCGCTGGACGAGGCGCTCGTAGAATTCCGCGCGAGGCGCGCCGTCCTGATAGCGCGGGCCGAGCAGAGCGAGCCGCGTGGAGAGCACCCTGTCGGTGCGTAGCCCGAGATCGACGCGCTGCATCGCGGCGAAACTCCGCAGCATCAGGCCCGCGCCGACGAGCAGTACCACCGCCAATGCGATCTCCGCCACGACGAGACCGCGCCGGAGGATGCGACCCAGCCCCGTGACGCCGCGGCCACCGTCCTTCAAGGAGTGTCCCGGCTCGGTCTGCGCGGTCTGGAGGGCCGGCGCCAGCCCGAACAGCAGGCCCGTGACGAGCGAGAGCCCCGCGGTGAACGCCAGAACGCCCCGGTCGATCGCCAGCGATTCGATGCGCGGCAGGCCAGCGGGCGCCAGGGCGATGAGCGCGTTCAAGCCGAGCCAGCCGAGTCCGAGACCGGCCAGCCCTCCAATGACGGCCAGCAGCACGCTCTCGGTCAGCAACTGTCGAACGATACGCGCACGCCCGGCGCCGATCGCCGCACGCAGCGCGAACTCCCGCTCGCGAACGGATGCGCGCGCGAGGAGCAGGTTCGCCACGTTCGCGCAGGCGATGAGCAGCACGCACGCCACGGCGCCGAGCAGCACGACAATCGCCGGGCGCACGTTCCCGACGATCTGCTCGTGGTAGTCGACGACGTGGACGCCGTAGCCCTTCTGGTTGGGGAACTCGGCCAGGATCGAAGCGTTGACGCGCTCGAGATCCGCCTGAGTCTGCGCGACCGACACGCCGGGCTTGCGCACGCCGACAACCTGCAGCCAGATGCTGTTGCGGCCGGCGCGCGCGCCCTCGACGTTCGTGGTGGGCACCCAGAACCCGGTGTCCGCCGACGGGAACGCGAACGACGCAGGCATCACGCCAATCACCTGCATGTCGCGGCCGCTCATCTGAATCGTCTCGTTCACGACGTCGCGACGACCGCCGAAGCGGCGCTGCCAGAGTCCGTACGACAGCACCACGACGCGCGCGTTGGCGAGCTCCTCCGCGGTTGTGAACGTGCGGCCCAGAACGGGGGCGGCGCCCAGCACCTCGAACAGATTGGCCGAGCAATGGGCCCCCGGGAGCCGTTCCGGATCGCCGTCGCCCGTGAACGTCCAGTTCTGCTGATTGAAGACGGCGAGACCATCGAACGTCGTGTTCCAGTCCCGATAGTTCGCGTAGTTCGGGTACGAGTGCCAGTCCTCGCGCACCGAGATGCGCGCGTTGTCCATCCAGACCATGGCGAGGCGTTCGCCGTTCCAGAACGGCAACGGGCGCATCAACACGCCGCTGGCCACGCTGTAGATCGCGGTGTTGGCGCCGATGCCGAGCGCGAGCGTCAGCGTGGCGACCAGCGTGAACCCCGGCGCGCCACGAAGAGAGCGCAAGCCGTACCGGACGTCCTGGACGAAGATCTCGAGGCCGCCTCCTCCGCGAACGTCGTAGCCGGCGTCCTGGAGAAGGGCGCGCTGCCCAACGCGGCGCCGGGCCTCGTGACGCGCCTCGACGGGCGGCAGACCGCCGCGCTCGAGCTGGGACGCGAGCTGGTCCTCGTGATGCGCGAGCTCTGCGCGGATCTCGGCCGTGACCCGCTCGCGGTCGCGCGTGCCGCGCCACCGGTCACGGATCACTCTCATCCATCCCATCATCGACCTCCCGCGAGGCTCATGCCTCGAGCACAAGGCCCACGGCGCCCGTGAGCCGCCGCCAGCTTGCGGTCTCGGCCTCGAGCTGCTTCCGGCCCAGGCGCGTGAGCTCGTAGAACCGCGCCCGCCGATTGTTGTCGGAGAGGCCCCAGGCGGAGTCGATCCACCCACGCTGCTCCATCCGGTACAGCGCGGGATAGAGCGACCCTTCCTCCACGCTCAGGACCTCGGCGGACAGGGCGTGAAGCCGGACCGAGATTCCATAGCCGTGCATGGGGCCGGACGCGAGCACCTTGAGCACGAGCATGTCCAGGGTGCCGTGGAGCTGATCCGCGTTGGTACGCATTTCGGCTCATTAGACGTTCTAGGGGAGAGATCGGTTCGCGGGTCTTGGCGGCGGCTTGGGAATGAACGCCGCGCCTGGGCTAGAGTCTCCCGATGGCCGAACTCAAGACTCGCAAGACCGGCGCCAGGGTGAGCACCTTCCTGGATGCGATCCCCAACGCGCAGCGGCGGGCTGACTGCCGCACGATCGCCAAGCTGATGAGCAAGGCGACCGGCGCCCCGCCGAAGATGTGGGGTCCCAGCATCGTCGGCTTTGGCGACCGCACCTACACGTCCGCCAGGGGACGGGAGGTGGCATGGTTCGAGGCGGGATTCTCACCGCGCGCACAGAACCTGACGGTCTACCTGATGGGCGGCGCGAAGCGCGATCCGGCGCTTCTGAAGAGGCTCGGGCCGCACTCGACCGGAGCGTCCTGCCTCTACATCAAACGGCTGGCCGATGTGAACCTGGCCGTGCTCGAGGAACTCATCGACGGATCGCTCAGGGTCACGCGCGAGTCCACTACCTCTGAAACGACTCGCTCCGCCCGGCCGCGGAAAGCTTGATCAGGTACGCCTCGGGGTCGGCCTGGAAGGCTTCGCGCAACTCGCGGAGGCTCGACGCGCCGCCGTAGCTCACGGCCGAGCACAGGTGCTTCAGCATGTCGCGGATGACCAGTCGGGCCGAGCCTCGGGCGGGCACGCTCACCTCGAGGCCCTCGGCCCCGAAGGCCTCCACTTCGCGCGGCGAGGCTTCTTCGAGATCCAGCCGATCGCGGACGGCCGCGAGCGACGCCATGCCGCGAAACACCTTGAACGGCACCGACACGAGCTTCTGTGACTCGGGCAGCAGCACGGACTTCAGCACCACGTCGCCGGGCGTTTCCTCCGTGCCGGCGAACGCACTGCCGAGCATCACGCAGTCGCCTCCGAACATGAGTGCTTCCGCGATGCTGCCATCGCGCCGGATCCCGCCGTCGGCGATGATCGGCACGCGCTCGCCGGCGGCCCGGCGGCACTCCACGAGCGCTTCGACCTGTGGCACGCCGAAGTTGGTGGTCAGTCGCGTCGTGCAGCCGCCGCCCGGGCCGATACCGACCTTGACGGCGCTCGCACCCCGCTCAACGAGGAACCTCGTGCCATCGGCCGTGGCGACGTTGCCGGCGACCACGTCGATCCCGTCGTGCCGCGATCGAAGCTGCTCCAGCGCACGAGCCATCACCTGCGAGTGTCCATGGGCGAGGTCGATCACGAGGGCGTCGGCGCCAGCGCGCACGAGTTCGGTCGCGCGCTCCAGGTAGTCGCCGGTGGCGCCAACCGCGGCAGCCACACGCAAGCGACCCTGATCGTCGCGCGTCGCGAACGGATGCCGCCGGCTCTTCAAGAGATCCTTGGCCGTGATCAGGCCCGCCACCGAGCCGTCGGCGCCGACGAGCGGCAGCTTCTTGATCTTGTGGGTCACCATCAGGCGCTCGGCCTCGGCAAGCGCGATGGGACCGGTGTGGGTGACCAGGCGCTCGCGGGGCGTCATGCGGTCGCGCACGAGCACGTCGGTTGGCGCGAAGCGGACGTCGCGTTCCGTGAGGAGCCCCTTGAGCCGGCCCGCGCCGTCCACGACGACCAGCGTGCCGACGCGCGTGCGCTCCATCTGCCGAACCGCGTCGGCCACCGGCACGTCCTCGCCGATCGTGTGCGGGTCGGTGATCGTGCCGTGCTGCGTGCGCTTCACGGCGCCGACCTCGGCCACCTGGGGCCCGACGTCGCCGGATCGGAATCCGCGATCGATCACGCCGATGCCGCCCTCCTCGGCCAGCACGGTGGCCATCGCGGCGCGTGTGATCGTGTCCATGTTGGCCGAGACGATCGGCCGCTGGAGCGTGACGTGCTCACTGAACCGCGCACTGAGATCGATGGCCGCCGGGTCGCGGCTGGGTACCACACCCAACCTCGGCCGGAACAGGAAGTCGTCGAACGTGCAGCCGCGGACGACGTCGAGAAGGTCCATGAGGAGGTACGGTACCAGAAGCGACGCGCCTTGGAACGCCTGGCTCGGGGCGATTGCCGCAGGACCTCACCCTCCCCACCCCGATCCGTCCTTGTGACCCCGGAGGAACAGGCGTAGAGTGCGATGAGGAGGTGCAGTGATGACCTCTCCGGTCAAGTGCGCCCATCCAGCCTGTGAATGCCTCGTTCCAAGAACCGGTCCCTTCGGCAAGTACTGCTGCGAGCACTGCAAGCACGCCGGGCAGATCTCGGAGCTTCGCTGCAACTGCCAGCATGAGGAGTGCCGCACCGCGGGCAGGGAGGCGGGCCCGCTGACCGCGGGCGCCCGATAGGACCTCGCCGAAGCGGCGAGCGAAGCGAGCGTTTCGCGAAGGCGGGCCTACGCCGCCGACGCGCGCTGCGCCGGCAGGCTTTCGCGCGCGGCAAGCCGTTCGGCGCGCTGGCGCAGACCGATCAGCATGCGCCTTGTCATGACGAAGGCCGCCGGCTCCAGAAGCGCCATGAAGAGCCGCCACCGGAGACCCGTGGGAACGTTCGCGCGATTGCGGGTGACGATCCGCGTGCGATGGGCGTCGATCGGATAGAGACCAAACTCCCAGGCCCAGCGGAAACCGTCCTGCTCGCCACCGAGCACGAGCGCTGAGTTCTCGTCGACGCGGTGCACCGGAAAACCGCCGCTCCGACCCATGGGAATCACATCGCCCACCTCGAGCGTCTGGAACCCCGGCAGGAGATCGTCGGCGCTGGGCGCATCGAGATAGCCGAACAGCCGATCGAGCCAGTCGTAACTGTAGAGACCGCCGCGGCGATATCCCATCTGCATCAACCACGGCCAGATGTGCTCGCGCCTGGCTTCCACCGTGATCGCCATGGTCGTGATGAAGTTGGCCTTGGGCACGAAGCCGTCACTGTGCATCTCGCGGGCACGCTCGGCGGCAGTCGAGCCCCACGTGCGGGACCACGGCCGCACGACCGCGCCGTACAGCACCGCCAGGACCACCGCCACACCGAACATCACGCCCACGAACAATCCCGTCGTCACGACCCACATCTCCAGGCGGCCTCGGACAATGCCCCCAAGTGAGCATCGGCCAGATTCCGCACGGGATTAGGGGGGGCACGTTCGATGCCAGTCGTCCTGCGGGCCCAATAGCGCTGTGGCGGCGCACAGCGGGGGAATTCTCACCACTGAGTCGGACGCTTTCCCCATCGGCCCATAGGGCTCCCCCGGACCGGTCACCGTGGGCACGGCGGGTGACATCTTCACCCCGGAAGGCCCGCGCCCCTGGCCTCGACGGTGGAAAGGTCTGCTGCTCGGGATGGCATCAATCCTGCACAAGTACGTGAACTGAAATGAAGTTACAGAATTCGAGGAGGTTGCATATGCGTCGCCACGTGATGGCCGTAATACTCGGACTGGGTGTGCTGGGCTTTGGTGCGAGTGCGTTTCAGGAGCAAGCCACGCTCATCCTCAAGTCCGGAACGCGGGTCAGCGGACAACTCGTCGATCTCAACGCGTCGGGGTTCACCATACGCGTCAGGGGTGACGAACGGCAGATTCCAAAGAACGACGTGGCCGTGATCGACTTCGGCTCGGGTGGGATTCGGCGGCCGTCGGAACTCAACGATCTGCGCGGACAGCACTTGGCGGTCCTGCGTGGAGGCGGCGTCGTGCTCGGCGAGTTCATCGACATCGGCGGCACGCACCCTTTGCGCCTGACTTTCGCGACGGCGTCTGGCGAACGCAATCTGTCGTCTGCCGACGTGGCCAGGATCTACCTCGCCCGACTGGCGGATGAAGAAGAAGAGGGCGTCAAGGACACGATACCCTCAACACCCTGGACGAACCGCACGGGACGCATCGTCACGGTGTCAGCTCGCCAGCAATGGACAGCGACTGGCGTCACGGTGACTCGGGGCCAGCGCATGGAGTTCGAGACGCGTGGACGGATCCAGGTCGATCCGAGTGGTCTCATGGCCGGATCTGGCGGAGTGACCGGTCGCTCGGACGCTGGGACTCCGGTTGAAGGTGCGCCGCTTGGCGCGTTGATCGCCCGTGTGGGCGGTGTGACTGGATGGACGGCGCGCGCGAGCGGTGCGGCGGGGGCCTTCCTGATCGGCACGCAGGACAGCGTCGTGATGCCCAATGGCGGCCAGCTCTTCCTCGGCGTCAACGACCGCGGGCTGGACGACAATCAGGGCTCGTTCGAAGTGAAGCTCATCGGCATCAGAGAACGCTAGCGCCGGCGACGCACACGATTGGCGCAAGCCGACGTGCGAGACCAGACGCGAGAGATTCAGGCGGCGGGCAGCGTGAGACGCGCCCGAAGGCCGCCGAGGGGGGCACGGTCGAGCAGGATCGTGCCCCCATACACTTCCGCGAGATCGCGGACGATCGCCAGGCCGATGCCCGACCCTGGGGCGGCCTGGTCGGCCCGCACGCCGCGTCCCAGCACGGCCTCACGCATCGACTCGGGCAACCCGGGACCATCGTCGTCCACGATGATGACCACCTGGGCGCCCTCCCGCCGTGCGTCGACGAGAACTCTCGACCGCGCCCATTTGCATCCGTTCTCGATGATGTTACCGAGCATCTCCTCGAGGTCCTCCCGCTGGCAGAGCACCGCCAGGTCCGCGGACACGGTGGACTCGAGGGTCAGCGCGCGGTCCGCATAGAGCCGCTGCAGCGTGCGGCAGATGCCATCGACGGCCTCGGCCAGTAACGCGCGTGTGCCCGCCGTGCCCGACGCGGCGGCCCGCGCATGCGCGAGGTGGTAGTTCACCTGCCGGGTCATGCGGGCGACCTGCTGCCCGATCGCTTCCGCCAGGTCGTCCTGTCCAGCGGCCTTCGCCCGCTCGGCCTCCTGCGCGAGCACCGCCAGCGGAGTCTTCAGTCCGTGCGCCAGGTCCCCGGCCTTCGAGAGCGCGCGCTGCACGGCGCGTTCCCGTTGTTCGATCAGCGCGTTCAGATCGTCGACGAGCGGCTGCACTTCACTGGGATACGCTCCTTCCACACGCGGAGCCCGACCGTCGCGCACGGCCACGAGTTTCTGGCGAAGCTGCTGCATCGGCGACAGCCCGCGCCGCACGAGAGACACGCCGACCACGATGCACACGAGCGCGAACGAGATCAGGGCGAAGTTGTGGGCGAAGAACCTCAGGTGAGGGAAATGAAGCACGATGGCCGTGGCGGCGGCGATGGCGACGGCGAGGAGACCGGCGGCCCAGAGCAGGGACCCGACGACCAAACGCCCTCGGAGCGATCGTTGCTGGGTCATGCGCCCGTGCTCATCCGATACCCGAGCCCACGCACGGTCTCGATCGCGTCGGCTCCGAGTTTGCGGCGCAGGCGCGCGATGAACACCTCCACGGTGTTCGAATCGCGATCCTGGTCGTGCGCGTAGATGTGCTCGCCGAGCTCGCCCTGGGACACGATACGGCCCTGCTGATGCATCAGATAGGACAGCGCTCGGAACTCGTGGCTGGTGAGGCGGACCGCGGTCTCGTTCACGGTCACGCGGGAGAGCCGCGTGTCGAGCGTGACCTTGCCGCATCGCAGCTCGGGGTGGCTCAGCCCGCTGGCCCGCCTTATCAGGGCGCGCAGCCGGGCGAGCAGCTCCTCCATGCGGAACGGCTTCGCCATGTAGTCGTCGGCGCCACTGTCGATTCCCTGGACCTTCTCGGTCCAGCTCGATCGCGCGGTCAGGATCAACACAGGAAACGACAGCCCGGCCTCACGCCAGCGGCGCAGCACCGTCAATCCGTCGCCGCGCGGCAGTCCCAGGTCGAGCACCACCGCATCGTAGCGTTCCGTCTGCGCCAGAAAATCCGCCCGCTCGCCATCCGCCGCACGGTCGACGGCATAGCCCGCCTGCTCCAGCGAGGAGGCAAGCCGCTGCGACAACGCGCGCTCATCTTCGACCACGAGAATCCGCACGGCGACTCCATCGTACCTGACGTACCCTCGCTGAACGCCGGCTGAACCGCTCGTTCAGCGGGCCTTCAGGCGTGCCGTTCCAGACTGCTCTCCCAAGGTCCCGCAGGAGGCAGTCATGGCCGGCCGTCGCAACCTCACTCTCGTCCTGGGCATCGTTGCGCTCGTCGCGATCCTCATGGTCATCCGGCTGTTCGGCGACGCGGTGTGGTCGTCGTTCGCCGCGATGCACGGCGGTGGCGGGCACCGATGAGCGACCGGGGGCTCGTGGCGGCCATCGGAGTCTGGCTCCGCCAGGTGCCGCAGGACGTCCGAGTGGCGCTGCGGGCGATCCGCCGGTCTCCGGCCGTGGCGGCCGTCGTGATCGGATCGATCGGTCTGGGCATCGGCGTGAACACCGCCGTGTTTTCGTGGTTGCAGACACTCCTGCTGAAGCCGCTGCCTGGCGTCCGCGATGCGTCGGCGTTTCACTTGGTCGAACCCGTGACCGAGACCGGTTCCTACCCGGGCACCTCCTGGCTCGAGTATCAGGACTTGTCGGAGCGCCTGCCGTCGTTCAGCAATCTCGTCGCATCCCGCATGGCGCCATTCAGCCTGGGCGCAGCGGACTGGTCGGAACGCACGTATGGCCAGTTCGTCTCCGGAAACTACTTCACGGCGCTTGGCCTCGGACCGGCGCTCGGACGGTTCTTCGGGCCCGAGGAGGCGGTGCGTCCGGGGGCCAGTCCGGTGGTGGTCATCTCGCACGGCCTGTGGCAGGCCCGATTCGGAGGCCTGCGGTCGGTCGTGGGCCAGACGATTCGCGTGAACGACCGCCCGATGACGCTGGTCGGTGTGGCCCCGGAGGGGTTCCAGGGCACGGCACTCGGGATCAGCCTGGATCTCTGGGTGCCGGCCACCATGGCACCTGCGCTCATCGACGGTTCACGCGAACTGGAGAACCGCGGGCAGCGGGGCTACGCGATCATCGGCCGGCTCCGTGGTGGCGCGCCGGCCGGAGAGGCCCAGCGCGAGTTCTCCGCGGCCATGCAGGAGCTCGCCCGCACCTATCCAGACACCAATCGCACGATCACCGGCGAGGTGCTGCCGTTCTGGCGATCGCCGCGTGGACCGCAACGCTTCATGATGGGCGCGCTGGCCACGCTGCAAGCCGCGATGCTGCTCGTACTGCTCGTGGTCTGCGCCAATACCGCGAACCTCGTCCTCGCCCGCGCCAGCACGCGGTCGCGCGAAACGGCGGTCCGCCTGGCCGTCGGCGCCGGGCGATGGCGCGTCGTTCACCTCGTGCTCACCGAGAGCCTGGTGCTGGCGATGGCCGGCGCCGCGCTGGGCGCGGCGATCGCAATGTGGGCCACGAACGCGATGCGTGCGGTGCCCTTCCCCACGCCGGCGGGCCTTCAGATTCGCTATCAGACGGACATCGACCTGTTGGGACTGGCGTTCGCGATGGCGCTCGGCGCGGCGGCCGGACTCGTATTCGGTCTTCCGCCCGCACTACAGCTCTCACGCATCGAGCCGCAACAGGCGCTGCGGGCCGGCACGAACAGCCCGGGGCGCAGCCGGGTGCGCGACTCGCTCATGGCCGTTGAGGTCGCCCTGGCGCTCGTGGTGCTCGTCGTGGCAGCCATGTTCCTGAAGCGCGACAGCCAGACTCGATCGATCGACCCTGGGTTCCGGCTCGAAGGCGTGCTCGTTTCCACGTACGACCTGCGCGGCCGGACCGTGAACGTCGCGGCGCCGTCGTCGCTGGACTTCGCCGCCAGACTCCTCGAGCGGCTGCGGGCCGTTCCCGGCGTGGAATCCGCCGCCATCGCCACGTCCGTGCCGCTCGACATCCACGGGCTTGGGTCTCGATCCTTCCGACTTGAAGGTCGCGCCCGGGAGGACGGCGCCGTCGATCAGGCGCTGTCGAACGTGGTCACGCCGGGGTACTTCGCCACGATGGGCATTCCGCTCATCGCCGGGCAGGATTTCGCGGAGCTGGGCGATACCGAGGCACCCGCGCAAGCCGTCGTGAACCAGGAGTTCGTCCGGCGGTACCTCTCCGGCATGGAGCCACTCGGCCGCCGATTCGAATCGGCCGGGCGGGACTTCACGATTGTCGGCATCGCCCGGGACTCGCGCTATGACTCGTTTACCGAACCGCCGACGCCGTTCATCTATCTCTCGTACCGGGATCGCCCGTCGCCGCTCGGCGAGATTCACCTGCGCACACGGCCGGGCCAGGAACTGACGCTCGCGTCCGCGGTACGGCGGGTGCTGAGCGGCCTCAACCCCACGCTCGCGCTCTACAACGTGCGCACGCTCGGCGACCACGTGGAGCGCAATCTGGTGTTCGAGCGGATTCCGGCGCGCCTGTTCGCCGTGCTCGGGCCGTTGCTCCTCGCGCTTGCCGCGATGGGCATCTATGCCG
>Ga0105107_10002809_pt1 | contig 11531 bp, 10 predicted proteins | sample PPLLaktember2015_6_FD_79335 | JGI IMG/M metagenome (GOLD analysis project Ga0105107, IMG submission 79335) | Freshwater sediment microbial communities from Prairie Pothole Lake near Jamestown, North Dakota, USA - PPLs Lake P8 Core (1) Depth... | ecosystem: Environmental > Aquatic > Freshwater >... | reverse complement strand
TCCCTTCGTGCAAGAGAGATTGTTCAGCAACTTCTGGAGTTTGCCCGCAAAAAAACGCCGGATAAGAAGAAGTTCGATGTGAACTCGGCGCTGAAGGAAGTTGTCTCAGTGATGAACGTGCAGCTTAAGGACAAAAAAATAAAGATGCGCGAAGAGTATTCCGAACTTCCTCTCATCATGGGAGATCAGAACCAATTGAAGCAGGTCTTCCTGAATATTATTAATAATGCTGTTGACGCATTGCCTGGAGGCAGAGGAGAGATTACCGTTGGTACTCATCTTAGTGAAAGCTATGCGGTCATTGAAATCAGGGATACCGGTCCCGGCATCGCTGCTGATGTCCTGCCGAGGATATTTGAGCCTTTCTTTACTACCAAGAAAGCAAAGGGGACAGGGTTGGGGCTTCCGATCAGCTACAAAATAATTCAAAGCCATAATGGCAAGATAGACGTGAAGAGTAAAAAAGGCGAGGGAACCGTCTTTAGTATTTCCTTGCCCCTATACAGCGAAAACCGGGAACAGGTTCGGCAGTTCACGCCGAAGCTCTCCAAAAGTTATTAAATATTGACAGTCAGTATCTTCTGGACGATGTCAGGATAGGTTGCGATCAAACGCAGTTCATCGTCCGTCAGCGGCTTTTGTGTGTGCAGGTTTGCATACTGTACGAGTTCCAATATCCTTCTTGCTTCATTGTCGTCATGGAAGTGTATTCCCATGTTGTCATAGACGTGTCTGAAGCCTTTAATCCCGCCGTATTCTCCCGTAGTTATTATTCGTCCTGTCTGAAGGAGCTCCGGTTCCCCTCTGCCGACATCCTCGGGATCGTACAGTTCATAGTTTCTTCTGTCCTTGAGCGCACCGTCAGCATGAATGCCTGATTCATGTGCAAAGGCGTTTGACCCTACACCGGGCTGATTGATCGGTATCGGCAGCCCAAAGGCATAGGACGCATACCGTGCTATTTTCCATGATTTCTTCAGGTCGATATTTTCGTCAAAATGTACCTTTTGGCTTAACCCGTGCGAGAAACTGAGTGCAAGAATGGTCGAGACGAGATCGCAATTACCGCAGCGTTCTCCATAGCCGTTTAACGTTGTATTTATATAACAGTCGACCCCGGCTTCGATTGTACCCTGGGCGCCAGCGCAGGAGACCGCTTCCGCCATTCCCAGATCATTGTGGCAATGCATCTCAAGGGGAAACTTTGTCGCAAGGGCCAAAGCCTTTATCCTTTCGTAGATGGTTATCGGGTCATCCGCTCCGAGAGTGTCGCAGTATCTGAACCGGTCGGCGCCGGCTTCCTTTCCCGCAATCACAAAGTCTATAAGTCTTTCGAGTTCGGTCCTCGAGGCGTCTTCAGCATTGATGCCTACGGTCTCGGCCCCGAGTTCCCTGGCAGTGTGGACCGCCTCCGCCATTGATTTGACGATATCTTTCCAGGTCTTTTTCCCCTGAAACTTGCCCTGTATCATGATTTCGGATGTTGACATGGAGATATTGAGATGCCTTATGTCGGGACAGTTCTTAAATGCAAGTACCACGTCCTCTTTCACTGCCCTGCACCAGCCTTCGAGATGAATTCTTTTAATGGCCCCGACCTTTGCCAGTTCAAGGTTTGCGTTAATATAATTGACTTCATGTTTCAGGGTAGGAAACCCTATCTCGCTCTGATATACTCCCATCTCATCAAGGTAAAGATTAAGCATGGTTTTCGCAAGCTTGGGAAGCAGTATACGGGAGGTCTGCACTCCGTCCCTGTTTGTAACATCAATGAAATATACTTTGGCTGCCATAAAGGACCTCTTTTCTGTATTTATATCAATAAATTTAATAACATAAACCCGACAAATAAAACAATGTATATAGGACTGGAAAAGATAACGATACTCTGTTAAAATTAATGCCGACTTTCAGGGGGTGAATATGGATTTAAAAGATCAGGTTGTTTTGGTGACTGGCGGTGCAAGAGGAATCGGTAAAGCGATCGCGGAAAATTTTGCGAAAAGGGGAGCACACCTGGTAATTGCCGACATATCCCTGAGCAGCGCTGAGGAAACCGCGAAGGAAATAGCGGCGACCGGGGTCAGGACTTTGGCATTGGGTCTCGATGTTTCAAAATCAGCAGAGGTGACCGCTGCCTTTGAAAAAATCATGAAGGAATTCGGGCGGATAGATGCGGTGATCAACAATGCAGGGATAACAAGAGACGGGCTTATTCTGCGAATGAAAGAGGAGGATTGGGACGCGGTTATAAACATCAATTTGAAAGGAGTATTCCTCTGTTCAAAAGAGGCCGTCAAATTAATGGTAAAGCAGCGTTACGGCAGGATTGTAAATATCGCTTCTGTCGTTGCATTTATGGGAAACCCGGGACAGGCGAATTATAGTGCTTCAAAGGCCGGTATCGTTGGTCTCACAAAAACAATCGCCAAAGAGTATGCGAGCAGGGGGGTAACTGTCAACGCGGTTGCGCCTGGATTTATTGCGACCGCCATGACAGATGCTTTACCTGACAATATTAAGCAGGAAATGTTAAAATCTATCCCTGTCGGAGCATTTGGCTCTGTCGATGATGTAGCAAATGCTGTTGCGTTTCTCGCCTCCCCCGCTAATGGGTATATAACGGGGCAGGTGATACACGTAAACGGCGGCATGTATATGTAGCTATGACATACAATTTGGGAACGAAGCGCAGTAGAGATTTAAAAAATAAAATTAAATTGGAGGTAAGTCAATGATTGATGAAAAAGTGAAGGAAATTATAGCGAAACAGTTGGGAGTGAATGCTGCCGAGGTAACGTCTGAGGCATCTTTTGTTGAAGACCTTGGGGCAGATTCGCTTGATACCGTAGAGCTTGTTATGGCTTTTGAAGAAACATTTAATGTAGAAATTCCGGATGAAGACGCTGAAAAAATTACAAGAGTAAAAGACGCGATAGAGTATATAAAAAACAAGCAGGCTTAATGGAAAAAAGAAGAGTTGTTGTAACCGGTTTGGGGCTCATAACCCCTCTGGGAATCGGTGTCAAGAAAAGCTGGGATGCGCTTGTCGAGGGCAAATCGGGCATACGGAAAATAACCCATTTCGATGCATCTGCTTTTCAGACCCAGGTGGCAGGAGAAGTGGAAGGCTTCAACCCGGAAGACTATATCGATGCAAAAGAAATCAAAAAGATGGACCGCTTTATCCACTTCGGCATTGCAGCTGCGACCATGGCGATGGAGGATTCGGGATTAAAGATCGACGAACATAATGCCGACAGGACAGGTGTTATTGTCGGAGCAGGTATGGGCGGATTGCCTGCCATCGAACGTCATCATTCGATCTTACTGGAGAAGGGACCGAGAAGAATAACCCCTTTTTTCATTCCCATGGTAATCATCAATCTGGCAGCAGGTCAGATATCGATCAAATTCGGGGCAAAGGGGCCGAATGCTTGTCCGGTAACCGCTTGTGCTACCGGAAGCCATGCGATTGGAGATGCATTCAAGATCATCCAGCGGGGTGATGCCGACGCGATGATAGCCGGGGGAACAGAGGCGTGTATAACGCCAATGGGGATAGGCGGTTTCAATGCGATGAAGGCGCTTTCGACCAGGAACGATGAACCTGAAAAAGCCAGCAGGCCGTTTGATAAAGACAGGGACGGGTTCGTTATGGGAGAAGGGGCCGGCATTATGATCCTGGAGGAACTGAACCAGGCGCTCCGGCGCAATGCCAGGATTTACGCTGAAATTATCGGATACGGCCTTACCGGGGATGCCTATCATATCACTTCACCTGCGCCGGGCGGAGAAGGCGCGGTGAGATGCATGAATATGGCATTAAAAGACGCCGGAGTAAAGCCGGTCGATGTCGATTACATTAATGCCCATGGCACCTCGACCAAATATGGAGATGAACTTGAGTCCAATGCTATCAAAACGGTTTTCGGAGAGCATGCGTACAAGGTTGCTGTCAGTGCCACAAAATCGATGACAGGGCACCTTCTCGGAGCAGCCGGCGGAGTAGAAGCAGTGGTGAGTGTCTTGAGCATTGAGAGAGGTGTGGTCCTGCCGACCATTAACCTTGATAACCCTGACCCTGAATGTGATCTGGATTATGTGCCCCATAAAGCAAGAGAACTTGATGTGAAAATGTCGTTGTCCAACTCTTTTGGCTTCGGCGGAACAAACGCCTGTCTGCTTTTTAAGAAATCAGAAAATTGACGGGGGCAGGCGTCATGCTGAATAGTGCGGGCATAACAGAAAGCCTCGGTTATGTTTTCAGGGACAAGAGCCTTCTTGAGGAAGCCCTGACCCACAAATCGTACTATCATGAAAACAGGGAGACCGCTTCTTCACACAATGAACGGCTTGAATTCCTCGGAGACGCGGTTATCGGGCTTATCATCGTAGAATATCTTTATCTGCTGGAAAAGCAGTATCCGGAATCTGTGCTCGCAAAGGTCAAGTCCTACCTTGTCAGTGAGATGGTCCTTGCTGAAATCGCTGCTTCATTGTCCCTTGGGAAATACCTTTTGCTCGGCAAAGGAGAAGAGTCAACCGGTGGAAGAGACAAAAAATCAATACTTGCCAATGCACTGGAATCACTCATCGGGGCTGTTTATCTTGATTCAGATTACGAACGGACAAAAAGTATAGTCCTGGATTTTTTTAAGGGGAGAATCGACAGCGCAATTCAATCCGGGGAGTTTTTTGATTACAAAACAGAACTCCAGGAAAAAACCCAGTTATTATACGGAACGCTTCCTGAATACAGGGTCATTCGTCAACAGGGTGAAGAGCATAAAAGGGTATTTACCGTTGCCGTTTATCTTAACGGCAAAAAGCTGGGTATCGCTTCAGGACGCCGGAAAAAAGAGGCGGAGACCCTCGCTGCCCAAAAGGCCCTCGGAAAAATCAGCTGACAGTTTACCGGTAATTTGCAAAATCGATATGAATACCGAGGTCTTTTTCCCGCAATAATTTCATCGACGTCTGCAGGTCATCTATTTTTTTTGCCTTTACCCTGACCTGGTCCTTCTGTATCTCTGCCTGTACCTTCATTTTTGTTTCTTTGATGAGTTTTACTATTTCCTTTGCTTTTTCAACAGGGATGCCCTGCTGCAGTGTAATAAGCTGTCTGACCGTGCCCCCGGAGGCCTGCTCAATCTTGCCGTACTGGAGCGCCTTCAGGGATATGCCTCTTTTTATGAGTTTTGTCTGAAGAATATCCAGTACGGTTTTCAGCTTCTGTTCATCGTCGGAAAGGACCGTTATTTCATGTTTGTCTTTATTCAGTTCTATGCTGCTCTTGCTGCCTTTGAAATCGAATCTCTGTGATATTTCCTTCATCGCCTGCTGGACCGAGTTGAGGACTTCCTGAAGATCTACTTTGCTGACAATATCAAAAGAATGTTCATCTGCCATATGTTCCCTCCGTAGATGCGTAGTATTCGAAAAAAATCAGTTATTGATGCGGCTTGTCGTTCAATTCGTCCGCAGATACAGTATTTTCCGGTTTCGGTTTGCAGACAGGACAGAATAGTTCCCCCAGATCCAGGGGGCACACATGAGATCATTCCGGACAACAGATGCATGAATGCAAAGGTTCCTTACAGACCTGACACATTTCCATGAAAAATTATACCTGTTTGAATCATGTTCCTTCAAGAGAGAACAACTCTTCATATATTGCTGATCAGGTTGCATTTTCCCCAGCGCAGCTGTTTATCCATGCCTCTTTACAGTGCCTGGCTTAAAGAATTACTTAGAGTCCCGATACGTAACTATGTTATAATTTAGTATCAATGATGAATAAAAAGTATTTGCCTGGAATTTTTTTTAGTTTAATCATTGCCTTTTTTTCTTATTACCTTTCTACGGTCCACGCCTCGTTTGACCCGCTCGTAATTTCGATCATAGGCGGAATGTTCATCGGTAATCTCATTGCTGATCAGGATATGTTTCAAAAAGGGGTTGATGCCTCGATAAAAATTTTCATGCCTGTAGGCATAGCCTTGTACGGCACCCAGCTTGTTATTGCCGAGCTTCACTGGGGAGTGGTCTTCAGTATTTTTGCCGTGTTTTCAGGTCTTTTTTTACTTGTTTTGATCAGTTCGAAACTGTTTGGCCTCAGCAGGAACCTTTCAGTGCTTCTCGCTGCCGGACTTTCAGTCTGCGGAGCTTCGGCAATAGCGGTGATATCGCCGCTCATCGGGGCGAAAAAAGAGGACACTTCAATATCGATACTCTCTGTTATGATGCTTGGTCTCGCCGGGATGCTCTTCTATCCCCTGCTCTTCGATGTGTTTGCTCTTACGAAAGATGAGTTCAACTTTTTTGCAGGGACAACGCTTCCCATGCTCGGACAGGTCAAGGTAGCTGCCAGCAGTGTCTGCCCCGAATGCCTTGCCGTCGCTGTACGCATTAAACTTGTCAGGATATCTTTTTTGATTTTTGTCATAACCCTCTCGATCTTCCTCTCGGGAAAAGAAGAAAAACAGGTGAAAGTGCCCTGGTTCATAATTGTTTTTGTTTTTTTTGTTGTTTTCTGTAATGCGACCAGCGTACTCAATCCTTTTATACGGTCTCTCGGAGTCTTAAGCAGTTTTTTCCTTTCAGCCGGACTTGCAGCCATAGGTTTTTCTGTAGATTTTGATGCTATCGTCAAAAAAGGCCTGACACCGCTTGCAGTGATATTTTCTTCATGGCTGATTATGCTGTTTTCTATTTATCTGGTAAGGAATATTCTCAATGTTTAAGATGAAGTTCGTTTACAGGCTTATCACTATTTTCCTCGTGTTTGGCCTGATGATTGTGCTGCCGTACTCGTTCACGATACTCGATCAGGTGAAGAAAATGATTGCGGCAGAAGAAGCGACGTTGCATGTGCCGGAAGGCGGAGACACCGTGGTCATGACTGAAAAGGGGACGGAACTCCACAGGGAGTTTATCCCCAAACTGATTGATAACATGCTCCCTTACATTTTTTATATTCTCGTCCTGGCATTTTTATTGTCGATCTTCTTCTCAAGGAAAATCCTCGTATCTTTCCAGCAGCTGCAGAAGGGCGCAAGGGCTTTGAGAGATGGAGACCTTGATGTAAAGCTCGATATCATGTCGGATGACGAACTCGGTGAAGTCACGGAAAGCTTTAATGAAATGGCGGTGGCTTTGAAAAAGTCGACCCTGGAACTGAAGAAGAAAGATGTCTACATCAATGCCATGCTTGACCCTCTCTGGGTGGTGGATGAGGAGTACAGGATTATTGACATAAATCCGGCCTTCACAAAACTGTTCGGACATATGCGGGAAGAGGTGATGGGAGCGTCGATCTATGATTTTTGCGATGATAAGAATGCCGATATTATGCGCAGGCAGTTGGAGGAGAGAAAGGACAAGGAGATAAGCTCGATTTACGAGATTAGTATCTTTGCAAAGGATGGCGTTCAGATACCGGTATTGATCAGCGGCTCACCTATCTATTCCGACGGCCAGCTAGTAGGATCGATAGGAATTTTAAAGGACTTCAGAGAGCAGGTGAAGCTCAGGAATGAACTGCATCAATCCAGAGATTATATTGAAAATATTATGAACAGCATTGAAGAGGAGATTCTTGTTATTGACAGGGAATACCGGATTGTGATGGCGAATAGAATTGTTTTAACGAATACGGATACTCCTGTCATAGGGGAGTTTTGCCACAGGATATCGCACGGTTCCGATCAGCCCTGCTGGGCAGAGGGTTCGGAATGTCCTGCGCAAATTGTTTTTCTGACAGGGAAAAATTATCGGACAACCCACCAGCATATCGATGCTTCCGGAGAGAAACGGTTCCATGAGATACTGGCGAGTCCTATCAGGGATTCATCGGGCAATGTGAGCAATGTGATCGAACTTATCAGAGATATATCAGAGAGAACCCGGAGAGAGCAGGATCTTTCCCGGAAAAATAGTGAACTGATAGTGCTGAACGAAATTTCCAAACTCCTCGGAAGGTCTCTTAAGCCTGATGAGATATTCACGCGGGTCCTGAACAAGTTAATAGAGATGGCAGGGATGGATGGAGGCGGCATTTTCTTTATCGATGATGCTAACAGAGAAGTGGTATGCAGGTATCATAAAGGCGTCTCGGATGAATACGTGAAAATGTTAGGCAGAATTCGGCTTGGTGATGATATCCCGGGCAAGGTCGCTGTTACCGGGCAGATCATGACGACTTCTGATATTTCAAAAGATCATAGAGTCGAAAGATCGGTGATGAAACACTCCGGTATCCAGGGGTATTGCTGCATTCCGATAAAGGGTAAAGAGCGCATCATAGGGGTATTGTCTCTATTCAGCTTCAAACCCCATATCTTTACACCGGAGGAGGAAAATATCCTGAGTTCTATCGGTGACATGACGGGGATAGCCGTTGAGAACATCCGGTTGTATGAGAAAATGCGGGAACTTTACGAATTCCAGAGGATGAGGCGCGAAGAAGAGCACTTCCAGTTGCTTTCCCTTTCTGCGAAATTGGGGGCGGCGATAGATATGACGAATATCCTGGCAGGTGTGCTCGAGCTTATCAAAGGCTTTTTCGGGGCGGATTTTATCTGGCTTCTGGTAAATGATGATGCGGGAAACTTTCTGCTGAAGTCATCTGTAGTGCCCTTGCAGAAAGCTGATGCATTGCTCTACAAGGCTTCGGAAAGCTCTGTCGAGCGATATGCAATGAATAAGAAAAAACCGTTTGTGATTTACGATATGCCGTCGGAGACCGAATTGTATCTGGCTCCTGAAATAGCGGAAAAACAGTATCATTCTGCTGTTGCGGTCCCAATGTTTATCGGAAAGAAGGCTGTCGGTGTTGTATCACTCTACTTTAACAGAAAAAGGAATTTCAGTGATGAGGAACTGCATTTTCTGGAAATTATAGCCAATGCGCTTGTTGTTTCCCTGGAGAGAGCTGACTATTATGCCAAAGCGATAAGTGAAAAGGAACTCTCCGGCGCGGTTCTCCAGAGCGTGGCAGACAGTATAATAACCGTTGATCCGGCCGGCAGGGTCATATCGGTCAATAAGTCTTTTGAAAAAATGATCGGTGTTTCGCAGGAAAAAGCCATCGGCCATCCGATGTGCGATATGTTCCGGTTTCAGGAAGGTAATGAGGCCTTCAGACTCCGTTTGACGGAATGTTTCAGTTCCGCTCTCATGGGTAAGGCGTTGAATAAAGATGCAGTGCTGACAACCGCATACGGCAATACGATATCTCTTGTCATAAGCAGCACTCCCATACAAACAAAGGACGGAAAGATAACGGGTGTTGTGAATCTCCTGAGGGACATCAGCAGGGAAAAGGAGATAGACAGAATAAAGACCGAGATCGTAAGGTCGGTGTCCCATGAATTCCGCACCCCGCTCTCCGCGATCGTCGGCATGACAGAAATGATTCTGAACGGGGACATTGATGAGAGCAGGGCTGTAGAATATCTCACCATTATCAAGAGCGAGGGGAAAAGACTTTCAAAGATGGTTTCAGAATTGCTGAGCATAGCACGGATTGAAAGCGGCAAAGAGAGCCTGAGGCTGAGCGCTATTGATCTTAATGCACTCGTACGGTCTACTCTGGAGTCTTTTGCATCGAAAATTGAGGGCAAAGAGGCTGATGTCCGTTATAGTCAAAACAGTCCTCTTTCTTTCGTGGGAGATGAAGAAAAGATAAAGCAGCTTTTCGCTAATATACTTGATAATGCATTAACATTTTCCGATAATAAATGTATCATAGAAATAAACGTACAGAAGAAACAGGACCTGCTGGAAATAATGATTTCTGATAATGGATGGGGCATACCTGAGAAAGACATCCCCCACCTTACGGAGAGGTTTTATCGCGGGAAGCATGGAGAAGTCACCAAGGGAACGGGGCTTGGACTTTCGCTCTGCGATGAAATTGTTATGATGCACGGAGGTATTATGGAAATCAGGAGCAGAGAAGGCGAAGGGACCAAAATAATTATGGATATCCCTTATCGGGAGGCCAGATGAAGAAGGTGATTGTTATCGATGACGAACCGTTCATCCTCATGATGATAGAAGACAAGCTGAAAGCGGCAAAAATTGATGTAATAACCCTGAGGGAAAGTAAAAATGCCTTAAAGGTCATAAAGAATGAAAAACCAAGTCTTATAATACTTGACTGGATGATGCCTGAACTGAGCGGGATTGATCTCTGCTACCTGATCAAGAATGATCCGGATATTGCGAGGATCCCTATTTTTATGCTTACCGCGAAAGGACAGGATGCAGATGAGCAGCTTGGCCTGCAGTGCGGTGTAGAACGGTATATAACAAAACCTTTCAGTCCCAAATCACTTCTCGAGATGGTGAAGGAAACAATTGGAAACGAATAACGTACAGCATGACCTGTCACTGACTATCCACGAACTCTCAGGGGTATATGAAGAGTTATCCCTGTTGTACAGAATCTCGGAGATTTACTCGTCGCTCAGCGTTGATGAAATATGCTCAAGGATAATCGACGAGGCAATCAGCACCATCAACGTAAAAACCGCAGCCGTCCTTTTTCTCGATGAAAAAAGGGAAAATCTTTATACAAAGGCATACAGAGGGGACTGGGACGGACAAAGGCAATTTCCCAAGGACGACGGTGTCATATGGAAGGCGTTACAGTCGAAAAAGTATTGTGCCTTCTGCAGGATTAAGGAGACTGAACACCGCGATTATATCCCTCAGATTAATTCACTGATGGTGTGCCCGATTTTAGGGAAAGTAAAGGCAGTTGGCGCGATTGTCGTGGCCGATAAGGAATTTGGTCAGGAATTTTTCTCGAACGACTCGAAGCTCCTTATGGCAATATCCACCCAGGCCGGTCTGGCGATAGAAAATGCCTTTCTCTATTCAGAACTCGAAACACTGCTTGTTGGTGCGATCAGATGTCTGGTGAAAGCCCTTGAGGCCACGTCATACTGGACAGCCGGACACACAGAGCGTGTAACTGAGTATGCTATGGGGATCGGCCGGGGCATGGACCTTGAGAGTGATATGATAGAGAAGCTCAAAATATGTTCACTGCTTCATGATATCGGAAAGATCGCAACGCCGAAGGAAATACTCAATAAAGACGATAAACTCAACGAGGAGGAATGGCTTGAAATAAAGAAACACCCTATTGTTGGCGCCGAAATACTCTTTGAGCTGAAACAGTTCAAGGATGTGCTTCTCGGTGTTAAATATCATCACGAGCACTGGGACGGGCAGGGCGGGATTTTCGGATTAAAGCAGCAGGAGATCCCGATAATGGCCAGGATTCTTTCGGTAGCGGATACCTTTGATGCGCTCACGTCCGACAGGCCCTACCGGCCGAAGCACTCGAAAGAGGACGCGGTGTCCGAGATTATGAGATGCTCGGGTACCCAGTTTGACCCGGTTGTCGTTGAAGCCTTCATGAGATGGGTTAAAACTTAACCGACCACGTCGAGTTTTCTGATTCCCAAAGGGACACCGAGATCTGCTGCGATCGCCCTGCATTTATCTATATCCAC
>Ga0105107_10002808_pt1 | contig 11533 bp, 7 predicted proteins | sample PPLLaktember2015_6_FD_79335 | JGI IMG/M metagenome (GOLD analysis project Ga0105107, IMG submission 79335) | Freshwater sediment microbial communities from Prairie Pothole Lake near Jamestown, North Dakota, USA - PPLs Lake P8 Core (1) Depth... | ecosystem: Environmental > Aquatic > Freshwater >... | reverse complement strand
GCGACAGAGCCAGTGATGCCCAATGAAGTAAAGGTCAGCGCCATCATACCTTCCACAACGCCAATCCCCTGCGGTGTGATCGAAACGATCCAGAATAGAATGCCAACGGCATACCCGGCGATCAGCGTGCCGAAACCAACCGGCTGATGAAACGTAAGGAACAGAATATACAACGTTGTCAGGTCCAACAGATGAGCAAGAAAAGCTACGAAAATCGTGCGTATCAAGCGTGAGGGATGCTCTGCCACCGCCAGCGCCGCTTGATTGAACTCTTCCGCGCTCTTGAGCGCCCAGTCCTCTGACAATATTGATGAACGCCTCAATCTCCTGAATAGCACATTGATCGTGCGCCGGGAAAAGTCGAAGATGCGGTACAACCAACCGGGTTTCCAGAGTCCGAGGGTCAGGATACTGCTCAGTCCAATGGTCATTAACAGCAGCACGATAGCGGCTAGGATCTCATAAGTCTTGAGATCGTGCTCAACAAAAAGATAGATCAATCCGGGAATGAGCACAAAGCTGAAGGCAATAAAGTCTGAAATCAGCTGCAGCAAAACGCCGGTTGCTGTCCGTGTTGCCGGTTTGCCACGCTGTGCGAGGTCCTGCGCAAAGAGTGTTGTACTGCCTGCAATGCTTACAGGGACAACCAGATTCACAAAGAGCGCCCCCAGAGTCACCGGAATCAAATCGCGCGTCCGAGTGGGGATATCGAGAGTGGCAAAGGCAGCCTGATAAGAGGCAGTAAATACGACAAAGTAGGCAATTTGCGAGAGCAGCGCGACCAGTATCCAGTTCCACTGTCCGTGTTGCAGCGTATTTTTGAGTTGCTCCAATTCTGTGAAATGGGATATTACAGCCCACAAGAACAGGACGGTCAAAACGAGCAGGAACCATTGTCTTTTCATTTGGAATCCTTACTGATCAATATGAGCTTCGACCAATTACGTGAAACTGACAAAAGCTGGCAACGGATGGCACAAGAGGAGACGGACCGGTCTCGGCGGGAAATCGATCGTGATGTCCCAGGCGGTTGGAAAATGTAATACCCAGGGGTATGGGCAGAGAACGGGTGAATTCTCAGCATGGAGGGGAACCGACGATCCTTTCCATTTCTTGCTGCGTGATCGTCTCATGTTCCATCAATGTGTGGACCAACGCATCCAGGGCAGTTCTTCTCTCCATCAGGCATTTTCGTGTGTATTCGTATCGTTCCTTGAGAAGTTGCTGAACTTCCTCATCCACTCTCGCGGCAGAAGTCTCACTGTACTCACGTCCCTGAGAAATTTCATAACCCAGGAAAGGTTGTTCTTCGTCCACATTTAAGGTCATCAGACCGAAATCAGTCATCGCCCAGCGGGTGACCATCTTTCGAGCCAGGCGGGTGGCTTTCTTCAAATCATTTTCAGCTCCCGTGGTAATCTCTCCCATGGCCAATTGTTCCGCTGCGCGTCCGCCCATCATGACTGCCAATTGGGCAAGCAAATAGCTTCGGCTGTAGTTGTATTTATCCTCCCCCGGCACTTGCTCCGTGACGCCTAGCGCCAGGCCATGAGGAATAATTGTTACCTTATGGACAGGATCAGCCTCCGGCGTAAACCACGCTACAGTGGCATGACCCGCCTCATGGTACGCGATCACACGGCGGTCTTTTTCATTCATCACCAGGGGACGAGCCTCCCCCAGAACGATTTTATCGAGTGCAGTCTCGAAATCGACCATCTGGATGCTGCTGTGCCCCAAGCGGGCTGCCAGCAGTGCAGCTTCATTACACAGATTTGCCAGGTCCGCCCCGCTCATCCCCGCTGTGACTCCAGCCAGGATATCGAGTTTTACATCTTCAGCTAGCTGCAAGTCGCGGGCATGAATCCGCAGGATGCCCAATCTTCCCTTCCGGTCAGGGGAACCGATGATCACCCGCCGGTCAAATCGTCCGGGGCGCAAGAGCGCCGGGTCGAGCACATCCGGCCGGTTCGTGGCTGCCAGCACGATAATTTCGTGGTGCTCGTCAAAGCCATCCATTTCCACCAGCAATTGATTGAGAGTTTGCTCGCGCTCGTCATTGACCGCGCCCACCCCGGCGCCCCGTCGACGGCCAACGGCATCCAATTCGTCAATGAAAATGATCGCAGGAGAGGATCGTTTGGCTTGCTGAAAAAGATCACGCACGCGGCTGGCTCCTACGCCGACAAACATCTCTACAAATTCGGAATCGCTCAGGCTGAAGAAAGGCACATCCGCCTCTCCAGCAACGGCACGCGCTAACAGGGTTTTCCCCGTGCCCGGAGGGCCGATCAACAACACACCACGCGGGATGCGTGCCCCAATGTCATGATATTTCTGGGAATGACGCAGGAACTCCACGACTTCCTGTAAATCCTGCTTGGCTTCATCTGCTCCTGCCACATCTTCAAACGTGACTTTAGGCTGGTCTGGAAGGACACGGTGGGCACGTGTCTGACCGAAGGAGAAAATACCTTGCTGCGATCTCATCGCTTGCCTGCCCATCCATCCCACTGCCAGAAACAGGAGCAGGAGAGGCAGACCATCGGTGAGAAGGGTTATAAACCAGGGCGTAGATGTATTTTCCACCTGGACTTCAATACTTTTCTGCTCCAGCGATGCGAGCAAATTGGGGTCTCCCACCGAATCCGGAAAGAGAGTGATAAATTCAGGATAGCTTTGTGGCGTACTGGACTGTGTCGCGTTCGTGGTATTTGAGTCTGCTGTCCCTGGAGGCCAGACAAGGGATTTTATGAATTTGCCGGTGATTTCATTCCCGGTAATGGTGACCGTGGAAATATTGCCTGCCTTCACCTAGTCGATGAATGTGCTGTAAGGGATTTCCACTTGTGGAGGCGCGGCTCTAAAATAAGTGATGATGTTCCAGATCATCAGACCGATCAAGACGATCCACCAGGACCAGGAAATACGCGGCTTGGAATTTTGCGCTTGTCCGTCAGGTTGTTTTTGATTGAGTGATTCCATATTTACAATTAATTTCCGATTTCCTTCAAAGTAACAGAGCATGAATTCATAAGATCTGCTGGAAATTTTTGCTCTTTGGAGTGCCTATTCCAGACTCGCTTGCAAACGGCGCTTACGGGATTCAAAAATTCTCGCCATCACTGCGCCGAAGATAAATCCGCCGATGTGTGCCATGTACGCCACACCACCGCTTTGCACCTGGGTCAAGGCACCAACTTCGCTAAATAGCTGCGTCAGAAACCAGAAACCAACCAGTATGACTGCGGGAATGGCGGTCACACGCGCGAACCATCCGAAGAACAACAGCGTGCGGATACGGTCGCGCGGGTAAGTGACGAGGAATGCTCCCATCACACCGGCAATGGCTCCGCTGGCGCCCAGATTTGGGACTGTTGACGTTGGGTCAATTAGGATTTGGGCGGCGGTCGCTGCCACTCCACCGAGCAGGTAAAAAGCCAAGAATCCAGGTGGACTCATCACATCTTCGATCTCCGGGCCGAAGACCCAGAAAAAAAGCATATTGCCCAGCAGGTGCGCCCACCCGGCGTGCATGAACATGGCTGTCAGGATAGTGATCCAGTTTTGACCTGCCATAATATCCGCAGGAACAAGTGACCAGCGGCTAATGAAAGTATTCCCACCTGCCAGTTCCAATAAGAAGACCAGCGCATTGGCAATGATGATGAGCGCCGTGGCAATTGGAAATCGAAGCGGATGCCGGGAGGCATCACCCAGCGGAATCATCCTTCTCTTCTCCCTGATTCACTGATAAATCGCTATTCTTTTCTGGCTGATTTGACTCAGATGGGCCCTCCAACCCTTGCTTGAACTGACGGATCCCTGCTCCGAGTTCGCGACTGACCTTCAAGATGCGACCAGGGCCAAAGATCAACAATACAATCACCAGAATGATGCTAAGCTCAGGCATGCCGATTTCCATCGAAAATCCTTTCAAAGAAAATCTCAGGTTTCATTACGGTTGAGAAGCGATTTTGGTAGCCAATGTTGTCGCGAAGCCAATCATCTGTCGCGTTTCAACATTGTCTGCCTGCTGCTTGCCTTGGCCGTTCAAATAGAGCTGGGTCGTCAAGACGCTACTTTGAGTGTTGTCATTATGATCATAATTTACAGCACTATATTTATCGATCCAGCTCTGTAATTGCGCACGCTCCGTATTATTCAAGGGGTATTGTTTTTCTATACCATTTCCACAGTTTGAAAAGACGGCGCTCCCAGCAACAGTAATGGCCAGGTCTTCGCACAAACTCCCATCCTTATGATGGAAGACAAGGACACGGGCGGCGGTTCCTCCGTTGGCTTGTGCCCTTGTACCCCGCCCTGCACCGCTGACGCGCACGAAAAGGCTGGATATAGTCAACAACAGCATCAGGATATAGAAGAACCTCATCTTGGAAGATGAATTTGTTTCGCGTTTGTTATTCTTTTGCTGGTTACGATTTGTAGTTTGCATATTTTTCTTCATAATTTCTCAGGCTGAATTTGGTCTGGGCAACCCTTGGAGGGTTGCCCAAATAGGTTGGGTTATTGTTTGAGGGAATCAGATCCTATTGACCCTGATGAAGAGCAATTTCCATCTCCACACCGTTTCGCAGGATCGTCAGGCTCAATTCTTGATCTGTGGCTGACTGAGCTAGTGCAGCCTTTAACTCCTGCATATTCGCGATGGATTGTCCGTTCAGAGCCGTAATTACATCGCCGCCCACTTTGATTTGCTGACCACCCAACGTGACCGTCCTCTCCCCTCCACGCAATCCTGCCTCGTCAGCCAGGCTGCCGGATTGAACTTCCTCCACCAGCACACCCTGCTGTCCGCTCGGCAGTTTCATCTCCCTCGCAATCGCTTCATCCATCGTCGCCCCCAGAATCCCCAATGTGATGCCGCGCGCATTGTTGGCTGTGGCACGCTGCTCTGTGGAGGGACGAGCCGCCAGGGTCACATCGAGCGTCTGCTGCTTTTCATCCCGCAGAATGGTCAGAGTTACCTTCTGATCCACTTTGGTGCTGCGAGCAAGGTACGCAATCAGATCATCCATCTGTAAAACCTGCTGATTGTCAATGGCTGTAATCACATCGCCGCCGACTTTCGTAGTTTGTCCATCGATGGTGATTTGTTGGTTGCTGCCATGCAATCCAGCTTTCTCGGCCGGACTGTTCGGCAAGACCTCTTCAACCAGCGCACCTCGCTGGCCTTCATCCAGGTACATTGCTTTTGCCAGATCGAGAGTTAATGTGGTGCCACTAACACCCAGCCAGGAATGAACATACTTTCCATCCTTGATCAACGCCGGAACAACATTTTCCACAATGGCCGACGGTATGGCAAAGCCGATGCCGGCATTCGCGCGTACGGGCGACTCGATTGCCGAGGTCACGCCCAATACCTGTCCTTGCGCGTCGATCAACACGCCGCCAGAATTGCCGGGATTGATAGGAGCATCAGTTTGGATAACATCTGGAATCGTATAGGATTGAGCAGCAGTTTCATCGGCCGGGAGTGAACGCCCTACCGCGCTGATAATCCCGATGGTCATGCTGCCCTCAAGTCCAAAGGGGTTGCCAATGGCAATCGCAAGTTCACCAACTTTGACTGCATTGGAGTCGCCCATCTGCACAGGATGCAATTGAGCGGCTGGAACATCCACTTTGAGCACTGCCAGATCGCTATCCGGATCAGCGCCGACCAACGTGGCGGGCACAATGGTTCCATCGCTGAATGTCACTTCGATCTTATCTGCGCCACTGACGACATGGTTGTTAGTAACAATGTGACCATTTTGATCCCAAACAAAGCCGGAACCCAGCGCTCTCTGGTATTGCTCCTGAGGCTGCTGATCCTGGGGCAGGTTGAAGAAGGGAAAGCCTGGTAACTGCGACATGGCAAAACTTGACGCAGCAACCTTTTTCACCACGCGTATATTCACAACGGAGGGATTGACCTGTGTGTAGATGTCCTCCAGTGTTCCCTGGTAAGCCGCCATCAGGTCGCCCGCAATACCTTTCGTGATCGGTGCGGCGGCAGCTTGCTTGGGCGCAGGCAGCGCAGCCTGATTGGTCACCGGATTGATGGCAGACAATCCTACGCTTCCACAGGCTGTAAGGACGATCATCCCGAAGACAATCAAAATTGTGAGAGAGATGGTTTGCTTTTTCATAACTTTTTCTCCTTATTTCAATCGCATGATCCAGATAGATGCCTGGATCATTCCGAGTCGTATCATATGACCAACGCCTGCTCTTGTCTTTACAGAGAGAATAAGCAAACCTTATAGATGTCTTAAGATGAGGGAGAAGCTTTCAGGATAGTGCCAGGTGATTATTGGTTCTCAAAACGATTGTAGAACCAGCGCTTTGCCAGCTCAGCTGAAAGGAAATACAATCCGACTATTCCAAAGATAGTCAAGAGGTAGGTGAGCGGCAGGGGTGCGAAGCCCAGCAATCCGGCCAACGGCGTATATGGCAAAGCAAGCGTGATGCCAGCCACCAGCAAGGTCATACCCAGCATGGTCCGGCTGGGCTTGCTGCGCGCGAACGGCATGCGTGTACGCACGGCAAAAACCACGATCCCAGCCGAAATAACCGACTCGACGAACCACCCGGTGTGGAATAACACCTGGCCAGCGCGCATTGCCCACAGTAATATGCCGAAAGTGAGCAAATCAAATATCGAGCTAAGCGGGCCAAAGACGAGCATAAAACGGCGGATAAACTCAATGTCCCAGCGGCGAGGGCGATCAACCCATAAGGTGTCAACACGATCGCTGGCAATCGTCATCTCTGGCAGATCGGTCAGAAAATTTATCAGCAGGATCTGCTTGGGCAGCATTGGCAGGAAGGGCAGAAAGAGCGAAGCGACCGCCATGCTGAACATATTGCCAAAATTTGCGCTGGCAGCCATGAAGACATATTTGAGTGTGTTGGCAAAGGTCTTGCGCCCAAGTAAAATTCCTTGCTGGAGTACGGACAGATCCTGTTTTAGGAGCACGAGATCGGCAGCTTCCTTGGCAACATCCACTGCGTTCGCTACCGAAATGCCGACATCTGCGCTGTGTAAAGAAGGGGCATCATTGATCCCATCCCCCATGTAGCCGACAACATGCCCGTTTTTCTTCAAAGCCAGGATGATACGCTCTTTCTGATTCGGATCAATTTCCGCAAAGATGTCTGTCTTTTCAGCGGCATGCCAGAGGGCTTCGCTATGCAGATCATCCAATTCAGCGCCTGTAAGCAAACCAATTTCATCCAATCCTATCGCTTGAGCGATGTGTTTAGCTACCAGCTTGTTATCCCCGGTGATGATCTTGAGCTGTACACCCAACTGCTTCAATTGCTCGAGCGTCTCCATAACCCCCGCTTTCGGCGGGTCAAAGAAGAGCAGGAAGCCCACAAAGGTCATATCTACTTCATCTTTGCGGGAATAAGACGGTTGTTGAGTAACCTCTTTGATCGCGACCCCCAAGACGCGAAAGCCCTGTTCACTCCACTGCGTGTAAAGCTGGTGAATCAGGGCGCTCCTGGTTTCGTCGATGGGTTGGGTCTGCTCATCTTCTGTGGCGCGAGTACAAACCGATAATACGTTCTCTAATGCCCCTTTGGTGATCAACAGAGGAGCAACCGTTTGTACCGCGCGGGTCTCTTGCACAACAACGCTCAAGCGTTTACGCGTGAAATCGTACGGAATTTCATCAATCTTGGTATAGCGGCTAATTTCGGGTTGTTCTCCGGCGAGGATCGCCTGATCCAGCGGATTGGGCAACCCGGTCTGGAAACAGGCATTCAGGTAAGCGTAGTGGGATATCCCATCAGATGGCCTGCCCTGAGAGTCCTTGGCAGCATCCAATCTCACTACACCTTCGGTCAGGGTGCCGGTCTTGTCCGTGCAGAGGATATCCATACTGCCGAAATTCTCAATCGATTCCAGGCGGCGCACGATTACTCCCTGTTTCGCCATAGCCTGGGATCCTTTCGACAGGTTGATATTAATAATGGCTGGCAATAATTGTGGGGTCAAGCCAACGGCAAGCGCAACGGAGAACAGCAGCGAATCGAGTACCGGTTTGTGGAAGAACACATTGAAAAAGAAGATGGCCAGGACCATGATGAGCATGATTTCACTGAGCAAGTAACCCAGGCGCCGGATGCCGCGCTCGAATTCGGTCTCTGGTGGGCGCAAGGTTAGATGAGAGGCAAGCTGGCCGAATACCGCATCCTTCCCGGTTTGCACAACCAGGATGCGAGCGCTGCCGCTGCGCACATTGGTACCCATAAAAACCATGTTGGTACGTTCAGCGAGGGTTGCACCGGCGCTCACCAGACCAGGGTTCTTCTCTACCGGTAATGATTCCCCGGTCAGTGCGGCCTGGTTAACGAAGAAATCCTTTGCCTCCAGCACCAGCCCATCGGCAGGCACCAGACTGCCTGCCGAGAGAAGGGCAACGTCCCCAGGCACAACCTGCCAGGTCGATATGGATTGGTTCTTTCCATCGCGAACCACGTCAGCTTTTGTGGCAACTTGTGAGCGCAGCTTTTCGGAAGCGTTATGAGCGTTATATTCCTGGATAAAGCTTAAGATCGCGCTGTTGAAAACGATCACCAGGATGATGAGAGCATCGATCCAATCTCTCAACACAGCCGAAATCCCTGTGGCAAAGAGCAGGATCAGTGTGATTGGGCTTTTGAATTGGTTGAGGAATAGACCGATATTAGAAGCCCGTTTTTGAGCTTTTAGCCAGTTTGGACCGAATTGCTCTAACCGGCGTTGGGCCTCTTGCTGAGTCAAGCCGCGGGTGGAAGTACCCAAAGTCTGGAGCAGAGCTTCTGGAGGCTGGCTCCAATATTGTTCAGGAAACGATGGGTGAGTATTTTCCATCTTAATTTGGAGTGAGCGGCCAGAAAATCGGCAGGGTCACGAGCACAATGATAAAGAGCAGCGCGGTCAGGGGTAGGCCGACTTTGAAAAAATCCCGGAAACGATATCCGCCAGGCCCCATCATCAGGATATTGACCGGGTGCCCGAGCGGGGTGATGAACGCCATAGAGGTTGCCAGAGCAACGCCCATGCTCATCGCCCGCGGATCGACACCGACTTGTTGAGCAGCCTGAATGGCAATGGGGGCGAGCACAGCCGAGACGGCAGCTCCCTTCATCGCCTGAGATAGCAGCACCGTCAGTGTCAACAGACCGAGCAAGAGCGCCTGCGGGCCATAAGGCCCAACCACATCGATCAGCGCTTTGGCAAACAGAGCAGTTGCCCCGGTCTTGGTCATCGCCATCCCCAATGGCAGCATTCCGGCTACCAGAAATACAATCCGCCATTCGATCACCCGGTAGGCCTGCTCCATGGTCAACACATTCAAGATGACCATCACCAGCGCTCCGGCCAGCATCACCTCACCAACCGAGAAAGGCCCCAGCGCAGCAACTGCCAGGGTCAGGCCGAAGATGCTCAGGGCTAATGCTCCCTTGTTGACAACCTTTTTGATAGGCCCTTCGTCATCACTCAAGACAATCAGGTCGGATGACAGGCGCAGCATGGGCAGCCGGTCACGCGGTCCTTGCAAGAGCAAGGCATCTCCAAACGCCAGCTTCAGGTCGGCCAAGCCAGTGCGAATTACCCGCTCGCCATTCCAAACTGCCAGCACTGCCATGCCGAATTTCTCGCGAAAATGGGTCTCCTTCAGGGTATGAGCGATGAACTGCGAGCGAGGCGACAGCACGACTTCCAAGATCACAATGGCAGGCGTTTCCAGATCATGCTCCTGGTATTTAGCTATCGGCTGGATTTCCAGGTAAGGCTCGGTATCACGCTGGCGAAACTCGTCCAGCCGCCCCTCCAGCAACATTACATCACCCTGTTGAAGCACGAAGTCTGGCATCGGCGCCAGGACGTTCCCACCGTTACGTTCGATGGCCACCACGTTTAATCCATATTTTTCGCGCAAGGTGCTCTCGGCCAGCTTGCGATCGATCAAGATCGACCCCAGTGGGATGCGTGCCCGGAACAAGCGTTCACTCAGATTGTAAGTGCTCAACAGATCCATTTCTGCCTGGCGCAGCACTTCGCCACGTTCAGCTGGCTTTTCTTTTGGCAGCATGCGCCGGCCGAACAAGACCATGTAGGCGATCCCGATAACCACGATCGGCAGCCCAACCGGCGCGAAGTCAAGTACCCCAAAACCCTGGTACCCATTGTCTTTGAGCACCCCGCTGACCACAATATTTGTCGTTGTAAACAAGGTGGCCGACCCACCGAGTAATGACCCAAACGCTAAAGGGATCAGCAAACGGGAGATTTTTATCCCCGACCGGCGCGCTACTCTCGATGTAGCCGGTAAAAGGGTAGATGCTACCGCGATGTTGTTCATAAAAAGCGACATGAACGCGGCCGTCCCCATCAGAGCCGCAATCAAACGAGCCTCACTTTTCCCGGCCAACCGCACAACCAGGTCACCCATGCGGTCAGCCATTCCAGTTACTTCCAGGCCATGCGCCAGCACAAAGATGGCTAAAATCGTGATAACGGCTGTATCGGCGAGTCCGGAGAACACTTCTTGAGGCGTGAGGACGCGGCTCAGCCCAAGCGCCACAAGCACCAGGAGCGCCACCAAATCAACCGTAAGCCGCTCGCTTAGAAATAAGACAATAGCAGCCGTCAGGATCACCAGTGTAATAACGAGATCAGGACTCAAGGCAGGATTCCCATTCAATTCATCAGGGTAACGAATTCATTTGTCAATGGATTCATTTAGCGAGCCTGGGCTGCCTCGACAGGTTGAGAGATCCCGGAAGATGAGGTCAGGATGCGCGGCCCCAGGATTTTCAGCAGAGTTCCCTGGTCAATCGTCTCATCCTGTAATAATGCCTGGACCAACCGATCCAGGTGCTGGCGCGCCTCTGTCAGCAGGTTGATTACGGTCTGGTAGCGTTCTTGAAGGATATGCTGGACATCCTGGTCGATGCGCCCGGCGGTTTCTTCGCTGTAGTCGCGACCCTGGGAGAGTTCGTACCCCAAGAAAGGTTGTTCTTCGTCGGCGCTGAGCGCCATCAGACCCAGGCTGCCCATTCCCCAGCGGGTGATCATGCGCCTGGCCAGACGGGTGGCTTCCACCAGGTCATTCTCTGCGCCAGTGGTAATGTCTTCCAGGGCAATCTCTTCAGCGGCGCGCCCTCCCAGCATCACCTCCAATCGAGCTGTTAGGTAGCTCCGGCTGTAGTTGTACGTATCGTCGCTGGGCATTTGCTCGGTGACGCCCAATGCCCGGCCGTGCGGGATAATGGTAACCTTGTGCACCGGATCCGCGAAGGGAGTAAGCCAGGCTACCAGGGCGTGACCGGCCTCGTGGTACGCGACCGTGCGGCGCTCGTGGTCATTGAGCAGGATGGCGCGAGCGTCTCCGAGAAGTATCCGGTCCAGGGCTTCCTCAAAATCGACCATTTTCACCATTTCATGCTTTTCACGAGCGGCGATCAGGGCCGCCTCATTGCACAAGTTCGCCAGGTCTGCGCCGGTAAAGCCAGTGGTGGTACGGGC
>Ga0105107_10002805_pt1 | contig 11536 bp, 6 predicted proteins | sample PPLLaktember2015_6_FD_79335 | JGI IMG/M metagenome (GOLD analysis project Ga0105107, IMG submission 79335) | Freshwater sediment microbial communities from Prairie Pothole Lake near Jamestown, North Dakota, USA - PPLs Lake P8 Core (1) Depth... | ecosystem: Environmental > Aquatic > Freshwater >... | reverse complement strand
TTATCGATAATGCATCCGGCCCGACAGGTGCCAATTACTGGACCAGCGCCGCCACTCTTAAGCCGAACCTTTTTTCACCTTTACTGCCATTTAGTCTGATAGATCCTGATAATGCAATATTACTGTCGCGCAAAAACGATGTCGACGGCATGTATCTGCTTGGCGGTACAACAGGTGTTATGACAAATCCTATCGCCAGTGGTTTCTCAGGTGGAAGAAATGAAGATGTACGCCGTACTTTCTCATTCAATAACAGGATAGATTTCGACCTTGGATGGATGGTCACAGGTCTGGGATTTCACACAAACATAAGTATGGATCTGTTCACAAGCTTCAGCCAGTCTGTTACGAATTCATATTCTGTTTATGAACCTGCATGGGATGCCTCCGGAAAAATAATCAGCCTGCAGCAGTATGGCAGTGATGTGAGAAGCGGCAGTCAGAATATTTCCAACTCTTACTACGAAAGAAGATTCGGAATGTACGGGATGTTTGACTACGACAGGACTTTTGGAGATGACCATCACTTAACAGGTAATTTGCTATTGTTCGGAAACAGGTATAATTTCCAGGGTAACTTCCAGGGTTTCAAGAATCTCAACCTGGGGTTGCGTTTGAATTATGCCTTCAGGCAAAAATATATTATTGATTTCAGCAGCGCCTACGCCAACTCAATTAAGATCCCTGAAGCAAACAGGCTTGCATTTTCTCCATCTGTCGGATTGGGCTGGGTAATAAGCAGTGAAGATTTCATGTCATCTGTTTCAGCAATAGATTATCTTAAACTACGTGTTTCAGCAGGCATTAATAAGTCAGATGCCGGCATATCAGGTTTCTATTACTGGGAGAATGTTTACTATGATGGTGGTCAGCAATACTGGCATGATGGCACCTACCGTAACCAGATCACAGCTTCAAGCTACGGAGCCAATCCTGATCTGAACTGGGAAAAACGCAAAGAATTAAACATTGGTTTTGAAGGGATCTTTTTTGACAGGCTGTTTACAGTGGATGCAAATGTCTTCACCAGCGCCTATTCAGATCAGATTACCAGGCCTTCAAGCGCTTATCCAAGTTTTTATACAGCCTTCCTGCCTTACCAGAACTTTGATAATAATGGTTACCGGGGTGCAGAACTGGGATTGTCTCTTAACAGGAAAATAGGAGACGTATCAGTGGTCTTTGGAGCTAATATGCTATATGCCACTTCAGAGGTTCTTAAAAGAGACGAGATTTATGCAAATGATTACCAGTACAGGCTTGGGAAGCCGGTAGATGCGATGTTCGGACTCGTTGCCAATGGTTTTTATGCAGATCAGAATGATATTGACAACAGTCCTCTTGCGGTGTTCGGCACCGTGAAACCCGGTGACATAAAATATGTTGATCAGAACGATGACGGTGCTATCGATACAAATGACGAGATCCAGATCGGACGATCGCAAACACCTTTCTCCTACGGACTGAATCTGAAGCTGTCATACAGGAACTTCACTGCATTTGCCCTGGGTTCAGGAAGCATCGGAGCTGATTCATATACCAATAATAATTACTACTGGGTCGACGGCAATGATAAATATTCAGAAGTTATCCTGGGCCGCTGGAGCGAAACCAATACGACAAATGCAACATTCCCCAGGCTTAGTTCGACGGGCAACTCGAATAATTTCCGCAACTCAACTTTCTGGATGTACAAGAGCGACTATTTCAGCCTGAACAGGTTGCAGCTGAGTTATGACTTACCTGACGCTATCAGCCGCAAGGCCGGGATGAAGAAACTCAGTTTGTTTGTTGACGGATCTTCACTATTAACTATATCCAAAAATAAGAAATACAGGGAATTAAGCATAGGAGCTGAGCCATATTACCGTTCATTCTCCATGGGTGTAAAAACAGTGTTTTAATAACTTAATAGAAAGAAACCATGAAGCTGATAAAAATATATTCTTTACTGCTGATCCTGATGATGACGGTCAGTGCGTGCGAAGAAATGCTGAATCCCGTGAACGATTACCACAGCACTTACGACAGGGTACTTGCGGATCCGATATGGGCAAACGGCGTTTTAATGAAAGCATATTCGCAGATCCCTAAAAACAGTTTGGGTGTCAATGATGTTGCCACGGATGATGCTGTGACAAATGACAAGTTTAATGTTTTTCTAAGGATGGCTACGGGTGAATGGACTTCAATATTCAACCCTGTGTCATCATGGGATAACAGCCTGTCGGCAATTCTATATCTGAACGAATTTCTCTCAATCGTTAATGTTATTGAGTGGAAATGGACTAATCCTTCTCTCAATGAATTATTTACCCGTAGATTGACAGGTGAAGCATATGGATTAAGAGCTTTGTTCAAATACCATCTCCTGGCTACAACCGGTGGTGTCGGTTCGAACGGACAATTACTGGGTATCCCTATCTATAATGATTTCATTAAGCCTACCGATGATTTTAACGTGCCCAGGGCTGGTTTTGCCGAATCTGTAGCAGATATATATGCTGATCTCGATAAGTCACTTGAGTATCTGACAATGAATGATTTTAAAGACATCACTTCAGGTGCTCTTCCATCGGGTTATGAAACGTACTCCTATTCTGATTACAATACAGTGTTCGGAACACGGCAGACGCAATTATTATGCGGCCGTGCTGTAAAAGCCGTGAAAGCCCGTGTTGCCTTGCTTGCAGCAAGTCCGGCTTTCTCGAACGGCGATGTGGCTTTATGGGAGAAGGCAGCTGATAATGCCGCTGCCAGCATTGAGGCTCTCGGTGGATTAGGCAATATGGATCCTGACGGACACAGGTTTTATGTCCATTGGTTGGCGGACGACATAAACCTGTCACAGGGAAGAGATCAGGGTGAGACGTTGTGGAGAACTGCTAATGGTAACAGCAGGCACCGCGAAACCGATAACTTTCCGCCTTCTCAATATGGCAATGGCAGGATCAATCCCACACAGAACCTGGTTGATGCATTCCCGATGGTAAATGGTTATCCGATCGATCATGCCTCAAGCGGATATAATGAAGCTGATCCATATGCAGGCCGCGATCCGCGACTGGCACTCTATATTTGTTACAATGGAAATAAAGTAAGGAATATAACAATCACGACAGGTGTCGGCGGTGGTACGGATGCCAAAGACTCTGTTGCTACTTCAACACGTACAGGATATTACCTGAAAAAACTGTTGAGGGACGATGTGAATGTGAATCCTGTTTCTCCATCTTCAAAGAAGCATTATGATGTTATTATCAGGTACACAGAGATATTCCTTATCTATGCCGAAGCTGCCAATGAAGCATGGGGTCCTGACGGAACCGGAGCAAATGCCTATTCGGCACGTGATGTTGTAACTGCAATACGTCAGCGGGCAGGTATTGCACAACCTGACGATTACCTTTCGTCGATCACTACAAAAGAAGATATGAGGGAACTTATTCGTAACGAGAGAAGGCTGGAGCTTTGCTTCGAAGGTTTCCGCTTCTGGGACCTTCGCAGATGGAAAGCGGATCTGACTGAGACTGCCAAAGGAATAAATATCAATAGAACCAGTACTGTACACACAGTGGTCGATGTTGAATCACGCACCTATGACAATAATTATATGATCTATGGCCCTGTACCGTATTCAGAAGTTCTGAAATACAGTTCTCTCATACAAAATAAAGACTGGTAGAAGTATTTTAAACGAAGTTGTTGAAGAAAGTAACAATAAAGAATTCAAGGATATGAAGAAAATATTAATAATACTAATTCTGGCAGCGGGCCTTGTTGCTTGTGAAAACCAGGACATAGAATTCCCGGATTATGCTTACACTGCTGGTTATTTCCCATACCAGTATCCGATAAGGACTCTCGTTCTCGGTGACTATATTTTCGTCAATGAGAACGACAACAATCATAAATTCATGATCTCTGCGGCATTTGGCGGGGTTTACACAAACAAGGAGGAAAGGAAGTTCAATGTGGAACTCGCTCCGGAACTCTGCAATAATGTGAATTTTAATACAGGAAGTCAGGTCCTTTTAATGCCTCAGACACATTACGCCTTAGGGGAAAATCAGATAGTCGTTCCTGCAGGTCAGGTCAATGGGGGGCTGGAAGTTCAGCTGACGGATGCATTTTTTGAGGATCCCCTGGCAATAAGTGCAAATTATGTCATTCCGATGCGCATAGTCAGTGTAGTCAATATTGACTCTGTCCTGCGGGGAACACCCGCAATTGCCAATGCCGATCCGAGGAAAGCAGCTGATTGGGTAATTCAGCCAAAGGATTTTACAATGTTTTGTGTGAAATTCATAAATCCGTATCATGGCAAGTACCTCCACAGAGGGACCAGCACTGTGAAAGATGCAACCAATGCTGTTCTTGAGACTACGCGCTATGCTGCGAAATATGCCGAACAGAATGAAATCTGGAGCCTGGTCACAACCGGAAAGAATGAAGTTTCTGTTTCCGGAAATCTGCGTTCCAATTTAATTACAGGTCAGTTGAAGATGAAGCTGAATTTTTCAGACAACGGGAGTTGTACCATCAATGAGAATACCGGGTCGGACTTTACCATAACCGGCAGCGGTACATTTGTTGAAGATGCAGAAGCCTGGGGAGGAAAGGAACGTGACGCTATCTTTATCAGCTATCAGCTTACCTCGGGAGGAAATACATATTCCGCTATTGATACTTTAGCCATAAGGGACAGGGATGTAAGAATGGAAGTATTCCAACCAGTGGTTACCGGAAAATAACGGCCGGATCTGCAAAACACATCTGAAAACAAGCTGCTAAGGGTTCCCTCCCTGCGTGACCCGGTCATTTATGGCAGCCGCAATCAGTACATAATAAACCAAAATGGATTGGAAGGTTTATCTATCTGGCTTTCCGTACTAATGGTTTTAGAAAAAGTACTGAATTAATCGATTTTTCAAATACCGGGATATAAATTCCTGTTGGCGGTTATTTTGAATGCGTCGGGTTGAATAAAGTAGTAAATTATAGAAAGTTACCTATGAATCCAAAAACCAAGAATCAAATTAACCAGGCGTTGCCCTGGCTGTTAACTTTCGTAAGGATTGTGATCGGATGGCACTTCCTTTATGAAGGAATATCTAAAATCTCTGCGGAAGCATGGAGCTCCGCTCCATACCTCGCAGGTTCAAGGTGGGTCTTCGGACCAATGTTTAATGCCATGGCTGAAAATGGCGCCTTAACAGCAGTTATCGATTTTATGAACATCTGGGGGATGACACTGATCGGTGCAGGCCTTATACTGGGACTTTTCACCAGATGGGCAAGTGCAGGAGGTGCAATAATGCTCCTTTTTTATTTTCTGGCTTATCCTCCCTTCCCCGGATACATGTTCGGGGTACCTGTCGAAGGCAGTTATTTGTGGGTGAACAGAAACCTGATCGAACTTTTTATTCTGACTGCATTCATATTCGTTGCCCCCGGATATCTTTTCAGTATCGACAGACTTTATGCAAACTGGAAAGATGAAAAGGCCAGAAGACCTGTTCCCGATCAACCTGAAAATAAAGAAAAACTGGAGCGCCGTGAAATTATAAAGAACCTTATTTCTTTTCCTGTTCTCGGGGCTTTCGCATATGCATTGTATAAGAAAAGGAAATGGGACAGTTTTGAAGAAAAATTATTGGAAGTCGAAGGAATTAATGCCAGTTCGGGAGCGACACTTCTCAAGTTCAACTACTCCACCTTACTGAATCTTAAAGGGCAAATACCAAAGGGATTTATCAACTATACTGACAGGAACGGGAATCCCGCAAAGTTTGAGCTAAGCCGTCTCATTATGGGCGGAAACCTGATAGGAGGCTGGGCACATGCCCGGGATCTTATCTATGTTTCGAAACTTATAAAAACATATCACACCGATGAAAAGGTGATGCAGACCATGGCCCTCGGCGAGAAATGTGGTATTAATGCGCTATTAACCAATCCGCAACTCGGAAGAATATATCAAAAATACCAGCATGAATTCAAAAGTGACATAAAATTCATCTCAGACTGCAATATCAACCTTGATTTTCAGAAAGGAATAGCAATGTCACTTGCTGTCGGTGCCGATGCACTTTATTCCGGCGGAGAGATCACTGACCGCTTTACCGATCCAACCTGGGAGGATCCTCTTGGCAGGACTGTTGAACAGCGTGTCGACCTGATCCGCAAAGGGCTGGATGAGATCCGGAGCAATGGCAAACCCGCGGGTATTGGTGCCCATAAGATAGCTGCCATCAAAGCCTGTGTGGAGTATGGGCTGAAACCGGATTTCTGGATGAAAACATGCCATAGCCATAATTACTGGTCAGCCAATCCGGAAGGATCAAGGAACGATAATATGTGGGATGACGATCCTGAGGAGACTATCAGGTTCATGGGTACTCTGAAAGAACCCTGGATAGCTTTCAAGGTATTGGCAGCCGGTGCCATAAGACCCAAAACAGGACTGGAATATGCATTCCATAACGGGGCTGATTTTGTCTGCCTGGGAATGTATGATTTCCAGATTGTTGATGATGTGAATATTGCCCTTGAAGTACTCTCCGGCCCGCTCGACCGTCAGCGTCCGTGGATGGCATAAGAGGGGCAGTCAGCAGGTTATACATTAAATTTTAAAAATATATGGATCGTGTTTTAGAAGAAATCTACGGAATTGATGAATCCCAGATGGATCAGTATGCAAAAAATGTAATGCTGGGAGGAGGAACCCGTGGAGGTCCGGTGCTTATCAGAGGAAAAGGAGTGAGGGTCTGGGACCAAAAAGGAAAGGATTATATCGACTGCACCTCGCAAAGCTGGGCACTTTATCTGGGTTATGCCAATGATGAGATTAACAAAGTAATTAGGGAGCATATTGAGAGTATGACACATATCCATCAGGGATATGACAACAAACCAAGATTTTACCTTTCGAATAAGCTCGCCCGGTATGCACCGGGAGATCTGAACAGGGTATCTTTTACTGTGGGCGGAGGAGCGGCTGTGGAGGCAGCCATGAAGGTCAGCATCAAAAATGTTCAGCCTTCACGGGATTTCGTGTGCCTGCATGACAGCTATCATGGAACAACGCTGGGATCGATGGGGGCTTCCTGGATTTCCACCAAATCGGAAGGGAAATATCTGGGGGGCAGCAGATTTCTTTCACTCTCAAGAAGCTTCATCAGGATCCCTAATCCCTATACCTACAGGAATCCATTTAATGCGGATCCTGAAACATATACCGATATGTGCATAACAATGGCGCGTGAAACCTTCCTCAGGGGTATTGCCGGAAAGCCGGCGGGAGTCATTGTTGAACCTGTTCAGGCAAGCGGAGGACAGATAATCCTTCCAAAAAGGTATTTGCAGGAACTCAGGAAGCTCTGTAATGAATTCGAGACTCTTCTGATCTTCGACGAAATTCAGACTTTCGGAAGGATTGGTGAAATGTTTGCTGCAGATTACTTTGGAGTTACCCCTGATATTATAATTCTGGGGAAAGGACTTGGAGCAGGATTGCCTCTTGCTTGTATAATTATTTCTGACAAGCTGGAAGGATTTTCTCCTGATACTGAAGAGCTTCATACCTTTGCCAATCCGACATTGTCAATGGTCACTGCCGCGAAACAACTTTCAATGCTTGAAAACGGAGTACTCGAAAATTGCCGAAAAATGGGCCGTTATCTCGGGAACGGTATTAAGGAAATGATGAGTGAATTTCCGGAAATAGGTGAAGTGAGGCAGGCAGGGTTACATATAGGTGTCGAATTTGTAAGCGATCCCGTAAGCAAGAAACCTATTGCAAATGAGACTATACGGATCAGGGATGCCGGTTTCAGCCATGGTATTATGTTTGGGCTCGGAGGTGCAAGGAAAAATGTTCTGAAAGTTAAGCCGCCGCTGATTGTCAGTAAGGATGAATGTGATGAGATACTTGATAAGTTCAGGACTTCAGTATGTGAAATATTAAGGAAGAATCATGCTGGAAATTGATCTGAGCGGGGAAGTTACACTTGTTGTCGGAGGAGCACGCGGAATAGGTTCTGCCGTTGTCAATATGGCGGCAGAATCCGGAAGTGACGTGATCTGGACTTGCCTTGACATTCCGGCTGATATTGAAGCATCTGATGAGTTGCTGGTAAGGACGGAAAAGCTTGGCGTAAAATCATTTTACCGGACAATAGATTGCAGAAATGAAAGGGAAACCCTGCTTTTAACTGGTGAACTGAAGGAAAGGTTTGGCAGGATTGATAACCTGGTACATTGTGCAGGATTCACGAGCCAGGTTTGCATGCTGGACATTAACGCAGAAGAATGGCGGCGTGTGGTTGATATTAATCTGACAGGCGCCTTTATTTCGGTGAGATCAGTCCTGGAGTGTATGAAAGCAGCCGGCAAAGGTTCGATTGTATTGATCGGTTCGGCTGCTACGGTTGGAGGAGGCGGTGGAAGAGCTGATTATGTCTCTGCCAAAGCTGGGCTGGAAGGGCTTAACCGGGCTGTGACTAAAGAGTTTAGCCCGTATGGTATAAGATGCAACATTATCCATCCTTCCCTTATTGAAACAGATCTGCTTAAACAGCGTCACCCTGATGCCGGTAAACGCAATGAACTCGCAGCAACTGTTCCGTTAAGAAGACTTGGACAACCCGGGGATATAGCTTTTGCAGTGTTATTTCTCCTGTCTGAATTATCCTCCTATATAACGGGACAGTCAATTTTCATCGATGGAGGTCGTACTTTTTGCAAATGACGTGAGAAAAAGCAGAAAGAAATTTGAACCGAATACTAATAATGAAATATGATAAATTCCACAATCTCAGGTTTATCCCCGGTTAGCAGGAAGGATTATGTTTTTTCCCTGATGATACTTGGGACTTTTTATTTCATATTCGGGTTTATTCACTGGCTGAACGGTATACTTATCCCTTTCCTGAGAACAGCCTGTGAACTGAATGATTTCCAGGCCTATTTTGTGACATTCGCATTTTTCATTTCCTATCTGATAATGGCGATACCTTCATCCGAGGTACTAAAAAGAACAGGATTCAAAAACGGGATGACAGCAGGTTTATGGATAATGGCCGCCGGTTGCCTGATTTTCGTCCCGGCAGCTATTACCAGGACATTCGGGCTATTCCTTACCGGCTTGTTTGTTACGGGAACCGGGCTGGCTTTGCTGCAGACAGCGGTTAATCCTTATGTTACGATAATCGGGCCCATTCAAAGTGCTGCCAAAAGGATTAGCATGATGGGAATTTTGAACAAGTTTGCGGGTTCAATAGCTCCAATAATCCTGGCATCTTTCATCCTGAAAGATGCGGGTGCCCTTGAAGAAAAGCTGGCAAATGTTGATATTCTTTTGCGGCCCGGAATTCTTGATGAGCTGGCACGCCGGGTAATATTGCCTTATATTGCCATGGCTGTAATACTGATCATATTCGGCTTGATAATACGGGCAGCGAAGCTTCCGGATCTGGATACTGCTGCAGAAAACGGAACTGGCGTGAAGTTCAGTACAGGTAAAACCAGCATTTGGCAATTTCCATACCTTCTGCTGGGAGTTATGGCTTTATTCTTTGCAATAGGTGTGGAGGTTATCGCTGGCGATACCATAATCCGTTACGGACAGTCACTGGGGATAAGCCTGGAATCGGCGAAATATTATACCTCGCTTACACTGTTGGGTATGATCCTGGGTTATCTCATGGGAATCATATTCATTCCGAAATACCTTAGTCAGGTAAATGCACTGAGGATATGTACCATCCTTGGTATACTGTTTTCATTAGGGGCAATTTATATTCCATCCCATATCTACTGCACTATGCCCTTTTTTGATCTGGTTACGTTTGAACCGATTGATCTTATGCTTCCCCTGACAGTCCTTCTTGTTGCCTTGCTGGGTTTTGCCAACGGCCTTTTGTTCCCTGCTATCTGGCCTCTTGCGATAGAAGGTCTTGGCAGGTTTACAAAGACCGGCTCGGCGTTTCTCGTGATGGCCAACGCGGGAGGTGCGATATTGCCATTGATTTACGGAAAGATAGCAAATGACCTGTCAACCCAAACAGCTTACTGGGTCTGCATCCCGTCATATCTCCTTATAATGTACTATGCTTTCTTCGGCTATAAAAAAGGTAAATGAGACTAATTTTTGATTTTATAAACGGACATCTTTATAATTGTTAACATGCATAAGATTGAAAAACCAAAAGTTGTGGTACTGGCCTTATCTCATGAGTTATATGACAGAACATATCCGGATTATATAGACAGGCAGAACAGACAACTGGATCTTTTTATTTCAGGAATAAAAACATCTATTGACATTCTTTCAAGAAAGATATATTTTCTTGCAGGATATCTGGAAAACGAGATCAGATTTGCCGAAGCTAACAGTGCTGACGCACTACTGATTATACCCATGTGCTATACGCCAGGACTAATGTCAGTTCCATTACTTCTGAAAACAGATATTCCGATTGTTATCTGGAATACTCAGGAGTTATACGAAATAACAGACGAGTACCATTTTGATACGCTTCTGATGAACCATGTGATTCAAGGTACGCAGGATATCACTAACATACTCATTCGCGGGAATAAAATCTTTGGAATGGAAACCGGTCATTTTAAGGATCCTGAGGTGATAAAAAAAATCGTTGAATGGCTTCAGGCTGCCAGGAGTGCAAAATATGCTGGAAAGATCCGGGTAGGCTTGCTGGGTAATCCCGGTCAGGATATGGGTGATTTTGGGGTAGATGAGACTTCGATGAAAACAAAATGGGGCCCTCATACCATATACCTCAACACAGGGAAATTCATAGGGATCCTGAATGATATTGATCAAAACAGAATTGATGAAGTGCTCGCAAAAGACAAGATTTTCTTTGAAGTGGATGAAAATCTGTCCGAGGAGACTCACAGGCTTTCAATAAAACTTGAACTGGCCCTCAGGGATATGATTGAAGAAAAAAATCTGGATGCTTTCACTATGAATTTTTCCGATCTGTCGGATGACGGACGTTTCCCCACCATGCCTTTTCTCGGAATAAACAAGCTGATGATGGAAGGGCTGGGATATGCCGGTGAAGGGAACACATCAATTGCAGCATTAATGTCGCAGATGAGGGATCTCTGCGGTGCAGCAAACTTTACTGAAACTTATACAGTGGATTTCAGAAGAAATCTGATCTTCATGACGCACATGCAGGAATGCAATCCGGGATTTGCCCGGAAGGACAGGAAAATACGCCTTATCAATAAGGATTTCTGGGCGAAGGGTGCCGGGCCTTATGCCGGAATGCATTTTTCACTCGAACCCGGGCCTGTCACTCTGGTGAATTTAACCACTGATGCTGAAAGTAATTTTTTTTATATATGTTTTGAAGCCATAATACCTGATATTAAGCCGTTGGAGAATTTCAGTGCAGCCCACTGGTTCATTAAGCTAGGCGAGGATGCCGGAAGATTGCTGACACGCTGCAGGATGGCAGGGCGAACACATCGTATGGTTGCGGTGCCCGGACATTGTTCG
>Ga0105107_10002804_pt1 | contig 11537 bp, 13 predicted proteins | sample PPLLaktember2015_6_FD_79335 | JGI IMG/M metagenome (GOLD analysis project Ga0105107, IMG submission 79335) | Freshwater sediment microbial communities from Prairie Pothole Lake near Jamestown, North Dakota, USA - PPLs Lake P8 Core (1) Depth... | ecosystem: Environmental > Aquatic > Freshwater >... | reverse complement strand
TAGAATTTTTAAGAGCCAGCCGGTACCTTCTCTGCAGGGTGTACATTGTCCGCAGCTTTCGTGGTAATAAAATTTTGCTATCCTTGCCAGAACCTTAACAAGATCGGTATCTTCATCCATTACCATCACTCCGGCGGTACCTATTGCAGAGCCAACAGCTTTAAGTGATTCGGCATCCATCTTTATACCTTCAATCTGGTCACCTCTTAACGGAGGCATGGATGAACCTCCGGGAATAACACATAAAACTTTTTTGTTTCCCGGTACCCCGCCTCCGTATTTATAAATTAAATCAGTAAGCAATATGCCTGAAGGTAATTCATAAATATCGGGATTATTAATGTGTCCGCTTAATCCGTAAAGAATTGTACCTGGATGCTTTGGTTCACCTATCCCAGAAAACCATTCCCAACCTTTATTAATAATGGGAGGAACATTTGCAATGGTCTCAACATTATTAATTGTAGTAGGGTTACCCCATAAACCATTCTGGGCAGGGAAAGGAGGTTTAATTCTCGGATATCCTCTCTTACCCTCAAGTGAATTCATTAAAGAAGATTCTTCGCCGCAGATATAAGCACCGGCACCTTTATGAATATAAATGTCGCAATAGAATTCTGTTCCGAAGGTTTCTCTCATCCTTTCACCAACATATCCTTTTGCATAAGCATCATCAATAGCTCTCTGCAAAAGTTTTATCCATTTATGGTATTCTCCCCGGATATATACATAAGCTGTCCTTGCACCAATTGCATAACAGGTAATTAATATCCCTTCTATAAGCTGATGAGGATTATATTCGAAAATCTGCCTGTCTTTAAAAGAACCGGGTTCACTCTCATCACCGTTTACGCAAAGATATTTTGGTTTATCGGTAGTCTTTGGCATGAAGCTCCACTTTAAACCTGCGGAGAAAGCTGCCCCTCCCCTTCCGCGTAAACCTGATTTTTTTACCTGGTCGATTATATCATCAGGTGACTGGGTAAATGCTTTTCTGGCAGCAGAAAAACCTGAATGCGAAAGGTAAATATCTAAAATGTGTAAATCTTTTATATCGGGAAGAACTATTTTTTCCATCAATTACTATCTTTAAATGAATTCAGAATTTGTTCAACTTTTTCTTTATTTAGATTTTCAAAATAATCTTCATTAACTGCAATCATAGGAGCGGTACCGCAGGAACCCATGCATTCAACTTCTTCAAGTGAAAAAACCTTATCGTCACTTACCTGCAAATTTTCAAGATTAAGTTTTTCCTTAACCTGGTTGTATATATCGTAGCCTCCGCGCAGCATACAGGAAACATTTGTACATACCTGTATATGATATTTACCCATCGGTTTCTGGTGGTACATTGTATAAAAAGTAACAATACCAAGCACTTCTTCTGAGGTTATATCCAGAATTCTTGCAACCTCCTGCATCACCTCACCGGAAATCCATCCATTCTGTTCCTGTGCAATCCACAATGCTGCCATTACGGCTGGCTGTTTAACCGGATACTTGTTAATTTCATTTTCTATTCTTTTTAGATTTTCATCTGTAAAATTAAATGCCATTTTTTTGACTTTTGACCTTTTACTTTTGACTTTAAAAACTTATTTATCCGCTTCTCCCATAACAGGGTCAAGGCTGCCTATAATAGCAACAACATCGGATATCATATGTCCTTTTACAAGCTGAGGCAAAGCTTGCAGATTAACCATAGAAGGTGATCTTATTTTACATTTCCAGGGGTGTCCTTCACCCTGACTCACCAGATAAAATCCAAGTTCTCCTTTAGGGTTTTCAACTGCAGTGTAAGCTTCTCCAACCGGAGGATTTATTCCAAAGTTAACAATCATAAAATCATGTATTAGCTCTTCCATTTTAGAATATATTTCTGTTTTCTTTGGAAGAACGCGTTTTGGATTATTTAAAATTGTTTCACCCTGCGGCATCTTATCAAGTATCTGCCGGATAATCTTTACGCTCTCTCTTGTTTCATCTGCTCTAACAAAATATCTTGCGAGACAATCTCCTTCTTTATAAACAGGGATTTTAAAATCCATATCATTATAAAACATGTAAGGAGTTGCTCTTCTCAAATCAAACTCAACACCACTGCCCCGAAGGTTAGGACCTGTAAAACCTATCTGTATTGCATCTTCACCGGAAATAACTCCTACTCCATCCATCCTTTCAACAAAAATGCGGTTAGTGTTTATAAGTCTTTCGCACTCATCCAGATTTTCTTCATACTGCTCGATAAACCACTTTACCTTTGCAAGTACTTCAGGCTGTGCATCATTTGCGACACCACCAATACGTGTGTAGCTGTTTGTAAAACGCGCCCCGCAAAGTATATCCCATATATCAAGAATTTTTTCTCTTTCTCTCAACGTCCACAGGAAAACTGTTAAGGCACCAACATCCATTGCAAGTGCACCAATTGCAACAAGATGAGAAGCAATTCTTGCCATTTCAGAAACCATCATTCTTATATATTGTGCACGCGGTGGGGCTTCAATTCCGGCAAGCTTTTCTACTGCCAATACCCATGCAACATTGTTTGCGAGTGGTGACAGGTAATCAAGTCTGTCAGTATGAGGAATAAATTCATAGTAAGTCATGTTCTCAGCCATCTTTTCATAACCTCTGTGAAGATAGCCGAGTTCGGGAACGCATGCAATAACTGTTTCACCATCAAGCCGCAGAAGCAGCCTTAATACACCATGAGTAGCAGGATGCTGAGGACCCATATTAAGTATCATCTCATTTTCAAGTGTGTCATCAACAGATATATCGGTTTCCTGGTTTATTAAGGACTGAAGTATTTTGGTAGGAACTTCTTCTCTTTTTATTTTATCCATAAAAGCTAATTATCTTTCTTTGGTAAAGGTAGTGAGCCGGGGATACCCATTAAAGGAAATTCTTTTCTTAAAGGAAAATATTCAAATTCTTCGGGCATGTACATCCTTCTTAAATCCGGATGATTATTAAAATTAATTCCATACATATCATAGGTTTCTCTTTCATGCCAGTCAGCAGTTTTCCAGATTGATGAAACTGAATCAATACTGCAGTCTGATTCATCCACATCGGCTTTCAATCTTATGCGTGAATTTAATTTTAAAGACATGATATGGTAAACCACAGTAAACCTGTTTTTTCTGCGAGCCCAGTCAATTGCTGTTACATCCTCGCATAATTTAAATTGAAGGTCCTGATCATCTCTGATAAATGAAGATACCTCAACAATAAATTTTTTATTTAAAGTAACTGCAAGCTGATCCCTGTAATCTGAAAAATCAAACACGACTTCAGGAAATTTTTCCATCAGTTTATTTGTAACTAACTCTTTTAAGTCCATATTAATTATTTTGTATAACGGTTAATTCAGGAAGGGGTCTGTCCTGAAAATCTCTTGCTTTGGTCCTTCCAATCTTTTCCTGAATCTGCATAAGTGCATTTAATAAATTATCCGGACGCGGCGGGCAGCCGGCAAGATAAACATCAACAGGAAGAAACTGGTCTATTCCCTGAACAACCGGATATGATCTGTACATTCCTCCGGATGAGGTGCAGGCTCCCATTGCAATAACCCATTTCGGATCAGGCATTTGGTCATAGATTTTTTTAACTACGTGCGACATTTTATAAGTAACAGTTCCAGCAACAATCATACAGTCGGATTGACGTGGTGTAAAACGCATTACTTCAGAACCAAACCTTGCTATATCATATTTGGGGTCGCCGGATGCCATCATTTCTATAGCGCAGCATGAGATACCCATAGGCATTGGCCATACCGCACTTTTTCTTGCCCAGGCAACCAATGCATCAATTGTTGATGTAAAAAAACTTTCCTCTTTTAATTTTGCTTCTAATCCCACCTAAAACCACCTTTCTTATATGCGTATAAGTATCCTAATTCAAGCACCACTAAAAAAACAAACATCGATATGAAAACTGATATTCCCGCATCATTAAATAACTTTTTAAACTGAACAGCCCACGGATATACAAATACAACTTCCAGGTCAAAAATTATAAAGAACATTGCAATCAAATAGTATTTTATAGAAATCCGTTCACTTGTTGTCCCAACCGGTTTCATACCGCTTTCGTAAGTTGAAAGTTTCTCGGCAGTTGGTCTTTTCGGACCGAAAATTTCTGATGAAAAAACTGTGGCAGCGGCAAATATTATTGCTACCCCGAAAACTATAAAAATCGGAAGATATTCAAGGATCATAGTAGATTTATATTATTCATTGTGCTTTCAAAATTATCCATAAAATGCCTGATTGTCAATTTAAACCTTAATACCCCAATCACTTCAAATGGATAATCTTTCCACTTTTAAATAAAATGTAATCTCTCTATTTTGCATTCAAATTCAATACTTAGTTATTATTAATGCAATTCAGTAAAATATTAATTCTCATTGTACCTATACTATTTTGGGTGGGATGCGATAGAAAAACCGAAATGATTGAAGACCCGGGGATTCCCCCCGCTGTTCCTACGGGATTAAGATTTTTTTTTGCGTCTGATGGAGAAATTGCAATTGAATGGAATTTTAGTGCAGAACCTGATGTAAAAGGATATAATATTTATAGAAGGACAGATTCAACAGAATCTTTTAAAATTGCATATGTAAATGATTCCTTTTTCTTTGATGATTCTTTATCCTACAATATCACCTATTTTTATAGAATAACTGCTGTTAATTTATGGAATAAAGAAAGTGACTTTTCAGTTGAAATTTCTGCGAAGCCCGAAAACAGGTATAGCCCTAAAAGACCTATTGGTTTAAGAATAAATGCCCGGAACTGGGAAGGTGAGATTTCTGTTTTTGTTAACTGGTTAAAAAACGAGGAAAGTGATGTGGAAGGTTATAATATTTACAGAGGACTTTCACCCGGTTTTACTCCTGACAGTACAAACTTAATAGGCTTTTCCGGCTCAGCTAATTTTTCGGATACAAATTCACTCAGTTTTTACCAAAACTATTTTTATAAAATACGGGCAAAAGATAATGGCGGTTTATTGAGTAATGCGAGTGAAGAAGTGAACGATTTGATATTTGAAATCCCTGAAGTTATTTTCCCTTCCGATAATTCAATTGTAGAATTTTTTGAAGAGTTTATTATAAAAACTGTTGATGTACCCGCCACTTACCGAATTGGTTTACAAACTAATAAGTTTTTTGGAGAGATCTGGAGCAGGACAGTTTCAACTTCAGTAACCAACGATACTTTAAATATAAACTTTAACCCTCCTTCACTGCAGGTTAATAAAGCATACTACTGGAGAATTGCTACTTACTCCGGCAATAGCTCTGATCCAAACAGCATATCACAAATATTTTCTGTTACATTTAAAGATTGATGAATGCAAAGATTAAATATTTTCGCTTTCAGTTAATCTTTATTGTAACGTTTACAACTAATTGTTTTTCACAGACTCAGAGTGATAGTTTAGAATTTATATACTTTGTAAAACCAATAAATCTTCTTACAACATCATTCGATAAACATTTAAATACTTATTCATTAAGCTCGGGATTAATTCTTAATAAAAGTTTCGGCAATTTTAATTTAAGCCTTAATGAAAATTTTAATTCAAAATTTATAAAAACTGCCCAAAGCAATATAAGAGATGAACAAAAACTCACACTGCTGACTTCTTATAATTTTTCTAAAGAATATGGAGTTGGAATTTCTTTGGAAAACAGAATTCTCTCCGATGACAGATCCATCGGAATAAACCAGGCATCGGTTTCGGATGTTTCTGTTTTTACTTTGTATTCTCCAGCACCTGATATGGTGTTCACTCCTTTTGCAGGTTATGCTAACAACCGGCAGATTGGTGAGAATGATTATGGTATGATTTACGGTATTGAAGGTAATCTTAACCAGGTTGAGCTTTCAGAATTTCAACTTACATCTCAGTTGAAGTTAAGAAATGAGGATATTTCACCCAGGAAAAATCTTATCCGATATTTAAGTGTGGTTGCAGATAATAGTTTTGACAAAGATGTATCAAATACTTTTGGTGCACGGTTTATTCAAAACAGGAAAGATTTTTATTATACAGCCGAGCCCCAGGCTGCAGAAGATTTTAATATTACAAATAATATTCAATCAAGAATAGAAACCGGTTATGCAATTGAAGACAGGCTAAAGTTTGGTAACTTCCTGGATATATTTACTCTTGATGCTCTCGGTATAATCAGCTGGAGGGAGATCGATAAAGACACCCGCTATAAACCTTTTACGATTAATGAAAAATCATTCTACGATACAAAAATCAATGAGCTCCGTCTTGATTTTGAAGGTATACTGGGGTATTACTCAGATTTTTTCTCTGCAAGTTTAAGAGGTATTTTTTCTGAACGTGATGAAAAAAATATTACAAAGAATATTGACGGCAGTAATCCATTTTATTTTGAGGAACGTGAAAGAGAAGAGAGTCAGAAAAATAATAATTCAACAAGAGCTTCACTTGCTTTATTAGGAGGTTTTAATCTTTCAAAAACAGATAAGATTTTATTTAGTTTCCTTCAGAACAAGTTAAGATATGATACACCTGCAGAGGAAAATTTTGACGACAGGGATGAAGTTCTTTCTATATTCAGAATAAGATATTCAAAACAGCTAACACCTTTCTTCCAGGCTTTTGTAAATACTGAAGGTACATACAATCATATTGTTTATCTGTTTTCTGAAAAGAGTTCTAACAATAATATTAATAGAGTTTTAAAGCTGGCCAGCGGAGGTATCTATTCCGGTAATAGTGTAAGCTCTGCAAATTCGTTTGAAGTCTCTGCAAATTATACTGTTTATGATTTCGAGGATCTTAATCCAAATTACCATAGTTTTTCTTTCAGACAATTTACAGCGGTTGATTCATCTTCCTTAAGGATTTCAAGAGACCTATCATTTAATATTTATGGATATTTGAAATTTTCTGAGCAGGGAGATTTTAAATGGAATTCGTTCTCTGAAAGACCAACGAGGTTTCTTGAAGAAATATATGGTGAACCAAAGATCTCTGTTAAGCTTAACAAAATACTTTTTTCCCTGGGTGCCAGGTATTTTTCTTTAAAAACATATAATTACAATAAAGAAGAAAAAATACTCGATGCCGATTACCTTAGTTTAGGCCCGCTTATGGAAATCTACCTTTTAATAAAGGATATTCTCTATTTGAGAATTTATGGATGGTATGAGTTTATTACAGCCAATAAAAGTACGAGTCAGCAGCAGGCAAATCTTACTATGCAGATAAACTGGAATTTTTAAAATTGAAATAAAACTATTTTTTATTATTTTGAACGTAAAATTTTTACAGATACATATTGGCTCAAAATCATTACCAGCTTGAATTAGAAAGCGACCCGAATAATCTTATAACTGTAGAAGAGTTTGTAAATTATTTTGCAAAAGATATCGGTATTAATGAAGAAAAAATGAACGGTCTGATGCTTTCTGTTACCGAAGCAACTACCAATGCTATTATCCATGCAAATAAAAGTGATATAAATAAAAAAGTTTATATAGATGTTTTTGTCGAGAATGAATTATTAATAATTAAAGTTAAAGATGAGGGAACAGGATTTGATCCTTCGAAAGTACCTGACCCGACAACACCTGAGAACCTTCTCAAAGATTCAGGAAGAGGTGTTTACCTTATGCGTGTTTATATGGATGATTTGAAATATAATATTACCCCCACCGGTACAGAGACAATTCTCACATTAAAAATAAAATAAGATAAGGATTTTAAATCTTCAGTTTAGCTATATTTTGTTTTACATCATCAGATGATTTTTTAAGTGCACTTAATTCTTCGGGCAAAAGTTTTAATTCCAGAATGTTTAAAACACCCTCCCTTCCAAGTCTTACTGGCACACCGCAAAAGACATTTTCTAAACCGTATTCCCCGTTAAGATAAACAGAACATGGTAAAATTCTTTTCTTATTTTTTACAATAGCTTCAACCATTTCAACAGCGGCAGATGAAGGTGCATAATATGCACTTCCGGTTTTAAGATAATTTACAATTTCAATCCCGCCGTTTTTTGTTCTGTTAACCAGCATATTAATCTTATCTTTGCTCATTAATTCTGAAAGAGGGATACCGCTTACAGTTGTATATCTGATTAATGGAACCATCGAATCTCCATGCCCCCCTAAAACCATAGCCTGGATATCATGGACAGATATATCCAATTCTTCAGCAATGAAAGTTCTGAATCTTGCAGTATCTAAAATACCTGCCATGCCTATTACACGGTGTCTTTCAAAACCGCTTGTTTTAAATGCTACATAAGTCATTACATCAAGCGGATTTGAAACAACTATAAGCAATGCCTGCGGTGATTGTTCTACAGATTTTTCAGTTACGGTTTTAACAATTTCCGCATTAGCATGTAGAAGGTCATCCCTGCTCATACCGGGTTTACGAGCCAGTCCTGCTGTAATTACTATTAAATCTGAATTTTTTGTATCAGAATAATTATTAGTCCCGGTTATTTTAGAATCAAAATTTTCCACCGGTCTGCTTTGAAGGATATCAAGAGCCTTACCTTGAGGAATACCTTCCACAACATCAAGCAGAACCACATTTTCGGCTAATTCTTTTTCCGCAATTCTCTGAGCCGCGGATGCTCCAACATTACCGGCACCAATAACAGTTATTTTTTTCATAACTAAAGATAGTTTATCCTTTGGTTTAAGTTCAAGTTAACTTCAAAATCTTCTGAACAATTCCAGGTTTGTCTGATTACTTGCAGATGAACTTAACTTAGACTTTTCCTTTTGCTTCTCGAATCATACATTCATATTTTAACATTGATATTTAAACCAATCATTCAGAGGAGAAAAATATGTCCAGAAAAAAAATAGCGTTAATCGGCGGTGGACAAATCGGCGGAGTACTTGCCCAGCTTTCTGCATTAAGACAGCTTGGAGATGTTGTATTATTTGATATTGTTGAAGATATGCCGCAGGGGAAAACCCTTGATATTGCGGAGGCAGCACGGATTGATGGCTTTGATGTTAATGTTAAAGGAACAAATGATTATAAAGATATTGAAGGAGCTGACCTGGTAATCATAACCGCAGGTTTGCCCAGAAAACCCGGCATGAGCCGTGATGATCTGCTTACCACCAATGCCAAAATTATGAAATCAGTTGCAGAAAATGTTAAGCAGTATGCACCCGGAGCGATTGTTATCATTATTTCAAATCCGCTTGATGCAATGGTAACCTTATTTAAAAAAGTTACCGGATTTAATGCAAATAAGGTAATTGGACAGGCAGGTGTTCTTGATTCGTCGCGCTTTGCAACTTTTATTGCATGGGAACTTGGTGTTTCCGTTAAAGATGTAAATGCGATGGTGCTTGGCGGACATGGCGATACAATGGTACCAATAGTACGATATGCAAACGTAAATGGTATTCCTGCAATGGAATTGCTTGAAAAGAAATATGGAGATAGCACCAAAGCAAAAGGAGTTATGTACCAAATGGTGGAAAGAACCAAAATGGCAGGCGGCGAAGTTGTAAAATTGCTGAAAACAGGTTCGGCTTTTTACTCACCTGCTTCTGCAGCAATAGCAATGGCTGAATCAATTTTATTTGATGAGAAGCGAGTACTTCCCGTTTGTGCATATCTTAATGGTGAGTTCGGAGTTACAGGATATTATGTAGGTGTTCCTGCTGTACTTGGTTCAAATGGTGTAGAAAAAATACTAGAGTTTGAACTTGATACGGAAGAAAAGGCTTTACTGGATAATTCAGTTAATGCTGTTACAAGTTTAGTAGCAGATATGGATAGATTGGGATTTTAGATTCGGTTTTAAGTGTAGGTTCAGGAAATAAATTCCTAAACCTGAACTTACACTTAAATTAATTTTTTGAAGATATGCTTACGAATTTCCTGTTTCCCCTTTTTGTTTCAAACTTTACCATTCCATCAGCTAAAGCAAAAAGAGTGTCATCTCCGCCTATTCCAACGTTTTGTCCCGGATGAAATTTAGTGCCTCTCTGTCTTACAATAATATTTCCTGCTACGACATTCTCTCCACCAAATCTTTTAACACCAAGACGTTGTGCATTACTATCTCTTCCGTTCCTTGATGAACCCTGACCTTTTTTATGAGCCATTATTCAGTCTCCTTCTCTTTATTTTCTTTTCCTTTAGAAATCTTTGTTATTTCAATTTTTGTCAGCAGTTGTCTGTGGCTATTACTTTTCTGGTAGCCGGTTCTTCTCTTTTTCTTAAACACAATCACTTTATCATCTTTTATATGCTCAATTACTTTGGCAGAAACTTTGGCACCGCCTACAAAAGGATTACCTACTGTTGTTCCTTTATCATCTGCTAAAAGTATAATATTATCAAAAGTTACTTTTGAGTCCGCATCACCTTTAATCCGAGGTACATAGTATTTTCCCTTTTCAGATACCTTAAACTGCTGACCGGCAATTTCAACGACTGCGACCATATTAAATCCTCTTTTCTTTAAAATCAGGCTGTAAAGTTATTAAAATGAAGGATACAAATCAATTAAATGCGAGGTGAAAATTACATAAAAAATTGGATAAAAATCCAATAACATTGAAAAACTCCTTTTAGTATTCATTTAATGGTTTTTTAGAATTATGTTTATACTGATATTTTTAAATATTTAAGGGGAGGTGAAATGACCTCAAAAAAGCTTGTAGAAGATTTCCTGTCACAGAAAGACATTGCTGTAGTCGGAGTATCCGCAACAAAGAAAAAATTTGGTTACATAATTTTTACTGAACTGAAAGCTAAGGGATATAATGTGTATCCGGTTAATCCAAAAACAGATAATATTGATGGAGAAAGATGTTATCCTGATCTTATATCGCTTCGCGGAGAAATACAAGCAACAATATTAGTAGTACCGCCGGCTGCTGCAAAAGAAGTTGTAAAGGATGCTGTTTCAGCGGGAATAAAAAAGATATGGATGCAGCAGGGTTCCGAATCAAATGAAGCAATTCAATACTGTAAAGAAAATGGAATTGATGTTATTGATAATGAGTGCATTTTAATGTTTGCACAGCCATCCGGATTTATTCACAGGGCTCATAAGTGGGTCTGGGGATTAGCTGGAAAGCTCCCTCAGTAGTGAGATTGAAGAAGGATTATTTTTTCAACCTGAATGAAAATTCACTGCCGGTTCCCAATTCACTCTTAACTTCTATCCTGGAGTTATGAGCTTCTATAATATGCTTAACAATTGCAAGTCCTAGTCCTGTACCTCCAACTGCTCGGGAGCGGGCTTTATCTGTCCTGTAAAATCTTTCAAAAATTCTTTGAATATCCTCAGGTGGAATTCCTATACCTGTATCTCTGATTATTATTTTTCCAAACTTATCTTCTTCTTCAATTAAAATTTCTACCTTACCCTGTTCAGTGTATTTAATTGCATTTGTTATAAGATTAATCAATACCTGTTTTAATCTTATCTTGTCACCAAACAATTGAAGGTTTTCCCTGGCGGGAAGATAATTAAG
>Ga0105107_10002803_pt1 | contig 11537 bp, 2 predicted proteins | sample PPLLaktember2015_6_FD_79335 | JGI IMG/M metagenome (GOLD analysis project Ga0105107, IMG submission 79335) | Freshwater sediment microbial communities from Prairie Pothole Lake near Jamestown, North Dakota, USA - PPLs Lake P8 Core (1) Depth... | ecosystem: Environmental > Aquatic > Freshwater >... | reverse complement strand
TAGCTACTACGTTTTGGGCAAGGCCATATTCAAGAAAGACCCTGCCCTCATATTTAACGATGAAGGGTTTTATAACAACTCAAGGTTAGCGTTCTCGCCTGCTGCCTTTGTGCCTTGGTCTGACGTCAAAGAAGTGCGACAAACTTATATGATGAACGCCAATTGGGTTCAGGTAGTGCTGAACAACCCGAATAACTACAACTACAAGAAGAGATTAACCTCTAAGAAAAGCCATCTTCTCCTTGGCAATTCAATATATATTCTCTCAAGTCTAACAAAGGTGAGACATTCTGAATTGGTAAGCATATTCAGAAGCTATCTAAGGCAAACATGATCCAAAAATCGCATAACAATCGGTTCCACGCGACCGGCTACGCCGGCGCGTGAACCGAAACGTTGAATGGTTGCCCGTAATCCGGATACCGCGAACGTCCGCTCCTGGGAAAAGTGAGTGACCGGAAGTGGCCGGTTAGCGACGAGGCAGAAGTCGACCCTAACCGGTCATTCACCCTTGTGATTCAATTTTCTCAAGAGCTGACATTACCGAAAGCCTGCAAGTACGGGTCCGTACTTGCAGGACTGGCAAATAGCAGGACATTCTCGTAACCTCAAGAAAGTTCGAAGGAATGCCAGAACAAATTAGTATTTACTAATCCTGCATAGGCGGACCAGCGGGCCCGCCTATCACAAGTTGGAACGCTAAAAGGGAGAGCGTTGTGGAATCGCATAAAAGTGCCAAGACAACAGTTGCCATTGCACTTTTCACAAGCTACCTATTTTTATTTCCGGTCCAGGCAAATGAAAACGAACAAAGGATTACGAATTACACAAACTTTGTAAAGCATATTCGTGTGTCTAACGGGCATATTGCCTGGGCCGACCTAGAACTCGGAAGGAACCGCCTACTTGTCGAGAAATCGCTTGGTAAGCCCCTCCAATTACAAATGCAACTCGACAGCAATTACAGTCAGTCGAAAGTAACTTATCGCCAAACAGACATTAGTCTGGAGTTTGAGTCCGAGAATCCGAGCGCCAAACTTATCGCCGTGAGTGTCGGCTTCGATGGAAGATTGATACCGGAGTCGGACGTCAAGGACTTGGAGAGTCGTCTCGTGAGACAGCTTCAGGGAATCAAGAGATATATTCCACCGGGGTATTCGAGTTCAAGCGCATGGCGATTACCAAGCCACAATCAGATTACCATCGTCATTAAGCAAGATGGTTTACGCATTGGTTTCGACTTCACCTATGACTGACAAAGGCGTTCCAACCATGCCTTCCACCGGACGCGCAAAATCGGCGCGCCGGTGAAGGCGGCGTTGAACGTCTGCTTTCTGGTATAGGCGACCGGCTGCTCTTGGCCGTGAAGAGACATAGCCGTAGCATTTAGGCCATATACTGGGCATGTAATTGCAGGAAAGGATACACGACTGAACTTGATTTTGTCGACTGGACGACTTACGTTAGCAGCTTGTGTTGGGGCTTGTCGCTGTGACTGCGTTGCATCATCTAATCAGATGACGACAGGGAAGGTTGCAATTGGCCCGATCAAGAAAAACCACCCGAAAAAAATCGGCCCGCCCTACAAAGGGAAACATGCGGAAACGCACCGCTCATCCCAAGCGGTCAGCGGAACCGCGCGGCAAGCCGGTAGTCGTTGCGCCGGGTCTTGAAGAGCTTGCCGAACAAAAGCGGCGAGCTCCTGTCTCCCGACTCACTCTCATCGAAGATGCACGCGCCGTCCTGTCGCGCTCGTCGTGGCACGCTGTCCAGCAACAGCAGCTCTCGCGTGAGTGTCGTGCGCTGTGGGTGAAGCTGCACGCGACCTGTCCAGATCTGAGCCTCGGACGCCCGCTCGAGGCCAGCGAGGTTGCCGGCGACTTGGCCATCGGCAGCAAGGATTTTCAGGGACTGTTCACCGTCGCCGCCGGCGCGAAAGACAATGCGCGGGTGGTCTGGTCCGATGGCACCAACGAGCTGCTGGTCGAAATCGCCGCCACGTTGGTGAAAACCATGGATGGCCTGATGCTGGTCACGATTCCAGTGTCCTGTGAAGAAACCGGCCGCCAGACTGTCCAGGTCACGTTCGCCACCGGTTCGCCGGACAATCCGGCCGGTCTTGTCTTCGCGACGGACACGGTCCCCAAGGGGCCCCCGGAGATCGTCGAAATCTGGGGCGAGGCGCTGGTTGCGCTCGCGTGGGCGTCGCTGCTCAGAGTCCTGTCCACCCTGGCCGACGTGGCTGGCGCGGATCAGGATGGCGCCGGGCTGGTTCCGGCGGGCTTGACCGCGGACCGCAGCGGCGTGACGCTGTTGGTGATTGCGCGTCACTCGATGGATCGGGTGACGCGATGAGCTTCGCGGCGTCCGATCTGGGAGACATCGAACGCCTGGCCCGCGCCATCGGACTCATCCGCAGCAACGGCAGCTTCAACGACGACTGGCTGTCGAACCCCGGCGACTACCTGGCGTCGGCGCTGTCCAGCGACGCGCAGCGCGAGGCGCTGCTCGCGCTGATCGACGACTTGCTCGGCGGCGGGACGCGCACCACCGATGCGCTGGGGCAGATCTGGCTGCCGCTGTTCGAAAGCAGCGATCCGCCGGTGGCGTTCCACGTGGTGATCGATGACCGCGCGACCGACCACGTTCGCATCGGGCTCGGCGTCAGGCTCACCTCGCAAGGACCCGCGTCCACCACCAGCCTGCATCTGCCGTTGTTCAAGGCCGGTCGCGGCACGCACAGCGTCTCGAACCCGGTACTGCTCGGTCAGCCCGGCGGAACGATCAACTTTGTCTGCGACATCACGGTCGATCCCGCGCCCCCCGCGCCGGGACAGGCGCACCTGCGCGCTGTGGGATTGACGCTCGACGTCCCGACGGACGGGACCGAACCCGATTTCGGAATTCGACTGTCGGGACTGCAACTGCCGGGCGCCTTGGCGCCGCGCGACATCGCGCTGTCGCTGGCGAATATCGAACAGCTCGATGATGTCGTCATCGATCTGGTGCTGGGCCTGCTGGAGGCGCAGGCGCGTCAGGCGGGCGGCGCAGTGCAGGCGTTCGCGCGCCTCATCGGCATCTCCAGCGGCACGCCGATACCGCCTCTGCCGTTGGAGCAGTTGGCGCTGCGTGGCGTCGCGGCGATCTCGGACTGGGCGGCCGCGCTGTTTGCATCGCCCACGGCGCGTAACGCCTGGCTCGCGGAGCTGGCGGCGTTGCTGCAAAACGGCGCGAGCGTCAACGCCGGGCGCGTCGAACTTCCATTCGGCGCCGGCCGCATCACCCTCGGGGTCGATGTCAGCGACGGCAGCGGCGGCTTTCCGGTGGTTACGCCGGTCCTCGGTATCGAGGCCGGCAGCGGCCAGGCGATCGCGCGCATCGAGGCCCAGCTCTTTCGCCTCGATCTCGGCACCGGCAACGCGCTCGCGCTGCCGTCGCTCGCCGCCGCGGTTCTCGTCGGCAAGCACGCCGGCGGCGGCAGTGCGCTACTGATTGGCGATCCGGCGATTGATGCACTGCGCTTCGGCCTGAGCCTGGACGAGAACCGTCGCCCGGTGGCGACCCTCGCCTTGCTCAACGTCAAGATCGGCACGCATCCAGCCTACCCGGTGCTGGACCTGTCTTCGCCCGGCGCGGTGATCGAAAGCGCCGGTCAGGTGATTGGCGATGTGGTAAACCAGGTGCTCGCGAGCTTGGGCCCGCTGGGCAACGCGCTGCGCAACGTGCTCGGTCTGTCGGTTCCGCCCGGCATCCCCGGGCTCAATCCCGCAAGCCTGGCCGGCTTCCTGCGCGACCCCCTGGGCGCGGTGCGCGATTACTGGCGCGACCTGATCCTGAATCACGCGGCCGGCGTGCCACGGGTGCTGACGCCGATACGCGATCTGATCGCCGACCCAGCGCAGCTCGCCACCGCCGTAAGCGGCAACGGCACGCCGGCCGATCCGTGGCGTATCGCGCTCGTCGGCCCGGTGGCGCTCACGGTGGCGCAAACGACGCCGGGCAATCGCCTCGAGATCGGTGTGGTGGCGAGCTACATGAACGACGCCCTCGGGGAGCGTTGTACGCGCCTGGACGCGGACTTCAGCATCGGCCTGCTGGCCATCGACCTGGACGGCGGGCCGTGCAGTTTCCTGCAGTCGATCTCGGCCGGTGTGCAGGGCCGCCCGCGCGGTGCACGCAAGGCAATGATCGAGTTTCCGCCGCTGCGCCTGTCCGCAGATAGTGTCGGCCTGGCGGCGCGCTGGACGCCCGCCGATGGCGTCAAGCTTGCGTTCACGGCGCCCAACCCGAGCGTCTCGATCAACGAGGCCGACATCCCGCTGGAGATTCCGGATCTCGCCGCCGGACTGTCCGGTCTGACCGGTGCCCAATGGGACGCGGTCGAGTTTCTCGCCGGACAGTTCGCGCGCCTGACGCCGGAGTCCTGGGTGCGGGACCTGGCCGACGCGCTGGGCTGGATACCGGAATCGCCGGTCCTGATCGGGTCGGGCCGGCCGCGTCTGCGCCTGGCGGAACTGATCGCCGATCCACAGGACGCGATCCTCAGCTGGGCGAACACCGTGCTGCTGCGCCAGGCGACCCGCCTGGAGAACCTGCTCGCGCCGCTCGCACGCGTGTTGACCGGCGCAGCGGACAGCACCGGCAGTATCCTGGGCCGCGGTACGCCGCGCGATCCCTATCGCGTCCCGCTTTCGTCGCTGGCGCACACACCGGAACTCGCGCTGTGGGTGGAGCCCGAGGGGCCGCCGCTCGAGGTGTTCACGGCCGTGACCGAGCGCCTGCGCGGATGGCGTCCCGGTCTGGACGGTTTGTCGCCGGCCGAACTGGCCGAGGCGCTGACGCGTGAATCGCGCGCCGCCGCCGATGTCTCCGACTTCGTCTCCGGGCGGATCGATCTCGGCATCGGACTCGGCGATTTGATCGATCGCTGGACCGGCACCGACGGCCGGGTGCTCGCCCCGTCCTCCGAACCGGCCGGCGTGAGCTTGCACTGGTTCGAGGATCAGGCGTGCGGCGGTCTCGCCGCGAGCCTCGATCTCGCCAGCGTGCTGGCGAGCGTGCCGGCCACCGTGGTGCGCATCGCCGTCGTGACCGCCGCGAGCGATACACCGTGGCCGACCGCGCCCGCCGGGCGCGTTATCGATTTGACTGCCGCCGGGCTCGCACCTGAGGCGTTCACCCCGCCGAGCGCCGCGACCGGCGAGTGGTTCGTGCTGCTCGGAGCGCGCGGCGCTTGCCGGCTCGCCACCGGCGACACCGATGGCGTCGCCGGCCAGGCGGCGCGGCTGGAACGGATCCTCACGCCGTTTCGCGCGCTGGCCGGCGGCGTCGTGCTGGTCGCGGAAGGCGGCGCCGGTCACCCGGCGCGGCGCGCGGCGCAGAACGTCGTGGAGATCAGCGCGCTGGTGACCGTCGGCACCCCGTTCGGGGCCGCGGCGTTCTCGGTGCTGAGCGCCGAGCCGGCGGCCAGTACCCTGCGACTGCTCGATTCCCTCATTCCGATCGAAACCGGCGGCGATCCCTTCGACGCCGATCTGGCCCTGGGCCGCGACCTGGTGCGCGGTCTCACGCGCCTGGCCGAGACACCGGAACTGGCCGAAGCGCTGGCCGCGCCGGCCGATGCCGCGCCGACGCCGCGTGCCGGGCTGGCGGTGCACGCGGTGTTCGGGCATGTCAGCGCGCCCGCGGCGAGCCGCGCGCTCACCGCCATCGTTGCCGCCGGGCTCAGCGATCGCGCGAGCGCGCGGGCGGCGTTGCCCGCGGCCGGTGCCGTCACCGGCCTCGGCGCGGGCATCAGCCTGCCGATTTCGCTCGGCGCGGGCGAGATCACGGTCAGCGGTCGCGCCGCGCTCGAATTCTTCGGCGCCGATCTCACCGGCACGCCGGCGCTGCGTGCCACGCGGCCGCTGACGGTGCACCTGGAGATTCGCCGGCGCAACGGTTGGCTGGTGGGCGGGCCCGGCAGCACCACCGGGCACGATCTGCGCTGGCTGGAGTTCAACCTGAGCTTGCCGCTCGGCAGCGGCGGCACGCCTCAGGCCGAGGTGGTGCTGCACGAGCCGCGCGTCTTTACCATCCGCCGCGACCGCTGGTTCGTTCGCCACGGCGGATCGACCGCGAGCAGCGACCAGGTCGTCACACCGGCCCTGCCGGAGGTGGGCGTGCTGTTGTCGAGCGTCATCCGCGAGCTGACGCTCGACACCGATGCCGACATCGTCAGTTTCGTCGACCTGCTGGAATCGGTCGGCGTGTTCTCGCTCAGCGCCACCGGCACCCAGGGCGGCTTTGTCGCCTCCGCCCTCGACAGCATTCTGAACCAGGCCGATTCCCACTTCCGGCTGCTCATCGACGCGTTGCCCAGCCGCCAGGTACTGCAGACCGTCATCAACGCGATTATGGCGCCGGTGTCGGGCCTGAGCGTCGATCTTGCGGTGCGGCGCGTGGACCTCACGCTGTCCGGCGTGCCCGGCACGGTGGGGCTGCTGCCGTGGTCGCTCACGGCGTTCACCGCCGCGACCGGCGAATTCGGGGGCGAGCTGCGTCTCGGGGCGGCCGGCTCGGCGCTGCGAGTCGGTCTCAATCCGGTGACCGCGGTGGTGGAATGGCCGCGCACCGATGCACCCAATCCCGACCTCCTGCCGGTGTGGCCGGCGCCCGACCCGGCGCGCCTGGTCGCGCATTTGCCGGCGGTGCTCATCGCCAGCGCGGCGCGTCTCGGTCTCGATTACCTGCGCGAGCTGGACGACGGCGCGAAACCGATCATCGACGCCGCGCTCGATGCGCTCGGCCTGTTGACCGGTACCGCCGGCGACACGGCGCGGCGGGTGCGTGTACCGCTCAGCCTGCTGTCCGATCCGGCGGCGTGGTTCAAGAATCCGGCGGCGTTGGGTGAGCTCACCGGCGGGTTTTCCGCGACCAAGGTCGTGGCCTTTGTCGATGCCCTCAAGCCCTTGCTGGGTTTGGGCGGCGGCGCCGGCCAGATCCAGCTGGCCGCGGGCGCGGCGCTTGCGGTCACGTCCAGCGCGGGTGCGCTGCGCCTGGCGCTCGCGCTGGACGGCTCGGCGTTTGGCGCGCCGCCCGGCGGCGTGCCGCGGCTCGCGTTTGGCGGCAGCTTTGGTCTCGACATCGGTGGCGGCGGATCGATACGACCGGCGGTGGACCTGTTCGTCGGCGTGCCGGGTGCGGCCACCGGCCGGCAGGCGATGCATCTGACCGTCTCGGATAGCGCACAGTTGTCTTTGCGGCCACTGGCCGGGAGCGACATCAGCCTTTATCCCAATCCCCCGGGACTCGGCAGCTTGGCGGGCGCCGCACTCGAGGTCCTGCCGTTCGTGCTGGACGAAACTGCCAAGCTCACCAGCCCGCCGCTCGCCGCGAATGCGGCCGCCATCGTGAGCGCCCTCGGCGATGCACTCGATCTGCGCTCCGGCACACCGTCGAAATTCGACGGCGCGAAACTCAATGCCTGGGCGGAGAATCCGGCGCAACGTTTCGCCGATCGTCTGCCGGCCTTGCTGCAGGCGGCCCTGACGCAACTGGCCGGTGCCATCGGCCCGGTGCTGCCAGCGCCGCTGGCCGTGTCGGCGCCGAGCGGCCGTCTGCTGCTCCAGGCCGGACCGGTGGAAGTGGATCTCGCCATGACGCCGTTCGCGGTCGCCATTCGCGTGAATGCGAGCGGCGTGCCGTTCGCGGGCGTGGTCGCGGCGAGCATCGCCTTCGACAACACCGGCTTGCGTTCCTTCAGCGGCACGGTGGGGCCGGCCTCGATTCCGGTGAACGGCATCGCGCTGCGACCCTTGCTGTCGATCGCGGTGGGGCCGGCATCGGGCCCGGACACGCACATCGACCTGGGCACCGCAGTCGACGCCGCCGGAGCCGAGGCGGTCCTGGCGCGCTGGAATCTTTCCGCCGGCTCGTTCGCGCTCGTGGCCAAACAGGGAACGAACGTAACGAGCGACCCGGGCGAGGTCGCGCTTGCCCTGGTCAGGATCGCTCTCGATCTGGTGGCGCGCTTCGCGATGCAAACGCCGGCGGTCCAGACCTTGCTGACTACCGCGGTGCCGCACACCACCGCGCCCAACACCAAGGTCAAAGACCTGTTCCGCGGCGTCTTCCTGGAGGACATCCCCAACCCGGCCGCCCTCGACCCGGCGCTGTTCAATCCCGGTCTGCTGGCCGGGCGTTTCACGCGCCTGCTCGAGAACGTCGCGCGGGCGGGACCCAGCATCGACGTGGGTGGCGGGATCGCGATCGGCGTACGGCTCGACGGGCAAATCGTCAAGCTCACCCTCGGTGTCAACGGCCGCATCGACATCACCACCGGCGACATCCGCGTGTCCATCGAGGCCGATTCGCGCTGGATCCAGAATCAGCCGGCCGCAGGGCTGGCGATTGGCTTCCTCGACCTGAGCGGTCCGAGCTTCCGCCCGACCTTGTCGGTCAATGGCATCGGCGTGCGCGTCGGACGGTCGGCGGCGCCGTTGCTCGACAGCGTAATCAAGCTCGGCTCGGTGGCGGTGCACTTCTTCGCCGACGTGTCGGCGAGCCAGCTGTCCGGCGGCGTGCAGCTGCAACTGAGCGACCTCGCGGTTGGCGCCGGCGGTGCGAGCGGCGGCGGCAACGCCGTGGCGCAGGGCATCATGGGCGACACCGGTTCGGGCAGCAATGCGCTCGCGCCCGCCTTCAGCCCGGCACTGGCGGTGCAGAAACACGGCAGCGGCCCGGTGCTGGTCGGGCTCTCGGCGGGCGAGGGCGATGGTCCGTGGTGGCTGTCGATTCAGAAGGGATTCGGCCCGCTGTACGTGGAGCAGGTCGGATTCGGCGTCACGGTCCGGCAGGATCAGCTCGAAAAGATCGCCGTCCTGTTCGACGGGCGCGTGTCGATCGCCGGCCTGGTGGCCGCGGTCGATGATTTGCAGATCACCTTCACCGTCACCTCGGGTGCCTCGCTGTTCGACGCCTCGCGGTGGGCTGTGGGCCTGGCGGGCCTGGCCGTCAGCGCTGATATCGCCGGCGTGACACTCGCCGGCGGCCTGCGCAAGTTCGGGACCGAGCCCGATATCGAATACGTGGGCATGCTGATGGCGCGCGTCGCCACCTACGGCCTATCTATCTACGGCGGCTACGGCACGGGCGTCACCGACGGCGTGCGCTTTACGGCGTTCTTCGCCTTCGGCGCGGTCACCGGTCCGATCGGCGGCCCGCCGGCGTTCTTCCTCACCGGCATCGGCGGCGGCTTCGGCATCAACCGGGATTTGATCTTTCCGCAGAACCTCAGCACCTTCGCCGACTTCGTGATGATCAAGGCGCTCGATCCGTCGGCCGCCCCGAGCTCCGATCCGATGCAGGAGTTGCTGACGGTACGCAATACTTTCCCGATGCGCCGCGACCGCTTCTGGTTCGCGGCCGGTGTCAGCTTCACGAGCTTCGCCCTGGTGGACGGCGTGGCGGTGGTGGCGGTGTCGTTCGGCGGCGGCTTCGAGCTGACCCTGCTCGGCCTCGCGCGCATGGCGCTGCCGCGGCCGCAGGTACGCCTGGTCTCGATTGAGCTCGGGCTGATCGTGCGCTTCTCCACGCGCGACGGCGTGATGTGGATCCAGGCGGAGCTGACGGAGAATTCCTGGCTGCTGCACGAATCCGTGCGTCTGACCGGCGGCTTCGCCTACGTGATGTGGTTCGCCGGCGATCGGGCCGGCGAATTCGTGCTGACGCTCGGCGGCTATCACCCCAGCTTCCACCGCGACGGCTATCCGCAGGTGCCGCGCCTCGGATTCCGCTGGCAGGTCGCGAGCAATATCTCAATCAAGGGCGAGAATTACTTCGCCCTGACCTCGGAGGCCCTGATGGCCGGCGGCGCGCTCGAGGCCTCGGCGCGTTTCGGCCCGGCCTGGGCCAACGTCTCGTTCGGCGCGAATGTCATCATCTATTTCGATCCGTTCCGCTACGAGGCCGACGCGCACGCACGCATCGCCGCGGGCGTGACCATCGATCTGTGGCTGGGCGAGATCACGATCTCCGTGAGCCTCGGTGCCACGATCACGGTCGCTGGACCGGACTTCCACGGCAAGGCCACCTTCGAAGTGGGTCCGATCGAGTTGACGGTCAAGTTCGGCGGTTCGGATCGGACCGCCTACGAGCCGATCTCCTGGGACGCGTTCGTGACGAAGTACCTCGAGGCCGCCAGCCCCGGCGTCGCTCGGGTGCTGACCTCGCTGCCCGGCAAGGGCGCGATACCGCCCGGGACCGGCCCGAACGGCGAAGAGCAGGGTACGGCCGACGGCTCGGCACAGAAGCCCTTCGAGGTGCTGAGCGAATTCGAGCTGACCGTCACGACCATCGCGCCGGCCACGCGTCTCACCGCCGGCACGACCACGCGCAACCAGGCGCCCAGCCGCGCGCTCGGGATCGCGCCGGTCGGCGACGCAACACTGTCGTCCGAGATCGCACTGCATCTCTACCCCGCGGGCCACGTCGGCGAGGCGGGGCAGGACAAGATGTCGGTGCTGCGTCTGGCCACCACCTCGACCGGTGCCTTCCCGATCGGCGCCTGGGGACCGCAGCAGCCGCGCGAAAACAGGAAGGTTCCGCAAGGCGAAGTCATCAAGGCCATGAACGGCGCGCTGTTCGTGTCGGAGGCCTCGCTCGAAGACACCATCCCGGCAGAGGTCGATTACAACCAGGTGGAGGCCGGACCGCGCAAGCCCTTGCCGTTCGTGGCCGAACAGGACGACCGTGCTCGCGTGGTCACTGGCGCGCAGGCGCTCGTTGCCCTGCTGCCGGTGAACCCCGATGTCGCGACCATCTATCAGACCGCCGGCGGCTGGCTGGCCGATGCCGGCAACAGCCGGCTCGCGCTGGTCTCGCTGCGCGGCGACCGCGCCGCGCCGCCGCGGCTGGGCGCACTCGGCGAGCGCATGGCGTCGATGACCCCGGGTGCGAGTATCAAGCTCGCCACCCCGGACGCCGGGAAGGCCTACGACCTGGAGGTGCGTGCGCCTCAAACGATCGCCATTCTCGCGCCGCTCGCGCGCCGCGAGCGCGCCGTGCGGCGCACGAGCGTGAAGTCGGACGTCAGGCGCGTGCTGCCGCCAACGCTGCAGGCGGCGCAGGACGTGATCGATACCGGGCTGGCCGCCAAGCTCATGCGCACCACGCCGCGCGCCGAGCAAGCCGGGGGCAGCGTACTGGCGGTTCGCCGTGTGCCGATCACGCGCGCCGCGCGCATGGCGCCGGCCGCGGTCGACGGCCGCGGCGCGGATGCCGCCGGGCACGCGCGCCTGAAGGCGCTGTCTGTCGCGGTCGCCGGCACGCGCGCGGCCCGCGCGGCCGGGGCCGGACCGGACGCATCGATCGCGGCGGGTGAAGTGGCGGTGCTGGCGATGCCGAACGCGCGTCGCGACAGCGATTTTGGGGCGCGTCCGACACTCGACTTCAATGGCCAGGCGCGGGTGGTGATGCTGGGCGCCGGTGGCAGGATACTCGCCGATCTGACGGCGGCCCGTGGCAGCGCGACCATCCCGCAGGGAACCGAGCGCATC
>Ga0105107_10002802_pt1 | contig 11538 bp, 11 predicted proteins | sample PPLLaktember2015_6_FD_79335 | JGI IMG/M metagenome (GOLD analysis project Ga0105107, IMG submission 79335) | Freshwater sediment microbial communities from Prairie Pothole Lake near Jamestown, North Dakota, USA - PPLs Lake P8 Core (1) Depth... | ecosystem: Environmental > Aquatic > Freshwater >... | reverse complement strand
TGGACCGGGCGATGCAACTGCTCATCGTGTCGGGTCTCGCGTGCCGGTGAAGCGGTTGGAGAACGGAACAGCCTACGTGGAGATTCGCAACGTCGCATGTTCGGAAACTCTGGTCCTGGTGAACCATGGACCGGAGGCGAATGCATAGTCGCCGGGAACCGTGTCAATGGCTGTGTCCGTGCGATAGACTCAGGCTCTCGCACCCGTTACGAATCATAAGATTAAGATCACCTTGAAGCTAGCAACCTGGAACGTCAATTCCTTGAAGGTCCGCCTCCCGCAGGTGCTCGACTTCCTGGCGGCGCAGCAGCCCGACGCGCTCTGCCTGCAGGAGACCAAGCTGGAGGATGCGAGCTTTCCGATCGCCGAGATCGAGCGCGCAGGTTACCGTGCCGCGTACGCGGGGCAGAAGACCTACAACGGCGTGGCCATCCTGAGCAGGACGGCTTCGACAGACCTGCAGGCCGGCATCCTGGGCTATGAGGATCCGCAAAAACGCGTACTCGCCGCCACCATCGACGGCGTGCGGGTGATCTCGGTCTATGTGCCGAACGGCGAGAGCGTCGAGTCCGACAAGTACAAGTACAAGCTCGCGTGGCTTGCACGGCTCACGGCGTGGCTCGAGGCCGAGCTCGCCACGCATCAGCGACTGGCGGTCCTCGGCGACTACAACATCGCGCCCGACGAGCGCGACGTCTACGATCCCAAGGCTTGGGAAGGCCAGGTGCTGTTCAGCGAACCCGAGCGCGCCGCGTTCCGACGCCTGATCGCGCTGGGGCTCGCCGACAGCTTCCGGCTGTTCGAGCAGCCCGAGAAGTCCTACACCTGGTGGGACTATCGAATGAACATGTTCAAGCGCAAGCTGGGGCTGCGCATCGACCATATCCTGCTCTCGCCGGCGCTGACGGGCGCCTGCCGCAGCTGCACGATCGATCGCGAGATGCGTGCACGCGAGCGCCCCTCGGATCACGCGCCGGTGATTGCGGAAGTCGCGCTCTGATCGCGCGCAGGAATGCGCCCTCAGGGTTCGACCACGACGCCCTTCCAGAACGCGATGCGATCGGTGATCTCGGCTGCCGCCGGTTTCGGGTCGGGGTAATACCAGGCCGCGTCCTTGTTCACTTCGCCGCCGACCACCACGTCGTGGTAGCTTGCCGTCCCTTTCCAGCCGCAGACGGTGTGCGTATCGCTGGGGCGCAGGTACTCGGCGCGCACCGCCTTCCGCGGGAAGTAGTGGTTGCCTTCGACGACCACGCAATCGTCGCTTTCGGCGAGCTGCGCACCCTTCCATGTCGCACGAGCCATTGCACGCCTCCTTCTTCCTGGGCACGGGTCAGAATAGTTTCAAGCCCGTGCGAGCGCAATCCGATAACTCGTCCGGATGGGCAGCCCGAGGTGCAAAGTCGGTTCGCCCGGAAGTAGAATGCCGCTCGACCCCACTGCCGGCGCCAGCCTCATGCGTGCTTCTCTCCTACTCGCTACGTGCCTGATCGCAGCGCTGCTGGCGCCCTCGGCCGGCCACGCAGCGGCCGCCGACCAGGGCGAGCAGATCTTCAAGAAAGCCCTCGGCTACACCGTCCAGATCAAGTCCAGCGTCTCGATCCCGTTCGCTGGCGACAGCAAAGGCTCGAGCCTGGGCGCAGGCTTCGTCGTCGACGCCGCGCGAGGCTGGATCCTCACCAACGCGCATGTCGTGTCGCGCTCACCGTCTCGGGTCGAGGTGGCGTTCCACGAGCGCGACTTCCAGGACGCAACCAAGGTCTGGGTCGATCCCTACATGGACATCGCGATCGTGAAGGTGCCCGAGCCCGCGATTACCGCCTCGATCGAGATCCCCCGTCTGGAGTGCAAGGACATTCCGCCGGTGGGCCACCCGGTCGGCGCCTTTGGCCATCCCTGGCGGCTGCAGTTCACCGGCACACGGGGCATCATCTCCGGCGTCACCTCGCGCTACCGCACCGAACTGCTGCAGACGGACGCACCGATCAACCAGGGCAATTCCGGCGGGCCGCTCATCAGCCTCGAGGACGGCCGTATCGTCGGCATCAACACCGCGGGCATCCGCGGCGCCCAGAACACCAACTTCGCGGTCGCGATGAAGTATGCGTGCCGGATCGTGGATCTCCTGCGCGCCGGCGCCGACCCCTCTCCGCCGGATCTCGGCCTCGTCTTTTTCCGCGATATCGACAATCGCAAGGAGCTGCGCGTCGCCCGCAGCTACCCTCGACCCGGCAAGCTGTCATTCCTGGCGGGCGACACGATTCAGGAAGTCATCGGCGAACCAGGCCGGATCGAAAACGAAACCCAGCTCATGCATGCGCTGCGAGGGCGGCTCGAAGGCTCGCGCATCCGCGTGCTGCGAGACGGTGCGCCAGTCGAGCTGAACGGCACCAAGGCCGCGCTGCCGCGCGTCATGGACAGGCGCGGCGTCTATGCGTCCGGGGTGCTGTTCGGGCCGGTGACGCTTCGGGACGCGCCAGAGATCGGCGTGCGCGGCTTGATGGTGCATCATGTCGAGGCCGGGTCGATCGGAGAGGCCCAGGAGGTCGTGCGCACGGACGTGCTCGAGGCGGTGGACGGCACGCCGGTCCTCGAGCTCGAGGATCTACACGCTCGCTTGGGCGAGGCTGCCAAGGACCGGCGCAGGATCGAGCTCACCCTCAAGCGCCTCGTGGGCGGTGAATACGCGTTCACCTATGCCCAGCGGCGCCTGTTCGTGCGCGACCTGCGTCTGGTCGGCGAGGCAATGCACAATTGATGCGGGCGCCTCTCTCGTCGCACGCGTGAAATCAAGTCCGACAGGCTCCTAGTCGCCAGCGGAGGCGTCGCTCTCCATGCCGAGCTCGCGGATCTTGCGGGTGAGCGTGTTGCGGCCCAGTCCGAGGAGCTGGGCCGCCTCGATGCGCCGGCCGCCCGTGTGTGCCAGTGCCTTCTTTATCAGGGCGCGCTCGAAGCTCGCCGTCAAGCCGTCGATGATCCCCGACTCGCCGCGGGCGAGCGAGCTCTCGACCTCGCGCTCGAGTAATGCGGTCCACGATTGCTCGGACGCACCTCGAGTCTCTCCGCGCAGCTCGGAAGGAAGGTCCCCGATCTCGATCGTCTGACCCGGCGCCATGACGGTCAGCCAGTGGCACAGGTTCTCCAGCTGGCGCACGTTGCCCGGCAGCTCCTGTGCCGCGAGGAATTTGACTGCCGCGTCGGTCAGCCGCTTGGGCTCGACGCCCAGCTCGCGCGCGCTCTTCTGCAGGAAGTAACGCGCGAGCAGCGGTATGTCGTCGCGCCTTTCCCGCAGCGGCGGAAGCTTCAGGCGGATGACGTTGAGGCGATGGAACAGATCCTCGCGAAAGAGCCCCTTCTCGACGCGCTCCTCGAGGTTCTGGTGCGTTGCCGCGATGACGCGCACGTTGGCCTTGATCGGCTGGTGCCCGCCGACGCGGTAGAACTGACCGTCGGAGAGCACCCGTAACAGCCGTGTCTGCAGGTCGGGCGGCATGTCGCCGATTTCGTCCAGAAACAGCGAGCCGCCATCGGCCTGCTCGAAGCGGCCGCGGCGCTGGGTTTGCGCACCCGTGAACGCGCCGCGCTCGTGACCGAACAGCTCGGACTCCAGCAAGTCCTTGGGAATGGCCGCCGTGTTGATCGCAATGAAGGGCTTGGAGGCGCGCGGGCTGTGACGATGCAGGGCGCGTGCGACCAGTTCCTTGCCCGTGCCGGATTCGCCCGTGATGAGCACCGTCGCATTCGATTGCGCCAGCCGGCCGATCGCCCGAAATACTTCCTGCATCGCAGGGGCCTGCCCGAGAATCTCGGGCACGGGGACATCCACGTCCGCAGTCGTGTCGCGCTTGCGGCTCTCGTCCATCGCCCGGCGAATCAGCTCCACCGCATGGTCGACATCGAAAGGCTTGGGCAGATACTCGAACGCACCGCCCTGGAAAGCCGCCACTGCGCTGTCGAGGTCCGAGTACGCCGTCATGATGATGACGGGCAGCTGGGGATGACGCTCCTTGAAGCTCTGCAGAAGATCGAGGCCAGACTCGCCCGACATGCGAATGTCGCTCACGACAACTTCGGGCACCCCGCTGGCGAGTGCGGCAAGCGCCTCGCTCGCCGATGAGAACGTACGAAAATCGATGCCTTCGCGCGCCAGCGCCTTCTCGAACACCCAACGGATCGACCGGTCGTCGTCGATGATCCATACGGGCTTGGCGGAAGGCGTTGCCGGCGGCAACGAAAACAGTGAGGCGGTGTTCACGGCTTCGGACATGGTGGGTGAAAGCGATCGATGGGTTGATTCGTGGCCAGGCCATCGCGCTCGGCGAGCACGGCGAAGAGGCTAGGATCTAGGATTCGCATCGGCGATCGGGAGGCTGACGATGAACACGGTTCTTCCCGGACGAGACTCGAATTCGATCGTCCCGCCGTGCTGGGTGATATAGGTCTGAGCGATCGAGAGCCCGAGCCCGGTGCCGCCGTCGCGCCCCGACACCAGCGGATAGAACAGCTTGTCGCGTATCTCGTCGGGAATCCCGGGTCCGGTGTCGATGATCTCGATGCGCGCCACGTGCCGGTGCCGGCGCCTGGCGATGATGGCCTGCCGGACCACCCGGGTTCGGAGCGTCAGCGTCCCGCGGCCTTGCATCGCCTGGACCGCGTTGCGCGCGATGTTGAGCAGCGCCTGGATGATCTGCTCCATGTCGGCCACGATCGGCGGCAGGCTCACGTCATAGTCGCGCTCGATGACCACGCCCTGTCGGGTCTCGGCGCCCAGTATGCTGCGCACGCGCTCGAGCGCCTCGTGCACGCTGAACACGCGGGGCTGGGGCAACCGGTGCGGCGTGAGCATCCGGTCCATCAGCGATTGCAGCCGATCCGCTTCGTCGATGATGACATGGGTGTATTCGGCGAGCTGCGGGCGCGGCAACTCGCTCTGCAGGAGCTGAGCCGCGCCTCGGATTCCGCCCAGGGGATTCTTTATCTCGTGCGCCAGGTTGCGAATCAGCTCGCGATTGGCGAGGCTCTGGCTTAACAGCTGATCTTCCCGATCGACCCGCAAGCGCTGATCGATCGGTCTGAACTCGAGCAGCAGCGCCTGCGCACCGGCGTCCTCGAGCGGCGTGGCACAACAGCTCAAATGCAGCGGCGCGCGTGCACCGGGCGTAAGCTCCAGATCGTGCTCGGTGTAGCTGCAGGCGTTCGAGCGCGCGTAATTCATCGCAGACTGCAAGCGCTCGGACCCTTTGAACAGCTCGCTCAACGTGTGGCCCTTCAATTGGCGTGCACCGATCTCGAACAGGTTTTCCGCGGCGGGGTTGGCATACACGACGCGCGATTCGGCATCGACCACCACGACGGCTGTCGCGAGCAGATCCCAACCTGGAAATGCGGCCGTCAGCATGACTCGATCCGAACGACATCGACTGACAGCAAGATGCGCGCCAATGGCGGCGGCGGAACGCGGAAGGCACTGCGCGCTGCAATCAGCGCAGGTTGGCCAGCTCTTTCTTCAGCGCGCCCACGTTGCGCTCGTGCTGCGCGACGCGGTCCTTCAAGCCCTGAATGCGATCGAGATAACGCTGGTAGTTGCGCTCGCTGCCCAACCGCACAGCCTCTCCCTCGGTCAATGCCTTGCGCGCCTCGGCCAGCGAGCGCTCCTCGACCGCAAGCTCCTCCTCGATGATCTTGCGGCGGGAATCGTCGCGGCGACGCTGCGTCGCCGGATCGACGTTGGGCAATCCGCCTTTGGTCGCGGGAGTTGCCGCCGCAGGAGGTGTCGTCGCTTGTGCGGGCTGGGGTGGCGGCGGCGGCGGAACGGGCGGGGGCTCGAAGCAGGAGGACTTCTTCGCGCCCCTCACCTCGGAATCGGAGTAGGTGACGTGACCCTGCTCGTCGACATACTTGCAGAGCACGGCCTGGGCACCTGGCGCATGGAAGGCAAATACCGCCCAGGCAACATACTGTGAGATCTTCTGCCGCATTCGAATCTACAACGGTTCGGTCTTGTATCCCGTTGACGAACATCCCAAAACGCATCCGGAGTCTACGGTAGGCGGGGTGCTTTGGCAAATCTCGAGCGGACGCGAGCGCCAGCTTCGGACGCGCCGCGCGCCCGAGGGCGCGTCGATGATCGATTGAGGCGATTCGCATGCGGGAATCCAAACGCAAAGGGGGGCTCCTGCCCCCCTTTGCGCTGTCGAGCGACGGACCGGTCAAGAGCTGTAGTACATGTCGAACTCCACCGGATGGGTGGTGGTTCGGAAACGCTGCACCTCCTCCATCTTCAGGGCGACGTACGCATCCAGCATGTCGTTGGAGAAGACGCCACCGCGCGTCAGGAACTCCCGATCGGCGTCGAGGCACTCCAATGCCATGTCGAGCGAATGGCAGACCGTCGGCACCTTCTTGGCCTCTTCGGGCGGCAGGTCGTAGAGATTCTTGTCGATCGGATCCCCTGGATGGATCTTGTTCTGCACTCCGTCGAGACCTGCCATCAACATGGCGGCGAACGCGAGATACGGGTTGGCTGTGGGATCGGGGAAGCGCACCTCCACCCGACGTGCCTTCGGGCTCGACACATAGGGGATCCGGCAGGACGCCGAACGGTTGCGCGCGCTGTACGCCAGGTTGATCGGCGCCTCGAAGTGCGGGACGAGCCGTTTGTACGAATTCGTGCCCGGGTTCGTGATCGCGTTGAGCGCCCGCGCGTGCTTTATGATGCCCCCGATGTAGTAGAGCGCGAAATCGGACAAGCCCGCGTAGCCGTTGCCGGCGAAAAGATTCTGCCCTTCCTTCCACACCGATTGGTGCACGTGCATGCCCGAGCCATTGTCGCCGACGACGGGTTTCGGCATGAAGGTAGCGGTCTTGCCGTAGGAGGCCGCAACCATCCAGACGGTGTACTTGAGGACCTGCATCCAGTCGGCGCGCTTGACCAGGCTGTTGAACCGCGTGCCGATCTCGCACTGGCCGGGGGCCGCAACCTCGTGGTGGTGCACTTCGACTTCGACGCCCTGCTGCTCCAGCGCGAGACACATCGCGTTGCGAATGTCCTGCAGGCTGTCGGCGGGCGGAACGGGAAAGTAGCCGCCCTTCACCGGAGCGCGGTGCGCGAGGTTGCCGCCCTCGAACTCGAGGCCGGTGCTCCACGGCGCTTCCTCGGAAGAGATCCTCACGAAGCAGCCCGACATGTCGACGTTCCACTGCACGCTGTCGAAGATGAAGAACTCGGGCTCGGGCCCGAAGTAGGCGGTGTCGCCGATGCCCGTCGACTTGAGATACGCTTCCGCACGCTTGGCGATCGTTCGCGGATCGCGGTCGTATCCCTTGCCGTCCGCCGGTTCGAGGACATCACAGGTGATATTGAGCACGGACTCGTCGGTGAACGGATCGAGGCGTGCCGTGTCCGGCTCGGGCATCAGCAACATGTCGGAGGCCTGGATGCCCTTCCAGCCGGCAATCGACGAGCCGTCGAAGGCGTGCCCGTCCTCGAACTTCGCCTGGTCGAACATCTTGCTCGGGACCGTTACATGCTGCTCCTTGCCTCGGGTATCCGTGAAGCGAAGGTCGACGAACTTCACCTCCTTCTCTTTGATCAGCTTCAGAACGTCTGATGGGGTCATACCTATCTCCTAGCTTGCAGGTCGAAACGCGCGTCATTAATCTCGAATTATCCCAGGCAGCAGGAACCATGCCACAGTCCGGAGCAGAAAAACCCTTGGCGGCGAGTCATTTCAGCACCATCCTGGGGATTCTACGCCCCATGATGGGGCATTTCGCGCAAATTGCGCACCGGTTGAGTGCGTGAGCACCGTCGCATCCAACTCACTTAGAATTCCTCGCCCCCATCTTCAGGAGATCGATATGGCGACCACCGATGAGATTCTGGCCGAGGCGCACAAGCGTGCGCTCGCCCGCGGCTTACCCTACGCAGGCGCATTGCTACCGTCCGAGGCGGCGCAACTGCTGCAGGAGCATCCCGACGCCATTCTGGTCGACGTCCGGTCACGGGCGGAGTGGGACTTCGTCGGGCGCGTACCGGGCGCGGTAGAGATCGAGTGGAAGACCTACCCGGGCATGCAGCCCAACCCCAAATTCCTCGACGAGCTCAAGGGCCAGGTGCCCAAGGACGCGATCACCATGTTCCTGTGCCGCAGCGGGGGCCGCTCGCACGAAACCGCGGCCCTGGCGGCACGCGAGGGCTACGCTGCAGCCTACAACGTGCTCGAGGGCTTCGAAGGCGACCGCGATACGGACGGGCACCGCAACACCACGAACGGGTGGCGTGCTGCCGATCTGCCCTGGTTTCAGGGGTGATCGACGGGCTCATAGCGGGCGGCTGCCGCTCCCTGCTCGCTCGGCACGGGGTGAACCGCGACCGCCGCGATACCCAGGGCGATGGCGGTCGTGATTGCGCCGCCAAGGAGGGTCACGGCCGGGCTCACGTGCTCGAGCATCCAGCCGCCGACGGCAATCCCAAGGCTCACGCCAGCCAACAGGCTGGTCGCCGACCAGGTGAAACATTCGGCCAGCATCGCGCGCGGCGCCATGCCGGCGATGAGGACCGACTGCGCGGCTAACACGGTCGACATCGGCGCCCCGGCCAATATGCTGATCGCACCAAACATGTGCAAGTCCTCCACCGGGGCGAGCGCGGCCAAGCCGATCGCCATGCCCCCTAGGGCGGCCTTGTACTGGCCCGGAACACTGCCCGGCCAGCTGCGACTGCCGTAGACCAGCGCGCCCAGCGCGCTGCCGACGCTGGCGAGCGCGAGTATCACCCCGGCGGCTGCGGGCGCACGGGCGCGAGCCGCGATCGCAGTCACGGCAACCTCGAACAGACCGAAGCCAAGCGAGAAGAATACCGTCACGGCCAGCACGGGAAGCAGCCCGGGCGTGGCGAGCGCCCTGCCCGGCGATCGCGGCTCGCCTGCCCGATCCGTGCTCCAGGCGCGCACCGCGGGCGAGCGCGCGAAGACGATCGCGCCGGCAAAACCCATGGCCGCCGTGCAGGCGACAGCGCCGGCCGGCCAGGCAAACGCGGCGAAAATGCTCACGACACCTGGACCGACGATGAAGACCGTTTCCATGAGCACCGAGTCGAGCGAGTAGGCCGCCTGCAGGTGTCCCGGATCCCGCAGGAGTCGGCGCAGCAGGGCACGCACCGACGTTGGAATCGGCGGCAGCACCATGCCTGCGACGAATGCGGTTCCTGCGATCCAAATCCCGCCCGCACCGGTTTGAACCGCGGCAATCAGCGCGGCAAGGGCCAGCGGGTAGGCGAGCGCACCGAAAACGAGCAGCGGCCGCGGCCCGAGCCGGTCCATCAAGCGGCCGATGAATGGCGCCGCCAGACCGATCCCGACGACATAGGCGGCGCTCGCCATGCCTGCGCGCGCGAAGGATTGCTCGGTCTGTTGAACGAAGAGCAGGATCGACAGCACGGCCATGCCGATCGGCAGCCGCCCGATCACAGAGGCGCCGATCGCCGCGCCGATGTGCGGCTCGCGCAGCAGCGAGCGGTATCGGTGCAGGGAAATCATGTCTGCCTATCTGAAAGTGCCCGGCTCGAGCGCCGGTCGCAAGCGGGCCACGCTCGGAAACACCGCAGCGCCTAGCCGTGCGACCAGTCGACCACGCCGAAGTATGCAGTCGTCAGCACGGTCAAGCCGAACACGATCCGATACCAGGCAAACACGCTGAAGTCGTGCGTGGCAATATAGCGCAGCAGCCAGCGAACGCAGAGAAAAGCGCTGACGAACGAAGCGACGAAGCCCACCGCGAAGGGTCCGAGATCAGCAGCCTGCAGGAGATCGCGATTCTTGATCAGGTCGTAGGCGCCCGCCCCGATCAGGGTCGGCACCGCCAAGAAAAAGGAGAACTCCGTCGCCGCGCGCCGCGACAGCCCGAACAGCATCCCGCCGATGATGGTCGCCCCCGACCGCGACGTCCCGGGGATGAGGGCGAACGCCTGGGCGAAACCGATCTTGAGCGCATCCTTCCAGGTCATGTCGTCGACATGCTCGACGCGCACGTGGTACCGGCGCCGCTCCACCCAGAGAATGACGAGCGCGCCCGCGATGAAGGCGATCGCCACGGGAACGGGATGGAACAAGTGACTCTTGATCGCTTTTCCGAACGCCAGGCCGAGCAGCGCCGCCGGAACGAACGCGATCGCCAGATTCAGCACGAAGCGCTGGGCCGCCCGCTCGGACAACAGACCCATCGCGACCCCCAGAAACCTGCGCCGATACTCCCAGACCACCGCGAGCATCGCGCCGGTCTGAATCACGATATCGAACACCTTGGACTTGTCATCGTCCATGCCGAGCAGGCTACCTGCAAGAATCAAATGGCCGGTGCTGGAGATGGGGAGAAATTCGGTGAGGCCCTCGACGATCCCCATGACGAGGGCCTTGAACGCTGTGATCGGATCCATATGGGGCGCAATTGTACCTGCGCACTCACCCCGAGCTCGTCGGTTCCGAACAGGCGAATCGAAAGCGCACAAGAAAAGGCCCGCGTCGCGGGCCTTTTCTTGTCGTAGCGAACCGCTGGGTCAGAGCCCGAGCGAGCGCCTCAGACTCTCCAGAGAGTCGTCCACCTGAGTCTCGGGCGGCATCTCGCCCTGGGGCGTGAGCCGATTCACGAGATCGGGCAAGATCTCGGCAAGCCCGGCACCCGCCTCGTCCTCCGAGACGCCCGCTTGCGCGGCGATCTGGGACAGGCGGTCATGGCCAAGCGCTTCGGCGAGCTGTTCGCGCGTGATCGGAAGATTCTCGCCGGTGCCGACCCAGGAATCCGTTTGCTGCCCAAGACCGCCTGCCTGGAGCTGCTGCAGGAGCCCGCCCAGGCCCCCGCCACCGGCGGCGGCGCCGCGATTCGACAACATCGCGACGACGACAGGCAGCAGCGCCACGAGGAGATTCGTCCCGCCGGACTGCGTCTGTCCACCACCCGCGAGCCCGGACAACAGATCGCCCAAGCCCCCGCCGCCCGGGCGCCCCTGACCGCCCGACTTCAGCACGGACCCCAGCACTTCATCGAGCAGACCCATGGCTTCTCCTTTCAGTACCGCGGTTGAAAATCAACGACGCGCGCGCATCACGCCTTGGAATAGACCTCCGCGCCCTTGTCGACGAACTCCTTCGCCTTGTCCTGCATGCCCTTGGCGAGCGCCTCGTCCTCGGACACGCCCTGGCTCTGGGCGTAGTCGCGCACGTCCTGCGTGATCTTCATCGAGCAGAAATGCGGCCCGCACATCGAGCAGAAGTGAGCGACCTTGGCGCTGTCCTTGGGCAGCGTCTCGTCGTGAAAATCCTTCGCCGTGTCGGGATCGAGGCCGAGGTTGAACTGGTCCTCCCAGCGAAACTCGAAGCGCGCCTTGGAGACGGCATTGTCGCGGATCTGGGCGCCGGGGTGCCCCTTGGCGAGATCGGCCGCATGGGCCGCGATCTTGTAGGCGATGATGCCGTCCTTCACGTCTTTCTTGTTCGGCAGCCCGAGGTGCTCCTTCGGCGTGACGTAGCACAGCATCGCGGT
>Ga0105107_10002799_pt1 | contig 11543 bp, 12 predicted proteins | sample PPLLaktember2015_6_FD_79335 | JGI IMG/M metagenome (GOLD analysis project Ga0105107, IMG submission 79335) | Freshwater sediment microbial communities from Prairie Pothole Lake near Jamestown, North Dakota, USA - PPLs Lake P8 Core (1) Depth... | ecosystem: Environmental > Aquatic > Freshwater >... | reverse complement strand
TACTTATTGACCAGAACCGTTGCCGTGGATGGCGGGCATGTGTCAGCGCATGTCCCTATAAAAAGATCTATTTCAACTGGAAAACGCAGCGATCAGAGAAATGCATTTTCTGTTATCCGAAGGTAGAGGCCGGACAGCCCACTTTGTGCTCCGAATCATGCGTGGGAAGGATGCGATATACCGGTGTTATTCTTTATGATGCAGAAAGAATAATGGAAGCCGCTCTTAAAACGGATAAAAAAGATTTGTACAAGGGACATTTGGACGTTTTCCTGGACCCGCATGATCCTGAAGTGAACCGTGAAGCTCTGAAACAGGGCATACCTGAAAGTTATCTGCAGGCTGCAAAAAATTCGCCGGTTTACAAACTGGTAATAGATTGGAAGATCGCATTTCCCCTCCATCCTGAATTCAGAACCCTGCCCATGGTTTGGTACGTACCTCCACTGTCGCCCCTGAAATCTACAGTTGAAAGCGGGAAGGAAGGCATAAATGGTATTATTCCCGACTCAGATTTCATGAAAATCCCGGTGAAATACCTGGCTAATATGTTTACGGCCGGCGACGAAGCTCCGGTAATCCTTGCGCTTAAAAAACTTCTCGCCATCAGAGCTTACATGCGGGCACGAACACTTGGCGGAATTTCAGATGAAATGGTTTTACAGGGTTTGGATATGTCGCCGGAACGTGCTGAAGAAATGTACCGGTACCTGGGTATTGCCGACTTCTCCGATCGTAATGTGATACCGACTTCTCACAAGGAATATGCTCCCGATTCATTTGGTGACAAATCGGATCGCGGATTTAGTGAAGAGGGTAAAAGTAAGATGGCAGGAAGGTCGAAAAATCTGTTCGGAGGCATATAGCCATGATAAAGACTTATAAAATATTATCCATACTGCTCTCGTACCCTGAAAAGGAAATTATAGAATTCCTGCCTGAGGTGATCCCGAATCTGAAATCCGAAGGGATTCTGAAGGAAAGTGAAATAGACGGTATCAGTAAGTTCATTGAGTATTTTCAAACTTGCGGTCTTATCGGCTGGCAGGAACACTATGTGCAGCTGTTCGATTATTCGCGGGCAGTATCACTGAATCTTTTCGAGCATGTACACGGCGATTCAAAAGACCGCGGACAGGCAATGGTTGATCTGATGGAACTTTATAATGAAAATGGATTGGAAATTAACCGGAAAGAACTGCCGGATTACCTGCCTGCATTTTTAGAGTTCGCTTCATTGCAGGAACCCCTTAAAGCTGCTGAAATGTTGTCGGAACCTGTTGGAATTTTCGATCATATCCTAAAGAAGCTGAAAGAGTTGGATAGCAATTACCGGTTTATTTTGGCTGCTATCGTATCACTGACTGACCGGGAACCCGAGCCTGTGCAACAACCACATACTGAAAATAATTATTGAAACCATGGAAAATTATATAAACAACCTGCTATTTACTTATTTGCCGCATATTTCCATGGCGGTCTTCTGGTTCGGACTGATCACGCGTGTTGTAAAGACATCCAAAACCATACAGGCTAATTCGAGCCAGTTTTTGTCGCGTAAAGGGCTGCGTCTGGGAAGTAATGTGTTTCATTATGCCATAATAATGGTTTTTATTGGTCATTTTACCGGACTTTTCACCCCTGAAAATCTGTATCATTTGGTTATCACCACTGAAACAAAAAGGGTCATCGCGTTAATCCTGGGTTCGTTATTCGGACTGCTGTCTCTTACAGGCATCATCATCCTTATCTATCGTAGGATAAGGAATGATCGCATCCGGATTAACAGTTCGATACAGGACTATTTTATCGTTTTTCTATTGCTTACGGAGATATTGCTTGGTATGATCTCCATAACACAAACGGCATCTTCATCTGTTGAAAATTATGCGGCTTTGGGCATATGGGCTCAGAAGATCATCACCTTTCAGCCTGATGCAGCATCAGTAATTGCTGATCACAGTATTATTTACAAATTGCATATCATAGTCGGGTTGCTCATATTCATAATATTCCCTTATACGAAGCTGATGCATATGATCATGATGCCTGTTGCATATTATGTACGTTCGGGGTATCAGCTGGTAAGGAAAGGATTTCATAGGGCAATAGCCGAGTAAATATGCAACAGAAATCCTTATCTTTCGTCTTATAATACATCCTAACCATTAAACCGGGTTATGTTTAAAAATTTATTAAAAACAGCGATCAGATATATATTCAAGCACTTCGGATATAGTCTGATGAATATTCTGGGGCTTACACTGGGGATTACCAGTGCCATGTTCCTTATCATTTATTCGGCCAACGAAATAAGTTACGACCGTTACCATGATAAGGCGGACCGTATCTACAGGGTTTCATCCAAAATATCCGAACCTGATGACCAGTTTACCTGGATTGTAGCCCAGATACCTTTTGCGCCGCAGGTTGTCCAGGATTATCCGGATGTTGAGGCCTATGTGCGTTTCATTGGCATGGGACGCACTCTGTTCAAATATGAGGATAAGGAGTTCAATGAGGAAGATTTTTACTATGCCGATTCCACCGTATTTGATGTATTCTCTTACAAAATAGTCAGGGGTGAGGTCACCACTGCCCTTGAAGAGCCGAACAAAATCATATTGTCTGAAAATACCGCAGCAAAATACTTTGGTGACGCCGATCCCATCGGGAAAACACTTCAGACAGCTGAAAGAACTTATGAAGTTACCGCTATCATTGAAAATGTTCCTTTTAATTCACACTTCCGGTTTGACGCCCTGGCGTCGAGGAATAATCTGCCCAGGGAGATCGGATCGTGGGGGAATTTTGGTGTTTTTACCTATCTGTTATTCCCTGAGAATACCGATGTGAAGGCTTTCGAAAATAAAATGCAGGGAATGTACGATAAGTATATGAAGCCCATTTTTGAAACAATGAACATTCAGATCGAATACATTCTTGAGCCATTAACTAAAATACATCTTTATTCCACCAATGCCCAGGAACCTGAGCCCACAGGCAGCATTACCTATGTGTATATTTTCGCCATTGTGGCCATTTTCCTCGTGCTTATTGCCGCCATGAACTACATGAACCTTTCCACAGCCCGTTCAACTCGAAGAGCAAGGGAAGTAGGGTTGCGTAAAGTAGTCGGATCCGGCCGCGTAAGTATCATGTTACAATTCCTGTCCGAATCGGTTTTATTCACCTTTATATCGTTAATTATCAGCGCTATATTACTGATCATTCTTTTACCGAAGTTTAATACGCTGGCAGGAAGATCCTTCGATCTTCATGCTATCTATTCGCCGGTAGTACTATTAACAGTAATCGGAATATTCCTGATCGTAGGTATTATAGGCGGAAGCTATCCTGCATTCTTTCTTTCCAGGTTTAGTCCTGTTACAGTTTTAAAGGGCGAGATTACCCAGGGAACGGCTGGCAGCGTATTCCGTAAAGTCCTTGTTGTAATCCAGTTTACTGTTACTGTAATCATGATCATATGCACACTGGTAGTTTTCAGGCAATTGAATTATATGAAAAACATGGACCAGGGATTTGACCAGACGAACATAATCAGCCTGCAACTTGAAGGTGATCTGGTAAGGAAATACCCTGTATTTAAGCAGGCTCTTCTTGAAAATCGTGAAATAAAACATGTAACATCTACGAATACTCCAATCGGAGAAGGATCCGGAAAGGTTATTTTTGAAGTGGAGACGGATCAGGGAATGGATCAAAGGGGTGTTAATTTCGCAGTTGTCGATCACGACTTCATTGAAACTTTAGGTATTAAAATCGCCGAAGGGCGCGATTTCCGACAGGACATGCCTTCGGATACTTTGTTATCGGTTGTGGTAAATGAAACATTTGTAGACCGTATGGCATGGAAAGAACCGATCGGGAAAAAAGTGAACCTCGGCGACTCAAATACATTACGGGCAAATGTTATCGGCGTTATGGATGATTATCATCAGACGGGAATGTATAACGACGTGGAATCGCTGTTGCTTGTTTACCGTGAGCGAAACAATGTGATTTACATAAAACTCAGCGGAGAGAATTCACAGGGTACAATTGATTTTATTGAAACCACATGGAAGGATATTTTTTCTGACCAGCCATTTACATATACCTATCTGACCGACAGGTTCGAGGGCCAGTTTGAAGCCGATGAAAAAAGAGGACTCATATTTACGCTCTTCACAATGCTGGCCATATTCATTGCCTGCCTGGGATTGTTTGGCCTTGCATCGTATACAGTTGAACAACGTACAAAAGAAATCGGAATAAGGAAAGTTTTCGGTGCAGGTGAAAGTACCATTCTGAAACTGATCTCATCTGATTTTCTTAAGCTGGTTGCAGTAGGAATTGTAGTTGCCGTGCCTGTGGCCTGGTACTTCATGAACAACTGGCTCGAGAATTATGTGTACCGGATTGAGATCAGCATTTTACTAATAACCATAGCTGCATTGCTTACCCTTGTGATCACTTTTATTACAGTAAGCTATAAAGCTTACCAGGCGGCGATCATGAATCCGGTGGTTGCCATAAGGACTGAATAGATCCATTAGTAAATCGATAGGTCCTATTGAACAGATTGTCAGATAGACACTCAAAAAAGCAATTATGAACCCATCCGGTATGAATTCAGATGATCTCCGCCATGCAGGAAAAATGTGTTGCTGCGGCAACCATAGTATGATCTCACGAAGGAAGTTTGTTCAGGTTACAGGAACGGCAGCATTAAGCACCGCAACTGTATCAGGGCTTTCCTGGATTTCCCTGACCTCGCGGAAACCAAATGACAGCCTGCCTGTTCGTAGGCAAACCTTAAGAGTAAAACCTGTCCTTACCTACGAAATACCCGAGCGTCGAGAACAAACCAGCTGGCGTAACTGGGGAGGAATCCAGACAAAAGCCGATGTCCTGCAGGAACTGGATCGTATAACCAATGAACTTATGTTGCTCGTTGCGAAAGCCGATTTTCCAATGGAATTCCTTCCGGTAGCCGGCATTCAGAATACCAACAACATGGAGAGCATAACCGATCTGAATGTTGCTGATGCGGTTATACTCTATGCTGCAGGAGGCTGGATGGACATTCTCGATGCATTTAACAAAACAGGCAAACCTGTTCTGATTTTCTGCCGTCATAAATCAGGACCTGTATATCTGTGGTACGAGATTATAAGTCCGCGCTATCTGCGTCAGCATACCGATAAGCTTTCAATAAGCGGAATAGATGAGAATGATGTGGTGATCGATAACCAGGATGAGCTGATATGGCGGCTGCGGGCACTCTCAGGCTTAAAAAATACACTGGACGCAACGATTGTTGCTATTGGTGGTCCTGACGCATGGGCCCAACCACAGGGTATTGTTCCGGAACTAGTTAAAGATAAATTCCGGCTCGATATAAAGACAGTATCATATGAAGAACTGGGTAAACTTATTACGGCAGCACGTTCTGATAATGGTATTGTCAATAAGGCAAGGGAAATGACGGATCAATATCTGCGCGAAGGAATTGTCAGAGTGGAAACCGGGCGGCATTTTATAGAGAACTGTTTTATTTTGAAAGAGGTGTTTATGCATATTTTGGAAAACTACAATACCCGTACAATCACTATAAATCAATGTATGGGGACAATAATGCCCCTTGCAGATACATCAGCCTGTCTTACGCTGAGCCTGCTAAATGATGCCGGATATCTTGCATTCTGCGAATCCGATTTTGTCGCAATTCCGGCAGGAATGTTATTAGGAAATATTGCCGGTAAGCCGGTATTCTTGAACGACCCTACCTATCCTCATGACGGGATTATAACCCTCGCACATTGCACTGCTCCGCGCCGAATGGATGGCCTTAAATGCGAACCGGTGCGTCTGATGACACATTTTGAATCGGATTACGGTGCAGCCCCAAAAGTGGAAATGAAGATTGGGCAGACTGTTACCAATATTATGCCGGATTTTGCCTTTAAGAGGAATGTTGGAATGTTGGGGAAAATAGTAGACAATCCTGATATGGCTATATGCCGTTCACAAATTGATATCAGCTACAAATGCAGCAGTAAAACGGTAGCCGAAAAAATGCCGGGATTTCACTGGATTACCGTCTACGGTGACTACATGAGAGAAACCGAATACGCACTAAAGAAAATTGGAATTGATTTCGAGAATCTGACGCCGGCCTGATTGCGACTTTCAGTACATCCACCTGGCATCATTATCCCTCACGTCCCTGGCTCTATAGGCAGCGATCTTTTTTATTAAAGCCTTTGGTAACGGCTTGTCATAAGGAAACTGAACCGTATCTTTTCCCTTCTTGTATTCAGCCAGCTCGTTTGCAAAGGGTTCAAGAGAAGGTCCGGTAGGCATGAAATTTATGTGATCTTTAAATGCAGAAAACGAAAATAGAATTCTTTTTCCCTCAAATACCGGGTTTCCCCATTTTATCTTTTCTTTAGCATCAGGTGCGACTTCTTTCAATATAGAACGAAGTTCCTGCAGTTTCTGTTGAGCCGCCGAAGGAGCGGATTCAATGTATTCATCAACCGTGGTCGGTTTGGTCTTTTGCATGGGTTAGTTGTTTTTTACTGAAACACCTGAGTGATACAATTGTTGTGGAGCGTCATGCAGTCATGCAGTCATAGGTTAAGATCTTAATGCAATAATCATTATCTTTCGGTAACCTCTAAAATGTACTTCCATGAGATTATTGATTGCATTTGCCTTATTTGGATTAATGCTGACAGGTTGTAAAACTAACCCTGACAGGGTTACGAACCCTGCAAGAGGTGAGATCAGAAACCTTGAATTCTTCCTTCACCGGCTCAGAACACTGGATCATCTTCCGGAGCTCGAAGCATCGCATACGGCCATGTCATCAACATGGGATACAACCGGAATGAATAACGACGGCTGGCATTACAAAGACCTTAAAGACTCGGTATATGTTCTGCTGGATACCGATGGTCCCGGATGTATACACCGGATCTTCACCGGAAGATCCTACCTGGAGATCCACGAAACCAACTTCCAGGTGTTTGTAGACGGTAACAGTGAACCGCTCTTCGACCTGCCGGTAAGTGATCTGTTCGATCCGGCCAGGAGTCCCTTCCCATATCCTCTTTCATCAAACAAAACCTATCCGGGCATCCTGTTCCCCATACCTTACGAAAAACATATCAAAGTGCAGCTGTATAGTCCCGTTTCTGAAAACTGGGGAAACTACTGGCAGGTGGTTTACACCACATATCCCGATGATATAAAGGTCAGGAGTATCACTTATCCCTTCACTGCTGCAGAAAACCAGGAAATTCAAAGAGTTGTGAAAGAATGGTTACACGCCGAGAGAAATTCGCCTGAAATGCCTTCGGCATGGCCGTTTGAACAAAAGTTGTCAGTAAGGGCAGGAGAAAATGCTGAAATTAGTCTTGAAAATTCAGGCATAATAAAGATGTTTTATGTATCAGGCAGTCCGAATACAGCAGAAACCTGGCGAAATACCCGGTTCATAGCATATTGGGACGGGAGCGATAATAAAAGCGTAGATGTACCGCTGGGTTATTTATTCGGGAATGCCGACTATGCTTCCCTGTTTCAGTATAATTCAATCATTACCGGAATAACGCCGGATGGCGCTTATTCCGCGTTTCCTATGCCGTTTGGTAACGGTGCAAAATTAGTATTTGACAATAAAAATACTGCTGATATTGAACTTACCGTAAAGATGGATATTGAGAAAACAGAACATCTGCCTGCCAATCTCGGCCGTTTTCATGCCACATTCAGGGAAGTGCAGCCTTACGGTACCGGTTATGACAGTCTGCCCCGGTTCGGTAAAAGCCCGAAGCCGTTCTTTATTACCCTTGAAACTAACAGCGGCCCCGGAAAATATGTGGGAACTCAGCTGCATATAGGCTGGCCAATTAAATCGCAGTGGTGGGGTGAGGGCGACTGGCTGATTTGGACCGATGAGGAGGGCTTTCCGCCTTCCTATCACGGCACCGGCACGGAAGAATATTTCAATTCGGGATGGTGCTTTTTCGACAGGAAAGCTGTTTCGGGATATATAAAAATGCGCCCGGGAAATGTTAATGTTTATTCCTATCACCTGAATGATGCTTTTCAGTTTCAGGATAATATCAAAACCACGGTTGAGATCTCGTGGTGGCAACCCGAAGTCATAAAAAGTATGTGGGGGGCAACGGCATACTGGTATGCGAATCCGCCCCAGGATGCCGGTTCAAGACAGGATCTTGCTTATCCCAGGCTGATCCATAAAGGATATGTGAGAGGTGAGATGGGAGTGTGGGAGGATGAGGTGAAGTAACGAGAATCGTTGATTTAATAACTGCTAAAGATAAGGTATTGAGATTTGTTGGAATTCACCCGAACTATTAAGTACATACTCCTGCGATTATTCTTTGCCAGGTCGATCAAGTCCCTTTCCCTTATCCGCTTTCATCAAACAAAACCTATCCAATATAAAGAAACACCGGGTGTGTTCAGATGGAGAATGAAAGCAGTTGGCAGCAGGCAGTAGCAGTAGGCAGTAGCAGTAGGCAGTAGCAGTAGGCAGTAGGCAGCAGGCAGCAGCAGTTGGCAGTTAGATAACTGCATAACTTGACGCGATGTTATGGTATTCTGGTATCTTGCACTTTATCTTTCAATTGCCTTATTACTTTCTCAATGTTCTTTTTAAGTGTTTCCGGATACTTAAGACTATGGAGGTAGGCAAGAATATCTTTTTTTCTTGAATTGGTCAGATTATTGAATTCTGCATTAAGGTTATGCTTATCAAGATATTCAATTAATACAGGATGCATTCTTTGTTCAATTCTTAAAACCGGATCATTATCCTGTTCTATTTCAAATTCAGCAACTTGTCCCAGGGCTGTTTTTCCACCCTTCATCATTAACAGATTTACAAAAAGCCTGTATGGCCCACTTTTTACAGGTACCAGTGACTTTCTGAATTCGAAACCATTGATTCTCCCTTTAATCCTGATATAACCTTTTTCAGCCTTAAGTTTACCGGTAATTTCGGCAGATACATCCACAGCCCAGTTAATGCCGGTTTTATAAATCAAGGCTTCAAACACGTGTTTCATAAGAAGTATTTATTAAAACCCTATATAGGCCGGTCCTTTCCAAACAAACTTTTTACAACACTTCTGAGAGTTATAGTATGTGTAGGGCAATTCGGAGTTAACCTTGATACCACCGGTATTATATACTTCCGGTCCGGAAGAACTTAGCATATTATGGTATTCATAGAAAAACTCATCCCTGAATTCATACCTGATCCAAGCTGCAACATCTAGACCGGATTGAGGATCGGCTTCAATTTTCATTTCATCCACTGCGATTCTGGTTCTAAGCCATGCAGGAATTTCACTATCCGGAATTATTGAATCCTTTTCACATGATATTAATGATAGCGAAAAAGTCAAAAGAATAAAGATGCTTTTCATGAAATAATTTAATATTATTTACTTGAATTCATATCATACTGAAAATATCGTCCTCGTCATACCTAGCGCGGCTCAGGCATGTTAAGTTTTAGCGAAGGCTGGCTTGTGAAGCCCTTCTGATATCTGAAATACTGTCATATATTGTCTTGAGCCAATTTTGAATTTCAATGGCGCTGTTTGAAAAGTTAGTACATATTTGATTATCGGAAACCGAATAAATCAATATTTTTTCATCACGCAAATAACAATTATATTCATATCCTCCAAAATCCGCCCAGTTATTATCCTCGCACTCTATTGGTCCTGAAGCAGTATTTCCGATCAATGACCTAAACTTGTCAAGATCGGTTTTATCTGCTTTAAAAATGACAGAATCAAAGCGACCGACAATGCAATCAAAATTGTTCCTTTCTATCCGGATTACGGAATCGGCCTTCCTGTTAATCCTTACATTCCCTTCATTATCAATTATCCAGTGATCGTAAGACAGACCCCAGGCATAGTTAATATATGAAAATTCGAAAAGTACGTATTTATCGCTCCTGCAGGGATTCTCTTTTTCACATGAAACCAATGCCATTAGCATCATTAAACAGGATAATAATCTATTTACTGCTATCCTTAACATAGGATTTAATTTATTTCAGGATGGTTTTTTGTCACAATTGGTTGCCTGAGCTTTAGAAAGTGGTCACCGACCTGGGGGTGTAAGAAAGAGAGAAACAGAAGGTAAGAATCAGGGATAGATTATGTGGTAAAAATTCAATTGACATTGGTATTCTTATGTTGTAACTTTAATCTTCACTGTATATTGACGATATACTAAGAGTTTGTCTTTTGCATATTTATTAACCTAAATCAAACCAAAATGAAGAAACTTGCCGTGCTTTTTTGTATTTACATGATTATTTTCGGATGCACCGGTTCTCCGAAAATTGACATTGCCGCTGAGACAAATATGATCCTTGATATTGAAAATCAGTGGATAGCTGCAAATAGGAGTAGAAACGTTGAACAAGTCATGACATTTTTTTCCCCTGAAATTGTAATGATGTTTCCAAACACACCAAATTATAAGGATCTCCAAAGTATAAGAGAATTATATGTATCGATGTTCGCAGATACAACTTACCTCTGGGAGACATTCTCGTCTGAAGTTGACAAGATTGAAGTAGCAGCCTCAGGTGACCTTGCCTATTTATGGGGGGTAGGCGGGATGAAGGTGAAAACACCTGAAGGTATTACTGAATCCGCTGGTAGATGGGTTGAAATCTATAAAAAGATTAATGAACAGTGGAAATGTGCACTGGCTATCTCAATTAATTAGGGAGGGCACTCCTACTAAAATCGCAATGTCTCCACAGGATTTCCGGTTGCCGATTTCAATGATTGTACAGAAATGGCTATAACTGCTTTCCATAAAAATCCGCAAATACATATTTTTCGATTTGAATTTCACGGTCATGCGATCTGGTTTTTGTGCTGAAAAACTGAACGATCAGATTCTTCCGGTGAGCTCCTGCCAGGTATATATCTGATTTTCATGGTCTACTCCTTTATTTTCATTTTAATTATTGTTATAGATGTTCCTCTGAGGTCAATTGGATTTCCTGGCTTTAGTCGGGGAATTTGCTGCCAAACAGGATTAATGTCCTCAGGCCCGTTTCCATAAAGTTCCCAGGCGTCCTGAATCAATTCAGTTTTGTTGTTCCTGATTTCGATTTTTATGGTTTCCGTTTTTTCTCCTTTATTTATCAGGTATGCAAAAAGCTCTTGTGAATGAGGATTATAGCTGGCAAATGTAATTATACTTCGTAAAGTGTCTGATTTTATCATCTGGTTTCCAAGGAAATTCCCCCAAATACGTAGTGCCTGGCCTGTAGGGTACAGATTGCCGTTTTCATCAATGGCATCATGATCCTTACCGGGCTTTTCCCCGTTTTCTATCCACCGTGTGTTCCAAAAGCATGAGAATTCAATGTCTTTTTGTTGCAGGAGTTGACCGGTCATGTCGAATGCCACAATTGCATGCCCCATATCGTTGGTGCCATCCCATAATCGTGCCCAATCGAT
>Ga0105107_10002798_pt1 | contig 11545 bp, 7 predicted proteins | sample PPLLaktember2015_6_FD_79335 | JGI IMG/M metagenome (GOLD analysis project Ga0105107, IMG submission 79335) | Freshwater sediment microbial communities from Prairie Pothole Lake near Jamestown, North Dakota, USA - PPLs Lake P8 Core (1) Depth... | ecosystem: Environmental > Aquatic > Freshwater >... | reverse complement strand
CCCGTCACCTCCGTGGAGGACATACGCCCGCCACGCTTCCATTTGTTTGAGTGCCCCGGCGATCTTTCCTGCGACCGTGGGATCGTACGTCCCCACGACCTGTCGCCGGACACCCGCCGGGTTCGTCAACGGACCTACCACGTTGAAGATCGTCCTGATGCCCATCTCCTGGCGCGGCTTTGCGGCGTGCTTCATAGCCGGATGAAAGAGCGGTGCAAAAAGGAAACCGATACCGACGATGTTGACGCAGGCCTCCACACGCCCCGGCGGCAGTTGCACGTTCACTCCAAGGGCTGAAAACAGATCTGCGCTTCCGCACCGGCTTGAAACTGAGCGGTTACCATGCTTTGCCACGGTGACACCAGCTCCTGCGGCAACGATGGAAGAAACGGTGGAGATGTTGAACGTACCCATTCCATCGCCACCGGTTCCGCACATATCGATCGCGTCGGGGTCGTCAGCTGCAATCTTCACAGAGTGGTGCCGCATGGTGCGCACGAAACCGACAAGTTCATCTTCGCTTTCACCTTTTGCCCGGAGCGCCACTAGCAATGCGGCTATCTGGGATTCGGTGGCCTGATTCGTCATGATCAGTTCCAGAGCCCGCGCGGCCTCATCCGTCGTGAGATCATGGCCTTCCAGACATTTTTCGATAAATGCTTTCATGTTGTACTCTCCATCCAGTTCAACAATAGTTGCCGGCCCTGGACAGTAAGGATCGATTCCGGATGAAACTGTACTCCCTGGATCGGCAGAATCCGATGGCGCACTCCCATGATGATGCCGTCGGATGTCTCGGCAGTGATCTGCAAGTCCTCCGGAAACTCCTCACGCGCAATGACAAGCGAGTGATACCGCGTGGCGTCGAACGGGTTCGGGAGATTTCGGAAGAGATCCCCATCATGATGGAACACTTCGGACGTGCGGCCGTGCATCAACGAAGGAGCAGGGACAACGTGCGCGCCAAAGGCGGATCCGATTGCCTGATGGCCCAGACAGACGCCGAGAATCGGCACAAATTCGCCGCAACGCCGAATCACCTCGACAGTGACTCCCGCACCCTCGGGTCTTCCAGGGCCCGGCGAGAGAAGGATACGTGCAGGAGGATGCAGCAAAATTTCTTCCACAGTGACCGCATCATTACGGCGCACGATGATATCGTCGCTCATTGTCCCGAGCATCTGGACGAGATTGTAGGTGAATGAGTCGTAGTTGTCGATCACGAGGGTCATCCTGCACGCCTCCTGTCACGTTCTGTGAGTCGCGGTGAGAGCAAACCTGACGCGGCGAGATCAACTGCTTCAAGAAGAGCGCGGGCCTTGTTGACGGTCTCGTCGTACTCACGGGCGGGATCCGAATCTGCGACAATCCCCGCACCCGACTGGATCTTCAGGGTGTCTCTGTGGGCCACAACGGTGCGGATGGCAATGCACGTCTCAAGAGCTCCGTCAAGTCCGACATAGCCTGCCGCTCCGGCGTATGCCCCACGGGGAAAGGACTCCAGTTCCTGGATGATTCCCATTGCACGCACCTTGGGTGCACCCGAGACCGTTCCTGCAGGAAAACAGGCCTCTAGAGTGTCCATCGCGGAGAAACCACTCCGAAGACGGCCCCGCACTTCCGAGACGATGTGCATCACATGCGAGTAGCGATCCACCCGTTTGAAGATCGGAACCTCCACAGATCCATATTCGGCAATGCGCCCCACATCGTTGCGCCCCAGATCGACAAGCATTACGTGTTCCGCAAGCTCTTTGGCATCGGCGAGGAGTTCCATTTCGAGCATTTCGTCTTCCTCTGGTTGCTCCCCCCGCCGGCGTGTCCCCGCGATCGGCAACACTTCAACTACGCGGTCGCGTAAGCGGACCAGCACTTCAGGCGAGGAGCCCGCCAGCTTTGTCTCGCCGAAATCCAGATAGAACAAGTAGGGAGACGGATTGATCATGCGGAGGGCGCGGTACACAGCGAAAAGATCTCCGGAAAATATCCTGCAGACACGGCGTGACAGCACAACCTGAAAGATATTCCCGTCGGTGATATACTGCTTTGCCCGTTTCACGGCAGAAAGAAAGGCCTCCCGATCGGGTTCATCGCGATCACTCGCGGAATCACACGAAAAGGATGTCGGACCGAAATAGGGATGACGCAGTCTCAGCTCAAACTCGTTGAGCGAGCTTAACGCGGAATCATACTGCGCTTCAAGGGGTTCACAGGAATCCATGAACGCATTGTGGATGATCGTCATCACCTGCAGCCGATGGTCGAATTGCACCACCGTGGCGAACAATCCAAGAATGGCATCGGGCTCGTCGTTTGGCCCCGGCGCTGGAATCGGAATCCGTTCGAGTGATCGGACGGCATTATAGCCGATGTACCCAACAAGACCTCCCATGAGGCCATGAGGCTCAGCGAAGGGCGCAACACGGTACCGACCCAAGATGCCGCGCACACAATCGAACACGCTCTGCTGCTGAGTTGTGTTGCGCCCGCCTTCCTGAACGGTGACACTGTTCCCCCTCGCCTGCACGAGAACGCGCGGGTCGATGCCGATAAATGAATAACGGCCGATCTTCTCGTCGGGTTCGACGCTCTCCAGTATGAACGACGGAACGCCCTCCTTCCGCAACGCAAGATAGGCCGACACCGGAGTCAGCGTGTCAGCCATCGATCTGCGAACCAGGGGAATGACGTTGTGCATTGCCGCAAGGGCTGAGAATTCCTCGAACGAGACCATAAGCCTCCTTGTATAAAAACGAAAAACCCTTCCCGGATACCGGAAAGGGTCGTGATGTTGCACGATGAAACTATGCCAATGCTATCCGCCTACCGGCCTCCTTGAGAAAATCGTGCGCCACCACCAGCAGTGGTTTGGGTTCAGGCTAGCGGTATGGACGGACTTCGTGTTCATGATGTCAAATGAGTATACGTGTTCGGACACTAAGAGTCAAGTGGGTGGCAATGGAACCAGAGATAAGGACTTCTAGCTAAAACAGCAACCGTAAACTGATACGCTTATGATCGAGGTTGAAGCAGCATGCAATTTATTCCGAGAGCAGCAGATCTGAATTGCGATAGCATGTCCGGCGTCCCTTCTGATAGCAGTAGCCGTCTTGTGGCTATGCTCCGTGCTCCCGGCTCTATTCGCGCGAGGAGGCTGTGAATCCAACCGACACGAAGGCCGAGCGATGCCGGTCCGGGAACTATTCAAGTGGATTGAGCGCCTACTTCAGGGGGCGCCTGATGCGATCACCAGGGAAGACATAGACTATGCTCGCAAGCTTGTTGCCAAACCGACCTGGTCATTCGGGGTATCCCGGCCTCCACTCCTATTGGGCAGTGTCTTCACGGGCATTCAGATAGCAGCACGACCTTAAAGTGTATTCTATTGGAAGAATGACCTTAAAGTGTATTCTATTTGCTTTTTTCAAGTCACCCATGTATCTTCACAGCCCCCAGTGGACCGTCATGCTAATCGATATGGAGGTTGGTCAATGGAAGCCAGTAAACTATCCATTGCACTGGACTCCGCTCCCCGCTATATCACGCCGGGGGGTATGAATTCATTGCAAGACACCAACACCCGGAGGTGAGAATGGCTGCTCGAATGCTCTTTTTGCTCTCCGTTCTGTGCTCGCCCTTGCTCCTCTTTGCACAAATCGAGGATGAGGCTTTGACAAGAGGCTGGCCTAACGGACGTTATTGGGAAAAGCTGGATGAGCAGGGGAAGATGTTCTGCATCTACGGTGTATCGTCTGGAGCGGTACTCGTTCTGGACAAAATTCTAGATGCGAACATTGGGCGTGAAGTTCGTGAACGAATAAGGCCGATAGAGAGCGTTATTAACCAAAGGGGGTTCAGACATGGCGATATTGCCGAACATGTAACGGCTTTCTATTACGATAGGTCCAACATGGACATACCTATAGCATACGCCTATGTGTATGCCGGGAAGAAAATGAGAGGCGAGCGTCAAAGGAATCTGGATGAGTTTACCTCCTCGTTAAGGAAGCGGTGGAATGCAAGTAAGTAGGACGAGTAGGTAAAGTTCACAGAGCCACAGAGTGAGCGGAGCAATTGATTTTGTCATGATGCTTCCGTATATCGGGAATGCCTAGCAACGTTGTCACCCAGTATCCCGTGTAACAACGGGAGAACCCTTCACATGGAATGGGTTTGACAGTTGGGCGTTACTGGTAGCTGTAAAAGAGAATGAATCCAAGCCTTCAGCGACTCTTTGAATGGTTGGTTTATTTTGAAAGTTTCTTCGTGGTTTTTACAGACTCAGCGACTAGTTCTTTCAAGACCTTTTTATCCACATCATCCAATTTCTTGATATATAAACATCCTACGCTCGTTTTATATTTGCCGAGTTTCTTTAGTAAATCTCTATGGAAATCAAAACCTCCCATAATGTATAGCGTCAGGTTCTGTTTACGAGGGGAGAAGCCAGTCAGCAACCAGTCACCTTCACGTCCGCTGGCACCTTTGTAGTGATAGCTTCCAAAACCGACAATACTTGAACCCCACATCTTTGGCGCCTCTTTTGTCACTTGCTTCATTAATCTGAGAATCTCAAAACAATCTTCGCGTTTTTGTTCATCTGTAACAGAATTGAGAAAGACTTCTACGCTTGCGGCATTAACTTTCGTCTTTAATTCAACCTTCTTTACCATTTTGGCCTCCAGTTTTTATTATCATCGTGAACTTGTTCCAAAATGTTTTCAGCGAATTAACAAACTTATCCGAACGATGAGCCTCCTTCCGTTGACGCGGATAGGCGATTGGATTTTTCGGTTTTCACGCGTCCGGAACTATTACAGGAAGTTAAAGTAAAAGCAGGGTCGGATCAAGAGGGCGAATTGCCTCAACATATTTCTATTCGAAACGGCTTCGTTGCCTCATGTATGTTTCAATTCCACATACGGAGTAGAAACCGGACGTTCTGTCGAGATTGCGGGAGGTCCCCATTGGGCTCACGATGCGCGAACGTCGTCGATTGTGGATATCTGATGCCGGCGGAGAGGTCTGTCGAGACGGTCCTGATGCATGCGTTTGGAACGTCCGAGGCGGTCGATGGCGTGCGGTGAATGCTGATGGGTTACACACGTACGTGCCCGAAGCCAGTGATCCCCTGTAGTGCCAAAAACAGACAGTTTGAGCGGCTTCCAGGATTGGACCGGCCTGGGCGTGGTCTGTGGGAATGTTCCTGCAAAGAAGGGCCTTGAGTTTTCAAAACGATTATCTGGAATTGTCCTATATAGAGATTGCGCAATACGGTTTGTATATTCCTGTTGTGTGCCTGTACCTCTCCTCACCTGCACTCAGTTCTCATGTGCGGCCGCATGTCGCGCGTGCCACGCGATGATCATACCAGTAGTGATTGCTCCAAAAAGGGGGCAACATGACTACCCGGTTCTTCTTCACCTCACTCGCAGTAGTCCTGCTTTGTTCCTCTGCATCCGCTCAATGGCTGCAGACAAATGCCCCAGCTGTGGGCGTTGTGTATAGCCTTGTCGTTTCCACCGGGGATGGTGGCACCGATCTCTTCGCAGGGGTTTACAACGGTGGAGTCTATCGTTCAACCGACAACGGGGTGAATTGGACTCAAGTCAACACGGGTCTGACGACCACGCTTGTCTATGCAGTTGCTGTCAGTCCCGCGACTGACGGGACAGGTTCTACGAATCTCTTTGCGGGGACCAAGGGCGACGGTATCTTTCGTTCGACTGACAGGGGCGAAAGCTGGACTGCGGTCAATACAGGACTGACGCGATGGTATATCACTGCTCTTGCTGTTGCCTCTAACGGGACAGGTGGTGCGAATATTTTCGCCGGAACTGTCGATATGGGCGTCTTTCGTTCCACTGACAATGGAGCCGGGTGGACTGAAGTCAACACCGGCTTACCAAACTTCGACAGCAAGAATATTGTGTCGCTGACCGTCATCGGCACGGATCTCTACGCCTGCACATGGGGTGGCCTGTTCCGTTCCACGAACAGCGCCGAGAGCTGGACTCAGGTCACTGGCATTGAATCAGCTGAACCCTTCTTGGCATTTACGATATCAGGAACGGATCTCTTAGTCGGGGCCAGGAATAGTGGCATCTTTCGTTCCACCGACAACGGTACAAGCTGGAGTACGGCGAATATTGGTCTGACGAGCACGAATGTTCGTGCTTTCGCCAATTCGGGCGCCAATCTCTTTGCCGGAACATCCGGCGGCGTCTTCCTCTCGACCGACAACGGAGCAAGCTGGTTTGAATTGAACGATGGGCTGTCTTCCACTTCGGTCTATTCTCTTGCTGTCATCCCCGGCTCCGGTGGGGGAGAGGGCATGAGTCTCTTTGCCGGGACTACTGGCGGGGGTATCTGCTTGCTGAACAATAGCAATCAAAGATGGACGGCTGTGAGCACCGGCCTGACGGACATGATATGCTGGGCTCTTGCTGCCTCTGGTAGCGATCTTTATACGGGGACGTATGGCGGGAAGGTGTTTTTCTCGCCCGACGATGGAACAAGCTGGTCCGAGGCCACCCAGGGCCTGGGTACCGCGGCTGTCCAATCTCTTGCCTTCAGTGGCACAAATCTCTTTGCGGGGACCAAGGGCGACGGCGTTTTTCTTTCTACAAATATGGGCACAAGCTGGACTGCGGTCAATAAAGGACTGACACGACTAGATATTCCGGCTCTTGCTTTATGCCCCACCGGGTCAGGTAGCACGAGTATTTTCGCCGGTTCTGCTGACATGGGCGTCTATCGTTCCACTGACAACGGTGCAGGCTGGACTCAGGTCAACACCGGCTTACCAAACTGGGATAGCAAGAATGTTTTGTCACTGACCGTTGTGGGCACAAATCTCTACGCCTGCACGTGGGGTGGTCTGTTCCTCTCTACGAACAGCGGCGACTGCTGGACTCAGGTCGCCGGCATTGAATCAGCTGAGCCCTTCTGGGCATTCACGATTTCAGGAACGGATCTCTTTGTTGGGACCAGGGGGGATGGGATCTTCCGTTCTACCGACAACGGTGCGAGCTGGAGTGCAGTCAACGACGGCTTGACGAGTCTGAGTATTTCAGAGTTTGCCGTCTGTGGAACGTATCTCTATGCCGCGACCTTCTACGGCGGTGTCTTTCTTTCCACCAACAGCGGGGCGAATTGGACTTCGGTGAACTTGGGCTTGACAAGCAAGAATGTTTATGCTCTTCTTGCCAGTGGCAAGTATCTCTTTGCGGGAACATGGGGAGCAGGCGTCTTCCGGATTGAAATTCCCGAAATCTCCCTGCCTATTACTCTGCGCAGCTTCTCAGCCATGCCTCTGTCCCAGGATGGCAGTGTCACGGTTCGGTGGGAGACCATGTCGGAGATTGACAACTACGGCTTTGTCCTTGAGAAAGCCCTCGCACAGTCACAACAGGCGTTTACCGAAATACCAGGGAGCTTCACTCCCGGGCAGGGAACTACCCAAGAGCCACACACGTACACATTCGTTGACAAAAACGTCACATCCGGGAAATGGGCCTACCGGCTGAAGCAGATTGATCTTGATGGCACTGTCCATGTGTTTGAGCCAGCGGTGGTCGAGATGATCACGACGGGAGTGCGTAGTGAACCGGCAGTGCCAACAGTAACCTGTTTGCTACAAAACTATCCCAACCCGTTCAATCCGATAACGAAGATAGAGTATGCGGTCTCGGGTCTGGGATGCAAGTGGGTACGGATTGCCGTATATGACCAACTCGGAAGGGAAGTGGCAGTACTGCACAATGAGATGAAGGAACCAGGGAGCTACGAAGTGGGGTTTGACGGTTCAGAGTTGTCAAGCGGCGTATACTTCTATCGAATGCAGGCTGGGGAATTCGTTCAGACGCGCAGCCTCCTTCTTCTCAAATAAACTTGCAGGACGTCTTCTCTGCAGAAGGGCGGACATCACGCCGCCTAGGATGGGCGCCGACTCATGAGGCGCCGGATTCGGCTATCGGGCCGATGACCTGTTCAGGGCTGCAGCGGCGCGTATGAAAACGAATGTTCCAGTTTTCACATTAATCTTTCACCCTTCATTGAGCAGCCCCCGGTTCGAGTAGCAATGTTGAGATGAGTACCGTTTGACTCCAGGGGGAAAAGGGTCTGCATTACTCACCCACCTGCACCTGGCATCGGGTGACGTCATTTTATCAACACCATTTTTTTCGTTTGAGTGAGCATTCCTGATGTAAGATTGTAGAAATACATTCCACTCGAGAATTTGGAGGCGTCGAAGTAGACAGAATGTCTTCCCGGCTCTTGCATCTCATTCACAAGATTCTCCACCTCTCGGCCAATTACATCGTAAACATTCAACGAAACAATGCCCGCGTGAGGTATGTCGTAGCCTATGGTTGAGTTAGAATTGAACGGATTTGGAAAATTCTGCCCGAATTCATAGCCATCGATTGCTTCCATAGGATTTACCCCAACCGATGTAGGATCTGCTTCACCCATGCCCTTTGGAGCGGCCAAAAAATCGGTAATGCATAGTTTATCAAGACAGGCTCCATCTTCGCGATAGCCAATGGTAAGGGTATGACTACCCTTGGTCAGGAGATAACTGCTCAAATTCATCCACGCCCATCCGCTTGTTTTCAATCCGTTACAATTCACAAACGTACTATCGTCCACCCTTACCCAAAATGAATCGTCATCGTATGTTGGACAACTTACACGGCCAAATACGTAGTATGTTGAGTCTTTAGTCACTGTAAAAGGGATAGTAAGTAAACCAGCACTATCGGTTGGAGCTGCTGAAAGGGATTGTACGCCAGCCTGAACCGTTATATATTTTCCATTTGAAGCCGCCGCATCACTTACTATAGTAAATCTGCTGTCAACCGTCGGAAAACGTTCAGCTTCAAACCACAACGACTCAATTCCCGTTGCTTGCTGGAAAATCGTATCTGCCCCAGCAAACAATTTGACATCAATGGATTCACCCATCGTTTTGTATCCTGCCGCATCAGGATGCAGACCATCATTCTGATATGATGACACAAGCCTCGTAGTATCCTGTGGATTTCGCATCATCTTATCGAAATCAATAAACCCATCAAAATTGCCTTCGGTTCGAATCCATTGATTAACGGAATTTCGGCATAACTCGCTATAGAGATTATAGTACGAATTCCCATTGAAGGGCAGAATGGTACCACCGTATATCCTGATATTTTTGATATGAGCTTTGACAATCATCTGCTTGTAGGCACCAATAAGACTATTGGCAGTCGAAGTTGCAGAAGTAGCAGAGCTGACCCCCCCAATATCATTAACCCCTTCAAAAACGATAGCCCAACGTACCCCTTGTTGATTGAGAATGTCTCGATCATATCGGCTTACTCCGGTTGGACCCAGACCACCCGAAAGCACGCAATTCCCTCCAATGCCCAGATTAAGAACACCTACTTGCTGAGTACTTGAGTCCTTCAGAAGAGATTCTGACAACACATCTGTCCATCGATTTTGCAGGTTTGTTGTTGAACCTCGTCCATCGGTAATGGAGTTACCAAGTATAGCAACACAAGCTGCAGTTAACGGTGCCAGTACATCAATCGCATTGATATTGTACCAATGATCTGTCGTCACAGCACCGGCAAAATCCACTCTCGAAACTTCATTGCCCGGAAGCAGGAATGACGTGGTTCTTGATCCAGGATGGCCGGTTACATCCGGCGAGGTATTGCCGAAATAAATGGTGACAGCAACATCAGTCCGTGGTGGCACAGCAAACTGACAAGGATCCGATGTAATTACAGTACCTGGCGCAATTGTAGTCTCCGTCGTGCCATCAAAATATAAAACCTTGTCAGTACTCGTGTCAATCGTACCACCACCTCTAGAGACAGCAATATGAACTGCATACAATGTTACAGGACTCGTGCTAAACTCATTTGACAATCGCATTCGCAGACTGTCCCCGCCAAGTGAAATGCGCACTATTTGTCGAAGAGTGTTATTGCTCAATCCAGGTGCCGGGGGATTATTACCTGGCTCAACTAGTTGTGGTGCTGTACTCCAGGTTCCAACCCATTTTTTTGCAGAACTGGATATGCCCGTCGCTTCAGCATAACAAAAAGAGAAAGAACCAGAAGCTCCAAGTACTGTAGTTAGAATCGCTAAGGTAATAACCAAGTGGCGAAAAGAACAACCAAGTCCACTAACAGAGATCATATGCATTGCAGACTTATTGGACATTTTGGAATTCCCTGCTTTCATTCGTTTTATGTGCAAAAGACATAAGTGGAACAAGCTTGTTGGTCTCGAAAAATGAGCCGGCCTGCGAACGGTAGAAGTGAACTCCGGTTGACAAACCTGCAGCGTCCCATTGTCTTGAGTGCGTTCCAGTAGACAACTGTTCGGAAAGGAAAAGCGACACTTCCCAGCCCAGAGTATCAAATACTCTCAAGGACACATACGATCGATTGCGTTCTCAACGGTATTGACAAAGGGTGGCACTGTTTGAGCGAATGAATTGGTACCCACAGGTGCGCTTGATAGCGGCAATAGCAGGATTGGATTTATTCTCATTTTTGTTTTGCAAAGAACCTCATCGACAAAAATAGCAAAACTAGTGCCGATAACAAAGCTTCAACTGCTGTCACTCTGTTGTCACCTCCGAATCGCATCGACGGTGACATCCCCCGCAAGGAGTGTGCATCAGGGCTTCCGTGTACCTTCGCAACGGCGTGTGTTACATCGCAGCGGTCCACGCAACAGGAAAACGCTTCTGCCGCTCTACCGGAGCACACTGCAAAATTGAGGCCTTGCAGGGCGAATGTGCGGGCTCTAGCCTCTGGCAGGTTAGGAAGATCAAAAGCTGGCCCCTTTTGATAGCACGGGGAACAATAAGGAGCCCAGGAGTTGTTGGTACCAGAGGTAGATGGCCGACAGAGTATGGGTTTCACAAGGCCTATACTGAGACCGGGAGTTCAACTGAAGAAAGGATCTGTCGATGAGAGACCGGCGATTCGAGAGGTTCACACACAAGCCCAAAGAAACAGCCGTTACCGTCAGCCTGGATGAGGCGGAATACGCGAGCAGGCTCTACAACAAATATCTGAACTACCTTGAGGCCGTAGGTGCGGGGATGCCGCGAGGCCCGCTGACCGAAAAAGAGTTGAACTTCCTTAAGGATGTCACGGGCAGGATGGCCCATCATGGCAGGGTGGTTATCCCGCCGACAGACAAGGCGGAGAAGCAAGTCCACCGCTAGCAAGGGGAACAAGAGCAGTGGCAGTACGAGTTGCAGGAATGGAGTGGCAGGTGGGTGACAGCGAGAGTGACAGCATCGGCGGTGCCAGTAGCCCCTGGGCCTTGTTGCTTGTGCCGCCTCGCACGTGCCCACCGTTCTTTCAGTTGATCCATTCTCCGGCATGATTCTGTACCCTTCTATTCCGTTAGTATAGGTATAAAGGGGAAGGATGAAACAGTGAAACCCCTCATACATATCCTCATCATCTCCTTCGCAGGAATACTGGTAGGCTGCGCTACGTGCTCCCCCCCAACAGAACTTGTCAGT